>Ga0194132_10003498_pt1 | contig 27879 bp, 24 predicted proteins | sample TA2KigOf80mmetaG_FD_148612 | JGI IMG/M metagenome (GOLD analysis project Ga0194132, IMG submission 148612) | Freshwater microbial communities from Lake Tanganyika, Tanzania - TA2015054 Kigoma Offshore 80m | ecosystem: Environmental > Aquatic > Freshwater > Lake | place: Tanzania: Lake... | reverse complement strand
GCCAACGTCCTGCGCACCGACCGCGCGGTGGACGCCGTCGCCTTCCTCGAGCGGGCCTGCGTCTGGTACGGCGAGCAAGGTGTCGAGGTGGAGGCGGTGATGACGGACAACGGGCCTGTGTACTTGTCCGGAGCCTGGCGAGCATCCTGCGCCGCGTTTGGTCTGCGTCACCTGCGCACCCGCCCCTACACGCCGCGCACCAACGGCAAGGCCGAACGCTTCATCCAGGTGCTGCTCCGCACGTGGGCCTACGCCTTCGCCTACCCCACCAGCGCCCATCGCGCTCGTGCCCTCGCCGGCTGGCTGCGCTAGTACAACTGACGCAAGCCCCATGGCTCGCTCGGTGGCCTCCCGCCGGTCAGTCGGCTCTCACAGGTTCGTGGTCACTACACCTAGGGGACAGGGGCGCGCGCGTGTGTTCGCGGATCGTTCGCAGGTCAGTCGAGCGTGCCGCGCAGCACGGTCACCGCGCGCCCACTCAGTAGCACCCGGACGTCGGCGACGCGCACGTGCAGCCGGCCGCCACGCGCGGAGAGCTGCGCGGCGCGCAGCTCTCCGCGGCCGAGTCGCTCGCCCAGTACGGCGCGAGCATGCACTGCGCGGAGCCCGTGACCGGGTCCTCGTCGATGCCGACGGCGGGCGCGAAGAAGCGCGAGACAAGGTCGCTGTCGCTTGCGGCGTCGCCGGGCGCGGTGATACACACGCCGCGCGCGTCGAGCGTGGCGAACGCAGCGAGGTCCGGCCGCGCGGCGCGCACATCGGCGGTGGAGCGCGCCTCGACGAGGTAGTCGAAGCGGCCGCGCAGCACGTGCAGCGGGTGCACGCCCACACCGTGGATCAGCGCGGGCGGGGGGTCCTGGCCGGGGTGGGGGATGTCGATCGGGAAGTCGAGCTGCACGTCGCCGGCCGCGTCGCGCGTGCAGCTGAGCGTGCCGCTGCGGGCCTGGAAGCGCAGCGGCGCGTCGGGGGGCGCGCCGGCCTCGGTCCAGAGCACGTGCGCGGCGGCGAGCGTGGCGTGGCGTGGCCGCAGAGGTCGACCTCGACTGTAGGCGTGAACCAACGCAACGTGCGCGTGGAGCCGGCGTCCTGCACGAATGCCGTCTCGGAGTGGCGCAACTCGGCGGCGACGGCCTGCATCCACGCGTCGCACTGATCGTGCTGGAGCAGCACGACGCCCGCGGGGTTGCCGCCGAACGCGCGGTCGGTGAAGGCGTCGGAGACGAAGCAGGGGTGCGTCACCCCCGGCGGCTCATTCCTTCATGAGGAACTCGGCGGGCACGTCGCCGAGGCCGGCGGCCTTGAACTGCTGGCCGTTCTTGGCGTAGCCCTCGGCGGTGCCGCGGATCATGCGATGGTGGCGCTCCTCGGTGGCGCGCTTGACGGTGGCGGGCGCGCCGGTCACGAACGAGTGCGGCGGGAACTGCTCGCGCTCGAGCACGACGGAGCCGGCGGCGACGATCGAGTACTCGCCAACCTCGGCGTCGCCATTGACGACGGCGCCGTTGCCGACGAGGCAGTGCGTGGCGATGGTCTTCGCGTGGCAGATCACGTGATGGCCGAGCGTCACGTAGTCACCGTACGTAGCGTCCGAGTCGGCGTGCACGACGCAGTTGTCCTGGATGTCGACGTACGCGCCGATGGTGATCGTGTGGTGGTCGCCGCGGATGATCGTGCCCGGCCAGACGCTGGAGTAGGGTCCGATCACGACATCGCCGATGACGTACGCGGCCTCGCTGACGAACGCGGTGGGGTGGATGCGCGGGGACTTGCCGTCGAAGCTGCGAATCATCGTGGGCCTTTCGCGTGCGGGGACGAGTTACGGTTGCAGGCGACGCCACTGGAGCGCGTGGTCGTGCCCGGGCGGCCGGTTCCAGATCTCGATAAGCGTGCCGACGCAGGTACGCGGATGGAACCATGCGACGTCGACGCGCTGCGGGGCCGCTGGGTCGCGCAGTGGCGTGGTGCCGATCTGCCGCAGGCCGGCGGCGCGCCCCGTGTCGGCCGAGCGCGCGACATCGGGAGCGTACGGGCAGATGTGGTGGTAGACGGCGCCGAGCGGCGCGCGCGTCGCGACGAGGCGCGCGGTACCGCTGTCGGTGGTGGTGGGGATGCTCACTTCGATCACCGTGCCGCCGAGCGGGAACTCGACGATGTACACGGGGTCGTCGGCTTCGCGGCGCTCGCGGTCTGCGGCGGGCGACGGCGGCGGTTCGCCGCCGCGCTCGCGCGAGTGGTCTTCGTCGAGCGCGAAGATACCGCCGAAGAGCGCGCGCACCTCGTCGGCGCTGCGCGCGGCGATGCCGACGTGGCCCATGCCGGTGAAGATGCCGTCGCCGCGGTAGGCAGGGTGCGGGTAGTAGCCCTCGTCGGGGACGAGGCGAATGCGCAGGCCCAGCGTCATCGCCGGGTCCAAGAACACGGGTCCGCGGCCGCCCCACGGCTCGGCGAGACGCGCGCCGCGCGACTGCAGCCGGACCACGTCCGCCTCGAGGTCGTTCGAGGCGATCGCGATGTGATACATGCCGGCGCGGCGCTCGGCGACGAAGCGCGCGGCGTCGCTCGTGGTGTCGTTGGGGCGGCTGATCTCGAGGAACATCTCGCCGATGGGGATCTCGATGCTGGTGACGTCCTCGAAGGTGCCGGGGCGGCCCTGCGGCCAGGGCGAGCGCAGCTCGTCGACGGCGAGCCCCCAGCCGTCGCAGAAGACGTGGCGCGCGTTCTCGAGATCGTCTGTGAGCATGGCGACGTGGTCGACTTTCGTGAACGCCAAGCGGGGCTCCACTCGTAGCGGGTCACTCGCGTGACCGGCAGCCGCGGGTTCGCCGTGCGCATCGCGGCGGGGCGGGCGCCCCCGGTCATCGCGGGGCCGCGGTGCGCATGCGGGGGCGACTCTAGCGCGGGCGGTGCGCCCGCGTCACCCGCCGCGGTGCGGCAGGCAGCGGCGACCGGGTCAGACGTCGAGCTCCGGGAACGTGCGCTCGCGCAGCAGGCGCTCGAGCGCGAGGTCGAGCACGAGCGAGCCGAAGACGATCAGCGCAGCGCCGGCGGCTGGGGCGACGACCTCGAACGTGTCGCCCGCGAAGAGCGCACCGACCGCCTCGAGCGGGGGAGGAAGCGGTCCGAGAGCCAGCGGCCGGTGGCCTATACGGCCCCGGCGCAGGCGGCGCGCCAGCTTGCGGAGACGGCGAGCGCGACGACGTGCAGCAACCAGACCCCGCCGACGACGGCACGCACGAGCTGCAGGCGCGCCACGCGCGGCACGCAGCGACGTGCGCCGTCGTAGGCCCAGTCGGCGCGACCGCGCTGCTCGGGCGCGAGCGCTGCCTCGTCGACGGCGCCTGCGGCGTCGCGGCGGGGCCACGGGTAGTCGCCGCCGGTCATGGCGCGCACGAGGCGCAGCAGCACGAGCTCGGCGTTGGTGAAGTAGCCGCCATGGTCCTGCAGAGGGTTGTCGAAGTTGATCACCTGGCGCTCTTTGAGCTGCGCCGCGTCGAGGCCGGACGCGGCGCGCGCAGCCAGGAGCAGCGGTCCCGCGGGTACGAAGTCCAGGCGCGCGTGGACGTTGAGCCAGAAGAAACGCGCGCGGAGGCGGTCGGTCTCGGCGCACTCGGCCTCGGGGGTGGCGGCGGGGGCGCGGCGGCCGACGATGCGCGAGTCGAGCGGGCGGTTCGCGAAGCGCCGCGCGAACGGGAGCCGGGCGCGCGTGGAGGCCACGCAGTAGCGGTTCACGGCGGAGCCGACGGTGATCAGCGTCAGCTTCGTGACGGCCGACCCGCTCGCCTCGCGCGCGGCCCACGCGTCGCCCAGGCGCCCGCCCTCGAGCAGCGCGTCGTACGCGACGCCGCAGCCCGCGGAGAAGGCGACGAGCGTGATGTCGGCGACGACGTCGTCGGTGAGCAGCTCGAGCAGCGACGCGTCGACCTGCTCGCGCGCGGCGGCGGCCCAGTGCGCGTGCTCGACGTAGCGCTGCAAGTCGCCGAGCACGCGCGTGAGGAAGGGGTCGAGCGCGCGCAGTGCGTCGGAAAGGCGGCCCCACAGGCCGAACATGCGCAGCCCGGGGGTGCCGTCGAGCACGCTGAGCAGCCAGAGCAGCGCGAGCATGGGCCAGCCGGCGAGCCACGCGACGGCGAGCGCGACGCTGACGAGCAGTAGCTCGATGCGGAAGAGCAGGCGCACGCTCAGGCTCGGGGTCCACGGCTCGTCGTCGGCGTCGGGCTGCCAGCGGCCGCCGCGCCAGCGGTTGGTGGGATCGTGCAACAGCGTGAAGGAGTGGCGCACCTGGCGGCGCGCGCTGGCGAGCGACCAGCGCAGCACGACGCTGCGGCTGGGGGAGGGGAACGCGCGGTCCCAGAACGCCTCGACGAAGCGGTAGCGGACCGGGTGCGCGCCATGCCAGGCGGGCGTCGTCACGTCGAGCTCGGCAGTGGCGCGGCCGTGCGCGTCGCGGACGCGCGGTCGCACGCGGCCGCCGTGCCCCTCGAGCGCGGCGCCGATGCCGTGGGCGACGGAGGCGATGAACGTGCCGGGTGCGCGATCGACGCCCTGCCCGTGCACGACCACGACGGCGGGCGGCGCGGCGGGGGCAGGCGCAGCGCCCGGGACGGACGATGAGGCGCTCGTCACTGCGCCGCAGCTTGCCAGCGGGCGTGGCCCGGCCGCAATCAGGGAGTGTCGCAAACGACGCCGGCGCTGAGCTCGCCCCCCCCCTCCCCGCTAAGGCGGGGCGAGGGGGGGCGAGCTCAGTACGGACGCTCCCCCTGCGCGAGGCGACGCGTGGCCTCGGCCCAGCGCGCGGGGTCGAGCGAGCGGCCCGCGAAGCGCGAGTCGTCGAGCGCGTAGCGGTGCGCGCGGAAGACGGCGGGCGTGGGACCGAAGCGCGCTTCGAAGGTGAAGCCGCTGACGTACTCCCAGACGGTCTCGCCCTCGGGCGTGACCTCGAAGAGGCGGCCGGTCGCGCCCTCAGTGATGAGCGTGTTGCCGTTGGGGAGGCGCTCGGCACCGCTGACCATGAAGCTCATAAAGGCGAGGATGACGGGCGCCTGGTAGCGCCACACGATCTCGTTCGTCGCGGGGTCGACCTCGAGGACGCGCGAGTAGCCGGGGCCGCCGCGGCGGTGCGGGCCGTTGTCGAAGAGCAGCACGTGGCCGTTCTCCAGCATCGTGGGGTGGTGCTGGTGCGAGAGCACGCCGGGCCCCCACTTCCAGTCGAAGCTGCCGGTCGCGGGATCGACGATGGCCACGGTGTCGGTCTGGCGAAAGCTGAGCAGCCAGCGGCCGTCGGGGGTGACGGAGATGCCGTTGGTGTGCGTCCACTCGTGGCGCCGCTCGAGCGGGCAGAGCACGTCCTGCGCGTAGTCGAAGTACTCCCACGAGCGCCACTCGCGCACGACGTCGCCGGCCGGTGTCAGCTCGCGCACGACATCGCCGAGCATGACGTCCGGGTCATCGGGGCGCTGGAAGCCGCCGCGCACCTGGCGGCGCACCTCGTCGGGGAGGACCTCCCAGAACAGCAGTACGTGGTTGCCGTTCGGCAGGCGTACGAAGTCGTGGTGCATCTGCGTGTGGCGGTACTCCCAGACGCGCGTGCCGTCCCAGTCGAGCTCGATGAGCGCGTGGGCTGCGCCGCCGGTGACGCCGACGGGCGAGAGCTGCTCGGGCGAGAGCGTGTGGGCGGGGTTGCTGGTGTGGAAGAGCAGGTGCCCGTCGGGCAGGAGCCGCGCGTACTGGATGCCCTCCGGGTGCACCCAGCGGTGGACGATGCAACCGTCGGGGTCGAGGAGCGTCGCGTGGTCGCCCTCGACGCTCGAGAACAGCGTGTAGCCGGCGTGAGCCTGCGCCAGGTCGCGGTAGACGAGGCCGAGCGGACGGTTGCGGATCCACGCCATCAGCGGGGACCTTCCTGTTGCGCGCATCCGGACGGGCTATCGACGGCCCTGTGGGCCGGAAGACCCGCCCACCCAAACATCTTCTGCGAGGGGCTGCGCCCCTCGCGCTCCCCGACGGGGCGTGGCGGGGTTCGCACGTGCGGCGACGCTTCAGACGCCTGCGCGCGGAACCCTCACCCCCGGCCCCCTCTCCCCCACGGGGACGAGGGAGAGGCGGAGCGCGTGCGCGCGCGCGCCACGGGGCATGGTACAGGCGGATGCGGGCGCCCTCACCCTTGACCCCCGCTCCCCCAGGGGGAGAGAGAGCGAGCGGCGGCGCCGTGCTACGCTCGATGCTCGCGATCCCTGCATGCTCGAACCGGAGCCGCCCTTGGCCGAGCCCCAGCTCTCCGTCGCCCCCGTGCCCGGTCCGGGCGCCGCGCGCCTGCTCGACAGCAAGGGCGGCGACTTTGCCATGCGCGAGGACCTGCGCAACGTGGCGATCATCGCGCACGTCGACCACGGCAAGACGACGCTCGTCGACGCGCTGCTCAAGCAGGCGGGGCTGCTCGGCGCGCACGTCACGCTGCCGGACCGGGTGATGGACTCGACAGACCTCGAGCGCGAGAAGGGGATCACGATCCTCGCAAAGAACACGACGGTGCGGTATCGGGGGGTGAAGATCAACATCGTGGACACGCCCGGCCACGCCGACTTCGGGGGCGAGGTGGAGCGAGCGCTGACGATGGTGGACGGTGCGCTGCTGCTGGTCGACGCGAGTGAGGGGCCGCTCCCGCAGACACGCTTCGTGCTGCGCAAGGCGCTGGAGGCGCAGCTGCCCGTGGTGCTGGTGGTGAACAAGGTGGACCGCCCCGACGCGCGCGTCGCGGAGGTGGTCAACGAGGTCTACGAGCTGTTCCTGGACCTCGACGCGAGCGCGGAGCAGTTCGAGTTCCCGATCGTGTACTGCAACGCGCGCGCGGGGCTCGCGTCACTCGACGCGGGCGAGGCGGGAACGGACCTGCAGCCGCTGCTCGACGTGCTGCTCGCGCACGTGCCGGCGCCGCGCTACACGCCGGGGCACGGGTTACAAGCGCTGGTGACGAACCTCGACGCGTCGCCGTACGTCGGGCGGCTCGCGATCTGCCGCGTGGTGCAGGGGACGATCCGCCGCGGCCAGCCGATCGCATGGTGCCGCCAGGATGGCGCAATCGAGGCAGCACGCGTGAGCGAGCTGTACCTGACGGAGGCGCTGGAGCGCGTGGAGGCGGAGAGCGCGGCGGCTGGCGAAATCATCGCGGTGGCGGGGATCGCGGACGTGACGATCGGCGAGACGCTGGCGGACCCGGCGGACCCGCGGCCGCTGCCGGTGATCCGCGTCGACGAGCCGAGCCTGGCGCTGACGCTAGGCATCAACACGTCGCCGCTGGCAGGGCGCGAGGGCACGCTGCTGACGGCGCGGCTGCTGAAGAGCCGCCTGGACGCGGAAGCTGTGGGCAACGTCTCGCTGCGCATCGAGAACGCGGACCGCCCGGACGCATGGGTAGTGCAGGGCCGCGGCGAGCTGCAGCTCGCGGTGCTCGTCGAGACGCTGCGGCGCGAGGGCTTCGAGCTGACGGTGGGCCGGCCGGAGGTGGTGACGCGCACGATCGAGGGGCGGCTGCACGAGCCGGTCGAGCGGCTGGCGGTGGACATCCCGGAAGCGTACCTCGGCGCCGTGCTGGGGCTGCTGGCGGCGCGCAAGGGGCGGCTGGAGCGCACGGTGAACCACGGCAGTGGGCGCGTGCGGCTGGACTACAGGGTGCCGTCACGCGGGCTGATCGGCTTCCACGCGGAGTTTCTGACGGAGACGCGCGGCACGGGGCTCGCGCATTCGGTGTTCGAAGGCTACGAGCCGTGGAGCGGCGAGCTGCGCATGCGCGCGACCGGTGCGCTCGTCGCGGACCGCAGTGGCCAGACGACGGCGTTCGCGCTGCTCAGCCTGCAGGACCGCGGGCAGCTGTTCCTCGGCGCGGGAGCCGACGTGTACGAGGGCATGATCATCGGCGAGCACGCGCGCGCCGACGACCTGGACGTGAACCCGACGCGCGAAAAGAAGCTGACGAACATGCGCGCGTCGACCTCGGAGCAGACGGAGAAGCTGGACGCGCACCGCACGTTCTCGCTGGAGCAGGCGCTGGCGATGCTGCGCCCGGACGAGTGCCTGGAGGTGACGCCGCTGTCGGTGCGGTTGCGCAAGGTGGTGCTGGACGCCACGCGACGCGCCCGGCAGCGCTCGGCGCCGCGGGAGGGGCGGTAGCAGGCGCCCTGCCTATTGCCCTGACCTCTCGGTCTTGGCCTGCGTCAGCACCGTCGCACTGGATGGCTCTCTACGCGCCTCGATGCCATGCCTCTCCATCATCAGCCGCGGGAGTGTAGCCCGCCAAAGGCGCACAGGGGGATGCCTAGTCGGCGTGGCGCGGTATCATCGCTGGCGAGCGGGAGTAGCTCAGCTGGCAGAGCATTTGCTTCCCAAGCAAAGGGTCGCGAGTTCGAATCTCGTCTCCCGCTCCAACCCCTGCAGGTTCGAAAAGCCCCCCGGAAGGGGGGGTTGTCGTGCCAATTTGGTGACCCTCTGCTTTCCTCGTAAAAGGCCGCGGACGCAGCCGGCCATCTGCTACTAGGCGGCGGCCGCTCCCCCTCCGGATCTGCCGGAGGGCCACAGCTACTGGCGGCGACAGCCGTTCTCCCTCCGACTCCGGCGGAGCACTGTCGCTGCCGAAGTGCACCGCGCGGCGTTTGTACGCTCGCGCAACCTCCTTGCCCGCTCTCTTCTCGGCAAGGCGGGGCGAGGTCGCGGAGCGCTACGACGAGCGGTCGGGGCCGGCTGCGAGAGCGGGCTGTCGCTCGACGCGTTGCTGCTCGAGGGTCGCCCATAGCGGGCGGCGGATGAGCAGGACCCAGATCGCGCCGGTCGCGGCGAGCACGCCGTAGATCGTGAAGATCGTGGCGTAGCTGCCCGTGCGGTCGAACGTCACGCCCGCGAGCACGGGGAGGGCGACACCGACGGGCGTCTGCAGCGTGCTCGCGAAGCCGCGCAGCGTCGCGAAGCGCGCGACGCCGAAGTAGTCGGCGACCATCGTCTGCCCGAGCACGACCCAGCCGGCCTGCCCCACGGTGAACGTGAGGTAGTACAGCGGCAGCAGCCACAGCCGGTCCGCAGTGAGCTGCGCGAAGCAGACCATGCCGATGCCCTGCAGCACGAACGAGAAGATGTACATGCGGCGGCGGCCGAAGACATCGCCGAGCCAGCCGATGCTAACGCGCAGGCCGAGCTGCACCACGCCGTACAGGCCGCTCAGCAGGGCCGCGGTCTCGAGCGAGAAGCCGACGTTCTCGAAGTGGGGGACCTGCAGCACGATCCACGCGCCGATGGAGCCCGTGGACGCGTTCGCGAGCACGAGCAAGTAGAACGCGGGCGTGCGCAGGGCGTCGCGCGCGGTCATGCCGCTCTGCGCGGCGCGACGCGCGGGGGCGGCGCCCTCGACGAGGCGCTCGCCATCGGGGAGCAGGCCGCGGTCCTCGGGCAGGTCGCGAAGCAGCGCGGTGAGCGGCAGGCCGATGGCGAGGATGACGACGGCGGCGATGAGCAGCGTGGAGCGCCAGCCGAGGACGCCAAGCAGCAGCGCGAGCAGCGGCGCGGCGAGGTAGCCGGCGCCGTTGCCAGTGTTGAGCACACCCATCGCGCGGCCGCGCTTGCGCACGAACCACGCCATGAGCCGCGCAGAGAACGGCGGGAACGACGCGAGGCTCTGGCCGAGCGCGATCACGAGGCTGGCGGAGTAGAACATCGGCAGGCTGCGCGCCTGCGAGAAGAGCAGCAGACCGGTGACGAGCGTGAGCAGGCCAAACAGCGCCATGCGGCGCGGGCCGAGGCGGTCGACGAGCAGGCCGGTGACGGGGGCGAGCAGCCCCTGCTCGAAGCTGCGCAGCGAGACGCCGGCGGAGATGGCCGCGACCGACCAGCCGAGCTCCTCGCGCATGGGCGTGACGAAGACGCCAAAGCCGAACGTCGCGACGCCGATGACGAGGAAGTTGCTGGCCGCGCCGCCGAGCGCGACGTACCAGCCCCAGAAGAGCGCGCGCGGGCGCACGCCCTTCACGCTCGTGCTTCGTCCGGTCGCATCCGTCACCCCCGTCGCGCGCAGCGCAAACACGCGCACGCGCCGCTACATCCGGTGGTGCACCTCCGGCAGCGCGTACACCGGCGTGGAGATGCCCTCGTAGCGGGCCTTCAGCTGCAGCGCGAGGTACCGGGAGTAGTAGCGCGACTGCGCGAGGTTGCCGCCGTGGAACCACAGACCGGGCTGCTGCGTGGGCTTCCACATGTTGCGCAGCTCGCCTTCCCAGGGCCCCGGGTCGTACGCGGTGTCGGAGCCGAGCCCCCACACCTTGCCGACGCGATCGGCGACTTCCGGCGAGATGAGCTTCGCGGTCCACCCGTTCATCGGCCCGTAACCTGTCGCGAGCACGACGAGGTCGGCGTGCAACTCGCTGCCGTCGGTGAGCACGACGGAGCGCGGCTCCAAGCGCTCGATGCCGACGCCGCTGCGCAGTGCGATCGCGCCCGACGCGACGAGCGCGGAAGCGCCCACGTCGATGTAGTAACCGGAGCCGCGGCGCTGGTACTTCATGCCGACGCCGCTGCCGTCCTCGCCCTGGTCAAGCTTGAAGCCGACGGCTTCAAGGCTGGCGTAGAAGTCCGCGTTTGCCTCGACCATGCGGCGCGTCGCCTCGATCGCGGCGGCGGGCGCGATGCGGTAGGGCGTCGAGGCCGCGATCAGGTCGGCGCGCTCGGTGGTGATGCCGCGCGCGAGCGCGGATTCCGAGTAGTTGGAATTGCCGCCGCCCATGCCGCCGCGCACGACGGTTGTCGGCGAGCGCTGGACCATCGTGACGACGGCGGCGTCGTGCTCCCACAGGTCCTGGCAGATGTCGTGCGCGGAGTTGTTCGCGCCGAGCACGACGCACTGCTTGCCGCGGTAGGGTGCGCCCGAGCGATACGCGCTCGAGTGATAGAGATCGCCCGTGAAGCGCTCGGCGCCGGGGAGCGCGGGGAAGTTGGGCAGGCCGGACATGCCGGTCGCGAGCACGAGCTGCGCGGGTTGCAGCACCACGGTATCGCCGGCGCGGTCCACCGTCACGCTCCAGGTGGCGGCCGCCTCGTCGTAGCTCGCGTGCTTACACTCGGTGCTGCCCCAGTAGTGCAGCTCCATGACCTTCGCGTACATCTCGAGCCAGTCCCCCATCTGCTCCTTCGGCGTGTAGACGGGCCAGTGGGCGGGGAAGGGGATGTACGGCATGTGGTCGAACCACACGGTGTCGTGCAGCGTCAGGGAGTCGTAGCGGTTGCGCCACGAGTCGCCGGGCCGCGCGTTGCGATCGACGATCAGCGCCGGGACGCCGAGGCGGCGCAGGCGGGCGCCGAGGCCGAGGCCGCCCTGCCCGCCGCCGACGATGAGCACGTAGGGCTGGGTGCTCGTGCCGAGCGCGGCCTGCTCGCGGGCGCGCCGCTGCTGCCAGGTGACGCGCCCCTTGACGCCGCCGAGCTCGACGCCCAGCGGGCGCGTGGGGCCCTGCTGCTCCTCGAAGCCGGTGAGCGCCTGCAGCGTGGTGAGCAGCGTCCAGCAGCGCCCGTCGCGCAGGCGCACGTGGCCGATGCCGCGGCCGACGGCCGTCTCGAAGGTGAGCCAGGCCTCGACGAGGCCGTGCGACTCGGTGGCATCGCCGTCGAGCTGCCAGGCGGTCGCGCGGGCGTCGCCGGCGCGCGCCGCGACCATCGCGGCCACGCCGGCGCGGTGTTCGACGGTGGTGATGTTCCAGGTGAACGCGACGAGGTCGCGCCAGTAGCTCTCGTCCTGGAAGCAGGCGGCCGCGGCGTCGACGTCGCAGCGTTCGAGTGCGCCGCCGAACGCCGCGAGCCACGCGGTGACCTGCTCGTTGGGGGTGCCCATGGTCCCGCTCCTCGCCCCCGCCGCGACGCCGGCGGTATGCGGCGAGGATGGTAGCAGCGACGGGTGGCGCCTGGCGTGGCGTTACGCCGGGTGGTACACGCAGATTGCCGGGGCGCACCGTGGGCGTATCCTCGATCGCCCGGGCATGCGCCCGGCGAACGCGTGACACAGGGGGGGAGCCGCCGGTGCCGGATGCCGCCATCGAAGCCATCGACCAGTTCATCGCGGAGCAGGGTGTCGACAAATCGGCGCCGGGCTGGCGCACGCGCCTCACGCGGCCGCCGGTGGCCAGCTTCGACGCAGGGGCAAGCTACTTCTGGAACCTGGATACGAACCTCGGCGCGATGAGCGTACGGCTAATGCCCGAGGTCGCGCCGATGCACGTGACGAGCACGCTTTACCTGACGCGGCTCGGGTTTTATGACGGGCTGCGCTTCCACCGTGTGATCTCGGAGTTCATGGCGCAGGGCGGCTGCCCGCTCGGGACGGGCACCGGCGGGCCCGGCTACCAGTACGACGGCGAGTTCTCGCGCGAGGTGCGGCACGACCGCCCGGGCCTGCTGAGCATGGCGAACGCAGGGCCCGGGACGGACGGCAGCCAGTTCTTCCTGACGTTCGTGCCGACGCCGTGGCTCGACGGCAAGCACAGCATCTTCGGCGCGGTCGTCGATGGCATGCCGGTGATGCAGGCGCTGGAGGCGCGCGGGTCCGAGAGCGGGCGGCCGAGCGAAGCGCTGTCGATCACGAAGGCGAGTGTGCGCGTCGAGTAGGCGCGCACGCACGGCGCGGGGTCACGCGGCAGGCGCGCGATCCTTAGCGAATCGTCCGGTGAATTCAACTGGTCAGTGCAACCCCATCCGGATGCAGGGAGGTGTTGCATGGCCAAGCCGGGCCGACCCGGGATGTCCGACGAACTGCGCCAGGTGCTGTGGCGGATGTGGGCATCTGGACAGTCGTTCAGCGAGATCGCGCGAGCGATCGGGCACCCACTGGGACCGATCTTGACGGTCGTCCGCCAGACTGGTGGGTACGTGCCTCCATCGACGCAGCGGCGCGCCGACGACGCGCATCGCGCCGAGCCGTGAAGGCACGCTCGCGCCGAACGTATGGAGCAGCGTGCCGATCGCAGCGGCGCTGCCGCCGGGCACGGTGTACTGGCTGGTGCACAACACGAACGCCGCGGAGCCGGGGATGAACGACGTCGCGGTGGCGTTCGGCGGCGGGTTCACGTCGGCGTGGCGGGCGCGCGCGTATGGCAGCTGGCCATCGACGTTCGGGTCGATCACGCTACAGCCGGACACGCAACTCTCGATCCGCGGGACGCACGCGCCGGCGGGCGGTGGTGGCGGCGCCGGAGGCGGCGCAAACGGCACGCTGGGCCACATCGCGATCGGCGATCGCGCGGACTCGGGTGATGCGAGCTACATCACCGACATGCAGTCCGCGATGGGCAGGCGCGCAGGCACGGTGCAGTCGATGAGCGTGTACGTGCGCACGCCGCTCAACGCCGACACGGGCGACCGCCAGTTCCAGCTTGCGGTCTACAGCAACACCGCGGGCAACGAGCCCGGCACGCTCATCGGCAGGAGTGCCGTGGGCACGCTGACCGGCAACGCGTGGAACCAGGTCACGGGCGTGCTGACGCCGGGCGGCGCGAGCGTGCGGCTTGCCACCAACACGACGTACTGGCTCGTGTACAACACCAACGCCGACGGCGATGCGAGCAACCCGGCGTCGGCACTGAACAACATGGCCGTCGCGACAGACGGCGGCGCGCGCTCCGCGTACAACAGCGCGTCCACCGCGTTCGGCACATAGCCCGCGACGTACACCTCAACGGCGCTGCCAGACACGGCGTTCTCGATCTCCGCGACGCTCGCGCGCGAGTAGGCCCCGGCGCGCGGGACGCGCGGCGCGCGACCCGCTATGCTCGGCGCGCTCGCGGCCGCGCCGCGTTTCGGGGCGGCGCGCGCTCGACGCACATGTGTTCGAAAGAGGCGCACGCATGAAGATCGGCCTGATCTCCGACACGCACATCCCGGCGATGGGCGCCGAGCCGCCGCCCGAGGTGATCACCGCGTTCGAGGGCGTGGACGTGATCCTGCACGCGGGCGACATCAACGTGCCGTCGTGCATCGATTGGTTGGAGCGCATCGCGCCGGTGCACGCGTCATCGTCGTTCTTCGCGACGGCAGTCGAGGCGGCGCCGCGTGTGAGCCAGCCGATCGTCGTGGAGCTCGAGGGGCACACGATCGGCGTCGTGCACAAGCTCGAGCTGATGGGGCTGATGGAGGACGTGTATCCAGGCGCCATCGACAAGGAGTACATGCCGAGCAAATCGCTGCGCGATGACGTGTTCGGCGTGTTCGACCGGTCGGTGGACATCGTGGTCTTCGGGTACACGCACGAGGCGCTGATCGAGACGCACGAGGGCATTCTCTTCGTGAACCCCGGCAGCACGAGCATGGTGAAGCAGGTGATGAAGCTGGGCCACGTGGCGACGCTGGAGTTCACGCCGCGCGGGCCGGAGGCGAAGATCATCGCGCTGGCGGATCTGCGTAAGGCGTAGGGCGATGGGCGGCCGTGCGCTCGCGTCAATCCGGGTGTGCGACTTCAGCGGTGTGCTCGCGGGAGCGGGCGCGAGCCGCATTCTCGCGGCGTTCGGTGCGCAGGTGATCCGCGTCGAGAACCCTGCGAACAAGGGCGCCTGGGATGTGCTGCGCGGCGCGCCGCCGTACGTGGACGAGCGGCGCGGGCACAACCTCGGCGGGTCATTCAACAACCACAACGTGGAGAAGCTCGGCGTCACGCTGAACCTGCAAACGGCGCGCGGGCGCGAGCTCTTCCCGCGGCTCGTCGCGATCTCGGACGTGGTGGCGGAGAACTTCGCGGCGGGGGTGATGGAGCGGCTGGGCTTCGGCTACGCGCAGCTGCGCGCGATCAAGCCGGACATCATCTACCTGTCGAACTGCGGCTTCGGTGCGACCGGTCCATACCAGCCGTTCAAGACGTGGGGACCAGTGGTGCAGGCGGTGAGCGGGCTCACGCACACGTCGGCGCTCGCCGGGCAGCCGCCGGCCGGCTGGGGCTACTCGTTCATGGACCACGGCGGCGCGTACTTCGGTGCGATCGCGATGCTGGCCGCGCTGCACCACCACCATCGCACGGGAGAAGGGCAGTGGCTGGACCTCGCGGCGACCGAGGCGGCGGCGACGCTCACGGGGACGGCGATCCTCGACTACACGGTGAACGGGCGACGCACGCGCACGGCGAGCGGCATCGACTCGAATCGCGACAACACGCCATCGATGGCGCCGCACGGCATCTATCCAGCCGCGGGTGACGACTGCTGGATCGCGATCGCGTGCCGCGACGACACGGACTGGGCGACGCTCGCGACGGAGATCCGCGCGCCGTGGGCCGCCGACGCAGCGCTCGCCACGCTCACCGGCCGGCTCGCGCGGCGGGACGCGCTGGAGGCGGCCGTCGGCGCGTGGACGGCGGCGTTCGACGCGCGCGCACTGCAGTCACGGCTGGAAGCGTGCGGCGTGCCGGCGGCCGCTGTGCAGCGCCCCGGCGAGCGCATCGACGAGGACGCAACCACCGCGGCGTGGGGACTGTGGCCGACGGTGCGGCACACCGAGATGGGCGCGGTGCGCGTCGACGGAATCCCGGTGCACGCGTCGCGGACGGACTGGCGCATCGAGCGCGGCGCGCCGTGCCTCGGCGAGCACAATCGCGAGGTGTATGGCGGGCTGCTCGGCATGAGCGACACGGAGATCGAGGAGCTCACCGCGGAGGGTGTGCTGTGAACGCGCCGGATGCGGCGGGGCCACTCACGGACCTGCGCGTGGTGGAGCTGTGCGACGAGGCGGGCGCGTGGGCCGGCAAGCTGCTTGCGGACCTCGGCGCGGAGGTGGTAAAGGTGGAGCCGCCGGGGGGCAACCGGACGCGCGGCTACGCGCCGTTCTACCGCGACGAGCCGCACCCGGATCGCAGCCTGTACTTCTGGCACTACAACACGAACAAGCGCAGCGTGACGCTCGGCCTCGACACGAGCGATGGCCGCGGCGTGTTTCGCCGCCTGGTCGCACGCGCGGATGTGCTGCTGGAGGACCAGCCGCCGGGGCGCATGGCCGCGCTGGGGCTCGACTACGCGGACCTCGCGCCGGCGCAACCGGGGCTGATCATGGCGTCGCTCACCCCGTTCGGGCGCAGTGGGCCGCGCGCGGGGGCGCCGGCGACGGACCTGACGATCCTCGCGGGGGCGGGACCGGCGTGGTCGTGCGGCTACGACGACCACGCGCTGCCGCCCGTGCGAGGCGGCGGCAACCAGGGCTACCAGACGGGGTGTCACTGGGCGGTCGCGACGGTGCTCGTGGCGCTACTGCATCGCGACTTCACGGGCGAGGGCCAGCATCTCGACGTGAACATGCATGCGGCATCGAACGTGACGACCGAGGCGGGGACGTACCAGTGGCTGGTTGCGCGCGAGACCGTGCAGCGGCAGACGGGCCGGCACGCCTCGGCGCGCCCGTCGGCGGGGGTGCAGGTGCGCGCGCGCGACGGGCGCTGGGTCACGACGGGCGTGGCGCCGCGGCGCCCGCGCGAAATCGCGACGATGCTCGCGTGGCTCGATGAGCTCGGGCTGCGCGATGCGTTCGAGCAATGGCCGTTGCTCGAGCTCGGCGCTGCGCTCGACCACGACATCTCGGTCGCGGCGATGATGGAGGGCGGGACGGACGCGGCGATCTACGGCGCGGTGCGCGACGCGCTGAACTTTATCGCGGGCGCGATCGACTCGTACGACTTCTTCGTCGGCACGCAGCGGCGCAACCTGCAGTGCGGCATCATCTACTCGCCGGACGAGGTGATCGACGATCCGCACTTCCGCGAGCGCGGCTTTGCGGTGGAGGTCACGCATCCGGAGCTCGGCGCGTCGTTCGTGTACCCGGGCGCGCCGTACCGGCTGAGCGCGTCGCCGTGGTCGATCCGGCGGCGCGCGCCGCTGCTGGGCGAGGACACGCGGGCCGTGCTCACGGAGCTCGGGATCACACCGGCGGAGCACGCCGCGCTGCGGGCAACAGGCGTGGTGTAGCGCGCGCGAGGAGGGCACGATGCGCGTCCTAGTGATGGGCGGCACGCGGTTCAACGGGCTCGCGCTCGTGCACGAGCTCGCGCGACACGGCCACGCCGTGACGATTCTCAACCGCGGGGTGAGCGAGGCACGGATCCCGTTCGGCGTGCGTCGCCTCGTCGCCGACCGCACCGATCACGCGCAGCTGCGCGCGGTGCTGCGCGACGAGGAGTTCGATTGCGTGCAAGACATCAGCGCGTACACGATCGACGACATCGAGCCGATGATCGAGGTATTTCGCGGGCGCGTGCGGCACTACATCTTCGCGAGCTCGACCGTCATCTACGCGCCGAGCGACTTGCTGCCGATCCGCGTCACGCACCCGGTGGACCTCGGCCCGCACCAGTCCGAGTACGGACGCAACAAGCTGCTGTGCGAGCAGCGGCTGTGGCAGGAGCACCGTGAGCACGGCTTCCCGGCGAGCATCGCGGCGTTCTCGATGGTGTTCGGGCCGAACAACATCATCCCGGAGCGGGAGCAGCGCATGTTCAGCCGGCTGTTGCAGGGGCGACCGGTGCTGATCCCGGGCGACGGCACGATGCTCGGCCAGGTAGGGCACGTCGACGACGAGGCGAAGGCGCTGCGCATGATGATGGGCAACCCGAACACGTTCGGGAAGCGCTACAACGTCACGGGCAAGGACTACTACAGCGCGGAGGGCTACGTCGACACGTTCGCGCGCGTCGTCGGCGTGACGCCTGAGAAGGCGTTCATCCCCGCGCCAGTCATGGACGACATCTACGCGGATCGCATCAGGCTGGAGGGCTCGACGTTCCGCGCGAACATCGAGACGCGATCCGCGCCGCAGCAAGGCTGGCAGAACCAGGCGATAATCAACAGCCTGTTGCAGCGGCTGGCGCCGAACGAGCACCACTGGAACCGCAGCGTGTTCTTCAGCATCGACGAGCTGACGCGGGACACGGGCTGGGAACCGGACTACACCTTCCCGGCGATGGTCGAGCAGACGTACGAGTGGTACCGGCGCGAGGGACTGGATCGCACGCGCAGCTTCGACTTCGGCTGGGAGGACGCGCTGCTCGCGCGCGTGCGCGGCGAGTAGGCACGCGCGAGTGAAAGGCGGCGACCGATGCCGACACCGATGCCGCTGGCCGGCGTGCGCGTGCTCGACCTCACGCACCACGCCGCGGGGCCGTTCTGCACGCGCCTGCTGGGGGACTACGGCGCCGACGTGATCAAGGTGGAGCCGCCCGGCGGCGACATCGCGCGCACGCTGCCGCCGTTCTACGGCGACGAGCCGGGACCCGAGCGCAGCGGCCTGTTCATGTTCCTGAACACGAACAAGCGCTCGGTCGTACTCGACCTCAAGACCGAGGCGGGACGCGCGCAGCTGCTGGAGCTCACACGCGACGCCGACGCGCTGGTCGAGAACTTCAGCCCGGGGACGCTCGAGCGGCTGGGACTCGGGTACGAGGTGCTGCACGCCGCGAACCCGCGGCTCGTGGTGACATCGATCAGCAACTTCGGCCAGGACGGACCGTACCGCGACTACCACGGCATGGACCTCACGCTGTACGGGTTGGGCGGCGTGATGTTCGCGTCCGGCGAGCGCGACCATGAGCCGCTGAAGCTGGCGGGGCGGCAGACGAGCTACTACAGCGGCATGGTCGCCGCACTCGCGACGGCGGTGGCGCTGCACGCCGCGGCGCAGCGCGGCGAAGGCGAGCACGTCGACGTGTCGATCTTCGAGACGGCCACGCACTCGATCGATCTGCGGCTGGCGCGGCTGATGTACTACCAGTACAACGGGCGCTACTCGTCGCGGCCGGCGCTCGCGTCAGCGGTGGGCAGCGGCACGTACCCGTGCGCGGACGGCTGGTTCATGCTCGGCGCGGGCCCGGCGCGGCTCGACGACGTGCTGCGCATGATCGAGCGCGCAGAGCTGCTCGAGACGCCCGAGTGGGCGACGCTCGCGGCGCGCGTGCAGCCCGAGCGCGTCGACGAGTTCGCGGCGCTACTGCTGCCGTGGATGCTCACGCACACGAAATCCGACATCCTGCAGGCGTGCATGCAGCACGGCGTGCTGGGCGCACCCATCAACACGATCGCCGATCTGCTGGACGACCCGAACTTCGTCGAGCGGCGCTTCTTCCAGCAGATCGACCATCCCGTCACCGGTCCGCTGACGTATCCGGGCTACCACTTCACGCTGCATCGCCCCGGCGAGCCGATGCCGACACGCCGCCGCGCGCCGCTGCTGGGGGAGCACACTGCCGAGGTGTTGCGCTCTGCGGGCGCGGCTCCGGATCGCGCCCTGCGTACTTCGGGCGCGGCTCCGGCTCGCGCCCCGGATGCGCGACGCGAGCCGGCGCAGGCACGCGCGGGGCTGCCGCTGGAGGGCCTGCGCATCCTCGACTTCACGGTCGTGCTCGCGGGGCCGTACGCGACGATGCAACTCGCCGATTGGGGCGCCGAGGTGATTCGCATCGAGTCGCTGCAGCACTTCGCGCCGAGCACGCGCGGCCAGCTCGCGCGTCCACCGCGCGAGCTGGCGCTCGCACTCGCGAACGGGACGTCGGGGCTCGGCTACCCGGACGACGATCCGGGCGAGCACCCGTGGAACCGCGCGTCGCATTTCAACCACCACGGCCGCGGCAAGCGCTCGATGACAGTCGATCTTAGCCGCCCCGAGGGACGCTCAGTGTTCGAGCGGCTGGTCGCGCAAGCGGACGGGCTGATCGAGAACAACCTGCCGCCGAACATCGAGAAGCAAGGGATCACGTGGGAGCGGCTGTCGCAGATCAACCAGCGGTTGATCATGGTCCGCGTACCGGGCTTCGGCGTCACCGGACCGTACCGCACGTTGCGCAGCATGGGCCACTTCATGGAGGCGGTCGCCGGGCACCCCGCGATCCGCACGTACCCCGACCTGAGCCTGGAGTACATCCCGCTCGGCGTGCCGTCGGATGCGGCGTCGGGCATCGGCGGGGCGTTCGCGTTCATGATGGGGCTGCGCTACCGCGAGCAGACCGGCCACGGCCTGCTGATCGAGCAGGCGACGGCGGAGAACTTCGTGCCGCTGATCGGCGAATTCGTGATGGACTACGGTATGAACGGCCGGCTGTGGTCGCAGATGGGCAACGATCACTTCTGGCTGGCGCCGCACAACGTGTATCGCTGCAAGGGCGACGACCGTTGGGTCACGTTCGCTGCGCGCGACGAGGCCGAGTGGCGCGCGCTGTGCGCGATCATGCGTCGCTCGGACCTGCTCGACGACGCGCGCTTCGCCGACATGGCGAGCCGCCACGCAAACCGTCGCGCGCTCGACGCGTGCATCGGCAAGTGGACCGCGGAGCGCGACCGGTACTGGGTGATGCACCGCCTGCAGCAGGCGGGCATTCCTGCGGGCGTCGTGATGAACGAGGCGGACGTCTACAACGACGTGCAACACGCGGCGCGCGGCTTCTGGCAGCGCATCGAGCATCCGGAGACGGGCGTGCAGTGGCACGTGGGCCGCGCGTGGCGGGCGAGCGGGACGCCGCAGGTGCTGCCGCGCCACGCGCCGCTGCTGGGGCAGGACAACGAGTACGTGTACCGCGAGCTGCTGGGCTTCTCGACGGCGGAGTACGACCGTTTCGTCGCGGAGCGGCACATCGGCACGGCATACGAGCCCTCGGTCCAGTAGCCGCCCGGACCGCCGCAGCGCGGCGTAGAGTGGGGCCGCTGCGGAGGGCGTGAGCGATGACCGTGGAGGTCCCCGCCGGGCACGCGCGGCTCGCCCGGGCGCGGCCGCGCTTCTACTTCGGCTGGTGGCTGGTCGGGGCGGCGCTGCTCGCGCAGTTCGTGGCGGCCGGCATGCAGGCGTTCATCGTCGGCGTATTCATGGTGCCGATGACGACGGACCTGGGATGGACGCGCGCGGACTTCACGCTCGGGCTAACCGTCGGCCAGTTCGTGATGGGGATCGTGGGCATGTTCGTGGGCGCGCGCATCGACCAGCACCGCGCGCGGCCGCTGATGCTCGTCGGCGTCACGGTGCTCGGCATCACCGCGCTCGGCATCAGCATGGTGCAGGAGCTGTGGCAGTGGCTGGTGCTGCGCGGGTTGCTGCTCACGATCGGGTCGGCGCTGCTGGGCGGGCTGGTGGTCAACGTCACGCTCTCGAAGTGGTCCGTCGAACGGCGCGGGCGCGCGATCGGCTTCGCCGCGATCGGCATCTCGCTGGCGGGCGTGGTGTTGCCGCCACTGCTGACGCCAGTCGTCGACGAGTTCGGGTGGCGCGCGGGCTGGCGCATGCTCGCGGTCGGCGCGTAGCTGCTCATCCACTCGACACTCGTCGTGATGCGGCGCATTCCGGAAGACTACGACCTGTACCCGGACGGGAAGACGGACGAGCAGGTGCGCACCGGCCACACGCAGCGCGTCGCGGCGGACTTCGCGCACTCGTTCACGCGCGCGCAGGCGATGCGCACGCCCGGTGGCGGATGTGGTGGCGGCGCTGCTAGCTGCGGGCTAGCCTCTCCGGCCCGCGCTCCACGCAGTACGCAGTACGCCCCGGCTATCGCCGGGGCGTACTGCGTAGTGCGAGCGTGCGCCACGCGCGCTAGCCGCGCGGCAGGCCGAGCCCACGCGTGGCGATGATGTTGCGCTGAATCTCGTTCGAGCCGCCGAAGATGGAGTGCACGACGCTGTGCACGTACTCCTGCGTGAAGCTCGCGTCGACGGGGGCGTGCGCGTCCTGGCGGTCCCAGATGTTGGAGTACATGCCGAACATCTTCATGCCCGTGTTCGCGACGCGCTGGCCGAGCTCCGATCCGAACGCCTTCGAGGTAGACGCCTCGTAGTTCGGGATGGTGCCGGCGGCCTGCATCGAGACGATGCGGAAGGAGAAGTTGAACATCACTTCCGACTCGATCCAGCGGTCGGCGACGTTCGAGCGGACCAGCCGCTGGCGCGGGGCGGACTGCTCGGCGCCGCGGGGCGTCTTCGCGTAGTCAAGCATCGCCTGGATGCGGCGGCGCATCGTGACGGCGCCGGCGATGTTCGAGCGCTCGAAGTCGAGCAGCGTCATGCCGACGTACCAGCCGCGGTTCTGCTCGCCGACGATGTTCTCGGCGGGGATACGCACGTCCTCGTAGAACGTCTCGTTCGTCGCGTGCTCCCAGCCCATCGAGATGATCGGCCGCACCTGGATGCCGGGCGTCGACTGGTCCATGATCAAGAACGAGATGCCGCGGTGCTTGGGCGCGTCGGGATCGGTGCGGAACAGGCCGAAGATCCAGTTCGACTTGTGCGCGGTAGACGTCCACAGTTTTTGGCCGTTGATCACCCACTCGTCGCCGTCGCGGACCGCGCGGCACTGCAGTGAGCCGAGGTCCGAGCCCGCCCCGGGCTCCGAGAAGCCCTGCGCCCAGCGCATCTCCCCGCGCAGCGTGGGGCCGAGGTACTTCGCCTTCTGCTCCGGCGTGCCGTGTACCAGCATCGTCGGGCCGAGCAGCGAGACGCCGGAGCCGCCAGGCTGGGGCGCCTGGGCGACGGCCATCTCCTGGTTGTAGATGAACTGCTCCATGGTGCTGAGGCCGGCGCCGCCGTACTCCTTGGGCCAGTGCGGGGCGACCCAGCCGCGCTCCATGAGGGCATCGGCCCACTGGCGCGCGGCGTCCTTCTCCTCCGGGGTGCCGTGCACGTAGTGCTGCTCGTGGTTGTCCTCGAGCCCGACGGTGTCGCGCTGACGGCGGACCTCGTAGTGCGCCGGCAGCCGCTGCTCGATGAACGAGCGGACCTCTTGGCGGAACTGCGCCTGCTCCGAGGTGTCTGCCCAGTCCATGTGTGCCCTTCCCCTCCTGCGAGGCTGTACGCGTGCGGTGGCGACAGCATAGCGGCCCGGGGCGCCGAGCGTCCGGGCGGGGCTTAGAGTACTGCCGGCACCTCGGGCGCGGGGGCGGGCGCGCCGCGGCGGAGGGCGGCGCGCAGGGTGGCGACGTCGCTGCAGGAGACGGGGCGCAGCGCGATCGCGCCGCCGTGATAGACGATGCCGCCGACCGGCACCGCGACGAGCGGGCCGGCGAGCGCGCCAACGAACCATACGACCGCCGCCATGGGCACCGAAGCGACGGGCGCGCGGCCGGACGCACCGGCATCAGGCAGCGCGCGCAGGGGCGGACACAGGAGCGCGGCCGGTCGAGGGCGCTCGGCGGCCACGGCTCGCGGTAGGCCGCGAGCACGACGAGCGCGGTGATCGCGAACAACGCCATGCACGCGAGCAACGGCCGATCGCGCACGATCAGCTCATCGGTGTTGTGCGCGGGTGCGCGCTCGGCGACGAGCAGGAAACGGAACAGCCCGTAGAGCACGAACGGCAACATCGTGAGCATCGAGTGGTCGTCCGGCCAGTTCTCCGCCGACGTGACGTACTGCGCGTCCGCCACGATCGTCGAGGCGAGCGCGACACCGACCATCTGGTCGAGGAAGCGCACGCTGTAGTCGTGCAGCACGCGGCGGCCGTGCGGCGCCTCGCTGATCGCGAGCTGGAGCTCCTAGCGCTGCTTGACCGTCGCGAGCAGCAGCGCGCCGCGCGTGGTCACCACGTACAGCCACGGCGAGACGAGCACCTCGATGGCGACGGCGCCGGCCAGCGCGCGCAGCGCGACGCCGGTCACGAACACGAACACGAACACGAACACGAACACGAACACGAACACGAACACGAACACGTCAAGGATGCCGACGTGCTTGAGTTCGAGCGAGTACGCGATGGTGAGCGCGACGTACGCGAGCAGCACAACGGCGAACGCGAGGCCGAGCAGCGCGGCGCCCGCGAGTGTGAAAGCGAGCAGCGTCCCTGCGGTCGCGAGCGCGAGCGGCACGAGCCCGCATCCTGCGGCGATCGGGCGGTCGCGCTTGCGCGGGTGCACGCGGTCCGCTCGTACGTTCAGCATGTCGTTGAGGAAATATGCGCTGGACGCGGCGGCGCAGAAGACGGCGAACGCCGCGGCGGCGCGCGCGCTCAGTGGCAGCCAGCTCGCAGGGTCGCCTCACACCCACGTCGAGCCGGCCGAGAACACGAATGCGGCGAACAGCAGCGCGTTCTTCTGCCACTGCGCGGAGCGTGCGGACGCCACGAGGTCGCGCAGCAACGCGGCGCGACGCGCCGGCGGCGCGGTGTGTGTCTCGGCGAACGCGAGCAGCGGCTGCAACCCGTCGCCGGGGGTGGGAGCGAGCATGACACCCTAGGCCCGTCGTAACAGCTCGGCGAGCCTCCTCAGGATCGGGTGCGGCACGCGCCAGCGATGAGGGTTCCCCCTACGAGAGGCGGAGCGTCGTGCTACAGTCGGGCCCCGTGACCGAGCGTACGCAGCCCGCCTCCAGTGCCCCACGGGCGACGGCACCCGCCGACGTGCTGGTCACGCGCGCGTTCGCACCGGCCGCGATGGAGTGGCTGCGCCGCGAGTGCACGGTGCACGCGCTGTACGGCGCGCCCGACCGCGAGGCGCTGCTGCGCGAGGTAGGTCCGCGCGTGCGCGCCGCGATCGGCTTCGGCGCGGTGACCGCGGCGATGATCGACGCGATGCCGGGCCTCGAGATCATCGCGAGCACGGGCGTCGGCTACGACCACGTCGATGTCGACGCGGCGCTGCGGCGCGGCATCGTCGTGACGAACACGCCGGGCGTGCTCGACGACGCCGTGGCGGACACCGCGCTCGCGCTGCTGCTCGCAGTGGAGCGGCGCATCGTCGCGGCGGACCGTTTCGTCCGCGCGGGGCGCTGGGCGGCACACGAGGCGTTCCCGTTCACGCGCCACCTCGGCGATCTGACGCTCGGCATCCTCGGGCTCGGGCGCATCGGGCTCGCGGTCGCGCGGCGCGCGGAGCCGTTCGGCATGCGCGTGGCCTATCACAACCGCCGCCCGCGCGCGGACGTGCCGTACGCGTACCACGCGACGCCGCTCGCGCTCGCCAACGCGTGCGACGTGCTGATGTGCATCGTTCCCGGGGGGGCGGAGACGCGGCACCTAGTGGACGAGGCGGTGCTGCGCGCGCTGGGGCCGCAGGGCACACTCGTGAACATCGCGCGCGGGTCCGTCGTGGACGAGTCCGCGCTCGTGCGCTGCCTGCAGGACGGCACGCTCGGCGCGGCAGCGCTCGACGTGTACGACCGCGAGCCGCACGTGCCGCCGGAGCTGTTCGCGCTCGAGCAGGTGGTGCTCGCGCCGCACGTCGGCAGCGCGACGCACAGCACGCGCCGGGCGATGGCCGACCTGGCGGTGCGCAACGTGCTCGCGCGGCTCGCCGGCGAGCCGGTGCTGACGCCGATTCCGGAGTGCGCGGAGCTCGCGCGCTAGGGCGCGCGCCGTGACCGGGGCCGCGCGCGCAGCGTCAACAGTCGCGTTACGGCGGAGCGACGGATCAGCGCGACGGCGACGGCGCTGAGCGCAACGAGAAGCCGGAGGTATTCGCCTCTGCACATGCAGCGTCTCCGATTCAGCATCCGCATTGGCGTGCCCCGCCTCGCGGGTTGAACAACGCGATCGACGCTGAGCGCAGAGCAGCCGGCGGAGCGCCGCTGACCGAGGCTGTACGGCTGCCACTGGTCGCGGCCACTCGGTGGCGCGCGGCCGCCAGAGCACTCACGCTCGTCGGCGCGAGGCTTGGGTCGGGAGATGTGATAGGGGGAATTCCTGATCGACGTGGTGACGGTCGTGGACGCAAAGCTAGCCACCCGATGTTTCCGACAAGGGCCATCACTTCGATGAATATCTCGTCCGGCCGCCAGTCTTTGGGCGAGGGCGCTCAGCTTGTGCTGGTAGCGAGTACCTTCTGTGCTGTTGTTGTGGTCGTTTGCTGGACTATTCTGACCGGCACTGATTCGAACGAGGGGTTCACGCCACGACAGCTTCGATTGCGCTCGCTTGCGTTCTCGCCTTGTTGCACTGGATCGGCTTCTCATCCGTCTTCCAGTTCATCGCGAGAAGCCGTACGGGCGCGTTGGTGGTGTCGATCGTTGCGCCCGTGATCGGTAGTGCGGCTTTCTATTTCGTCCGGTTCTACTCAGTGTCGACACCAGTCCTGTTAGCGACGCTCGCGATGCTGACCGCGGCAACCGTCCTGTCTGGAGCCGCAGTGCACGCGCCAACCGGTAGCGGAGTAGCCCCAGGACCACGCACGAAAGGCCGCCCGCACCGCCCGGCAGTCGGCGTGATTGTGGCTCTGATCGTTGCCGCATCGATGTTCTGGTGGGTGGCGGTGGCGCTTGAGCTGCTGATAGTGAGCGAACAGCCCGCTGCTTACTAGGCCTTCTTGCCAAAGCACACGCGCCGTACCGGGCACCGTCGCACACAACGCAGCGGCGCACTCCGTGCGCATCGTCAGCGCCCGCCTGCCGATGTGCGTGCGGAGATGCCCAGCAGCCTCGCATCGCAGGTGCGATTGTGTCGGGGCCATTGTGATCGCCGCAACGCCCAACCGAGCACGTGGTGCAGCGGGCCCCCGAACACGCTGAAGCCAAAGCTCGTGACGCCGAGCAGCGGCACGTTCGTGGCGACACCGGCGAGGAAGATGTACCAGCCATAGAAGACGGCGCCGGGACGCCACCGCGCTGGTCGCGCCGCGGCCGGGTCCGCGACCGGTGTACCTAGCATCCGCGGCAGCATAGCCGCTGCCTGGCTCGCGGGCGACGCGCGGCCCTCGACGCGCTCGACGGGCGCGGTCAAGATATGCGCGACGCCGCAACCCCCGCGCGACACCGCGAGAGGAGCCCCCGATGACCACAGCAGCGACGACGTCCGCGCTCCGCCCGTGCGACGACCTGCGCGTACTCGACCTCAGCAGCGGGCACGTCGGCGGCATCGCCACGATGGTGCTGGGAGACTTCGGCGCCGAGGTGATCAAGGTCGAGCCGCCGGGCGGCGACCCCGCGCGCGACCAGGCCGCCGCGCCGCTGTGGCTGCGCGGCAAGCGCAGCGTCGACCTCGATCTCGGCACGGCCGAGGGGCGGCAGGCGCTGCACCGCCTCGCGCGCGGCGCCGACGTCGTGGTATCGACGTACGCGCCGGGCGCCGCCGCTGCGCACGCGGCAGACGACGCGACGCTGCGCGCGCTCAACCCGGCGCTCGTGTACTGCTCGATCACCGGCTGGGGGCCGCGCGGGCCGTACGCGGGCTACCCGGCCGACGAGGTGCTGGTCGCGGCGAAGTCGGGGCGCATGCGCTCGTTCACAGGCGTGGTGCGGCGCGAGGGACCGGCGTTCCCCGCGGTGCAGGTGAGCGCGCACGCCGCGGCGCAGTCGGCGCTCGCGGGCATCCTCGCGGCGCTGTACGCGCGCGAGTTCACCGGGCGCGGGCAGCTGGTCGAGACCAGCCTGCTGCAGGGCATGCTGCCGTACGACCTGGGCGGGCTGGTGCGCGAACAGATGACGCAGCGCTATCCGCAGCACCTGTCGCCGGACACGCTGCTGGGCCTGCAGTCGCCGGACGCCATGCCGACGCTGGGCTACCAACCGGTGCGGTCCGCAGACGGGCGCTGGATCCAGTTCGCGAACCTGCTCGAGCACCTGTTCCACGCCTCAATCGCCGCGCTGGACCTCGTCGAGGAGGTGACGGCGAACCCACGCTACGCAGGCGCGCCGAGCCAGCTCGCGGAGGCGGAGCGCGAGGAGGTGCGCAACCTGATGCTGCTGCGCGCGCGCGAGCGCACGGCCGACGCGCTGATGGCAGCGTTCCGCGCGAACGGCAACGTGGCGGCGGACCTGGTGGGCACCGCACAGCAGGCGCTCGCGCACGCCGACCTCGTCGCGAATGGCGAAGTCGTCGAGCGCGCGGACGGTGAGCGCGGGACCGTGCGCCAGCTGGGCGTGCTCGCGAAGCTGCGGGCGACGCCGGGCGTGCCGGGCGGCGCGCCACCGCACGCCGGCGCGGACACGGCCGCCGTGC
>Ga0194132_10003497_pt1 | contig 27886 bp, 25 predicted proteins | sample TA2KigOf80mmetaG_FD_148612 | JGI IMG/M metagenome (GOLD analysis project Ga0194132, IMG submission 148612) | Freshwater microbial communities from Lake Tanganyika, Tanzania - TA2015054 Kigoma Offshore 80m | ecosystem: Environmental > Aquatic > Freshwater > Lake | place: Tanzania: Lake... | reverse complement strand
GACCGCGCGAACGCGTACGCTCATCCCCATCCCGCCTGAGCCGACTAGCCGACCCCGACCGCTACTTCTTCTCTTTGTCAGTGTCATAGGGCGCTCCCGTGCCCGATGAGCCGACGAACATCTTGTTGCCGTTGGCGAGGGTGACGTTGCCGCCGTTCGCGATGTCCGACCCATTCTTCGCCCGATACCCTTCGACAATCACCTCAGTGCCGGGCGGCAGCGATTTCTTGTTCCAGCCGCGTCTCAGCAGCTGATTCGGTGCGCCCATCTCGATCTTCCAGGGCACCACCTTCCCGCTTGCGTCCTTGACGTCGATGTACAGCCACGAGTGTGGGTTGATCCAATCGACGCGGGTCACGACGCCCTTCAGCGTGACCGGATTGTTGGCGTCGAACTCCGCCGAGAACGCATGGTGCGCCCGAAGCGCGGAGGAGAGCAGCATCATCCCGATGCCGATAGTGACCAGCGTGACCGTCCTGCGCATACCTTCCTCCTGCGTCGCCTTACTTCTGCGACGGATCGATGTCGACGCCGGTCGCCATCAGAATGCCGTCGCGATTGCCTTCGTGACACGCATACTCGAAAAGCTGGTGGTCCTCGCGCCCGCGTACCATCGCATCGAACGCGATGGTGAACGGCCGGGTGAACGCCTTCGGATCCTCGATCGTGGCTTCGTAGCGAATGATGTTCTTGTCAATGGGCGTAAATCGCTCGACCACGTGCAGCTCGGGGCTGTGCACGATGCCATGTCCGCTCGTGGCCGTTTCGGCCGGCTGGCCCTCACCGATCCCGCCGTGACCAAGCACCCACGAGTCGTCGTTGAAGTTGGTCACGTCGACGACGAGCGTGTTCCCCTCCCACCGGCCGCGCGAGTCACCCATGGGCAGCCGAACCTTCGGATCGAGGTGCGGGCGCCCATCGAGCGGAATGATCCGGGTCATGTGGTTCCACTCATACATGATCACCACGTAACCCGGCTTCTGCATGATCTGGTACGAGTTGTAGTAGACGGGCGTATTCGCGCGCGGGACGCCCGATTGCAGGCAGCGGACGCGTGGATCCAGGAACTCCGGCTTCTCCTGCTTGGCGTAGATTTCTTTCCGCTTCGCCGCCACCCAAGGCTGCATCGGGACGATGCCATCTGGCGGGTCGACCACCATCGGCTTGTTCGTCGGCGTGACGTGCGGCGTGGTAGGGTCGGTATCGATGGCCTGCCTTGCACCGAAGTCGGTCGGTCCAATCTGCGCTCCGCCTTTCGGGGCTGCGGGTTTCCACGGTCCGCCGACCGCCGTCTCCGCAGGTTGGTTGAAGTACCCTGGTTCGTACATCCCCTGAATGTCGGGTTGGCCGTCCGGCGTGCGTGGCGGGACGTACGTGGTGACCGGCCTCCATGGCGGATTCGCCCTGGCGTCCGCGGCCGACCGAGGCTTGGCTGTGGCAGCGGCAGGTCTTTTCGCCGCCGCGCCGCCTGCGGGTGCCTGTGCCTGCGCCAAGACAGGGTGGGACGCGAACGCGGCCATCGACGCTGCGATCGCCAGCTTCACGATCCGCCGAGCAATTGGACTGTTCACCTTAACCTCCTTGCTCACTCCGGCCCACGCACGCCCATCACTTGATCATCTTTTTCCAGAAGAAGCTCACGCAATCGTAGTCGAGCAACTGCAGGCCCGGCTCGAGACGCCGGTAGATGATCATCCTCATATTCCACGGGCGTGTAAACACTTTCGGGTCCTCGATTCGGACCTGGTAATCGATGTGATTGCGGCCCATCGGCGTGTAGCGTTCCACCACATGCAATTCCTCGCTGTGGTAGTTCCCAGCCTTGTCGAACCACGTCTTGTCGTTGAAGTTATTGGTGTCGACGACCAGCGTGTCCCCTTCCCAGCGGCCTCGGGAGTCACCCATCCAGAACTCGAGCGCTTCGACATGCGGACTGCCGTCTGTGTAGATGATCCGCCGGGCGTGCGCGATTTCGTAGGCGATGCTCACATATTTCGGCGTTTGGGTAATCTCGAATGGAAGGGGAACATAGGTCACGCGAGGCACGCCGGGCAGGTAGCACTTCGACAGCGGATCCGCGGTTGCCCGGTTTACGTAGTTCTCCTTCCTCTTGGCCAGCGCCTCCGGCTTGTAGGGAATCTCCCCGCCTTCGACGACGCTCCGACCGCCCGGCACGCCGTCTTCCGGTGAGTGCGCCTCGAGATCCCAGTGGGCGGTGCCCATGACCTGCCAGATGCCGTTCAGGTCCGGCTTCCCATCCGGGGTCCGGGGACCGGCGTAGGCGCGTCTGGGGGCCTGTGGTTGAGCTCGGCGGGCAGGCGCTTGCGCGTCCATCGTTGCGGTCGTCCACCATGCCGCGCCGGCGATGGCCATCGCCGCCAGACCACCCCGCACCACTGTCGCCTGTGCCTTCGTCATCGTCAGCGTCATCCTCACTGTGATCCTCACCGGCCTCACCGGCCTCACGCGCGTTCTCACCATTCAGGGTGACCTCGTGGTGGCGCAGACGCTGAGTGTACCGGAAGTGCCAGGCACGGCGAATCCAGATTCCGAGCCCGTTTCCGAGCCCGTTTCCGTCTTGACAGCGACGCGATCGCGAACGACACTGGCACAGACGATGGTCGGTGCGATATGTCGGCGGTGGCGTTGTCTGAGCTCCTCGGCGCAGTCGTGCGCGACGCCAGTGGCGCGGTCCGCGGACGTGTGCGCGAGCTCGCCATCGCACCATCGGACCATCCCACCCGCATCGCGTACCTAGTTGTCAAGACCGACTCTGGCGACCGGATGCTGAGCGCCGATGCACTCAAGGCCTGCGGTGCGACAGTGCGCGCCGAGAACGACGTCGACGCGTGGCCGAAGCACACGCCCTCGGACGGCGTCTTGCTGCTCAAGCGCGACCTCCTCGACCAGCAAATCATCGACGTCCACGGCCGCAAGGTGGTCCGGGTCAACGACGTCGAGCTCGACTCCGCGCCGGTGAACAGCCACGTCGTACTATCGGTCACCGCCGTCGACGTCGGTGCTCGCGGCGCCATCCGCCGCCTCGTCAAGGGCGTCGTCCCGTCGTTCACTTCGCGTGCGCTTCTCGACCGCATCCCGCCGCGGGTCATCCCGTGGCAGTTCGTCGACCTTCTCGAGACCGACCCCGCTCGGCGCGTCAAGCTGAAGATCGCCTACGAGGGCCTCTCGAGGATGCACCCGGCCGACATCGCCGACATCGTCGAAGAGCTGCCTCCGGCAGAGCGAGAAGCGGTCTTCGAAACGATCGACGAGGAAGTCGCTGCCGAAGCCCTGGAGGAAATCGACCCCGATATCCAGGTCAAGATCGTCGAGTCGCTGGACAGCGAGCGTGCCGCGCACATCGTCACGGAGATGGATCCGGACGCGGCCGCCGATCTCCTGGGTGAGCTCCCCGAAGATCAATCCGGCGCGATTCTCGAGGAGATGACGCCTGAGGACCGCCAGGAGGTCAGCCAGCTCCTCGAGTTCGGCGAGCGAACGGCGGCCGGGCGCATGACGATTGAGTACATCGCCATTCCAACGAGCGCGCTCGTCTCCGATGCGATTGACGTCCTGCGTGCGTTCGAGGGCACCCGTGAGGCGCTCGCCACCGTCTATCTCACGGGCGAGGGTCAGCGCCTGATGGGCGCGGTACCGCTCGTGAGCATCGCGATCTCCTCGCCGACCACGCAGCTCTCCGCGCTGGCGGAGGACGTCGTGTCCTGTCCGTCTGACACGCCGGACGATGAGGTCGCCAACCTGTTCGACAAGTACAACCTGTTGACGTTGGCCGTCGTCGACGAGCACGGTCGCCTGGCCGGGATCATCACGGCCGACGACGTGATCGCGATGCTGCGGCACCGGCGGTAAAGAGAGGCGCGCCTGCGATGACCGCCGCGACGACGACTCCCTCATCCAAGCGAAGCCTCCGCGCCCGGCTCCTGGCGTTCCTCGCCGTCGTCGGACCGGGCTTCATCACCGCCAACGTCGACAACGACGCGGGCGGCATCTGGATCTATTCGGTCGCGGGCGCGCAGTTCGGCTACGCCATGCTGTGGACGATGATCCCGACCACGGTCGCCCTGGTGGTGGTGCAGGAGATGGCCGCGCGCATGGGCGCGGTGACCGGGAAGGGCCTGAGCGACCTCATCCGAGAGGAGTTCGGATTCCGCATCACGTTCTTCCTGATGCTGGCACTCGTGGCGACAAACTTCGGCAACATCATGGCGGAGTTCGCCGGCGTCGCCAGCAGCCTGCAGCTCTTCGGCGTCTCCAAGTACGTCGTGGTCCCGCTCGCCGCGGCGTTTGTATGGGTCCTCGTGGTGCAAGGCACATACCACAGCGTCGAGAAGATCTTTCTGATGGCATCCGGCTTCTACGTCTGCTATATCGTGGCGGGCATTTTGGCGCACCCCGACTGGCGGATCGCCACCGAGGCGACGCTCACCACCCCGGCTCAGGTCGGGTTCCGCAATTACGGCCACCTGTACATGGTGATCGGCCTGGTGGGCACGACCATCGCGCCGTGGATGCAGTTCTACCTCCAAGCCTCGGTCGTCGAGAAAGGGATTACGCCTCGGCAATACCGGGCGTCACGCTGGGACGTCATCATCGGCTGTCTCTTCGCTGCCATGGTGGCGTGGTTCATCATCGTGGCGTGTGCCGCCACGCTGAACCGAGGCGGGGTGACCGGCATCCGAGACGCGGCCGACGCCGCGCAAGCGCTTCGGCCGCTCGCCGGCCAGTACGCGTACCTCTTGTTCGCGGCCGGCCTCTTCAATGCGTCGCTCTTTGCGGCCTCGATTCTGCCGATCTCGACCTCGTACGCGGTTTGCGAGGGTCTCGGCTTCGAGTCAGGCCTGGACAAGAAGTTCCACGAAGCGCCCGCGTTCTATTGGCTCTACACGGCGCTGATCGTGACCGGCGCGGGTGTCTTGTTGATCCCCAGCTTCCCCCTGACCCACGTCATGGTCCTGTCGCAGGTCGTCAACGGCGTCCTGCTCCCGTTCGTCCTGTTCTTCATGCTGAACTTGACCAACGATCACGAGTTGATGGGCGAACACGTCAACTCGCGTCCCTTCAACGTCGTGGCTTGGATCACCGTCGTGGCGATGCTCGGGCTCACCATTGCGATGCTCCTTACGCAGCTCTGAGACCACTGGAGGGTTCACGGCTCTCTTGTGCTGGCTCTGGATGAGCACGATATGTGTTGAGTCGGAGACGCGGGGATTTCGGCACTCGCCGCCGAGAACATGCTCGCCTTCCGGCCATGGGCTGCTATGGCTTCACCTCGTCGTGCTGGTTTTTGTGAATGCGCGATGGCTCCTGACGGCACGTGATATGCGCGTTTCCGAGGTGTTTCAACTCAACCCGGGAGGCATGTGATGACCTGGCTGTCTCGGCAGGTCTGGCCGTCCGCTCAGGCGGCTGGTGAGGGACGGGCGCCGTGGCCCTTCTATCCTCGATGGGTCGCGGCGTGCACGGCCGGTGAGTTCGTTGGCATCGGCACCGCCACCGGCACGGCGCTTGCCGCGAACACCTGGATCGGGGAGCCGGGATCCACCCCCACTCGCCTCGCCATGCTCGCCACATTCGCGGTGGTGGGCGCCATCGAAGGCGCCGCGCTCGCCTTTCTGCAGTGGCTGGTTCTCCGCTCGCGGCTGCCGCGGTTGCGAGCGGGCGAGTGGATCGCGCCCACCGTCGCGATCGCCGTCGCCGGGTGGGTGGTCGGTATGACGCCATCGCTCCTCATCGGTCCACCTGAACCACCCTCGTCCGTCGCTCCCTCGGAACCATCGCTCCTCGCCGTGCTGTTGCTCGCCGCGTTGGCGGGGGCCGCCGCGGGCTTGTGCTTCGGCGTTGCCCAATGGTTCGTCCTCCGGCGCCACGCAGAGCGGGCGCGTCAGTGGATCTGGATTCACGTCCCCGCGTGGGCACTCGCGATGGCCGCCATCTTCCTGGGCGCGACACTGCCGACTACCGAGTGGCCCGTATGGGCCATCGGTGTGTCGGGTGTCGGAGGGGGCGTCTTCGGTGGCCTACTGCTCGGCGCCGTCACCGGACTCGTGGCCCGGCAGCTCACGCCGTGGGTCGATGAGCACAAGTGGTCGCTGCCGACCGCGCACATCTCGACGTCCTCGTCTATGACGCGGGTGCCACCTTTCCACAGCGGACGATGACCGCGGACGGCGTCGAAGCGACGTTGGCGGTCGATGTCGTCGGGCCACTCTTGCTGACCCACTTGCTGCGTGAACGACTCGCGGCCGGTGAACAGGGAGGGCACACCTCTGTCCGGACATCACAGGTCGCCTGAAGCGATTCAGCGAGCCTCGAAGCGTCCTTGCGCCCACACACACGCAAGGCAGAAGGTAAGCACCAGCAGGGCGGTAACGGCGGAGGCAGTCGTGGAGAAGGGCGCACCCAGGTACTGCTGGCGACGATACTCGGGGAAGCGCATCAGGATGAACGTGGCGAACGAAGCCCCCAGGCCGACCACGCCGATCAGCAACTGCGCCGCGCTCACTCAGTAATGCTACCGGCAGGGACGCCGACATGGTGAGTCGAGACGCTTTTCGCCTCGCAACTCTCGGTCGTTGAAGTGGGCACGGCCGCCGTCGGCATCCTGCTCGTCGAGTGTCGACCCCAGGAATCCTGAATCCGGCTTGGCCCACCAGTGAAGCGTCGCCGGTCGGTGCCGATTCCCTGGTGAACACGGACACCAAATGACCGCGAAACCGATCAACCTTGACCCGCGCGAGCGGGTCTGTGTGGCCCGCCAACCCATTCTCTTCCCGAGCGGTCAGGTGTTCGGCTAGGAGCTTCTGTATCGGGCCAGCGCTGGGGACGTCGCGTGCACGGCATCCGGCGATCTCGCCGGCGCGCGCGTGCTCGCCGATGCACTCCTGAACCTCGGCCTCGAGAACCTGACGGACGGCCGCGTGGTGTTCATCAACCTCACACGCGAGCTGCTCCTGGCCGGTGCGGCCGACCTGCTGCCGCGACACGCCGCCGTCCTCGAGATCCGCGAGGATGTTCCGGTCGACCGCGAGGTCATCGAGACGTGCCGTCAGCTTCGCGCGCGCAACTACGCGCTGGCCTTGGACGACTTCGAGCCCGGATCGCCCGTGGAAACGCTGATGCCGTACGTGCAGTACGTGAAGGTCGACGTCCTGGCGACGACCGCGGCACAACGAGCGGCGCTCGCGCGGCGGCTGACGCCGCTGGGCATCAAGCTGGTGGCCGAGAAGGTGGAGACGGAAGCCAAAGTCGCGGAAGTCAAGCAGGCAGGCTACGGCCTGCTGCAAGGCTACTTCTTCTGCCGGCCTTCCACGCTTTCGGCCGGGTCGATTCCCGCAAGCAAGCTGTCGTACATCCGGATCCTGGCCGCATTGAACAAGCCCGCCATCAGCGTGTCGGAGGTCGAGGACGTCATCAAGCGCGACGCCTCGCTCGGCTACCGCGTGCTGCGCTCGATCAACTCGGCCGCCTTCGGTGTGCGCCAGGAAATCCACTCGGTCCGGCAGGCGCTGGTCATGCTCGGCATGGGCCGCATCAAGCAGTGGGCATCAGTGTAGGCCTTGGCTGGGGTGCACGCGGGCGGTCACACGGAGACGATGAACCTGGCGGTCATCCGGGCCCGGTGCTGCGAGCAGATCGTCAGCGCGACGGCCGGTCCCGAGATGGCCGATGAGTGCTTTCTGCTGGGCCTCTGTTCCTTGCTCGACGTCATGTTGGGGCGTCCGATGTCTGACGTGGTGGAAACGCTGCCCCTCTCGGATGAGATTCGGGGCGCGCTGACCGGGACACCCAATACCGAGCGCGCGCTGCTCGACGCGGTGACGGCGTACGAACGCGGCGACTGGAGCGCCGCCTCCGAAGCCGCCGATCGCGCCGAGATTGGGTTCGACGAGCTTCGGCCGGCCTACGAGGACGCGCTCGGCTGGTGCGCGGAGCTGTCCCGCATCGCGAAGTCCGCCGCCTAGTCGCCTTCTCACGCTGTATCAGTCCCGACTGCCGGAGCGCGGCACCTGGATCGCCGGGCGCGCCGAGCGAGCGTATGGGGCCTACGTGAGCGATGAGCCACGCGGTGAGGCGGGATGCCCCGCCCAGCAGGCGGTGCTGATGGCAGCGCGAACAGGCCACTGGTCCTTCGCTGCTGTTGACACGCGGCCGCCAACGGCGGTCTCGACCGGGGTATCATCAGGTGCCACTCGAAGCACGGAGCGTGTCCCATGCACAACCGCAGCGTCCGGCACAACATTCGGCTAGTGGGTATGGCCTGTGCGATGGGCTTGGCGGCCCTGGGCATCGGGCAGGTTGCCGTTGATCGGTTGATGGCCCAAGGCGCACGTGCCGACCGGCCGGCGCAGTTCGAAGTCGATCCGTTCTGGCCGAAGCAGCTTCCCAACAATTGGATCATGGGCTCGGTCGTTGGCGTGTCCGTCGACGCCAACGATCGGATCTGGATGATTCATCGGCCCTCATCGCTGGTCGACAACGAGAAGGCGGCCGCCCTCAACCCGCCTCGAGCGGAGTGCTGTTTTCCTGCCCCGCCGGTGCTCGTCTTCGACCAGGCGGGCAATCTGGTCAAGAGCTGGGGCGGCGCCCAGCCTGGCAGCGACCAATGGCCTGATTCCGAGCACGGCATCTTCGTCGATCACAAGGGCAACGTGTGGATCGGCGGCAACGGGGCCAAAGACGCCCAGGTCATGAAGTTCACGCAGGACGGGACCTTCCTGATGAAAATCGGAAACAAAGGCCAGGGCCGTGGCAGCAACGACCTCCAAAACTTCCGCCAGCCCACCACCGTGTTCGTCGACCCAGCCACCAACGAAGCGTACGTCGCGGATGGGTACGGCAATCGGCGGGTGGCGGTGTTCGACGCCGACACCGGCGCCTACAAACGTCACTGGGGCGCCTACGGCAACAAGCCGGATGACGATGATCCGTACAACGCCGGTAGTGCGAATGTGGCGGCGAACTACCAGCCCGACGATCCGCCGGCGAAGCAATTCGGACGCGCCGTGCACTGTGCCGCTGTCTCCAAGGACGGCTTCGTCTATGTGTGCGATCGTACGAACAATCGGATACAGGTGTTTCGACGAGACGGCACCTTCGTTCGTGAGACCTTCATCAACCGAAAGGCGCGCGGCTTCGGTTCGGCTTTCGAAGTGGGCTTCTCCACCGATCCCGGTCAGCAGTTCCTGTTCAACGTCGATGGCATGGACGAGAAGATCGACATCATCAGACGCGACACGCTTGAGCAGGTGGGACGGTTCGGCCACAAAGGCCGCCAGCCAGGCCAGTTTTTTGCGGTCCACAGCATCGCCGTCGACTCGAGGGGCAACATCTACACGGGAGAAACGCTCGAAGGCAAGCGCTTGCAGCGATTCCTGTACCGAAGGACCTCCACTCGCCCACGGTCCAGACGCTGAGCGGACTGGCACGCAACGCCGTCTTCAGTGCCTCGCGCCCGGCTGGCGTTCCTCCCTTCGCCTCGGGCAGCGATCGAGGCCGCAGCGGCGCGCATATAATCGAGACGGATGCCGAGAATCATCCCGGTGACCGACGCGAGGCCACGGGAGCCGAAGCCCGACTGGTTGAGGGTGCGCGCCCCAGGCTCACCGAACTACCACCGCCTCAAGAGCCTGATCCGCGACCTGCGCCTGCACACAGTCTGCGAGGACGCACGTTGCCCCAACATCGGCGAGTGCTGGAACCACGGCACCGCCACGTTCATGATTCTCGGGGACGTGTGCACGCGCGCCTGTGCGTACTGCGCGGTCGCACATGGCCGGCCGGAGGCCATCGACGCCGCCGAACCGGAGCGGGTTGCGGCCGCCGTCGAAGCGCTCCGCCTCCGTTACGTGGTCGTCACATCCGTCGATCGTGATGACGTACCAGACGGCGGGGCCTCGATCTTCGCCGAAACCGTCCGACAGACGCGCGCGCGTGTCCCCGACTGCCGCATCGAGATACTCATCCCGGACTTCAAGGGCGAGGCGGAACCACTCCACGCGGTCCTCGACGCGCGGCCGGACGTGTTGAATCACAACACCGAAACGGTCCCGAGGCTGTATCGGATGGCGCGTTCTGGCGGGCGGTATCCGCGAACCCTAGAACTGCTCGAGCGCTCGCGACGTTACGCACCGCACATCCCGACCAAGACCGGCCTGATGGTCGGCCTCGGCGAGGAGAAGGACGAGCTCGTCCAGACGTTCAAGGACTTGCGTCGTGTCGGCTGCGACATCCTCACGCTGGGGCAGTACCTCCGACCCACACCGGGTCACGCCCCAATGGCGCGGTACTATCACCCAGAAGAGTTCCGGGAGCTGAAGGTAATCGCCCTGGACCTGGGCTTCGTGCACGTCGAGTCGGGCCCGCTCGTCCGCAGCTCCTACCACGCCCGCGAGACGGCTGACGCCTTCGCCGCGAACGCACAGTCCAGGTAGCTCGCGTAGGCCTGGGCCAGGGACTCGTCGACCTGCCCAGCCCTAAGTACTGCGGAACGGCCAGCCGATATAAGAATCGGAGCGCGTCTCACGTTTCTCGCGGCTGCGCGAGTTGGGACACCCCGAGATGGGCCGTCGCGTAACCACGAGCCGCTGGTTGACGTCAAAGTGCAAAGCGAGCTGAAAGGTCGAGGCTGGCTGAGCTAATGACTCGCATGACGAGGGGGCAGGAGAGGACTCGTATGACCGTCGAGGCGGTGACGAAACGGGTGCGCGCGGAGTTCGATGAGATGCCAGGGCTCACGCTGACCGAACGACAAGCGGCCAAGTTGTTCGGGATCGAAGGAAGGCTCTGCCGCGATGTCATCGACCAGCTGATCGACGACTCGTTCCTCCGCAAGACCCGCAGCGGATCCATCATCCGCGGCGACCGATAGCCCGCCGCGCTACCGCTTCGGCCGGTATACGTGCGTGGCCTGGCCGAAGAACACTTCCGCCGACTCCATCACCGTTTCGGTCAGCGTCGGGTGAGGGTGGATCGTCAACCTCAGGTCCGTCGCATTCGCCCCCATTTCAATCGCCAGCGCCCCCTCGGCAATGAGCTCTCCGGCGCCAGGGCCGACAAGCCCGACCCCGAGAATCCGCTCCGTCGATGGGTCGATCACGAGCTTGGTCATTCCGTCCGATCGATCGAGTGTCACCGCACGTCCGGATGCGCCCCAGGGGAACCGTGCAATCGACACCGTCCGGCCTTCCGCTTGCGCCTGCGCTTCGGTCAGTCCGGCCCATGCGATCTCGGGATCGGTAAACACCACGGCCGGTATCGCGCGCGACCGAAACGCGACGTTCTCGCCCGCAATGACCTCGACCGCGACACGCCCTTCGTGTGAGGCCTTGTGGGCCAACATCGGCTCGCCGACGACGTCGCCGATCGCGAAAATCGAAGGCTCCGCAGTCCGCATCTGCTCGTCGACGACGATGAAGCCGCGTTCGGTGAGCTGGACTTTGGTCTTGCCGAGGCCAGGCACGCTTGCGTTCGGTCGCCGCCCCACCGAGACGAGCACGCGATCGAACACCTGCTCCCTGGCATCTTCGGTCACACCAGCGCCCTCGAAGACCACGCGGATGCCCGCCTCCTCTGCCGTGATCTGGGTGACGCGCGTATTCAAGAGAACCGACTTCATCGTGCTGTTGATCCGCTTCGCCAGGATATCGACGAGGTCGCGGTCCGCCCCCAGGAGCAAGCCGCCGGTCATTTCAACAACGGTCACGGCGCTGCCAAGCTGGGCGTACACGGATCCCAACTCCAAGCCGATATAACCTCCGCCGACGACGAGCAGTGTCTTGGGAACATCGGGGAGATCGAGCGCCCCGGTCGAATCCATCACACGCGGATCGTCGACGCGCAGCATCGGGGGAATCGCCGGCACCGAGCCGGTGGCGATGATGGCGTGTTCGAACTGCACGGTCTCTTCGCCGCCGGCCGTCTTCTTGATCGTCAGACTGCGCGGATCGACCAGCGACGCCACCCCCTGGATGAACGTCACCTTGCGCGCCTTTGCGAGCTGACCGGTTCCGCTTGTCAGGCGCTTGACCACGCCGTCCTTGAAGGCACGCAGCTTGTCGAGGTCCACTTTGGGTTCGCCAAACTCGATGCCCCACGCCTTCGCGTGACGCGACTCGGCGATGAGTTTCGCGACATGCAGCAGCGCCTTCGACGGGATGCACCCCCGGTACACGCAGACACCGCCGGGGTTCGGCTCCGCATCGACGAGCACCGTCGTTAGACCGAGGTCAGCGGCGAGAAACGCGGCTGCGTAGCCCCCTGGCCCGCCGCCAATCACGACGACTTGTATTGAGATCATCCTTGCAGGGCCATGACGAAGGGTTGCTCGAACGCTTCCACGATCCACCGGAGGAAGCGGATGCCATCCGCACCGTCGATCACGCGGTGGTCGTAGGACAGCGACAGCGGCAGCATGAATCGTGGCTCGAACTGCCCCGTGGTCTTGTTGTAAACCGGCTCGTACTTCCCACGCGAGATGCCAAGAATCGCGACCTCGGGAAAGTTCACGATGGGCGTGAACAGCGTCCCACCGATGCCGCCGAGGTTCGACACGCTGAAGCAGCCGCCCTGCATCTCCTCGAGCGCAATCTTGCGTGAGCGTGCCTTCTCAGACAGCTGGGCGAGCTCGGCGGCGATCTGAATCATGTTCTTCTTGTCGGCGTCCTTGATGACCGGCACGAGCAGACCACGATCGGTGTCCACCGCCACGCCGATGTGAATGTACTTCTTGACGATCAGCTCGTCGCTGGCAAGGTCGATCGCCGAGTTGAACTGCGGAAATACCTTCAGGGCCGTGGCGACAATCTTCACGGCGACGGCGGTCACGGTCAGCGGACCGCCCGCGGCCTCCGCCAGCTTCGAATAGCCCTTCCGGATCGACTCGAGGTTCGTGATGTCGGCCGAGTCGTGCTGCGTGACGTGCGGGATCGTCTGCCACGCGGCGGTCAGATGCACCGCCGTCTTGCGGCGCACGGCCCGCAGCGGCTGCCGTTCGATCTCGCCCCACTTCGCGAAGTCCGGAAGCGGCTCGGTGATGAGTCCGCTCGCGGCGCCCGAAGAGGCGGCAGGGCCCGCGGTGATGAGCCGCTTCGCGTGTTCCTTCACGTCATCGAGCGAAATGCGCCCGCGTGGCCCCGTGCCCCGCACCTCGTTGATGTCGACGCCGATCTCGCGCGCGAGCCGCCGCACCGAAGGGGCCGCGGGCGCGGCCGGTCCCGCTGGCGTCTCGGTGGGGGGAGCGGCCCCTGTCGTCCGGGCGCCGCGGCTGATATCGACAACTTTGTCGCCTGTTGGACGTCTGGCCGCCGCCGCTGCAGGGGTCGCGACATCGGGGTCGGGCGGTGCGGCAGGCGGGTGAAGAGGCGCGGCCGGCGTGTCAGCAGCAGCGGCAGCCGACGCTCCACTTGCGGAAGTCCCCGTCGTCGCTTGCACCGCCGGCGCCCCCGAGCCGTTCTCGTCGACGCTGAAGATCACCTGGCCGACCTTGACTCTGTCGCCAGCCTTCACCTTGATCGCTTTCACCTGCCCGCCGACCGACGATGGCACCTCGATGGTGGCTTTGTCGGTCTCCAGTTCCAGGACCGGCTGGTCCTTGGCGACGGCGTCTCCGGCTTTGACGAGGACGCGCAAGACGTCGCCGCTCGTGATGTTCTCGCCGACCTCTGGGAGCTTGAAATCGATCACACGGGACCTCCCTCACACGCGGACGGAGGGCGGTCACGCTCGCTCCGTCGCTGTGGGCTTGACAGTCAATCTACGACTTGGCCGGATCCGGCTTCTCCGGGTTGATGCGCAGCCTCTCGATGGCCTGGGCGACCGCCCTCGGCTCCAGCTGGCCTTCATTGGCCAGCGCCGACAACGTGGCCACGACCACGTAGCGGTGATCGACTTCGAAGAAGTCCCGCAAGGCCGCTCGGTTCTCACTGCGACCGAACCCGTCCGTGCCGAGCGCGGTCAGAGGACGCGGCAGCCACTTGTCGATCCCGCACGGCAGCGCCTTGAGATAGTCGGAAGCCGCGACCATCACACCCGGGGCGTCCTTCAGGCACTGCGTCACGTAGGGTACCTTCGGGGTCGCCGTCGGGTGGAGCCTGTTCCAGCGCTCGCACGCGTGGCCGTCACGGTAGAGCTCCGAGTAGCTCGTGACGCTCCACACATCGGCGCCCACGTTGTATTCGGACTCGAGCAGGTCCGCAGCCTTGATCACCTCCGGCAGGATCGCGCCACTGCCAAGTAACTGCGCGCGTGCGCTGGCTTTTGGCTTCGAGGTCGCACGGAACCTGTACAACCCCCTGAGGATGCCCTCCGCGGCGCCGTCCGGCATCTTGGGCATTTCGTACTGCTCGTTCATCACCGTCAAGTAGTAGAAGATGCTCTCCTGGTTGACGTACATGCGGCGAATCCCCTCTTGGATGATCACCGCCAGCTCGTACGCGAACGCCGGGTCGTAGGACAGCACATTCGGAACGGGAAGCGCGAGTAGGTGGCTGTGACCGTCCTGGTGCTGCAGCCCCTCGCCTGCCAGCGTCGTGCGACCAGCCGTGCCCCCGAGGAGGAATCCTCGCGCGCGCGAATCAGCGGCTGCCCAGATGAGATCGCCGACGCGCTGGAAGCCGAACATCGAATAGAAGATGAAGAATGGGATCGTGTTCACGCCATGCGTGGCATAGGCCGTGCCCGCGGCGATGAACGAGGAAAGAGCGCCCGCTTCGTTGATACCCTCTTCGAGAATCTGCCCATCGGACGCCTCCTTGTAGTACAGGAGCGTGTCCATGTCCACGGGCTCGTACGTCTGTCCGGTGTGGTTGTAGATGCCGACCGCGCGGAAGAGCGCCTCCATGCCGAACGTGCGCGCTTCGTCCGGCACGATCGGCACGACGAGCTCACCGATCTCCTTGTCCCGCAGCAGTTTGGACAGCAGTCGGACGAAGACCATGGTGGTGGAAGCCTTGCGGCCCTCGGTGCCCGAGTAGAACTCCTCGAAGAGCTCGGACGACACCGGCGCCAACGCGTTCGCCCGCGGCTGGCGCGCGGGCACGAAGCCCCCCAACTTCTCACGGCGCTCACGCAGGTAGCGAACCTCGACGCTCGTGTCCGGCGGACGATAGAACGTTGCCTGGGCCACCTCGGCATCCGAGATCGGGATGGCAAACCGGTTGCGAAACGCTCGCAACTGGTCTTCGTTCATCTTCTTTTGCTGGTGCGTGACGTTCTTGCCTTCGCCCGCCTCCCCGAGGCCGTAGCCCTTGATCGTCCGGACCAGGATGACCGTCGGGCCGCCCTTGTGCTCGACGGCGGCCTTGTAGGCGTTGTAGACCTTCACTGGGTCGTGGCCGCCCAGCGTCAGCTTCTTGACCTGCTCGTCCGACAGGTGCTTCACCATATCGAGCAGACGCGAATCGGCGCCCCAGAAGTGCCCGCGGATATAGGCTCCGGTCTCGACGGTGTACTTCTGATACTGGCCGTCGACGATCTCGCCCATCCGCCGCACGAGCAGGCCGTCGCGATCCTTCGCGAGCAGCGCGTCCCACTCGCGTCCCCACAGCACCTTGATCACGTTCCACCCGGCGCCGCGGAAAGCCGCTTCCAGCTCCTGGATGATCTGGCCGTTCCCGCGCACAGGCCCGTCGAGCCGCTGCAGGTTGCAATTGACGACGAAGATCAGATTGTCGAGCTTCTCGCGAGCCGGCAGCGTGATCGCGCCGAGCGATTCGGGCTCGTCGGTCTCGCCGTCGCCCATGAAGCACCAGACCTTCGAGGACGAGGCCGCCTTGAGACCGCGATCCTCCAGGTAGCGCATGAAGCGCGCCTGATAGATCGCCATGATGGGCCCCAGGCCCATCGACACCGTGGGGAATTCCCAGAAGGTGGGCATGAGCCACGGGTGGGGATACGACGACAGGCCCCCACCCTCGCGCAACTCGCGACGGAAGTTCTCTAAGTCGCGATCGGAGAGCCGACCCTCCAGATACGCCCGCGCGTAAATGCCCGGCGCGGCGTGCCCTTGAAAGAAGATGATGTCGCCGTCGTCGGCGTTCGGACCGCTGCGCCCGCGGAAGAAATGATTGAAACCGACCTCGTACAGCGTGGCTGCCGAGGCGAACGTCGAGATGTGGCCGCCGATGCCTTCTTCCTCTTTGTTGGCTTTGACGACCATCGCGGCGGCATTCCAGCGTACGAGGCTCTTGATTCGGCGTTCGATGTCGGGATCGCCCGGCATGGGGGCGTGGTCCTCGACCCGGATGGTATTGATGTAGGGCGTATTGGCGGAGAACGGCAGCTTCACGCCACTTTGCGTGGCGTGATCGGACAGCTCACGCAGCAACCTGGCGACCTTGATCGGACCACCGCTCTGCAGGACGTAGTCGAGCGACTCGAGCCATTCCCGTCGTTCGGTGGTGTCGAGGTCAGCGGCTTCTTTCGGCGCGATATTTCTCACTGGATCGGCTTCCTTTCGCCCGTCGAGCGGGGGCCCCCATCAAAGAGATAAAAGATGATCGGAGCCTGATGATTAAAACTGTAACGCATGACGCCCGTCCCTCTAAAGGTAATCGACCCAGCCGGACAGAACCGCTCCGACTGGTCCGCGACGCGATCGTCGCGTGCAAGCGTTGCCCACGGTTGCGCGCCTACTGCCGCCGCATCGGCCAGGAGAAGCGGCGGGCGTACCGGGACTACAGCTATTGGGCTCGGCCGGTCCCAGGCTTCGGCGATCCGCAGGCCCGATTGATGATTGTCGGCCTCGCACCGGCGGCACATGGGGGGAACCGGACCGGCCGCGTCTTCACCGGTGACGGCGTCGGAGGGTCCGGCGACTTCCTGATGACAGCCCTTCACCGGAACGGCTTCGCGAACCTGCCCACCTCGCGGGATCCGGACGATGGCTTGCGGCTCAGTGACGCGTACATCGCGGCGGCCGTCCGGTGCGCGCCCCCGGACAACAAGCCCACACTGGAGGAGATCACCAACTGCCTGCCCCACCTCGCCGCGGAGCTCGCCGCACTGCCGCGCGTGTCCACCGTGGTCGCGCTCGGCGCAATCGGCTACGACGCATACCTCCGCCTGCTCGGCTCGCAGGGTCTGCTCGTGCGCCCGAAACCGAAGTTCGGTCACGGCTCGGTCGATCGTCTCCCGAACGGAATCACCTTGATCGGCTGCTACCACCCGAGTCGGCAGAACACGAACACGGGGCGGCTCACGCCGACGATGATGGCCGCCGTGTTCGCGACGGCGAAACGGATACTGGGAGCGTGAGCAGACAGGCGACGTGCCGACCGGTTACACGTCCATCGTCTGTTCGCTCGCGCCGGTCGCCACCGGTCTGCATCTCACTCAGCGCGCCCGCGGCGTTCGTAGCCGGCATCGTCGTGACGTCGATCGTCTGGCCAGACATGCGGCGCCGTCGCCGCTGATCAGCGCTTCACCATCAGGTCCGGTCTGTCGGTAATGATGGCATCGACGCCCCAATCGAGGAGCCGGCGTGCATCGTCGGGATTGTCGACAGTCCAGACTTGAACGCCCAACCCCGCGTTGTGTGCGTCATGCACGAACAGGCGTGTCACGACGTGGGTCGCGCCGGCCCACTCGGGCACTTGATATCCCCTGTACCCGACGCTCGAGACCGGCCAGCGCACCCACGACCGGTACAGGGCCCAGCGCACCTCTGAGCGTGCCGCGCTGGTGGCAACGTGCGGCGCCATCTGGCGTGCGGCACGGAGCACGTGCCACCCGGACGATCCGAGGCAGACCCGTTCCTCGGCGTCTGCCGCGCGCACGATCGCCAACACCGCCTCGGCGAGCGCCGGCTCGTTCTGCTTCAGCTCGACAATAACGCGCGTCTCCCGATACCGCCTGAGTACCTCGGCGAGCGATGGGACTCCGACATGGCTTTCCCTCCTCCACGCCGCTGAAAACTGGGCGGCTGTCCGAAACCGGCACGCCGCATTCGCGCGTGCCAGCTCGTCGGCCGTCTTTGACGCCACCGGGCCCACCAGATCGGTCGTACGCGACAGCGTGGCGTCATGGTGCACGACGACCACGGCATCGCGCGAGAATCGCACGTCGAGTTCGATTCCATCGACACCGAGCGCCATGGCGTGGTCGAAGGCGGCGACGGTGTTCTCGGGTGCCAACGCAGATCCACCACGGTGGGCGAAGATGAGCGGACGCGATCGCGCGAAGAAGGGATGACGCACGGCAGCGAGTGTACTGCCGACATCCACGTGGGCGTGCGGGACCGCGACGCCTTCGAGCGCCCCGGCGACCACCGCTTTTCACTCCGACTGTCGTGGGACACGCTCCCTGGAGCGAACGGCTGTACAATCCAGGTGTATGGAGCCTTCCATCGACACGCTCGGTGAATTGCGCGCGAAACACGGGGCACGACCCCGTACGGTCAAACAGGAGGTCCGGGACAATCTCGTCCGGAAGCTGCAGACAGGAGAGATGCTCTTCCCCGGCATCGTCGGATACCAGGACACCGTGATCCCGCAGCTCGTGAACGCCATCCTGTCGCGTCACAATTTCATCCTGATCGGCCTGCGCGGACAGGCGAAGAGCCGGATCCTTCGCAGCCTGATCGAGCTCCTCGACCAGCACATTGCGGTCGTACCGGGTTGCGAGATCCACGACGATCCCCGAACGCCAATCTGCAGCGCCTGCCGCGCACGCGTCGCGCAGGAAGGGGACCGTCTCCCGGTCGCATGGCTCCCGCGCGAGGCACGTTTCGTGGAGAAACTGGCCACGCCCGATGTCACGATCGCGGACATGGTGGGCGACGTCGATCCGATCAAGGCGGCCCAGTCTGGCCTGAACCTGTCGGACGAGTTGACCATGCATTACGGACTGCTGCCGAGGGCGAACCGCGGGATCTTCGCGATCAACGAGTTGCCAGACCTCGCGGGGAAAATTCAGGTTGGGTTGTTCAACATCCTCCAGGAGGGCGACGTCCAAATCAAGGGCTACCCCATCCGTCTGCCGCTCGACCTCATGATGGTCTTCACCGCCAATCCCGAGGACTACACGGCCCGCGGCAAGATCATCACGCCGCTCAAGGATCGCATCGGCTCCGAGATCCGCACGCACTATCCGAGTTCGCGCGGCAACGCCGTGGCTATCACCGAGCAAGAGGCGTGGACCGAGCGGCCCGGTGGGGCGCGGGTCGAGATTCCCGTGTATGTGCGTGAGGTGGTGGAAGAGGTCGCTTTCCAGGCGCGGACGGATCGGAAGATCGACAAGCGCTCCGGCGTCAGTCAACGCCTGCCGATCACCACGCTCGAGCTAGTCGTGTCGAACGCGGAGCGCCGCGCGCTTGCCAACGGCGAGGGCCTCATCGTGCCCCGGGTGACGGATGTGTTTGCGGCCCTGCCCTCCATCACCGGCAAGTTCGAGCTGGAATACGAAGGTGAGCTGCGGGGAGCCGAACACGTCGCCCGCGACCTCATCCGCGCCGCCATTGGCGTCGTCTTCACGAGCATGTTCGACACCGTCGACACCAGGTCGGTCGTCGAGTGGTTCGACCTCGGCGGCAGTCTGCCGCTGAGCGACGTGAGCTCGGCCGACGAGGTGATCACCACGACCAAAGGCGTGCAGGGTCTGCGCGAACTCGCCAAACACGCCGGCGTCCCCGGGGGTGCGCCGGCACCGGTCGTCGCGGCCGCGATCGACTTCGTCCTCGAGGGGCTCTGTGCACAGCGGAAGATCAGTCGAAGCGAGGAGCGGGGCTACATGGCGGGCGGGGACGCGCACAAAGCCCGTCCACGCCGTGAGGAGCCGGGCCTCGACGAAGAGATGAGGTTACCGGGCGGCAAGAAGAAGTACTACAACTGATGAAGTACCGATATACGAGGTTCACCGGCGACATCCTCGACGATCTCGACCTGCAGGATCTCGTGTCGAAGCTGTCGGACCTCCTGCTCTCCAGCGGGTTTGGAAATCCGTATGCGACCGACGAGAACGACAAGACGCTGCAGGCGCTGCACGATGCCATTCTCGACGCGCTGTTCAACGGCGGCGTGTTGCCCGAGGAGACGATCGAGCGGCTGCTTGGAGACCCTGCGGACGGGGATCAGGACGGCACGCGAAACAAGATCGAGGAGCTCATCCAGCAGATCATCGAGCGGATGGGGCAGGAAGGCTACATCACGACACCGCCCAATCTCGACGCGGAGCGACAGCGTCGGTCCGGTCGGGGCCTCGGTCCCAATCAGCCACCGATTCATTTCGAGGTCACGGACAAGGCGCTCGACTTCCTGGGCTATCGCGCGCTCCGCGATCTGCTCGGGTCGCTTGGCAAGAGTAGTTTTGGTCGTCACGACACGCGCGAACACGCCACGGGCGTCGAAGCCGTCGCCGCGCCGAAGGTGTACGAATTCGGCGACACGCTGAACATCGATCCGGCCAGCACGCTCCTGAACGCGGCGCAGCGCGCGATCCGCGACGGAAAGCGGGCCAGCGCCGGTGGGCGCGGGCGGATCGAGGTGACCTACGAGGACCTCATGGTGTCGCAGGGCGAGTATCAAAGCTCCTGTGCGACCGTGCTGATGCTCGACTGCAGCCACAGCATGATCCTGTACGGCGAGGATCGCTTCACTCCGGCGAAGCGCGTGGCGCTCGCGCTGGCGCAACTCATCAAGACGCAGTTCCCCGGCGACGCGCTGAAGGTGGTGCTGTTCCACGACTCCGCGGAAGAGATTCCGCTCGCCGAGCTCGGACGCGTGCGGGTGGGGCCGTACTACACGAACACGCGCGAAGGCCTGCGGCTGGCGCGTCGACTGCTGGATCGGCAGCGCAAGGACATGCGTCAGATCATCATGATCACCGACGGCAAGCCCTCAGCGCTCACGCAGCCCGACGGCCGGATCTACAAGAACGCCTTCGGGCTGGATCCCTTCATCGTTGCCGAGACCTGCGCCGAGGTCTCCGCGTGCCGGAAGAGCGGCATCATGATCAATACGTTCATGCTGGCCCGCGACTACGACTTGGTGAGCTTCGTGCGGCGCGTCGCACACATCTCTCACGGCAAAGCGTACTTCACGACGCCGTATACGCTCGGCCAGTACGTGCTCATGGATTACATGGACAAGAAGACGCGAACCATCCACTGATCTAATCCGGTTGCGGAACGGGCTCCCCAATCTGCAGTCTCTGATCTTCAACCTTCGATGACGCGAGAGTGGCTTCCTCTGTTTCCGCTGCCGAACACGGTCTTGTTCCCGACAGTCTTCCTCCCGTTGCACATCTTCGAGCCGCGGTACCGGGACATGGTGGCGGACGCCCTCGCGGGCGATCGGCTGATTGGCATGGTGCTGCTGCGTGAGGGGTGGCAACGAGACTACGAGGGGCGGCCAGCCATCTACCCGATCGGGTGCAGCGGAGTGATCACGCACATCGAACGGCTGGGGGACGGCCGATACAACCTGGTGCTGCGCGGCGTGGATCGCTTCCGCGTGAAGGATGAGGATCACTCGAAGGCCTATCGACGGGCCGTGGTGAATTCGTTGCGGGAGCGCGCGCTCGATACCGGCGATCGAATGGAGCTGCGTCTCCTGCGAGGACGGCTCGAGTCGCTCCTCGCGCCAACGCTCGATCGTGTCGGCGCGGACCCTCCGACGACGTCCGCGATGCCAGACGAGGACCTCGTCAACGCCCTGGCGCAGTGCCTGGATCTGGATCCGGTTGAGAAGCAGGCGCTGCTCGAAGCCGACAGCATCGTGGCGCGCGCGTCCGCGCTCGTCGAGTTGCTCGACATGCGCCTCCTGATGGCTCGGACACCTCGCCATCACGGCCGCGCACACTAGCCGCGGCTTTCAGCTGTCGGCCTGCAGATCAGGGCCAGTTCAGCGTCCGCGCAAGTCCCTGATGAACGCCGTCGTTTTCACGGCAACGCGGTTCTTACCGTGTCGTTTCGCCTCGTACAACGCCTGATCCGCGCGGTGCATGAGGCTGTCGACCGTGTCGCCGGCCGATACCTCGGCGACACCGCAGCTCAGTGTGATGCCGGAGGCGTCACCGGGCGCCACGCTGGCCTTGGCCAGTTGCGAAACCACGACGTTGAGCCGGCTTTCCGCCTGCCGCAGTGTCAGGCCTGTGATCAGGACCGCGAACTCGTCGCCGCCGAACCGAGCGACCAAGTCCGATGCCCGAAGCGACCCACGCAGAGCTTGCGCGACGGCAAGGAGAACCTTGTCTCCGGCCGAATGGCCGTGGGTGTCGTTGATCCGCTTGAAGTCATCCAGGTCGAGCAGCGCGAGGACGAACTGGAGCCTGTCGTGCTCCAACCACTGCCGAACGGTTCGATCGAAGGTGCGCCGGTTCGCGATGCGCGTCAGCGGATCGAGCGATGCCTCCTCACGAGAGCTGACAAGTTGCCGCTCGAGTGTGGCGACACGGCTCTCGAGCACCGACACGGTGGCCTCCCACACCTTCTGGCGATCGGCCGCGATCTTCTTCAACACCGTCACCTCGGAAACGAGCTGCTGCTTCAGGAGTCGAAGATTGTTGCAATGCGCCATCGCCTCGAAACGCGCGGTGGAGTGATCGAGGCTGTTGTCGAACTTGTGATTGTCACCGGCAATGGTGGCGACGGCTTCGCGCACCAACCTGATGAGCGAGCCGATTTCCGTTCGCCTCGCGCGGCGCCTCGATGTGACGCAGCGTCTGCTCGCACGCCGAGAACAGATGACTGCTCGCGCGCTCGATGGGCTCCGGTGCGTCAACCTCGTTCATCAACTGGCGACAGCGCGCAATCTCCCCGAGCACGTCACCGCGCTTGACGCCATCCTCGTGCTCCTCACCCGATCGAATCGCGTCAGCGAGCACCGCGAGCGCCCGATCCACGACCGGCCGAAGCGCACTGACAAGAGGGTCCCCCCCCACCGACGCCTGCAACCCCAACTCGATGTACCGCTCTCTGCTCACGGCCCGTTTCCTTTCACGAGAATCGGAATGCGGCCGAGGAGATTTAGGGGGGGGGGGGGGGGGCGCTCAGGCGTGCACGGCTGCGCGGCCGATCACGTTTCGGCATCGGAACCGAACGCGGGGCCCTGAGCGGCGCCTACAGCACGTCCGCCGTCCGCGCCAAATAGGCGTGTACGATACGCTCGCCGTGGAATCGGCCGTTTTCGATGAAGATCGCCCCCGTATCCAGGCCGCCCACCAGACCGCCGGCAACATAGAGGCCCGGGACGTTGGTCTCCATCGTCTCCGGATTGAACAGGGGTGCCCGCCGCTCGTTGAGCAGGATGCCGGCTCGCTCCAGCAGATCGAAGTCGGGATGGTAGCCCGTCAGCAAGAGGACGGCATCGGCCGGGATGTCTCGTCGCTCGCCCGTCACGAGCTCGACGATCGCCGACGTCGGCCGGATTTCGAGCACGCGAGCGCAAAAATGGGCGACAACCGAGCCTTCCTTGATGCGGTTGTCAATGTCGGGCCGAATCCAGTACTTGATGCGATCCGACAGCGTCTGACCTCGATGAACCAGCGTGACCTGCGCCCCGGCGCGATACAGCTCGAGCGCGGCAATCGCGGCCGAGTTCTTGCCGCCGACGATGAGCACGCGCTGCTGATAGTGAGCGTGCGGGTCGCCGTAGTAGTGCGCCACGTGCGACAACTCTTCGCCGGGGATGTTCAGGCGATTCGGATGGTCGTAGTAGCCTATGGCGAAGACGACGCCGCGAGCATGACGTCCCCGCCGGACGCCCCGGACTCTCCTCGTGTTAACCACGAACGTCCGGTCGCGTCCCGCCCCTTCGGGCTCGACCGCGAGAACCTCCTCGCCGAGGGCGATCTGCAGGCCGTAGGTATCGACGACGCGGCGGTAGTACCGGAGCGCTTCGTGGCGGGTCGGTTTCTCATACGGCGTGACGAACGGTAATTTGCCAATCTCGAGCAGGTCGGGCGTCGTGAAGAAGGTCATGCCCGGCGGGAAGTGGAACACCGAGTTGACCAGCATCCCCTTCTCGAGCACCTGGTAGTCCAGGCCCGCTTCGGCGGCGGCGATGGCGACTGCGAGCCCCGCTGGTCCGGCGCCGACGATGAGGAGATCACGGACGGACATGGCTGAGATTGTAGTCTCCGGTCGCCAGGCGCCCGTCTCGAGTCGGCAGACGTGAGGCGTGGGACGGCCGACGGGGCCCGTCCGCCCCTCCCGATGCCACCTCGCCCATCGATATTGCCCATTCACTGATTTCAATCGAGCGCACGTCTTTCATCGTCTATGCTTTACCGCAAACTAGTACCACCGAAGGTCTCGGGCTCGCTCGGAATCGGTTCCAGAGGAGACACACGCCTTATGCACGCGCCTATCAAGTACTTCGAGAAGGGGCTCTCGGTCGCCGCGGGCAGCGCCTGGGTGGTCTTCAACGGTCTGAACAGGATCGCGCAGAAACCCTCCTTCACCCCGAAGTGGTCTGACAAGCCACTGCTGAAGTCATATCAAAAGACAAAGCCGCCACTTGGTTGGCCGCGCGAAACCGATTCCCTCTGCCCCACATGCGTGCGGGAAGCGCGACAGGCAATCCTCGACGGGAAGAAGGACGTCAGCGTCCTGCTCAACGAGAAGGTCGGAGAGATCAAGGCGACCATCCTCGAGCGCGACGGCAAGATCCTCATGGTCAAGGATTGCCCGATTCACGGCCACTTCGAGGACGTGATGGCGATCGACACTGACTTCTTCAAACACCTCGAGCAGGTGTTCCCAGGACGTGACATTCGCGCTCATAACGACAAGACGCTGCACAACCATGGCAGCAGCACGATCCTGCACGGTCGCGGGTCGGTCCTGACCGTGGATCTGACCAACCGTTGCAATATGATGTGCGACCCCTGCTTCATGGACGCCAACCAGGTGGGGTTCGTCCACGAGCTGACCTGGGACGACATCAAGCAAGTGCTCGACAACGCGATCACGATCAAGCCGAAGCGCCAGATGTCGGTGCAGTTCTCGGGCGGCGAGCCGACCATTTCGCCGTACTTCCTGGACGCCGTCGCGTACGCGCGCAAGGTCGGGTACAACAGTGTCCAGGCCGCGACCAACGGCATCGAGTTCGCGAAGAGTCCCGACTTCTCGAAGGCCGCCGCGCAAGCGGGTCTTCGCTACGCCTACCTGCAGTTCGACGGTATCGGCAACGCCGCCAACGCGCATCGCCGCGTCGGCAACCTGTTCGACGTCAAGCTCAGAGCGATTGAGAACCTGCACCGCGCCGGCGTCGACATCGTGCCGGTGATCACGATTGTGAACGGGGTGAACAACGAACAGGTTGGTCGAGTCATCGAGTTCGCGCTCGACAATCCACGGAAGATCAACTTCCTCTCGTTCCAGCCGGTGTCGTTCACCGGACGCGATGAAGAAGTGACCCCCGAGCGACGCGCCGCGCAGCGCTACACGCTGTCGCACTTGGCGCACGACGTCAAGAGCCAGGTCGGTCTCGGCGAGCCGACGCGTGACTGGTTCCCGATCTCCTTCATGGGCACGTTCACCGACTGGGCCGACGTGGTCCACGGGCCCGACGCGCCATGGGGTCAGCTCACCTGCGGGTGCCACCCGAACTGTGGCGTCGGCATGGCCGTCATGATCGACAAGGAAACCAAAGAAGCCGTGCCTGTGACGGCGTTCCTGAAGGCGGAACAGCTGGCCAAGGACGTGGCCCGGGTCAACGACGCCGGCCGCGGCCGTTTCCTGTCCGTGGTCGGGATGGCGTTGGCGGTCATGCGGAATTACGACCCGTTCAAGGCGCCGACGCACTTCAAGCTGTCCGACCTGATGAAGAAGTTCGACAAGACCTTCGGCGCCACGAAGGGCGCGCAGACAGGCAAGTACGGCAAGGTGGAGGGCGATCGGACCGCCGACGATATCGCGAAGCGTCGAGCGGATCGGTGGAACTTCCTGTTCATCGCCGGCATGTGGTTCCAGGACCTCTTCAATTACGACTTCCGCCGGACCGAAATGTGCATCATTCCGTACGCCACGCAGCAGGGTGAGATTTCCTTCTGCGCGTACAACACCGGCATCGGGTGGCGCAACATCATCGAGAAGATGCACATGACGGCCACGCTCACGAAATGGTACGAAGAGCACGGTCGCCACGAGATCTTCGCGGGGAACAAGTCTGTGCCGCTCGCGAGCACGGAGCACTCGCTCGTGCTGAACGCGGAGGCCGTCGCAGCCGGTGCGCAAACCGACCTCGAGAAGTTGGGGATCGCCAAGAACGCGCGAGAAGAAAAGCTCCAGGCCCGCAAGAAGGATCAGGATCCGCACTACCACGAGGAGATGTCCAATTTGTACCGCCAGCACGTCCTCAAGGAGCAGCCAACGCTCCAGATCCAGGGACTGAGCGGCGGAAAGAAGCCGTCCGTTCAGCCGGTGCTGCACAAACCAGAGGTCTAGTCTTTGGTCGCTCGTCGTTGGTCGATGACCCGCGGTCATTGGTCGATGACTCAAGAGGAAAGAGACGAGGGTCGAGTCGAGCACCGAAGGGCCGGCGAGCACTTTGCCGGCCCTTGGTGTCTGTGCCCTGTCGACGTCGGCGCCTCCATCGGCTACCGACCCGGCCTGCCAGGCCCGGTATGATCAAGACATGAGAACCTTCGTGATGATTGGTGCGCTGGCGGGCGTGGTGGGTGTCGCGCTCGGCGCGTTCGGGGCGCACGGCCTCCGGTCGCGGCTGTCGCCTGACATGCTGGCCGTCTTCGAGACCGGCGTGCGTTACCAGATGTATCACGCGCTGGCCCTCGTGGTGCTCGGTGCGCTCCCATCGATCATGCACGGACGGCTCACGACGACGGCCGGATGGGCCTTCACGCTGGGCATCCTGCTCTTTTCCGGCAGCCTCTACGCGCTCGCGCTCACCGACATCCGCGTGCTCGGCGCCATCACGCCTCTCGGCGGCGTAGCATTCCTCATCGGGTGGGCTTGCCTGGCGATCGCGGCCATCTAGCTGGCTTGGCATCGCCCGAGCCCCAGCTTCAGTCTTCACTCGCGAGTCTGCACTGAGTCAGCGGGCGGCGCGGCGACGGGGCGGAGTTGTCGGCTTGGGCTTGGGCGGGGGGGCCGGCACGTATTCCAGTTGCAGGTTGCTGATCACGGCAATCGGGCGTCCCGGCGAGGTGTAGTTGGCCACACCATCCAGCCGCTCGGCGAGAAGCTTCTCACCAAGAATGACCACCTGCTGCTCCTCTTCGGGAATGGTGACAATAATGTGCTCCGTGCCTGTCGGAGCCACGGCCTTCAGGCCGCCCGGACCGGCTCCACCGCCGATTCGCTCCACCAGGTCGCTCGCGTTTCGGAACTCGTTCTGCACGACCGCCCGGGCGATCAACGTGTTATCTGCAGTCAGCACACCAATGGTCGCCGTGTATCGCGCGAAGGCCTGCTTCTGCTTGACCTGTTCTTCCGAGTACGTGTGCCGGTTGTGGAGGTCGAACGTGAGCGTCGCGGTCCCACTGTGCTCGGGCACCGGAACGAGGATGCCCTGGGCAGGATCGCGCCCGGTGAGCACGTCACAATAACTCTTCTGGCTCGTCACCCCGACCCCGAGCGGCGTCGGGCACACCATCTCAGGTGTCATCGTCACGGGCTGCGGAGGCGGAGGCCGGCGGGGCGGGGCGCGACGCGTCTGGCCCAGAACCAGCGTAGACGCGCTCAGAACCGCCGCTGCTGCTAGCAGCACGAGACGCCCGGTCATGTCGACAGTATACGTTGGTCGTTGCGCAATTGAGCCAACAGGCGCCGACGGCGAGAGTCGAGGATGTGTCCCGAATCTTGTGGAAAAAGGAAGATGGCGTAACCTCCTGCTGACCTAACCAGATCGCCGTTGACAGCGGCGACGGAGGATTACGCCATGCAGGAGACTAGCACAGGCCCCGCCACCAT
>Ga0194132_10003496_pt1 | contig 27889 bp, 27 predicted proteins | sample TA2KigOf80mmetaG_FD_148612 | JGI IMG/M metagenome (GOLD analysis project Ga0194132, IMG submission 148612) | Freshwater microbial communities from Lake Tanganyika, Tanzania - TA2015054 Kigoma Offshore 80m | ecosystem: Environmental > Aquatic > Freshwater > Lake | place: Tanzania: Lake... | reverse complement strand
TTCAAGGGTCGCCGCGACTTCCTTGATCTCCTTGACGTACCCTCGGATCGTTTCGTGTTCACCCCGCACGGCGTCGAGACCTCGGTCGATGCAACCGGCCAGACGGCCAAGTTGTAGCAGTGGAACGGTATCCGCGCGGGTCTCGCAGTTTACGAGAATTCTCACCACCTCTGCGGATGGGATGAACTGCTCAATGTGTCGACCATAACCGCACACCGCGAGGAAGCACTTACGGCGGGAGAGCTGGCAGCCGAGTTGCTGCTTCAGTCGAGTCGTGTGAGCTGTAGCGAGCCATTGCGATTCCGTCATCTGCGTGCCTCCCGACCGGCTTTCACGATGCCGCCTTGCATCACGGCCACGAAGCGCGTGCGGTCTTCCAGCACGCTGATGTCGGCGAGCACGTCGCCGTCCACGACGAGTAGGTCGGCGAGCTTGCCCGCTTCGAGCGTGCCGAACTCGTCGGCGCGGCCCATGATCTGCGCGCCGGTGCGGGTCGCGCAGGTGATGACTTCCAGCGGGGTGAGGCCTACGAACTTCACGAAGAAGGTCAGCTCGCGGGCGTAGTCGCCGTGCGGGTTCCAGCCGAAGCCGTAGTCGCCGCCCATGCCCAACCGCCCGCCGGCGCGGAGGATGCGCCGGGCGCTCTCCGCGCCGCCTTCGAGCGTCTCCTTGTGGCCGTCGATCACGCGCTGCGAGAGCTTGAATTCCGGGCCGCGTTCGACACTGGCTTGCTCGAAGTACAGCGCCGGCACGCACGGCACGTCGCGCTTGAGCAGCAGTTCAAGCCCCTCGTCGTCGATGAACGTGCCGTGTTCGATGGCGTCGTAGCCGGCCCGCAGCGCGTTCTTGATGCCTTCCGTGGCGCGGCAGTGGCCGGTGACTTTCAGCTTGTGGTTGTGCGCCGTGGCAACGACGGCGTGCATCTCCTCGAAGGTCATGCAGAGCGTGTGGTGGTCGTTGGTGTCCGGGGCCGCGGCGTCGCCGGTGGGGTACGTCTTCACCCACTCGACGCCGTCCTTCACCAGCTTGCGCACCGCGGAGCGCGCTTCGTCGGGGCCGTTCACGAGCAGAACGAGGCCGTCCATGCCGATCTTGCGGAAGTCCGGGTTCCAGTCCATCAATCCGCCGACGCCGCAGATTTCGCGCCCGCTGGCCGCGAGCCGCGGGCCGGGGCAGAGGTCGTTTTCGAGCGCCTTCTTCAGCCACACGTCAACGTTGAACAGCGAGCCGCCGCTGCGCGCGGCGGTGTAACCGCATTCGAGCGCGAGCTTGCAGTTGGCCGCGGCGAGCAGCGTGACGTACTCGACCGGGTACTTAATGTCGAGGTCTTCGAGGGCCGCCACGTTGAAGTACGTCGGGTGGAAGTGCGCTTCGACGAGGCCCGGCATGATGGTGCCGCCGCGGGCGTCGATGATGTCAACGCCGGGCGGAGGTACAGGAACTTTGCTTGCGGGGCCAACGAACTCGATCTTCCCCGCGCGAGCAACGAGCGCCGCGTCGCGCACGGGCGGGCCGCCGTTGCCGTCGAGGAGCGTGCCGTTGGTGAGGACCGTGGTGTTGGTGGCGAGCTTCATAGTATTTCGGGCGAAGCCGCGAGCGGCTTCAGAGGGAACCGAGGAAGGCGTGCAGTAAGCGTAACGTCGTGGGCGTGTCCTGCCAGTGGACGAGGTGGCCGACACCGGGCAGATCGACGCGGGTGCAATCGGGCAGCGCCGCGGCCAGCGCCTGCGAATCCTCCGGCGGGAGCATCCCGCCCTGCGCCGGGTCGCTCACCACCAGCAGCGCCGGGCACTTCACCTGCTTCGCCACCGCGAGCACGTCGAACCCGTCGAGCCAGCGCTTTTCGAGCGGCGGGGCGAACACGTCCGGGTCGAGGTCGCGCAGGCACCGGGCGACGAACCGCAAGCTGGCGGCGTCGCGCGTGTCGCCGAAGCGGACGATCTCGCCGGCGTGCGCGGTCGTGATGCGCAGGTCCGCGAGTTCCTTCGCGACCGCGCCGGTGTCCTTCCGCCCGGCGTGCTTGCGGAGCGCCGGCCAGATGGTGCCGTAGGGCGTGGTCTCGATGCGCGACAGGAACCCCGGCCCCGGCGGGTCGAGCAGCACCACCGCGGTGACGAGGTCGGGCACCTTCGCGGCCACGCCCATCGAGACGAGCGCGCCGAGCGAGTGGCCCACCAGCACGCACTTCTTCTTGGCGTCCCTCACCGCCGCGACCAGATCGGGCACGTAGTCGGCCACGCGGTACGCGCCCGGCGTGCGCGCGGACTCGCCGTGCCCGCGGTGCGAGTAGGCGTGAACGTGCCACCACGCGGTGAGGTCGCACAGGATCGGGGCGAAGTCGTTCCAGCACCGCGACAGGCCGTGAACGAGCCACAGCGACTGCTTCGCCGCCGGCCCGGCAACGCCCCACAGCGCGGAGTACTCTTCGTCCTTGCTCGTCGGGGTGACGATGGGAATGCTGTCGGTGGTGAACATGGGAGAGGCTCCAGAAACCCACCCCCCGGCCCCCTCCCTTCAGGGAGGGGGGAGAAAGGCGCGGGCGCGTCGTTGACCTGAACGAACTCCCCAACTCTTTCTCCCCCTCCCAAGGAGGGGGTGGCAGAGGGAACCTTGGGCTCCCCCTCCTAAACAGGAGGGGGTTGGGGGTGGGTTGCCTTTCAGCCCAGTTTCCACCCCTTGCGGTACTTGCGGTGGATGAACGCATCGGCCGCGGCGCAGTTGGTCGCCTTCATCTTGGTCGCGTCCCATTCGAGGCGCTGGCCGGCGCGGAAGGCCACGTTGCCGAGGTGGTTCGACTCCGTCAGCCAGCCGGCGTACTCGAAGTTGCAGGTCGTGGGCGCGCCGGTCTTGCAGGCGTGAATCCACTCCGCGTAGTGCCCGCGCGACTTCTCGATGAACGGCTTCGGGCGCTCGAAGTCCGCGAACTGCTTCTCCGGCAGCAGCAGGTGCCGCGTGTAGCTCGACAGCAGCAGGCCCTTATCGCCCACGAACAGCACGCCGCTGTCCCACTGCGGGATTTCCTTCTTCGACCACTGTGGCGGCTTGTAAGTGCCCTGATGCCACGTCAGCTTCAGCGCGGGCATATCTCCGCGCGCCGGGAACTCGTAGGTCGCTTGCATCGACGCGGGCGCGATCTCCGCGTGCGGCTTCGGGCCGTTGGCCTCGACCGCGGTGGGCGCTTTCAGCTTGAGCGCCCAGAAGGGCAGGTCGTTCCAGTGGCTGCCGAGGTCGGACATGGTGCCGTTGCCGAAGTCCCACCAGCGGTACCACTTCGGCCCCGGCACGTACACCGGGTTGAACGGCCGCGCCTGCGCCGGCCCCAGCCACAAGTCCCAGTCGAGCGTCGCCGGCGGCTTCACGTCGTCCTTCGGCCGATCCGTGACGAACACGATGTCCTTGTTGGCCTTCGCGTCTTCGGCGGATTGAAGCCCCCACGCGCGGCCGACCCACACGTGAACCTCGCGCACCGGCCCGACCGCGCCGGTCTGAATCAGTTCGACGACGCGGCGGTAGTTGTCCTCGGCGTGAATCTGCGTGCCCATCTGCGTGGCGAGCTTCGTCTTCCCCGCGGCCTCACGGATCAGCCGGGCCTCGGCGATGTTGTGCGTCAGCGGTTTCTCGCAATAGACGTGCTTGCCGTGCTGAATGGCGAGCAGCGTGGCGAAGGCGTGCGTGTGCTCGCAGGTGCTGACGACGACCGCGTCGAACTCCTTCGCGTGATCGAATACCTTGCGGAAGTCGGCGAACTTGCGGGCGCTCTTGTGCGCCTTCGCCGCGCTCTCGACGGCCTCGCTGTTCACGTCGCACAGCGCCACGATGTTCTCGCCCTTCACGCCGTTGAGGTTCGCGCCGCCGCGCCCGCCGCTGCCGATGATCGCGATGTTGAGCTTCTCGTTCGCACCGCGGGCGCGGAGAAACTCCGGCGCGGCGAACGTGCCGGCGGCAGCGGACGCAAGGAACGCACGACGAGAGGGACGCGGCATGACGGGCCTCCGTGATGTGGGGAGATGGCCCGATTATCACGGGAAGCGCGGCGGATACAAGGAGAAATGGGAAGCCAACAGCGAGCGGCGCGGCGTAAGCCCGCCGGTTGTTCTCACTCGGGCGGGAACAGGTTGAACCACTCTTCGGCTTCGCGGATGCGGACGCGGCGCGGGCTGTTCAGGTCGAGCGCGGCGACGGTCGCGCGACCTACCGGCGTCAGGCCGATGATCCGCCAGTCCTCGTCCTAGGCGAAATGATCGGCCCAGAGGTCGGTGCGCGGGTTGAACAGCGGAACCGCTTCCGCGGTGCTCGGGTCCGGTACGCGGACACGGTCCGACTTGCCCAGATTGCAACTCGGGCACGCGAGCGCGAGGTTGTCGGCCGCGTCCGAGCCGCCGGCCGCGCGCGGGGTGATGTGTTCGATGTGAAAGGTCGCGCCTTGCAGCGACTGGTGCATGCGGCAGTATTCGCACCGCGAACCGGCGCGGGCGGTCACTTGGCGGGTCGTCTCGACCCACGACGCGCTCACGGCGCGCGCCCGAGGAGTTTGAGGGCCTGCGCGCGCACGAGAGCAATCGTTTCGCTCAGTTCGGCGAGGGCTTCCAACTCGGCGCGCTCGTCGGCGGTGAGTTGGCCGTTGGTGTTGCGGTCCATCAGCGCTTGCAGGCGCGCGTCGGTCCTGTCAGGGAACCGCATCGCGGCGACAGTTTCGACGAACGCGCGTTCCGACATGGCGCACCTCCTCCGTTCAGCGTACCGTCATTCCTTGCCCAACACCAGATCGCACACCCAGCACCCGCGGACGTGCGCGCCCGGCGCGCGGCAGTGGCTTAGCACGTCGTCGTTGTCGCACCCGGCGTCTTGGAGCGCGTCCGCCAGTATCGGCATCGCGCTAAACTCACGCGCCTCGTACATCGTCCGCGCGAGGGCAATCGCGGTGTCCGTGCGCCACTCCGGGGCGAAGGTCACGGGGCGGAAGGGATTGCCGAAGATGTCGCGAAGGATCGCAGGTAAGCAGTGCGTGAGATCGGCGGGGAAGTGCCCCATCAAGATACCACTGCGGAGTGCGTGCGGGGTTGGCTGCCAACCGGCAGAGCCGCGGGAAGTGGCGGCAAGGATGCAAAGATTCGTCGCTTGACGCTCGTCTACCGGCAGCGATTCTGTTTCGTATCCAGTTCCGTCGGGGGTAACACGCCCGACCGTCTGCCTGTACCTCCGAAGGGTAGAAGCCACGAGTAACGCGTCGGCGTAACCTTCCGCAGCGGCAAGTGCGGGTTGCACTCCTCTATTCGTAGCCCTGTGCGCATAGATACGGCAGCATGCCACCAAGACAAGCCGCCCCTTTCTTTCGGGGGTTGCGCCCAAGCGTTGCAACATGGCCTCGGGATCATCGCATGCCAACCACTCCTCCTCGGTCATCGCTCACCTTCCTCCGCCACAGCATTGACCGATTCCCCTTCGCCCGCAAGCCCGCGCTTGCGGCGGGCGGCGGTTCGGGCTATCCTCTCTTGTACCTGCCTCCCCGCGACTTTCCCGCCACGCCATCGCTCCTCATGCGCCAAGTATACCTTCTCGCCGCTGTCGCGCTGCTGGCGTTCGCGCCGAACGCGGTCGCGGGCGTGACCTGCTCCGTCAAGAGCGTGGAACTGCCGGATGCGTTCGCGGGGCAGCAACTTCTGGTTTCGGATGCCGGGCGCGATGTCACGCGCGAGGCCACTTACGCCAGCACGAACCCGAAGGTCGCGAAGGTCGATGCGAAGGGGTACGTTTCGCCCACCGGCGACGGCGCGGCCACCATCGTGATCGCGCGCGGCGCGGACAAGCTGGAAGTGCCGGTCACGGTGAAGGGGTTCGGTGCGGCGGCCCGCGGCGTGGACTTCCGCACCGAGGTGATGCCGCTGCTCAGCAAGCACGGCTGCAACGCCGGCGGCTGTCACGGCAAGCAGAGCGGGCAGAACGGCTTCAAGCTGTCGTTGTTCGGCTTTGATACGACGTTCGACTACGAGGCCATCGCGAAGGAGGCCCGAGGCCGGCGGTTGTTCCCCGCGAACCCCGACGCCAGTCTCTTCCTGATGAAGGGCGCGGGCAAGGTGCCGCACGGCGGCGGCAAACGCCTCAACCCGGACTCGGCCGACTACGCCGTCGTGCAGCGGTGGATCGCGGCCGGCGCGCCGGCCAGCGCGCCCGACGTGCCGAAGGTGGTCAAACTGCGCGTGCTGCCCACCGATGCGGTTCTCAAGCCGGAGCAAGTGCAACAACTCGCGGTGATCGCGGAGTATTCCGACGGCTCGTCGCGCGACGTGACGCGACAGGCCGAATACTTCTCCAACCTCGATGTGGTCGCAAGTGTCGATGCGGATGCGGGCGTGAAGGCCGGGAAGGAATCGGGCGAGGCCGCGATCATGGCCCGGCACATGGGCTTCGTCGCGGTGTTCAAGGCCATCGTCCCGCACGGCCCGGTTCTGACCGAGATTCCGGACTTCAAGCCGAACAACAAGGTCGATGAACTCGCGGTCGCGAAGTGGAAGAAGCTGGGCCTGAAGCCGTCGCCGACGTGCGACGACCCGACGTTCATCCGCCGCGTCACCATCGACCTGTGCGGCCGGCTTCCCACCGCGGCCGAGGTGAAGGCGTTCGTCGCGGACACGAGCGCCGACAAGCGGGCGAAGCTGATTGACAAGTTGCTCGAGTCGGGCGACTACCCGGCGTACTTCGCGATGAAGTGGGGCAGCATCCTCCGCAACTCGCCGCTGGCCGGCGCGGATCAGGCCGCGGTCGCCTTCCACAACTGGCTCAAAGACCAGATCGCCCGCAACCGGCCCTACGACGAGTTCGTCCGCGGCGTGGTCGCGGCGGCCGGCGAGTGGCAGGACGCGCCCGCGATCAACTGGCTGTGGCAGAACCGCGACGACCAACTGCACCAAGTGACGGCCGACGTCGCGCAGGTGTTCCTCGGCACGCGGTTGCAGTGCGCGAAGTGCCACCACCACCCCTACGAGCGCTGGGGCCAAGCCGACTACTACGGCCTCGCCGGGTTCTTCACGCGCCTCGGGCGCAAGAACTTCGGCCAGCCGCCACCCTACTACGCCAGCGCGAGCCCCACGACCGGCGAGCGCGACCCCACGACCGGGAAGACGCCGGAACCGAAGTTCCTCGACGGCGCGGTCGGCAAGTTCACCGCGGACGAAGACCCGCGGCACGCGCTCGTCGATTGGATGGCGAAGCCCGGCAACCCGTTCTTCGCCAAGGCGCTCGTGAACCGCTTGTGGGGCCACTTCCTCGCGCGCGGCCTCGTGAGCGAAGCGGACGACCTGCGCGAGACCAACCCCGCGAGCAACCCGGAACTGCTCGACTGGCTCGCGGCCGATTTCACGAAGCAGAAGTTCGATGTGAAGCACGTCATCCGCACGATCTTGAACAGTCGCGTCTACCAACTGAGCGCGGAGCCGACCGAGTTCAACAAGAACGACAAGCAGAACTTCGCGCGTTACTACGCGCGGCGTATGCCGGCGGAAGTGTTCCTCGACGCGGTGAACAGCACCTGCGGCGTGCGCGGCGGCTTCGGCGGCAACGGCGTGAACACCAACGCCCGCGCCATCGACCTGCCGCACGAGGGCTTCGGCTCGTACTTCCTCGACACCTTCGACCGCCCGAAGCGCGTGACCGTGTGCGAGTGCGAGCGATCCACCGGCGCGACGCTGGGCCAAGTGCTGCTGCTCGCGAACTCGGACGAGATGGAAAACAAGATCGCCGACGGCACCGGCCGCGTGGCAAAGATGGTGAAGGACCAGCGCGCCACGGCCGACATGATCGAAGAGCTGTACCTGACCGCGCTGGGCCGCGCCCCGAACGCCGCCGAGAAGAAGCGACTGGGCGACTACATCGACCGCGCGAAGGACAAGCAGCGAGCCGTCGAAGACGTGCTGTGGGCGATCCTGAACACGCGCGAGTTTATGTTTAACCATTAGGTTTCCATCGGTGTGGTAGAGGTTGACTCAACATGATCGCCTTCGATTGCCCCGGATGCGGCAAGAACTTTGAAGTGAAAGACGAGTTCGGCGGTCGGAAGACGAAGTGCCCCAAGTGCGGAGCGGGGATTGTCGTCCCGGTACGGTCGACTCCACCCGCTGAGGAACGCCCCCCTGTACCTGCCGCCGCTCCGAAGTTTTGCTCGGGTTGCGGTCAACCGTGGGCGTCGGGGGCGCGGTTCTGCGGCGCGTGTGGCGCACCGATGGCCGGGCCCCCAACGGTCGCGCTTCCCGTCGCGAGTCCGATGATCGTCTGTGTCGTCTGCCGCACCGAGAACAACACGGGGGCCGCTGAGTGCGTTCGGTGCAAACTCCCGATTGGGAACCTCGACGCCCTCAAATCATTGAGGAGGAACGTCGTTGCCGAGCAGCGCCGATGCCGAAAGGAACTCTTGGCGGACGAGATGTTGCGCGTTCTTGATGACGATGAGTTTCTCTGTTATTTGACACCCGCGGAGAGGGGGACGAACTTCTATATCGCCACCGAACGGCGTCTGGTGTCGTTCAAGAACGTCGGCTGGTTTAACGCGAAGTACGAACTCGAACTGTCCTTCGACTACTCGGACATCATCTCGATAACGGACGTCCGGGTGGTGGGAGAAGGACTGATGAAACTCCGCGCGGCGTTTACCGTCAACACGCACGAAGCGAGTGTGGAATACTGGTTCGATGCCTCGACTCCGTTGTTCGGAGAGGACGAATCTCGTGCCGGTTTGGTGTTCTTCAACAAACTTCGGGAAGCCTACCAAGTTTATCTCGGCGGTTCTCGTGTGGCGGCTGCGCTCCTGATGCGCGCCAAGTTGTAGGTGCCCGGTCGCAATGCGGATCGGGTCGGACTCGTGATTGGGACGAACTGGAGAAACACGCATGTTCGACGTTTCCCTGAACCGGCGCTCGATGCTGAAGGTCGGTGCGCTCGCGCTGGGTGGCCTGACCCTCCCCGGCGTGCTGCGCGCTCGCGCCGCCAGCGGCAGCGCGGCGAACCGCAAGGCGGTGATCCTCGTGTGGCTCGCGGGCGGGCCGTCGCACATCGACATGTACGACCTCAAGCCCAACGCGCCGCCCGAAGTGCGCGGCGAGTTCAAGCCCATCGCCACGAACGTACCCGGCACGCTCATCGGCGAACACCTGCCGCTGCAAGCCAAGATCGCGGACAAGTTCAGCGTCGTGCGCAGCGCGTACCACACCAACGCCGGGCACGGCATGGGCTCGCAGTGGATGCAGACCGGCTACCACGCGACCATTGAGGTGAACGACAACATCTACCCCAGTACCGGGTCCGTGGTGTCGAAGCTGAAGGGGCCGAACGAGCCGGGCCTGCCGGCGTACGTGAACCTGCCGCGCAAGGTCAGCTTCGGCAACGCCGCGTACCTCGGCGCGTCGCACAACCCGTTCGCCCCGGACGCCAACCCCACCGACCCCGGCTTTCAGGTGAAGAACCTCAAGCTGCCGGGCCGCGTCAGCGCCGAGCGCCTCGAAGCGCGTAAGGAACTGGTGCGCGACATCGACACCATCCGCCGCGACATCGACCTGAAGGGCGACGTGAGCGGGTTCGACACCTTCTATCGCGACGCGATGGAGATGGTGACGAGCACCAAAGCGATGAACGCCTTCGACGTGAACAAGGAGCCGGTGAAGCTGCGCGACCGCTACGGTCGCAACGACCTCGGCCAATCGTGTCTGCTCGCGCGCCGCTTGGTCGAAGCGGGCGTCACCTTCGTGACGGTGCAGGCCGGCGGCGGGTGGGACACGCACGGCAACAACTTCACCGAGCTGAAGCGCCGGTTGCTGCCTCAATATGACGCGGGCGTGACGGCGCTGGTCGAAGACCTGCACGACCGCGGCCTCGCCGACGACGTGTTGGTGATGAGCATGGGCGAGTTCGGGCGCACGCCGAAGATCAACAAGGACGCCGGCCGCGACCATTGGCCGGGCGCGATGAGCGTGTTCTACGCCGGCGGCGGGCTGAAGATGGGCCAGATGATCGGCACCACGGACAGCACCGCCTCATACCCGACGAGCAAGCCGTACACGCCCGGCTGCGTGCTCAGCACGATGTACAGCGTGGTCGGCATCGACCACAAGCACGTCTTCCACGACGACGCCAAGCGCCCGCTGCCTGTGCTGAGCGAAGGCGACCCAATTAAAGAGCTGGTGGGCTAACGGGTGTGACGAGCGACGAGATCACAAAACTGGCATTCTGCGACGTGTGCCACCAGCCACTTACGCTGGTCGACATGCGGGAGCAAGCAGCCGCGCGCGGCCATCAATACCCCGACCGCGCCGACAGCTACGTTGTCACCTGTGATGCCTGCAACTGCGTTCATCGCATTTCCGATCCGGAACTGTACTTCCGCGTTGTCGAGGCAATCAAAGCTCACAAAGCGAGCCAGGCGTCTGCCAGTGACTCGGTTTAGCCGCGGAGCGGCGGCGGATGGTAGCCAGGGGTGGAGCGAGGCTCTGCGAGCGCAACCCCTAGAACGTGATCCCCAACACCACGAAGCCCCGGAGGGGCGACGGAACCGTATCCGGTGCCCCATGCCGCAATCGTACACCAGTTTGCATTACCACCTCGTGTTCAGCACCAAGAACCGCGTGCGGGCGATCACGGCCGACATCGAACCGCGCCTGTGGGAGTACATGGGCGGCATCGTGCGCGACCTCGGCGGCACGCCGATTGAGATCGGCGGAATCGAAGATCACGTTCACCTGCTCGTCACGTTACGACAGGACCGCGCGCTCATGGACGTGGTGCGCGAGATCAAGGCCGGCTCGTCGGGTTGGGTTCACGAGACGTTCGCGGTCGCCGGCGCGTTCTGGTGGCAGGACGGGTACGGCGCGTTCACCGTCAGCCGGTCCAAGCGCGACACGGTCGCGGCTTACATCGCGAACCAAGAGCAGCACCACAAGAAACGCACCTTCGAGGCCGAGTTCCGTAGGCTGCTCGAACGGCACGAAGTGGCGTTCAAGGAAGAGTATCTGTTCTGAGCGCGCTCAGGTGGCGCGCTCCCAACGACAACTTGGCGCGGTCACTTCCAATACCCGGCGTCGGCCTTCTTCAGCAGCGGCAACAACAATTTGAGCAGCGGGTCGGGCAGCGGCTTGGTGTAGTGCGTGGTGTTCCACCGGCCGACTTGCGCTTCGACGCGGTGAATGGGGAACTTCTCGCGCTCGGCGATTTCGAGGTCGAGCGCGCCGCCCGCGGCCAGCGCGTCGAGGAGCCGCTCCGCGTCCGCCGGCTCGATCTTCCACGAGGTCTGGACGTGGGTCGTCGTGGACTGCGGCACGCCGGGCGTGGGGCCGTACCGCTGGTAGCTCACCTCGCCCGTGCGCCCGACGTACAGCAGCGCGTGGTCGCCATCGGCCTTCGGCGCGAAGTAGTAGTTGAACTGGCGCAGCACGCCGGGCTTCGGGGCCGGCGGCTTGGGCGCGGGCTTCTTCTCCTCCCACAGCACCGGGTCGGCCTTCACCAGCAGCACCTTGATGTGGGCCATCGCCTTCTCGGGCACCTGTTCGATGTAGGCGTACCAGCGGCCGGACGTGACGCGGATGCCGGAGTGCGCGTCGGGGTTGGCGTCGCCGTCGAGCAGCCCGTCGGCGACGAGCTTGGCGAACAGCGCTTTCAGTTCGTCCTTGGAAAGCGCCCATTCCTTCTTCACGACGCGCCCGCCGCTGCCGGTGAACGGGGCCGAACTGTAGGTGTACGTCACCTTCCCGTCCTTCGCGACGGTGAGGCTGCCGCCGGCCCCGAGCGCGGGCGCGCCGCCGAGCGCGAGCGTGTCGAACTTGCCGCCGTGCTTGTCCGGCGCGCCGAACGAGAAGCTGAAGGAATCGATGGTGGTTTTGTTGTCCGGCACCGGGTTCGGAGCGAGGCCGAGGAGGGCGAGAACGAGCGCGGTCATGGTACGGCCTCCGCGGGCGACACACGCCCGAAGGTAGCCGCGCCGCGCGGATCCCACAACGCGCCGTGACCAGTGCGTTACACGGGGGGCGCGCTCGCCTGCGGCTCGCGGCTAACGGGTGCCCTTACTTACTGAGGCCGGCGCGCAGGGCGTCGAGCAGCGCGTTCTTGGCGTCGTCGCCGTTCAGCTCCCAGATCATCGCGCCGCCCAGCTTCTTTTCGCGAGCGAACGCGCCCTTGAGCTTCATCGACTCCGGGTCGTCGTAGGAAATGACCAGCCCGGTCTTCTCGTCGTACAGCCACGGCACCTTCGCCTCGTCGTGCCAGAACCGCTTGCCGCGCTTGCCGAGGTAGTTCGCGGCGATGTCCTTGTAGTCGAACACGCCGTTCTCCCACGTGCCGCGCGGCAGTTGCTTCGCGGGCGGTTGGAACAGCCCGTCCGCGCCGCCCTTCGGCACGGTCCACCCGCGGCCGTAGAACGGTACACCCATCACCAGCTTCTCCGCGGGCACGCCGGCCGCGAGGTACGCCTCCACCGCGGCGCTCACGTTGAACTTCGTGCGGATCACGTCGTCCTTCGTGGGGTCGAGCTTCGAGGCGAACAGCGGGGCGTTGAAGTTGGTGTGCTCGCTCCAGCCGCCGTGGAAGTCGTAGCTCATCAGGTTCAGCCAGTCGAGGTGCTTGTGAACCTTGTCGAGTTCGAGGTTGGCGAACACCTTCGGCCCGGCGGGCGCGGCAATCGTCAGCAGGTACGCGCGTTTGTCGAGCTTGCCGCGCGCGTCGAGGTGCGCGCGCAGTTCCGCCAGCAAGAGCGTGTAGTTCGCCTTGTCTTCGGGGCGCGTCTTGTTGGTTTCCAGCCCGCCGCCGACGGGGTACTCCCAGTCGATGTCCACGCCGTCGAAGCCGTACTTCGTCATGAAGGCGACGCACGACGAGGCGAACTTCTTGCGCCCCGGGTCGGTGGTGGCGAGGTCCGAGAACGGGCTTGAGAGCGTCCACCCGCCGACCGAGATGAGCGTCTTCAGGTGCGGGTGCTTCTTCTTCAGCAGTTGGAGCTGCTTGAAGTTGCCGCGGAGCGCGCCCGGCTCCCACGTGTCGCCGGGGTAGGCCTTGTCGATCGCGGCGTACGAATCGAACAGCGCGCACTCGCCGTTGACGATCTTGGCGAAGGCGTAGTTGACGTGGGTGAGCTTGGCCGCGGGGATCGCGCCCACGTCGAACTTGCGGTCGTAAACGCTCCACTCGGTGTAGTACCCGACGACGCGCGGCCCGGCGTCCTTCGGGTCGGCGGCGCGCGCGAGCGGGGCGAGGGCCACGAGCGCGAGTAAAGAGAGTAGGCGCATGGGAACCTCGGATTATCGTTGAGTCGCGTAGGCGAAGCGGACGAGGCCGAAGGCGAGGGCGAACCAGAACCCGCGCCAGAAGTGGTGCCCGGCGCTTTGGCCCTGTGGTGCCCAGACGTGCCGGGCCACGAGGTACGACACGCCGCCGGCGACCAGCGGGGCGCACACCAGATTCGCGACCCGTAAGCCGATGTTGGGGAGCAGGAGTTTGGGCGCGAAGATGAGGCTCAGGCCGCCGCAGATGCCGCCGAAGACCGCGAAGGCGACCAGCCACCCGCACCCGTCGTGTTCCCGCGTCTCGCCCTTGTCGCCCTTCTTGTTGCGCGACTCGGTGGCGAAATCGAACCCCAAGCTGCCGAAGATTTGCAGCCCCACTTCGAGAACGAGTTGGACCAGCAGGGCGACCAGCTCTTCCATAGCGACCTCGCCTTTGCTGCCTCTGGGGCCGCGGGCGTCCCGCCCGCTGCTGAGCGCGCCGTGTGGTGTTCCGAAGAACCGGATCGCACCCGCAGTTGTACGGCGGCGGGCGGGACGCCCGCGGTCCCGGGAATGATGCGACTACGCCTTCTTCATCAGCTCGCGCTCGATGAACGTCGTATCGACCTTCCCCTCGATGAACGCCTCGTTGTTGAAGATCGTTTGCAGAATGGGAATGGTCGTGTGGATGCCCTCGACCTTGAACTCGCGCAGGCAGCGGCGCATCACGGCGAACGCCTCGGCGCGGGTCGGCTGGTGGACGAGCAGTTTGGCCACCATGCTGTCGTAGTTGGAGGGGACGCGGTAGCCGGCGCAGACGTGCGAATCGAGCCGCACGCCGGGGCCGCCGGGGGGCCGCCACGTCTTCACCACGCCGGCGCTGGGGCGGAAGTCGTGGGCCGTGTCCTCGGCGTTGATGCGCACCTCGATCGCGCACCCGGTTTGCTTGATGTCCTTCTGCTGGTGCCGCAGCTTCTCGCCGGCCGCGACGCGGATCTGCTCGCGGATGATGTCCACGCCCGTGACCAGTTCCGTGACCGGGTGCTCGACCTGCACGCGCGCGTTCACCTCGATGAAGTAGAAGTTGTTCTTCTGGTCCACGAGGAACTCGCACGTCCCGGCGTTGTAGTACTTGGCCTCCTTCGCGAGCCGCACCGCGGCGGTACACATCTCTTGGCGCACCTTGTCCGGCAGGTTCGGCGACGGCGACTCTTCGACCAGCTTCTGGTGCCGGCGCTGGAGCGAGCAGTCGCGCTCGAACAGGTGGAGCACGTTGCCGTGCTGGTCGCCGATGAGCTGCACTTCGACGTGCCGCGGGCGGTCGAGGTACTTCTCCAGAAAGACGCTGTCGTCCTTGAACGACACCGCGGCCTCGCGCTTGGCGGCGTCGATGGCCTCTTCGAGCTTGTCCGGGCTGTGGACGACGCGCATGCCCTTGCCGCCGCCGCCGGCGGACGCCTTCACGAGTACCGGGTACTCGACGCGCGCGGCGAACGCCTTGGCCTGATCGAGCGAGGTGATGAGGCCGTCGCTGCCGGGCACGGTGGGCACCTTCGCGGCCCGGGCCACGGTCTTCGACTTGTCCTTGTTGCCGAGCGCGTCCATCGCGGCGACCGGCGGGCCGATGAACTCGATCCCGGAGGCGCGGCACTGCTCCGCGAACTTGCTGTTCTCGGAGAGGAACCCGTAGCCGGGGTGAATGGCCTGCGCGCCGCTGACCTCGGCCGCGGCGATGATCCGCGCGACCTTCAGGTAACTCTCGGAGGACGCGGCCGGGCCGATGCAGATGGCTTGGTCGGCGACGTCGAGCCACGGCGCGCCGCGGTCCGCGGTCGAGTACACCGCGACCGCCTCGATGCCGAGGTCGTGGCACGCGCGGATCACCCGCAGCGCGATCTCCCCGCGGTTCGCGACCAGAATCTTGGTAAACATCTTGAGCAGTGGGCAGTGGTTAGTGGGCAGAAGGCAGAAGGCAGAAGGCAGAAGGCAGTGGGAGATTGGGAGCCCCGATGCGGGCGGTCTTCTGCCCACTGCCCACTAACCACTGCCCACTGCTAAGACGGTTCGACCCGGAAGAGGACGGTTTCGAACTCGACGTAGTCGCCGCTCTTGACACACACCTCGGCGACGGTACCGGTACACTCGGCGGCGATCTCGTTGAACAGTTTCATCGCCTCGATGGTGCAGACGACGGTTTTGGGCGTGACCTTCGCGCCGACGGTCACGAAGTCGGGCTTCTTCGGGTCCGGCTTGCTGTAGAACGTGCCGACCATCGGGGACTTGATCTCGATGTAGTTCTTGGCGGGGGCGGCCGGGGGCAACTTGGCCGCGGGCGCGGCCGGCGCTCCGGAAGCCGCGGGCGCGCTCGCGACGGGCGCGGGCGGCGCGTACGCGGCGGGCGCGGCGTGGGGCGCGGGGTAGAACACCGGCCCGGCCGACCCCTTGCGGAGCCGGATGCGCTGGTCCCCTTCCTTAAGTTCCACTTCGCTCAGCTCGTGCTCGGACATGAGCTTCAGGAGGTACTCGACCGTGCGCACGTCGAACGGCCGGGGCGTGTCCCGTTTCTCGTCGGCCACCGCGAACCCCCCAAAACGAAAGCCCCCGGCGAAACGGGGGAATGGAGAACGGGTAGTGTAGGGAAAGCGCGCGCGCCGCCAAGCGCCGCGGGCTAGGCGAACGAGAGCACGTTCGGGTCGCGCGGGAGGGTGCTGAGGAGCCGGCACCCGTCCGCGGTCACGAGCACGTCGTCCTCGATGCGCACCCCGCCCCAGCCGGGGACGTACAGGCCCGGTTCGATGGTGATGACCATGCCCTCGGTCAGCACGTCTTCGGAGTTCGCCCGGACGCGCGGCGCTTCGTGAATCTCGAGGCCGATGCCGTGGCCGAGGCCGTGGGTGAAGAAGTCCGCGAAGTTCTCGCCGACGTGCTTGTCGTTCTTGAGTTTGGCGTTGGCGAACACCTTGCGGGCCGCGGCGTCCACGTCCTTCGCCCGCACGTTGGGGCGGATCGCGGCGAGGGCCGCGTTCTGCGCCGCGAGCACGATCTGGTACACCTCCTCGAAGTCGTAGCCCACGCGCTCGCCCTTGTTCTTCCGGGTCGGGAGCGTCCCGAACGGGCTGCGCACGGTGCGCGTCAGGTCCGACTTGTAGAGCAGGTCCGCGCCCCAATCGAGCAGCAGCTTGCTCCCCTCGCTCAGTTGCCGGTCGGTGGGCGGGGCGTGCGGGAGCGCGCCGCGGTCGCCCACGGCCGCGATGACCGGGAACGACGTGCCCCGCGCCCCGGCCCGGCGCACGTACTTCTCCATCGCGTCGGCCATGTCCTTCTCGGTGTCGGCCTCGCGCACGGTCGTCACGAACATGCGGAACGCGCGCTCGGCCGCGCGGACCGCGGCCCGGATGCTCTCGATCTCGCCGGGGTCCTTCACCACCCGCTGGCCCTCGATCTGCCCCGCGACCGGCACGAACGTCACCTTCGGGGCCAGTTGCTTGAGGGCCTCGATCTCGGCCACCGTGGTGCGGTTCGACTCGAACCCGACCGACTTCGCCCCGCTCTTGGTCAGCACCTCGGCCGCGGCCTCGATGGTCGTCTTGTCGTGCCCGCGGACGACCGCGTCCATGCCGGGGCACTCTTCCTCGATCTGGGTCGCGAACCGCGTGTCGCTGATGAGCGTTTCGTTCTTCGGCAGCAGCGCGAAGAAGCTCGAATCGCCGGTGAACCCGGTCAGGTACGTCACGTTGACCGCGGCCGTGACGAGGAACCCGTCGAGTTCCTTCGCCTTGATCGCTTGGGCGAGAATGTTGCGGCGCTGGAGCGGGTAGTTCATGGCAATGGTGCGGGGGTGCGGGTGGCGGCCGGCGGCGAGGGGCCGAGCGCCACACGAGACGGGAGGGTCCGGTGGGGACTGGGAATGTTGTCGAAGAATTATCGCTCCGAAGTGAGATTTTCAACTGGGAAGGGAGTTTTCGAGCGAATCTTCGGCGCGCCGCAACTACACAGAACTATCTTCTCCTGAGCCGGTCGCGGCCCGGCGCGGATTCCGTTTTCAGCCCGGCTCACGCCATGACCCCACTGCGACCCCAAACCGACCCGGCACACGCCGACCGCGCGTGGGCCGGGTACCACCCGCGGGCCGCGGGGCCGGCGCTGGCGCTGGCCGCACTCGTCTCGCTCGTCGTCTGGACCGGGCACTGGTACTTGGACGACCTCTCGACCCTCGCCGACCGGCTCGGCGGGCTGGCGATGTTCGCGCTCGCGTGGTGCGTGTGGCCCGGCCTCGCCACCGTGTTCCTGTACCGCACCGTCACCTACACGTACCGCCTCACGGACCGCGCGCTGTTCGTCGATTTCGGGTTCTGGCACGCGCCGACGCCCCCGGTCTGGCTGCACGAGGTCACGGGCGTGGTCGCGCGGCGCGGGTGGCTCGGCACCGGTTGGGTCGAGGTCCGCGCCGGCGCGCGGGCCGTGCGGCTCATCGGGGTGCGCGGGCCGTATGCGCTGGCCGAGGCGATCCGCGTCGCGGTCGCCGCGCGCCGCCAACTGATACACTGACAGCCGGTTCGCCCCTCCCTTCAACCCCCGGCCCGCCATGCCGCGCCTCCCGTACCTCGTTGCCGCGCTGTTGGCGTTCTTCACCCTCGCCGGGGTCGGCGGGTGGCTCCTCATGCGCCCGGCCGCGCAGCCAAGCAACCCGCCGCACGACCGCGTGCCCGGCACCAACCCCGACCCGAACGCCAATCCGAACACGAATCCCAACGGCCCGTCGCCGCCCGCACCCCCGGCCGACGGCGACGCCGGCAAGCTCGTCGTACTCGTCGTGTTCGACCAGATGCGCGGCGACTACCTGACCCGCTGGGCCGACCACTACGGCCCGGACGGGTTCGCCCGCATGAAGAAGGACGGCGTCTGGTTCAGCGAGTGCCACATCCCCTACGCCTGCACCTCCACCGGGCCGGGGCACGCCTCGCTCGCCACCGGCGCGCCGCCCAGCGCCCACGGCATCGTCGAGAACGCGTGGTACGACCGCGCGACCAAGGCGCACATGTATTGCTGCGAGCCGAAGCGCGCGTACCCGCTGATCCCCGAGGTGCCGGAGAAGCTCGGCAAGCCCGGCCGCGGCGCGGCCAACGGGTTCTCGCCGGAGCGCCTGCTCGCGCCCACCGTGGGCGACTCGCTGCTTGAGGCCAGCAAGGGCAAGGGGCGCGTGTTCTCGCTATCCATCAAGGACCGCACCGCGGTGCTGATGGGCGGGCAGAAGCCGACCGGGGCGTACTGCTTCGACGTGCGCGACGGCAACTTCCACACCGGCGCGTACTACAACCGCGACGCCGTTCACGGCTGGGTCGCGGAGCTGAACGCCGGGCCGAAGGGCGGCCCGCGCCTCGCCGACTCGTGGTTCAACGAGAAGTGGGACCGCGCGCGCCCGGACCTCGACTACGCCAAACTCAGCGGCCCGGACGACGTGGACGCCGAAGCCCCCGGCATCAACGGGCAGGGGCGCACGTTCCCCAAACTCTACAAGGGGAAGCTCGACGCGCCGGCCGCGCCGTACTACGCGGCGCTGGAGGCGTCGCCGATGGGCAACGAACTGTTGTTCGCGCTGGCGAAGAAGTGCGTGACCGCGGAGAAGCTCGGGCGCGGCCCGGCCCCCGACCTGCTGCTCGTCAGCTTCTCGTCGAACGACCTCATCGGCCACCTGTACGGCCCGGACTCTCAGGAAATGCTCGACGTGACCCTGCGCGCCGACAAGCTCGTCGGCGAGTTGCTGAAGTTCCTCGACGCGGAAGTGGGCAAGGACCGCTACACACTGGTTGTGAGCGCGGACCACGGCGTGTGCCCGCTGCCGGAACTGCAGGCGAGCAAGGACAAGTACCCGGCCGCGAAGCGCACGCCCCTGCTCGACCTCGGCTTGGAACTGTTCGAGGCGCTCGACGCCATGTACGGGAACCCGAAGAACGAGACGAGCTGGTTCGAGGCGTTCGACGACAACGTGTGGCCGTGGCTGTATCTGAACCACAAGGCGATTGAGGCGCGCAAACTCAAGGTGGAAGACGTGGCGACCGTGGCGCGCGACTGGCTCGCCGGGCGCGGGCACATCGAGACCGCGTTCACGCGCAAGGAACTGGAAGACAAGAACGGGCCGGACAAGCCCTTCAAACTGGCGGCGCAGTTGGCGTACCACCCCGACCGCTGCGGCGACGTGATCGTGGTCCCGAAGGCCGGCGTGTTGGTGACGCAATACAAGGGCGGCACGAGCCACGGCAGCCCGCACGCCTACGACGCGCACGTCCCGTTCCTGATGGTCGGGGCCGGGGTGCCGGCGCTGGGCCGGCGCGCGGAGAAGGTGTCGTCGCTGGCGGTCGCGCCGGCGCTGGCGCGGGCGCTGGGCGTGCCGGCCCCGGCGAAGGCCGCGGTGCTGGTGCCCGAAGCGCTCCTGCCGAAGAAGTGACCGCGCGTTTCTTCGCGATGCCGGTTGCTTTCGCGCGCCGGCCCGCTAGCATCTACGCCGTTGGCTACTGGAAGTTCCCTCCCAACCCACCGAGGCGAAGATGTCCGCTTTCTACGTCGGCGAAGGTCTGGTGATCGAAGGCAGCGACTTGGACAACGTCGCGCACATCGACCTGCTCATCGGGCCGAAGGACGGGCCGGTCGGCGCGGCGTTCGCGAACGCGCTGTCGAGCCAGACCGCCGGGCACACGAACCTGCTCGCGGTCGTGTCCCCGAACATCCCGGCCAAGCCCGCCACCGTGACCATCACGAAGGTCACGATGAAGAAGGGCGCGCAGGTCATGCAGATGTTCGGCCCGGCCCAAGCCGCGGTCGCCCGCGCCGTCGTCGACAGCGTCGTCGAGGGCGTGCTCCCCAAGGACAAGGCCGAGGACTGGGTGATCGTGTGCGGCGTGTTCATCGCGCCCAGCGCCAACGACAACAAGAAGATCTACAAGAACAACTACGAGGCCGTGAAGCTCGCGATCAAGAACGCCATGGGCAAGTCGCCCAGCATCGACGAGATCATCGCCAAGAAGAACACGCCCCACCCCTTCGAGTAAGTCGTTTCCTCATTTAGCGTCAACGCCGAAGGCGTGCGAACCACGTTTGCACAGGTGGCGCGCACGCCTTCGGCGTTGACGCTAAACGTGTCGAGGTTCCCCATGTCCGACAAACCCACCATCCTCGTTCAACTCGACACCGACCCGCTGCCGAGCGTGTTCGACCGCGTGGTCGCGGTCGATGCCGGCGTGGGCCACATCTTCAGCTACGGCGGGATCACCCCGCAGAACGTAATGCCGCTCGTTCACGGGTGCATCTTCACCCGCGGCGGCAAGGACCTCGCGCGCACGGCCATCTTCGTCGGCGGCTCGGACGTGGCCGCGGGCGAGGCGGTTCTGGCCGAGGTGAAGAAGCACCTGATCCCGCAGTACGGCCTCAGCGTGTCGCTGATGCTGGACTCGAACGGCTCGAACACGACAGCCGCCGCGGCGGTGCGGGCCGCGGGCCGGCACACCGACCTGAGCGCCGCGAAATCGCTCGTGCTGGGCGGCACCGGCCCGGTGGGGCAGCGGGTCGCGCGGCTGCTGGCGAAGGCCGGCGGGCACGTGCGGCTGGGGTCGCGCCAGCGCGACAAGGCCGAGGCCGCGTGCGCCGCGATCCGCGCGCACGTCCCCGGCGCGAAGATCGAGGCCGTGGGCGTGGCGTCGAGCACGGACGCCCCCGACGCGCTCGACGGGCGCACGCTCGTGGTGGCCGCGGGCGCGGCCGGCGCGGTGCTGCTCCCGCGCAAGTACCGCGCGCACCTGACCGGCCTGCGCGTGCTGATCGACCTCAACGGCGTACCCCCGGCGGGCATTGAGGGCGTCGAACTGAACGACAAGGGCACCGAGCGCAACGGCATCGTCCGCTACGGCGCGCTCGGCGTCGGCGGCACCAAGATGAAGGTCCACAAGCTCGCGCTCGCCAAACTCTTCGAGTCCAACAGCGCCGCCCTCGACATCGAAGAGGTCTACAACCTCGCCCTGCAACTGCCCTGAAGCCGAAGCAAGACTTCGCCGCACGATGAACACAGAGCAAGACACGATCAAGGCAAGAAGACCGCTCAGTACAATTTGTCTTCTGGTCTGATCGTGTTTTTCTCTGCATCTATCGTGCGGCTAACCTGTCTGTCCTACCCATGCGCGTTGCCGGCTGTGACCCCGGGACTTCCTCCCTCGACATCCTCGCGCTCGACGGCGGGCGCGTGGTCGCGCAGGTGCGCATCGAGCCGGACGAACTGCGCGCCGACCCGACGCTGCCCGTCCGGTGGCTCCGCGAGCACGGCCCGTTCGACCTGATCGCCGGGCCGAGCGGCTACGGCCTGCCGCTGGTGCGCGCCGCGGACTGCACCGACGCGCAGCTCGATCTCATGTCGCTCGTCCGACCCGACGAGCGCGGCGCGAAGGGCGTGGCCGGGTTCTCCGCCACCGTCCGCGCGCTGCGCGACAGCGGCCTGCCGGTCGTGTTCCTGCCGGGCGTGATCCACCTACCCACCGTGCCCGCGCACCGCAAACTGAACCGCGTCGACCTCGGCACCGCGGACAAACTGTGCGTCGCGGCGCTCGCACTGGCGCAGCATAATCGCGAGGAACCCGCGCTCGTGGCGGAGTTCGGTTCCGCGTTCACGGCGCTCGTCGTGCTGAAGGACAAGCAGATCGTGGACGGGATCGGCGGCACGTGCGGGATGCTGGGCGGGATGAGCGGCGGCGCGTGGGACGGCGAGGCCGCGTACCTGCTCTCCCCGCTGGCGAAGGCCGACCTATTTCGCGGCGGCATCGCCGACATCGCCGGAGCCGAGGTCGCGAAGGCCGCGTTCCGCGAGTCGTTCACGAAAGCCGTGTACGGGCTCCTGAACGTCCACGGCGTGCAAGACATCTACTACGGCGGCACGCTGTTCCGCACGCACTCCGAGTTCACGCGGGAAGCGCTGGGCGAACTGCCGACGAGCTTCTTCCGGTTGCACTACGCCGGCGACCTGCCGGGCGCGTGGGTGAAGCACGCGGCTCAAGGCGCGGCGCTGCTGGCCGACGGCTTGGCCGGCGGCACATACGCCCCGCTAGTGGACTGGCTGAAGCTGCGCGAGGCCACCGGCACCGCGCTCGACTGGCTCACCCACCCCCGCGCGGCGGACGTGCGGAAGTGGTTCGCGTGACTTCGTCCGCGCGCTGTTCGACCACGTCTACCAACAGCGGGTGGCGGCCCAGCGGTTCGGCCAACTCGAAGCCCACCGCAGGAAAGCGCGCGGCTAGCGCGTCGCGGGCCGCGGTCAGGTCTTCGACCACGTGCACGCCGGGCGAGAGGAAGTACGGCACCAGAACCACGTCCGTCGCGCCGGCGTCCACGCACCGCGCGCCGCCGGCCGCTATGGTCGGCTCGGCCAGTTCCAAGTACGAAACGCCCACGACGGGGTAGCGCCCGCGGGCGCGCAGCGCGGCGGCGACGAACTCCAAGTCGGCGTTCGCCTCGGCCCTCCGGCTGCCATGCGCGATCAGTAGGAGTGCGACCATGTGTCCCCGTTAGCCGCAAGCCGCAGGCGAGCGCGGCGCGTTCACCTATAGTATCGCCATGATCGGCGCGCGCGTGGGGAACTGGTACGTCGAGGCGGAGATCGGGCGCGGGGCGCTCGGCCCGGTGTACCGCGCCCGCGCGTTCGACGACCCCGCCCGCACCGCGGCCGTGAAGGTGTTCACCGAGGTGCGCGACCCGGCCGCGGTGCAGCGCCTGAGCGCCGAACTGCTCCCGCTCCAGCGCCTCGAACACGTCAACATCGTGAAGGCGCTCGACAGCGGCGCGCACGGCGGGCTGGCGTTCGTCGCGTGGGAGCTGGCCGACGGAACCGACTGCGCGAAGTTGCTCGAAAGCGGGCGCAGGCCGTGGGCCGAGGTACTGGGCGTCGCGGTGCAGGCCGCCCGCGCGCTGAAGCACGCCCACAACCGCAACGTGCTGCACCGCGACCTGAAGCCGGCCCACTTCGTCCTCGCCCCGGACGGAACGCTCAAGGTGCTGGCGTTCGGGCTGGCGAAGGTGTTCGCGCCGCCGCACACGCACGCCCCGGCCATCGGGTCGGCCGCGTACCTCCCCCCGGAACTGGCCAGCGGTAAACCGTTCACCCGGCGCGGCGATTTGTACGCCCTCGGCGGCGTCCTCTATACTCTCGTCACCGGGCGACCGCCGTTCGCGGCCAACTCGGTCGTCGAGCTGATGCACAAGCAGTGCTACACGCTCCCCGAACGGCCGGCGCTGTTGGTGCCGGACCTGCCGCCGGAACTGGACGAGTTCGTTTGCGCGCTGTTGGACAAGAACCCGGCGCGGCGGCCCGGCTCCGCGGCGGTCGTGATCGAGGAGCTGGAGCGCCTGCGCGGGAAGCTGGAGCGCAAGGGCGAAACCATCGCGTGGCCCGCGAAGGTGACGCCCGACACCGCGGAGCAACCGGCGCTGCCCGCGCTGCTGGGCGGCGCGAGCGAGGCCACCGACCCGGCCCCGCCGCCGCGCCCGCTGATGAAGCGCCCGCTGGTGGTGGTGCCGCTGTTCCTGCTCGCGGTCGGGGCGCTGGTGCTCGCGTTCGCGTGGCCGCGAATGAGCGCCGACGAGTTGTACGCCGCGGCCCAGCCGCTGCTGGCCTCCGAGAACCCGGACGACTGGGACGCCGCGTTCGAGAAGTACCTCGACCCGCTGGCGAGGAAGTACCCGGACCAGTATAAGGGCGAAGTCGCGCGGGCGCGCGAGTTCGTGCGCGACCGGCGCGAGCTGCGCCGCGCGCTGGCCGAGGGCGCGAAGCCGGAGACCCGCACCCCCGCCGAGCGCGCCTACCTGCGCGGCCTGCGGTTGGTGCGCGACGGCGAGACCGACGCCGCCCGCGCCGCGTGGGAGGAACTGGTCCGCGAGCACGCCCCCGACGACGGCGCGCGCCGCTGGGTCGAACTCGCCCGCACCGCCCTGCGGCTGTTGCCCCCGAAGTGAGACACCGAGAAGAGTTGATCCACAGATTACACGGAAGACACAGATTTTAAGGCCGAAGACAAAAGGCGGTTTCGACAGGATGACCGCGATGGAAACAGGATGAAGAGTGGGGTTCTGTTCTTTGCATCCTGTTTCGTCCTGTGATCCGGTCGAAACTTTTCTGCCTTCAATCTGTGTCTTCTGTGTAATCTGTGGATCACACTCTTCTCGTGACTGCCCTCTGTCCCTCTGAGCCGCTCTATGGCAACCCCCGCCGCGACCGCCACCGAGTACTGCGCCCTGCTCGCCAAGAGCAAGCTGTTGCCCGGCGACGAAGTGGACGCGCTGTACAAGAAGTGGAAGGAGGAGCGGCCCGGCGGCGACGAGCGCGTCGATTCGTTCCGCCGCTTCTTGGTGAACCGAAAGGCGCTGACCGAGTATCAGGCGATACTCGTGCAGCGCGGCCGGGCCGAAGGGTTCTTCATCGGCGGGTACAAGATTCTGGACCAGATCGGCAAGGGGCAGATGGGCGACGTGTACAAGGCCGTCCACAACTTCGGCCTGATCGTCGCGCTCAAGATTCTGCCGGCGTCGCGGGCCAAGAACGCCCACATCCTCGGCCGGTTCGAGCGCGAGGCCCGGCTCCTCACGCAGTTCGAGCACGCCAACGTCGTCCGCGCCTATCAGGTCGGCGAGACCAACGGGGTCCACTACATCGCGATGGAGTACCTCGAAGGGGAGACGCTGAGCGACGCGCTGGAGCGCCGCACGCGCCTGCCCGTGGGCGAGGCCGTGCGGCTCGTGCGCCAAGCGCTCGACGGCTTGCAGCACCTGCACGACCGGCGCACGGTCCACCGCGACCTGAAGCCGGCGAACCTGATGCTCACGCCCGGCCCGGAGAAGGGGAAGCCCGACACCACGTGGGACGCGACCCTGAAGATTCTCGACATCGGCCTCGGGCGCGAGCTGTTCGACGACGACGCCCCGGAAGGGCAGATCGAAACGCAACTGACGGAGGAGGGCTCGGTCCTCGGCACCCCGGACTACCTCGCCCCGGAGCAGGCGAAGGACGCGCGCTCGGCCGACATCCGCGCCGACATCTACAGCATCGGGTGCGTGCTGTACCACTGCCTGACCGGGAAGACGCCGTTCCCGGAGTCGAACATCATGGCCCAGATGTTGCGCCACGCGACCGAGGCCGCGGCCTCGCTCGCGGCGCAGGTGCCGGGGCTGCCCGCCGGGTTCCAAGCGGTGATGAACACGTTCCTCGCCAAGACCCCCGACGAGCGCTACCAGACGCCCGACGAGGCCGCGAAAGCGCTCAAGCCGTTCGCCACGGGCGGCGCGCCGGCGGTGGCGTCGAAGCTGGTGCCGGCGTACAAGGACTGGCTCGACACCGAAAGCGCGATGGAGATTCCGAAGCCGCCACCGGCGCAAGGGCAGGAACCGAGGCCGGCGGCGCAACCGGGGAAGCCTGGTACGGCCCCGGCCCCCGCGCTCAAACCCGGCAGCGCCGCGGTCCCGGTACCGCAGCCGGCGAAGCCCGGCGCGCCGCGCCCGGCCGCGCCACAACCGAAGCCGCCCGCGCCACAGCCGGTGCCGCAACCCCAGCCCGTGATTCCGGAAGTGGACGTCGAGTTGGTGACGGAGTTGATCCCCGCGCCACAACCGCAGTCGCTGGCGTTCGACGACGGCGCGCCCGTGCCCGCCGCAGTCGCGCCGCCCCCGCCGCGCAGATTGTGGCCCCCGGACCGCCGCGACTGGATCATGTTGGCCGCGGGCGCGACCGGCGTGCTCGCCGCGGTCGGCCTCGGGTTCGGGTTGGCGAAGGTGCTGAAGCGCAAGCCCGAAGGCGAAGAGTAGACACGTGAACGCGCGCGAGCGGCGCGGCGTCGGCCCGCCGGTCGCGACACAACCCCCGACACGCGTTGCGCATCTCAGTTGTGTCGCGACCGGCGGGCCGACGCCGCGCCGCTCGCGCGCGCACGACGCGAGTTGTTGGACGTTCCCGCCTTACGCCAGCGCGGTCTTGATGGCCTTGATCGGGTTGATGCGCACGCGGTAGTGCGCCGGCTTGTCCTTCGTGGTGTACTCCTTGCCGTTGAGCGGGTTCTTCTTGACCTCGCCGCCCTTCTTGGCTTCCTTGTAGGTGCGGGTAATCCGGGCCAGACCGGGGAACACGAACTTGCCCGCGGCCTTGAGCTGGTCCGTGACCGTACTCACGACCTCGGCGAGGAGCCCGTCCACTTGCTTCTTCGTCAGCCCGGACTTGTCGGCGAGGTGCGCGACGAACTGCGACTTGGTCATCGCCTTCTTCGCGGCCTTCTTCCCGGCGGCCTTCGCTTTTGCCATGACACATCTCCTGTACACAGGTTGGGGGAAAACGCGAAACTGCGGTGAAAACTAAGGGGTTGGCCGCGGCGCGTCAACACAACAACCCAAAATCCCCTGAAAAATTCGGTGTTTCTCCTCGCGGAATCCCGCCATTGGGCGCGCCGGTCCGTGTTTTCGAGGGTTCCGACCACGCGAAACGGGCCGCGCAACCGGCGCAACCGTGCGAGCCGGCACAGGCCCACCCAACAGAATCTGTTCCCTTTTCCCACCATTTTCCGCCAAACGTGCTCGCTCGGCCGCGTATCTTCGTTGATTCGGTTCCCTCCCCTCGACCTCGACAAGGGTTACCATGTCCCGTCGCGCCCGACTCGTTCTGCCCGTTCTTGGGCTGGTGTTACTACTCCCCGCGTGCGCGCCGCCGGCCGCGGCCCCGGTCGCGGGGCACGTGGGCACGGTCGCGTTCCGCTCCGCGAAGTGGATCGCCAGCTACCTGCTCGGCATGTTGGCCGAGGGCGTCTGGGATTCGGCCACCGGCAAGTCGGACGTCGAGCTGTTGAAGCGGCGGATCGAGGAACTGGAGCGCCAGTCGGACGTGCGCCCCGAACACCGCGCCGAGTTGAAGCAGTTGCGCGAACTCGTGTACGCCGGGATCACGCGGGCCGAGTACGAGCGGTACGTGAGCGACACCAGCGACCGGCTCACGAAGATCGAAGACCGGCTGACGAAACTGGAACAGCGGGTGGACAAACTCGAAGCCAAGCAGGGCGGAGGCGCGCCAACGACTGTGAACGTGACGGCCGGAACGGTGTGGCGGGGCAGACTGACCCAGCACAACGGGGCGACCGTCTACGACTGCGTGTTCACCGTCACGTCGCGCACCGGCGCGAATTTCGAGGCGGCGCTCTACGAGAAGACCGGAGACGTCGAACTGACCTACCTCGTCCGCGGAACGGTCGCACCGCAGTACGCCGGAGACACGGGCTTCAGGATCGAGTTCACGTCGTTCGACGCGATCAACGTCAAGAACACCTTGGTGATGATCGGGGTGCCCTACACCGGGCGGTTGGAGGGCAGCCGGATGAAAGGCACGTGGCAGGTGCCCGACGGCAGCGTCTACGGGAAACTTCAGGGCGACTTCGAGTTCGATCTGAGCCGGTGACTCCGGGGCACGGGCGACGCGCCCGCCGGGGCCGAGGGCCGCGCGCCCCGGTTCCGGAGGGCTTTCGTCATTAGACTCGTTGCGCAATAGGTGTTGGTTCAGTCGCACTTCGGCCAGACGATCCTGTGTGGTCGTTACCCGTACATCCGGTTGTGGAGTCCGGCGACGTTCTTCATCATCACCGTGTGACGACGGGGCG
>Ga0194132_10003494_pt1 | contig 27906 bp, 25 predicted proteins | sample TA2KigOf80mmetaG_FD_148612 | JGI IMG/M metagenome (GOLD analysis project Ga0194132, IMG submission 148612) | Freshwater microbial communities from Lake Tanganyika, Tanzania - TA2015054 Kigoma Offshore 80m | ecosystem: Environmental > Aquatic > Freshwater > Lake | place: Tanzania: Lake... | reverse complement strand
TACCTGCGGGTGCAGGAAGACAAAGACTTCAAAGGCGTGGCTGAGGCCCTGGGGTGCACTGAAGGCGCCGCCCGCGTGCGGGTCCACAGGGGTCTTTCCCGCCTAGCTGATATTTTTGGGGGGGGGCCATAGTGAGCCAGATACCCTTCCTTGATAAGCTCGGGGATGAGCTTGAAGCGGCTGTGAGGCGCGACATGACGCAGGCGCGGGCCGAGCGGCCACGGCGCGGCCGGTTCCTCATCATGGGCGCGGCAGCTGCCATGGCAACATTTGCGGCGGTCTTTGCCATAGGGCCCGTTATGGAGCTGCTGGGGCATGAGCCCGCCGTTTCGACCGTGCTGGCAGGATGGACGGCCGAGCCTGAACCCCTGGACCCATCTCTCCAGCAATCCGCAGTTTCGATTTGCCGGGAATTCGGCACACCGGGTTTTAACTCCGTGTCATCTGCCGTAATTGACCAGCGCGGGCCTTATGCCGTGGCCTTGCCTGTTGGTGATGATGTCGGAGTCCCGTGTCTGTTGGAGAAGAAGGACAGTGCCTGGAGTGTTGTCTCTGGCCGAGTTGCTCCCGGATCTCTGGGTGCTTGTGAGAAGACTCTGCCGGCCCGGACCGCGGTATATGACTTTCGGTCTTCCTCCGGGGTTCTTCAAGTGGTGTACAGCGTATTCCAGTGGAACGCTATTCGATTTGCTGTCGTTTCCGGAAGCACCAGTGGGGGAGTTTCGACAGGGGAAGTGGACTTCGGCAGTAGTGAAATGGGTTCGGTCAGTCTCGCCGTTGAGGGCGAATCGTTCATCGCCTGGTGGCCGTCGAGCAGCGAAATAGTGATGGATGTCGAATTGGTTATTCGCGATGGCGACGGGCGGCAAACGGCCCTTGTAACATCCGATGTCGTGCCCGGCGAAGCGCTTCCATATCGTTTGAACGTAACGGGTAACTCCGGGTCCCGCGAATCCGGACTAATGTCAAGACGCGTCGACAGCCAGATTAGCTACCAGGTCGACTCAACCATCTGTACGGGTGAGGATCTCAGAGGGGATTAAGTCGCCCGTAGGGTCGACTGAGAGAGTTCTTCTACAAAGTCCTATGAATCCGACGTGCGCTCGTAGTGTAGCACGGCGGATTTTGGCGGCTTACGACATACGACAACAAACGACCGCCGAAGCGGTGGAATACTAGGTGAGAACCCCAGAAAACGATGGAAGCATCATCCAATCCGTTAGAGCACTTACGAAAAACCTTGACACCACGTACGTCTTAGTGTTATCTCTATAGGCAATGGCTTGGGGTCTTTAAACAGGGAGCTATCTATGGAAGAGAACTCGAAGCATGACCAGCATGGAACCGGACTCACCCGACGGAAGTTTCTGGGCACCGCAATAGCAGGGGGAGTCGGACTGTTCCTGGCCCCACTACTGCCTCCCTTGAACGCACTGAAGTCGGCTCACGCTTCCTGCCCAGGGGGTTGCACCTGCGCCCAGTACTGGGGGACCTGGTGCGACACTTCTTGCGGCGGATTGCCCCCCCTCCTGTCCTCCTACAGCGAAGCCGGACCGGAGCTACCTCTACTACTATTACGAATTCGTGGAGCCGAGCTGCCTCTGCGATTATATTCACTGCAACTACGTGATCATCACCTATTGCAACACCTGCGATAACTGCCGATCCAATTAAGCCGTGTCGTTCAAGGGAGTGAAACCGTGCCAGACCCAAACGTCAGCATAATACCGGTCCAGAGATTCGAGGAAACGGGCGTACGGACTACGGCGGGCGGCAACGAAGGGCCAAACGGCAACCCGGCCCCTGTTCGCACCCTCAAGCAAATCAAGAACGCGGCGGGCGAGGTCCTGGTCCCCACCGATGTTCCTGCCGGGTTTACACTCTCCCTCAGCGGCCTGCTCAGGGGAGACGCTCCGCTACTGGACTACAGGCACCCGGGCGGCACCGCGATTATTATCCGCCAGCATAAGCGCAAGGGCGGCAAGGTCCGGCCCATGCAGGGCGCCGTGGAGACGATTACGGTGGGTCCGCTACCGGGCTACGTCGTCAGAGGCTCCTGGACCCAGACCAGCCACGGCCCTGGCCAGCCGCTTTCAGAACCCGTGTGGAATGAGAACGCGGCCCTTTAAATAATGTTCCAGCGTGGCGACACCTGGATAGATATCACGGCAGTGGCCGGGAACGGGCTTCTTGATGCGTCCGCGCTGGTGCAGGTTGCTTTGTCACTCGCACCCCACGAGGGTTAGCGCGGGTTGGAACAAGCTTTCACTCGACGCGAGGCCCCGACATGTCGGGGCCTCGCTGTGTATAATGCGGGCGGCAGCCGAAGTGTGCACGCATTACGGATGAGGGGTTGAAGTTGTTGTAAGTTGCGCTCATATTCCGCATTTTCATCGGCATGGTCTTTCTTCTATCTGCGGCCGGGAAAGTTTTCGCGCCCCGCCGCTTCGCCACCGACGTGCGGAACTACCGCATCTTGCCGGCGCCTGCGGCTACAGCCTTCGCATGGGCCCTCCCTTACATCGAGATCGCCCTGGGCGTAATGCTGATGACAGGGGTGCAGCCCCGCCTCGCCGCGGCAATCTCCGCCATCTTTATTGTCGCGTTTATGGTCGCCGTGGCGGTTGCTATGGCGCGGAAGTTCAACCTCACCTGCACGTGCTTCGGGCTGCTCTACCGCGAGAAGGTGGGCTGGAAAACGCAGGCGCGGGACGCCGTTCTACTGGCAATGGCCGTCTACGTCGTCATATTGGAAGACGGCACACTGTCATTCGGATATCTGGCGTCGAACGTTACGCAGCTCGGGAATGCCATCGGGATCGTCATAACCGTTGTGGCGCTGGTAGCAAGCGTCCTGGTCCTCGCGTGGACAATGAACGAGTCGCGGAAGGGCAAATTCGCGGCCTGAATGTACGCAACCGCAGCGGGGTCGGCTGTTAAAATTGAGGGAGGGTGGTCACACGGACAGCGTGCCCACCCTCCCGACACCACACCACACCACACTACCACCACGAAGTTATCCTAACGCCCGTGAATGGGATCAGGCTTCGTATGAAACGCATATTAGACCCCGGTCGAAAGTGGTAAGCTTGGGTCACCGTTTTGTATACGGCCATTCTCTGTTGTGGAAATGAAACGCATGTGCTATCATTTCGGTGCCTCAGCAAGACACTACCCCGCTCTCCTAACGGAAGGGAATAAATGACTACCACAGACAACAGGGCCAAAGCCTTAGAGATCGCTCTCTCCCAGATAGACAGGCAGTTCGGGAAGGGCACGGTCATGCGCCTCGGAGACGATAGCCAGCGCGCCCGGGTCCAGGCGCTCTCCACGGGCTCCATATCTCTCGATATGGCCCTCGGCGTCGGTGGAATCCCACGCGGCCGGGTGACCGAGATCTTCGGGGCAGAGTCGTCCGGCAAGTCCACGCTCGCGCACCACATCATGGCCGAAGCCCAGCGCGCGGGCGGGACGGTGGCGTACATCGACGCGGAGCACGCGGTCGATCCCGGTTACGCGGCCAAGTGCGGCGTGAACATCCACGAGATGCTCGTATCCCAGCCGGACAGCGCCGAGCAAGCCCTGGAGGTCTGCGAATACCTGGTCCGGAGCGGTGCGGTGGACATCGTCGTGATTGACAGCGTTGCGGCGCTGGTGCCGAAAGCGGAGCTTGAGGGCGATATGGGCGATACCCACGTCGGCCTCCAGGCGAGGCTGATGTCCCAGGCGCTGCGAAAGCTCACAGGCGCTATCAACCGGTCCAATGCCGCAGTAGTCTTCATCAACCAGATCCGGGAAAAAGTGGGCGTCATCTGGGGCAGCCCTGAGGTTACTCCCGGCGGTCGCGCCCTAAAGTTCTACAGCTCGGTACGCATAGACCTTCGCCGGATGGAGTCCATAAAGCAGGGCACCGAGGTAGTCGGCTCCCGCGTGAAGGCCCGCGTCGTAAAGAACAAGGTCGCCCCCCCGTTCAGGGTGGCCGAATTCGACATCATGTTCAACGAGGGCATCAGCAAGACCGGTGACCTGGTTGACCTGGGCGAGTCCATGGGCGTTCTCAAGAAGAGCGGCTCCTTCTACTCGTTCGATGACACCCGTCTCGGCCAGGGCCGGGAGAACGTGAAGCAGTTCCTCAAGGAGCATTCGGACATAGCCAGCCGCATTGAGGCTCTGGTGCGCGCCAACGGCACGGCCTCTATAGGCTCCGCCGATACCGACGGCGACGGCAAGGACTAGAATGGCTTTTTCGTCCTACTGCTCACCGCTGACTGCTGTATAATAAGGGCCTTACATAACCATCCGCCCTTCAGGTGTTGATTCTGCGCGCCGGCGTCCCTGCCGGCGCGGCGACATATGAAAGACTCCGATCCCCATAAACGGGCCTATTCCGCAGCGCTGCGCTTCCTGACGCTTAAGCCCAGGAGCGAGAGCGAGGTGCGCAATAGGCTCGCCCGCAATTTCCCCGAAGACATTGTCGATTCCACTTTGCAGACCCTGCGCGAGGAGGGCAGGGTGGACGACGCCCTCTATGCAAGTCTCTGGAGTCAGAGCCGCGCCTCGCTGCATCCCAGGAGCGGCCGACTCATCAAGCGCGAGCTGTCTGCCAAAGGAATTCCCCCGGCAATAGCATCCCAGGCCATTCAAAACGTGGACGAGGCCGATAGCGCATACCGCGCGGGCATCAAGCACGCCGCCAGGCTGGGTCATAACGTGGACCTCCCGACTTTCCAGCGAAAGCTGTGGTCATACCTGCAGCGACGGGGATTCAGCGACTCACTCTCCCGAGAGACAACGATGCGCCTGTGGCAAGAGTCACGCCTGCCCGGCGGTCCCCATGACAGGGAGGGTGCTTGATGCTCGGCGGAGATTTCATCAGCATTGTCATCCTCGTCGTCTGCCTGTTCCTTTCAGCCTTCTTCTCCAGCAGCGAGACGGCTCTCTTCTCGCTTCAGGGCTCCGCGAAGCTCAAGCACCTCGTCAGCATAAACGCTCCCGGCGCAGCTCTCGTCAAGAAGATGCTGGACGACCCTGGCCGCCTCTTATCCACGATTCTGCTCGGCAACAACCTCGTAAATATTACCTTTGCGGCAATTATGTCGGTCATCTCCACGGAGGCGTTCGGCCCTGCCACAGGCATAATTGTGGCCACGCTGGGCGGCACGACTGTTATTCTGGTGTTTGGTGAGATTATTCCCAAGACATTTGCCGCTCGCTCTCCGGAGACCGTCGCGTTTCTGTTCGCTCCGATTGTTAAGGGGATCGAATATATCCTTTACCCGCTGGTCGCTTTCTTCCAGATGATCAGCCGTATCGCAAACGTGGGCCGCAAGCGCGGCGTACTTGAGGCCTCGATCACAGAGGCGGAGCTCCGGACGCTTATCACTCTCGGCGAGGCCGAAGGGCAATTCAAACCGGAAGAGGCAGAGATGCTGGAGAGCGTCTTCCGCTTCGGAGACCGGCAGGTCCGCGATATCATGACGCCGCGGACTGAGATCACCTTCGTGGAGCAAGGCGCCACTCTCGCCCGCTTTCTGGAGGTGTACGCGCGTAGCCAGCATACCCGTTATCCTGTCTTTCAAAACGATACGGACGACGTTGTGGGAATTATTTCGGCTAAAGACGTGCTCAGGACTATCGCAGGGCGGCCCCTGGGCTTTGACAGGCCGATCAAGAGCATCATTCGCGAGGCCTACTTCATCCCGGAAACGAAGCGCATCGCCGAGCTGTTCGAGGAGATGCGCACGCACGGCCACCAGGTCGCCCTCGCCGTTGACGAGTTCGGCGGCGTTTCCGGCCTGGTCACTCTCAAGCGACTCCTTGAGGAGGTTGTCGGCGATGTGGGCGAGGAAGGTGAGGCGCCGGAGCCGGAATACGAGGAGATCGACAGATACACTTTCCAGGTGGACGGCGGCATGAGCATCGACGACGCCAGCGAACTCCTCGGCATCAACCTCACCGCGGGTGAGGTGGAATACGAAACAGTCGCGGGCTTTGTCCTGGACGAGCTGGGCCACATCCCGGCACAGGGTGAGCAGCTCGAATACGGCAACTACCGCATCGAGGTCACCAGGATGAACGATCTTCGCATCGAGTCTGTGAAGTTCACCAAGAAGCCGCCTGCGCAGGTGGCCGAGCAGGTCGAGTGAGCGCGGAGGCGCCATGACTCGCAACCGGGCCGTAGTCAACCTGGAGAGCGCGGTCCGCAGGGAGGTCGCAGCCGCCGGTCTATCAGGATCGCGCATCGTCGTTGCGGTTTCCGGCGGACAGGACTCCCTGGCCCTACTGCACGCCCTTTCCCGCCAGTCGCAAAAGCTGCGCATCGAGCTTGTCTGTGCCCACCTGGACCATGGGCTCCGCGGAGAGGCCTCCGCTGCCGATCACACGTTTGTTGCCGCCGTCGCCGCCGGCCTCGGCATCCCTTTTGCTGGAGGGCACGCAAATGTCGCTGCTGTGCGCAAGGCTGGCGGTATGTCTGTAGAGGAGGCCGCCCGGGCCGCGCGTTACGCCTTTCTTACGCGGACCGCGAGGGAGAATGGCGCCGCCGCAGTGGCGCTCGGACACACGCTGGACGACCAGGCTGAGACGGTATTGCTGCACATCCTGCGCGGCAGCGGCATCGCCGGCCTGAGAGGGATGGCGCTGCTTTCCGAAAGGGAGATTGAGGGCGCGGCCATTAATCTCCTCCGGCCCATGCTGGGACTGCGCCGGGCCGACACCGCCGCCTATTGCCAGGCGCTCGAGCTGGCGCCCCGGCTGGACGAGTCGAACCTGGATACCCGTTTCACCCGTAACAGGGTCCGCCTTGAGCTTATCCCCCTCCTTGAGACATTCAACCCCGCAATTCGAGAGTCCCTGGCGCGGCTCGCCCGCTCAGCCGCCGATATCGACGACTTTGCGACGGCAAATGCCAGGGACCTGTTGTCGGGCGTGGTATCGCCGGTTCCCGGCGGGGTATCCCTCAATCGGCAGGGCCTTGGCGGCCTTCCGGATGCGCTCCGCGTCGTGGCAGTCCGAGAGGCCCTGCGGCAGGTCAGGAAAGGTCTGGAAGGGATTGAGGAAGCCCACCTGGACGCCGTGCTGGACGTCGCCGCCGGACGGGCGGGGCGGTCCACCGACCTGCCGGGCGGGCTGGAAGCGGTGGCTGGCTACGACGAGGTGGTGATCTCTCGCAGAGGGGAGGCCCAGGAGCTTTTGCCGCCCATCGAGGAGGACGTCGTCATCGCTGTCCCCGGAAACGGACAGGCCGGCGGTTGGTCTGTGAAGACATCTACAATCCATCCAGGCCAGGAAGCGGCGCCGGATACACGCAGCGGAGCCGCGATTTCGCCGCCGGACGACTTCTCCGCGCGGTTCGACGCTGAGAGCCTTGGCGCGCATATTACCGTGCGCCGTCGCCGGGACGGCGACCGCTTTCAGCCTCTCGGCATGGCTGAGGCCAAGAAGCTGCAAGACTTCTTCGTGGATGAAAAAGTAGCCCGCCGTGTCAGGGACCGGGTACCCATCGTGGAAGCGGAAGGGCGCATTGCCTGGGTGGTCGGCAGGCGCATCGCAGAATGGGCCAGGGCCACGGAAGGCCGCCCGCAAATCGAGATTTCTTTCGAAATCACCGGAGAGGGCCGCTGAGGACTACATTACGCGCCCGAGCCGCGGGTTGGGAGTCACCCCGGGGATGCGTCCCCTTCGTGCGATAGGCCTGCCGTCGATCTCGTGGATGTCCACGCTGTAAGGAATTGGCGATGCGCAGGCGATATAGGTGTCCACACCGAACGTGCTGACCGGCGCGCCGGCCTCGACGAACGCGGCAATCTTCTCCGGTGTAAAGCCGCCGCTCACGATAATCTCCACATGTCGAAAGCCGGCAAGGTCCAGCCTCGCGCGCACCTCTTTGACGAGATCGGGTGTCACTCCTCCGCGCTCGCTGGGGGTATCCATCCTCACGCCCCGCAGCTTTTCCCGCAGCGACCTGGCGACGTTAAGGGACTCCTCTGCCTCGTCCTTGAACGTGTCCACCAGCGCGATCCTCGGCACCTCCTGCGGCATGTGCCGGTCGAAGGCCTGCATTGCCTTCACGGTGTCGCCCATGATGATCGGCAGGTGGTGAGGCATCGTGCCCACGGGAGTGACGCCGGCGAGCTTTGCTCCGTGAACTGTGGAGCATGAAACGCAGCCGCCGACTGTGGCTGCATAGTCCATATTTGCCGCCACGTCCGGGTGGACGTTGCGCGCCCCGAGCGCGATAACCGCGGTCCCGCGCCGGCCGCGTCAACGCACGCATGCGCGGCCGTGGCCCACCCTGTGCCTGAGGCCAGGATCCCGCTGATCGCCGTTTCGTAGAGGCCTATCGACCCGTAAGGAGCCTTGACGCGGAGCGCTACCTCGCCGGCCGCGACATCCTCGCCCTCATCGAGCACCCAGACCTCGCTCCCCGTCTCCGGGAGGACCCTGCCCAACAGCGCGCGGGCCTCTGCGATGCCGCAAAAAATGCCCGCCTCCCGCGCCGCGAACTCCATCGTCACAACGGGGTTCATGCTCTCGTTGCGCAGGATCGTCAGCGTCCGCAGAAGGTACACGTTCGCGGTATCGCCGACCAGTATGGGTCGCCTGACTTCGAACTCGGTATTAACCATTAATTCACCCCGGCAAGGTTGCTTCCGGTACGGGTTGTATGGTACCCGTCGCGGGCGCAGCGCCGCAAGTGATAAGCCGTGAACGGTAAGCGAAGCGGTATGATTGAGTTATTACCCTGCTTTTTGGCCGGGTTAGGAAATTGACTACATTCCAAGGGTGCACATAGAATCGACGCATGGCAATACAAACACGTATCGAAACCGGGCGGCCAACCTTTCAAAAGACCACGCTGGACAACGGGCTGCGCATATTCACAAGCGCCATGCCGCACGTCCGCTCGGTAACCATCAACCTCCTTGTCGGCGTAGGTTCCCGATATGAGTCCGACGACCGGGCGGGAATCTCCCACGTCGTCGAGCACCTGGTCTTCAAAGGCACTACGGAGAGGCCCACGCCGGCGGATATCAGCGGCACCATTGAGGGCGTGGGCGGAGTTATCAATGCCGGCACAGAACAGGAACTGACCGTCTACTGGTGCAAGGTCGCGCGGCCGTACATGGAGGAGAGCATCGACCTCCTCATAGACATGGTGCGCAACTCGGTCTATTCGAAGGAAGAGCTTGAGCGCGAGCGCATGGTCGTGGTCGAAGAGCTCGGGATGGTCAACGACTACCCGAACTACAAGGCCGACGCGATGATCGACGAGATGCTGTGGCCGGCCCAACCTCTGGGGAGGGACATCGCGGGAACCCGCGAGACCGTGATGGCGATGACGCGTGACATGGTCGTTGACCACGTGGAGCGTCACTACTCACCTTCCAACATCGTCATAAGCATCGCTGGGAACGTGGACCATGACGATGTCGTGCGGTACATAGACGCGATCAGCCACGACTGGCAGCCGCACGCCACTCCGGGTTGGACGCCGTTCACCGGCTCGCAGGCCGCTCCGGCCGCGCGGCTGGAATACCGGAAGACGGAGCAGGCGCATCTGTGCATCGGCCTCCCCGCACTCTCGGTCACTCACCCGGACCGCTTTATCGTAGACTTGATGAGCGTGATTCTGGGGGAGGGAATGACGAGCCGCCTGTTCATGGAGGTCCGGGAGCGGCGCGGCCTCGCCTATGACATCCATAGCGAAGTCAGCTATTTCCGGGACTGCGGGGCCATGGTCATCAACGCCGGAGTGGACCCGAAGCGGCTGCACAATGCGGTTGAGGTGATCCTGGCAGAGGTCGCCCGGCTACGCCAGGGCGTCCCTTCCGATGAGCTTCAAAAGGCCAAGCGGCTGAGCACGGGCCGTCTCATGCTGCGAATGGAAGACACCAAGTCCGTTTCGGCGTGGATGGGCACCCAGGAGCTCCTGCTCGGCAAGGTGCTTGAGGTGGAGCAGGTGGTGGAGTCCATCAACGCGGTTACCGAGCAGGACATCCAGCGCCTTGCGGGCCAGCTCCTGGTTGAGAAAGGGCTGAACGTGGCCGTGGTTGGCCCCAGCAAGGCCGCCCGCAAATTGGAATCGCTGCTCAAGCTGTAGCCTGTCGGGCTAGCCCTTGGGGATCTTAGGCTGGACGATCTTCTCGGGGAAGTAGTTCCTTGCGTGGAGCATTGAAGCGAAGCTCCCGTCTTTGCTGTTGACCTCCACGCTGTATCCCAGGCGCTCCTGCAGCCGCGCGGCGCGGGGGTTGTTCTTGTGAGCGCCGCCTACAAGGCGAGGGATCTTCAGCTCGTTGAAAGCGTACTCAACGACGACTTTCGACGCCTCGTGCGCAAACCCGTTTCCCCAGAACTGCTTGCCAAGCGCGCACACCAGCTCCACTTCAACTTCGTTGAACCGGGGAGTGGGATCGCTCCAGAAGCGGTTGTACCGGTTGAGGTAAGCCTCCAGCCGCACGATGCCGAGGAATTGGCCGTCCGACTTCCGCTGTATCGCCCAGGCGTGGAAGTCGGAGAACCTCGCTTCCATTATCCGGAATGCCAGGTACTCCATCGGCTTGCTCGTGTCGACAGCCGGCCTGGGGAAGCTGTAATAACGCATTACGTCCGGGTCGGAGAGGATCAGCTTTTCCAGTCCTGAAAGGTCTTTCATCTCAAGAGGGCGCATAATCAGCCGGCTGGTTTCGAATCGCTTTGCCATGTTGCGTCTGTCTCCGTTCTCGGTTTGGTGCGTCATGCGGCCAGTCTAATCTTCGGCATAGCCAGCATCAGTCCCTCGAGGGCCAGACGGGCGTTAACATTCCTCTCCATGAGGCCCGCCGTCTGCTGAAGCGCATTCACGACGGCTGCAATCTGTTCGATCGTCATTCCGGAAGCGACGGCCGAAAGGCTGTTCATCCGGGAGATGTGCTTGACGTGTGCTCCTGCCCCGCCTTTAACCAGCAGCACGTCTCGCCACCACTCCATCCACGTTGCTACGTCCTTGCGGCCTGCCTCCCGGTCACGGGTGAAGACAGTCGCGAGGTCTGCGGCTATCTCGAACCGCTCGGATAACGAAGCGCCCATTAGCTTTTCGGCCGTTTCGATCCTGGCCGCGATCTCCTGGAGCATCTCCGGCCTAGTGGCCGCCTCGATGGCCCAGCCGGGGCGACCGTCGGAGAGACGGGCGATCTCCTCCGCGCGCCCTGCGTCAACATTGAAGCGTCCCACCAGTTGTTCGGTAATCGCCGGTACAGGGACCGGTCGCAGCTCCAGCGTCTGGCACCGCGACAGAACGGTGGGGAGCATCAGGGCCGACTCCGGCGCCAGCAGGATGATTATCACCTGGTCCGGCGGCTCCTCGAGCGTCTTCAGCAGGGCGTTTGCGGCATCCAGGCTGAGCCTATCGGCGCACTCGAATATGAAGACGCGATAGCGCCCTTCGAACGGCTTCAGGCTCGCTTCTTTCTGGATCTCAAGGACCTGCTCGATGCCGACCATAGTTTTCATCTTGCCCGTCGATTCGTCCTTGATGAGCCGCACGATACGCACGTCGGCGTGCGAGCCGCGCTCGATTCGCCGGCACTGGCGACACTCCCCGCACGGCCTGGCGGGCATGTCCTCGGCCAAGCAGTTTACAGCCTTTGCCAGATCGGTGGCTAGGGTTATTTTGCCTATCTGCGGAGGACCTGCGAATAAAAAGGCGTGCGAGAGCCGTCCCTCGGCGATGCCGCGCTTCAGGGTGTTGACGGCGCGCTCGTGTCCTGTCGTTCGAAACATCAGCCCTTCTTGACTCCAATGACCCCGTCCGCCTCGAGCCTTGCCAACTCCTGTTCACCGGCGACAAGGGACAGGACCTCACGCGTGTGCTCGCCCAGCAATGGAGGGTGCCCGTGCGGCTGTGCGGGAGTCCGGCTCATGTATTGAAGCGGGTTTGCGATGAGCGGAAGATCTCCGATTGTCGGGTGTGGGATGTGCCATTGCAGGTTGCGCGCCGCCGCTTGAGGGTCGGCCAGAGCCTCGGCGAAGTTGTTGATGGGCGCAGAAGAGATCCCCGCCTTGCGGAGCGCCTCCAGCCAGTCGGCCCTTTCCTTGCTCAGGAATATCTCAATAAGCTGTGAGATCAGGGCCTCTTTGTGCGCCATGCGGTCAGCGTTGGTCTTGAATCGAGGGTCCTGTGCGAAGTCCGGGCGTTCGACCAACTGCGACAGGCGCTGGAAGGCCTCGTCGTTCGGTACGGCGAGCATGAACCACCCGCCCTTTGCCTCGAACGCCTGGTACGGGACGATCTGCGGGTGGGCGTGCCCGAACCGTCCCGGGACCGATCCGGTTGCGATAAAGTTCTGGGCAACGTTGGTCAAACTCATAAGGCCCACGTCGAAGAGCGACAGGTCTATCTTTTGCCCCTTGCCGCTGCTCTCCCTTTCACGGAGAGCCGAGAGTATGCCGATAGCGGCCATCATGCCCGTCAAGAGGTCAATCGCTGCGATGCCTACCTTCAGGGGCGGGCCGTCCGCTTCGCCGGTGATGCTCATCATGCCGGTCAGCCCCTGCAGGGTGGTGTCTACCGCGGGCTCCGCAGCCCTGGGGCCGGTGTTGCCGAAGCCCGTAATGGAGGCGTAGACGATGCCGGGATTGGCCTTCGAGAGCGTTTCGTGGTCCAGGCCGTAGCGCCCCAGGTCGCCGGTCTTGAAGTTCTCAACGAGCACGTCCGACTTCATGGCGAGCTTTCGCACCAGCTCCTGCGCGCGCGGCTCCTTGAGGTTGACCACAACGCTCTTCTTGCCCCTGTTGATCGCAAGGTAAAAGGCGCTCTCACCCTTCATGAACGGCGGCCCGAGCTTGCGGGTGTCGTCCCCCCACGGCGACTCTATCTTCCACACTGTCGCGCCCAGGTCGGAGAGCACCTGTGTGCAGAAAGGTCCCGCGAGGATGCGGGACATATCGAGAATCGTAATGCCTTCGAGCGCCTTCACTTCTTCCTCCGAATGCCTACTTGAACGCGTCCATGCCCGTTATTTCCCTGCCAAGTACAAGGGTGTGGATGTCGTGCGTCCCTTCGTAGGTGTCGACGGTTTCCAGGTTAAGCATGTGGCGGATAGCGCTGTACTCGAGCGTGATTCCGCTTCCGCCAAGTATCTCTCTCGCGGCCCGGGCGCCGTTTAATGACGCCCGCACATTGTGCCGCTTCGCAAGCGACACCTGCGCGAACGTCAGCTCGCCCGCGTCCTTCAGTCTCCCGAGCCTCCACGCGAGCATCAGGCCCGTTGTGTGGCCGGTGAGCATGTCCGCCAGCTTCGCCTGCACAAGCTGCCGCGAGGCGATCGGCTTCCCGAACGTGCTGCGGTGCCTGGCGAATTCTGAAGCCTCGTGGTGTACGGCTTCCAGCGCGCCCAGCACGCCCCAAACGATACCATACCTTGCCTGCGTGAGGCACGAAAGCGGCGCGGAGAGGCCGCTCGCGCCGGGCAGTAAACTGTCGGCCTCAACGCGAACGTTGTCCATGACCAGCTCGCACGCGCCGGAGATGCGCATGCTCATCTGTCGCTGCACGCGGTTCACAGTGAAGCCGGGCGTATCCGTCGGGACTATGAACCCGCGTACAACGCCGGCTTCGTCCCTTGCCCATATCACGGCTATGTCGGCCATGTCCCCGACGCTGATCCACATCTTCGCGCCGTTTATCACATAGCCATTGCCGTCCTTGCGGGCTGTTGTTTTCATTGCCCCCGGGTCGGAGCCGCCCTCGTGCTCGGTAAGGCCGAAGCAGCCGATGGTTTCCGCCTTCGCCAGGGCCGGCAGATACCGGCGTTTCTGCTCCTCGGAGCCGTAGCGGTAGATGGGATACATCACGAGCGACCCCTGCACGCTGGCGAAGCTGCGCAGGCCGGAGTCCGCCCGCTCGAGCTCGTACATTATGAGCCCGTAAGCAATGCTGCTCAGCCCAGCCGCTCCGTACTCCTGCGGAAGCGTCGCGCCCATAAGGCCGAGCCCGCCCATCTGGGTCGCCATATTGCGGGGGAACTCGGCGCGCTCCCACCAGTCCCTGACATTGGGGACCGCCTCCGCCTCCACGAACGCGCGAACGGTTGAGTGCGCCTGGATCTCTTCCGGCGTCATCAGCGTGGATATGTTGTAAAAGTCGAGCATGGTTTCTCCTGGGCTGCACAGGGCCGGGACGAGGTACTACTTTACGACGGAGCGGCGGCGGCTTCAAGCGGGAAGTCGTCCAGAACATAACTTGACTCTGCCGGTGCCGTACCATGTAAACCAAGGTATTCGGACAGCGGGGATTCACTTGTAGAGAACGGGTGAGGTTGAAGTATGAAGCCTTTCAAGGCACGGTTCTCCGACGGGGTGCTGGAGCCACTTGAGAAGACCAACCTCGAGGAAGGGGTTGAGGTCTTCATAGAGATTAAGGAAGTCCTGTCAGGCGCAGGACCGGAATCCGAATTCATGAACTCCGCCGGTTCCTGGGCGGGCACTCTGGACTTCGATCAATTCCTCCAGGACATGCGTGACGACCGCAAGCGCATGGGCAGGGAAGTGGTCTACCCGTCAGAACGGCGAATGTGATGCACACTAGTCGCCGCCGAGCGCCTCCTCCAGCTCAAGCGCCACCAGCCGGTGACCCGCGCGGGTCAGATGCCAGATGTCCATGTAACCGTGAGCCTCATCCTGGAAGATCGGCTCTTCCGCGTTGGCCCTGAATGCCGGCAAAACGTCAACGAACTGAATGCCGGCCTCGTCTGCGTACTTTCGCAGAAGCTCCTGCGGCAGGAACGGGTAGTCCGGGTCCATCTGGTACGCTAGCGGCAGCGCCAGCAGCACCATCCGCGCGCCGCCCGCCTCGATCTCCGCCTGCAGCTCGTCGTAGACCGAGCGCAGCCACACCCACTCCGGAGAGTCGTAGTCCATCAGCGTTTGAATGCCGATCACATCCTCTCCGGTAACGTAAGTTGGCCACCGCCGCCCGTTGACCTCTGTATACAGCCGCTCGTCTTCCAGAAAGTCCGGTGCCGTGAGCCGTGACTGCAGGCGCGAGAGCTCTTCAAACCAGGGCCGGGAAGTGTCTTTCAGCGCCTCGACGGTCGGCACGACGTGCGCTTCGTGGTACTCCGTGTTCGGTATGGCGGCATCGGGGATGTTCGCGATGGCGTCCTGCGTGTAGTTCCAGTGCAGCTTCGGGTCCACGATGTCGTTCATGGAGAAGGCGACCACGACTATGTCCGGCCGGAGCCGCCTCAGCTTGCTCTTGTAAAGCTGCAGCTCGTTGTACGGCGTGTACCCGCTCACCGCGGCGTTAATGACCTCGAAGCGGTTCTCCCGGCGGTTCAGCCGGCTTTCGAGGAAGTTGGGGAAGGCAAGCTCCGGAGATACGTACAGCCCATACGCTACGGAGTCGCCCAGCACCACAACGCGCGTGATGCCGGGCGTCTTTGTGAACGCGTACTCCTTGTCACGGAAGCCCTGAGCGCTCACCTCATGGTGGTCCGGATTCAGCTCATATATCTGCGGGCAGTCCCCGCACAGGACTTGCAGGGGAGGGCCTTCCGAGGAGAAGACGTTCATCATAAACCGGAGGCCGATCTCCAGGAGGACTATGGACATCGCAACCGCGACAAGCGCGATAAGTATGTTGACGGCGAGTGTCGCTGGGTGTCGCTTGCCCTTCGGCATCCTGTGCTACTGCCTGAAGTCCTGGACGATCTTGTCAATGGACGCCTCGAGTCGCGCCCGGTCGGCGCCGAGCGATACCGCCTTCGTTACGTCCAGGGCGGACTTCGCAGACTGCCCCATTAGCGCGTAAGCGGTCGCTCGCACGCTGTAGAGCTGCGAGCTTTCAGGCGCAAGCTCGATGGCTTTCGTGTAGTCCGCAACCGCCGCTGGGTAGTTGCGCGCGGCAAGGTAGTAATCGCCCCTGTAGGAGTGGTTGAACGGGTCTATCGGGTTGAGCTCAATCGCCTTCGTGAGGTCGGCGAACCCCTCCTCAACCCTGTTTTGCTTGATATACAGGTTCGCCCGGTGCAGGTAGGCGACATCGAACTCCGGGTCGAGCTCTATCGCCTTGTTGAAGTCGACCAACGCCTCGTCGAATCTCTCCAAGGATAGGTAGACTGCCCCGCGTCCGTCGATTGCGTCCACCGACTTAGGGTCGATCGCAAGCGCCATCTCGTACTCGCCGAGAGCCTGGTTGTCCATGCCGGCCGTGAAGTACGCGCGGGCGGTGTTGAGGTGCGTGACGAGCTGGGCCTGCTCCGCAGGGGACAGCTCCTTTTCACCTCCGCACGCGGCGGCCAGCAGGAGCGCGAGGAACGTGACCGCAATGTAACCAGCGAACGATTTCATGACTATCTCTTTCGCGGCACAGGCATTACCTGCTCTGCCCAGCGGTACATCGCCTCTCCGCCGAAGCGGTGGCGCGGAGGGTTGGGCGCATCCACGTGCACTGAGAACCTCTTGCCCGCCCCAAGCGCCTCGTACAACCTGCGCGCCGGGCTGAGCGCGGCCAGCGCCGCATCGGCGTCGTTGCGGACCTCCTGGTTTACGAAGAGCAGGCGCGGCGCAATGAGGCCGAGGGCATCCGTGTTGTCCACGTATCTTAGCAAGCCGGGCACGGTAGCATGAAGCCCGGTGGCGCCGCCCTCTAGCAGGCGGTTCTGCCGGTTGCCGATTCGGCCGCTTAGCGCGACGGCGCGGATGCGCCGGTCCATTGCGCCGGCGTATAGAGCTACTCCCGCCCCTGATCTGAACCCGACTATCCCTACGCGCCGCCTGCCCACGGTGGGCCATGCCTGTAGAACGGATACGGCGGATATTGCGTTGGCCGCGAACCAGCCAATGTACGTGCGGCCTGTCGCCATCGCCTGCACGAGGGTGCCGTCCTGCGGCGATCCGGCGGGCGCATTCGGCGTCGCGCCCGGGTCTGCGCGGTTGCCGAAGCCCGGGCCGTGAAACGCTATGGTCACGTGCCCCCGTTCGGCCAGGCGAAAGGCATAGTCGTCCTCAAACCGCGCCAGTGATTCGGCGCCGCCGGGCTCGTTGACCGCCAGTCCGGTCGTTGAGGACATGGCGCCGAATACGTGGCCGTGGATGCACACCCATGCCGGGTGATTGGGTCCGGCCACCGGCGGCTCCAGCACAATCGCCTCCCACGGCAGGTCCCCGGGCGCGGCAACGGACAACCGGCTGGCACGCAATCCGCGGTGCGTCCACGTCTGCAGAACATCCCACTCCGGCCGGGCCGCGGCCGCAGGGTCCACGCCCAGCGAAGTCATGACCTGCCGTCGCGCCTTCCTCCGCCAGGCCGCAATCGAGCGGGCATCGGATGGGGCCCGCAGAGTCTGGCCGTCCACCATGTCGCGCGCCCACGGCTTGACCTGCTCGAGTGCCGGAGCGAACTTCGGCCCGCCCGTCGCTGCGCCCGTTTCGCTCATATGGGCATCGTCTTTCGCATCCATTCGTAGACCGGCGCCCCGCCGAAGCGATGTCGCGGCTGCTGTGGCGCATCGTACTGGATAGCGAGCCGGTCTGCCGCCCCGAGCGCTTCGTAGGCGGCGCGCACACGCTCCGTCTCGCTGACGGCCAGCGGCATATCGTTGCGCACCTCCTGGTTGATATACATGCGTTTGGGCGCGATGGAGGCGAGCACATCCGGCCCGTCCATGTACTTGTGCATGCCGGGTACACAGCTGAAAGCCCTGGTGTTCCGGCCTTCAAGCAAGCGGTGCCTCTTGTAGCCGAACCTGCCGCTCAGGGCAACCGTGTACAACCGCCTGTCCAGCGCTCCCAGGTACCCCGCCATCGTCCCGCCCATCGAAAAGCCGGTCGCGCCTATCCTCCGCGGGTCAACCGTCGGCCAACGGGTGAGCGCGGAGACGGCCGCCATGCCGTCGCTCACGCACCAGCCGATGTAGGTCTTGCCCATATCCAGAGCTATTACCGCCGTGCCGTCCTGCACCGTGCCGTCCGATCCTGTGTCCGCGCGGTAGCCGAAGCCGGGGAAGTCGAAGCTGAGGGTCACGTACCCCATCTGCGCCAGCTTCAGGCCGTATTCGCACTCGAACTCCCTGAGCGACTCCTCGCCGCCGTCCTGCCGGACTACGAGCCCAGTGACGGACGACATCCCGCCCTTTATGACCCCGTGCATGCAAACCCACGCCGGCCGCCTGGCCGTCAGCCCTTTCGGCTCCAGAAGAAGCGCCCGCCAGCCGAGCTCTCCCGGCGGGGTTATGAACAGCTCATAGGCGTTCAGGTCCCCGTGCACGCGGCGGGAGAGCACCTCCACTTCCGGCATGGCAGGACGCTCGTCGATACACAGGATTGAGGCGAGCTTCTTTCTAAAGCGTGGCTTCCACTTCGCGATCTCGGCGGCCGTTGCAGGCGCGGCGAACGGAGGGTTCGCCTCAGCGACCCAAGCCTTGGCCTGGTCCGCGCTTGAAAAACTCTTCCGATCTTTAATGGTCGTCATTCTCTGGCTCCGCCTGGGCCGTCAAGATGCTTGGCAAACCATCCCAGAACTCGATTCAGGTAGTCGATTCTGTACGCAGTGCGCCCGCTGCTGAAAAACAGGTGCGTGCCGCCGGGATACCTCACAAACTCCACCGTCTTTCCCAGCCGCTTGAGTGCAACGTAGTACTGCTCACTCTGCTCTATGGGGCAGCGCTGGTCTGCCTCCCCATGCATAAGAAGGACCGGCGTGGTTACGTTCGCGGCGTACGTTAGCGGGGAGTGCTTTACGAGCGTCTCGAACGAGGTCATGGGAGAGCCGCCCCAGTTGGTCTCCCCGTAGCTCACTCCAATGTCCGATGTTGCGTACATCGTGACGAGATTGGCCACCGGCGCGCCCACCACCGCCGCTTTGAACCTGTCCGTGTGTCCCACAATCCACGCGCTCATGAAGCCGCCGTAGCTGTAGCCGTGCACGAAGAGCCTGCCCGAGTCCATGTACGGCCGCTCGCAAGCCTCGTCCACCGCAGCCATGATATCGCGATAGTCCTCGCCGCCCCAGTCGCGCAACGCCAGCTTCGCGAACTCGGGGCCGTACGAAGAGGAGCCCCGGCAGTTCACGCCCAGGACAACGTAGCCCGCTCCGGCGAACGACTGCTGAATGCTGTCCCACCCATCGCCGAACCGCCCATGCGGGCCGCCGTGGATGTCCAGCAGGAGGGGATAGCGCGTCGACGGATCGAAGCCGTATGGAAGCCGCAAACGGTATTCAATCTCCTGCCCCGTGCGGCGGAACGTGAACTTCTCCGGTCCGGCCGTCCGGTGCGTCGCAAGCCACGGGGCGTTGGCGAATGTTAGCTGGCGGCGCTCTCCGGTCCTGGTGTCCACCAGGTACAGTTCAGGCGGTGACGTAGGAGTGGAGGCAGCCACCACCGCCTTGCCGCCGGTAGACTCGAAGGAAACCGATGAGCATGCCCAGTCGCCACCGATAGCAAGGTCGTGTCCGCCGTCCGGCCCCTCGGTGCATAAATAAGACTGGCCTCTGTGGTCGCCCAGGAACAGAATGCGCCCGTCTGGAGTCCACGCGATCTCCGCGGCGGGCTGCATGGAGCCCGGTGAAGGCTGCAGGGGCGCGTGCAGGCCATCGGTCACCCTCCGAGGCCTTCGACCGGCCTCAGCGACGTACACCCACCCAACGCGGCGGTCGCACACGTCGGGGTCGTCCGAGCCGGCGATCGCAAGCCGCTGGCCGTCCGGCGACCATCCCGCCGCGCCTGCCATGAGCAGGCCTTCCGACCACAGCTCCGGCTCCCCGACGCTGGCAGGCACGACATAGACGTTACTGCGCCATGAGGTGTCCCGGTCGTCGCCGCGGTCGGTGATATAGGCGATCCGCGAGCCGTCAGGCGACCAAACGGGGTACCCGTCGTCCCCCTCGCCGTTCGTGATCTGCCGCGTCTCGCCGGAGCCGACGTTCACGACGAACAGATGGCTGAACGCGTTTCCGCGCCACCCGGTGTGATCGGACCGGTGACGGATGCGCGTCACTACCCGCGGCCTGGGATCCCTCTTGGGGTCGTGGCCGTCCGGGAGGCGGTCCGGGTCCACGTCCGACACGAAAGCGATGCGCGTGGAGTCCGGCGACCACGCCGGGGAGTGCGCCCCGCCGGGTAGCGAGGTGATGCAGCGCGCCTCGCCGCCGGTTTTGGAGATAGTCCAGAGCTGGCGGCGGCCCTTGTCGTCGGGGCGGATGAAGGCAATGGACGCCCCGTCGGGTGAGAACTTCGGCGAGGAGTCGGACGGCCCGTGCGTCAGCGCCTCCGGCGCGCGGCCTTCCGTAGCAACCGTCATCACCTGCGACCGTCCCTCTACGCGCGCCTGGTCAAACGACGACCGCATGAACGCCACAAGCGAGCCGTCAGGGGACAGACACGGCTCGGATACGCCGATAATTTCGTAGATGTGTTCGGGGACAACCGGATTCGACAAGCAGCGGCCTCAGCGACTGAATGCCGTTAGGGTACGGCAACACTCGTCGACAGGCAACCTGCAGCAGGCTCATGCCGATCCCCCAACACCCAACACCCTAATCCCGTCTCTCAGCCAGCGCCTCCAGCAGCCCGATCCCAAGCGCGGCGGCGTTCCCCATCAGCTCCCGGCGAACAAACTCCGTTCGGTCGTTCGGCGTGTGGATGCGGGAGAAGTCGTCACCCAGGAAAAAGACTGCCGGGATATTCGCCTCGATGAACGATGCGTGGTCGCTGCTCGTTCCGGCGGGCAGCGACATGCGGACGGAGGCGTCAATGCCGTTTGCGTCGGCGACGGCGCCGGTCATCTCGAGCAGGCGAGCGTCGCCCAGGATGCCCGTCGTGGGGCCGGTGCCAAGCGCGTCGAAGTTCATCATCGCCACCACCCTCGCCCGCTCGTCTTCGCTCATCGCGGCCACGTGGTGCTTGCTGCCGTACAGCCCGAGCTCCTCGCTGCCGAACGCCACCAGCCGGACGGTGAACGGGTAGCTGCGCCCGGATATCTCCTCGGCGATCGCCAGCAGCGTGGCGATGCCGGAGCCGTTGTCGTTCGCGCCGGGCACCTTCGGCACCGTGTCGAAATGGCCGCCGAGGATGACGACGCCGCGATTCGGGTCCGTCCCCGGCTTCTCCGCGATGGCGTTCCGTGAGATCAGTTGCACCATCTCCACGGTCACGGTCGCGGTGACGGTCTGGCCGGAGAAGATCATGCCCCTGAGCCGCTCGCCGTCCTCTCTGCTGATGGAAACGACGGGAATGCCGGCCTCGTTGGCCAGTGTGCCGCCGAAATAGCCTTCCGCATTGTTGTAGATAATGATTGCCGCCGCCCCCGCAGCCGCCGCGTTCGCCGCCTTCTCTTCGAACGTCAGCGTCCCGCGTTGCGCCAGGGCAATCTTGCCCGCGATTCCGCCGGCCAGGATGTCCGTTGTTCGGGCGGTCCCAATGTCCACAAGCGTGCCCGTGGCCGAGCCTTCACCGGACCTCACCATTGGGAATGAGACGAGCTTCTGCTCAATGGGTGAGTTGACCTGCAGGACCGGCTTTTCAAGAGTCAGGTGCTCGAACGTGAACGGTTCCAGCGCAGCATCGTAGCCAATCCCCCGTAACCGCTCCGCGATAACCTCGGCGGCGGCAAGCTCCTCGTCCGTTGCGCTGGCGCGCGGGCTGTGGCGGTCCGTCAGCTCCACCAGGTTGGCCCACGCCGCCTCTGCAAGCGGGCCGGCCAGCTCTCGCGGTGATCGAGGGATTACAGTGGGTCCGGCGCCTGCTGAGACGGTGGCGACGGGCGCGCTGGTAGCCGGGGGTGTTGGTGTCGCATTGGGAAGCGTCGCCGCTGTTGTCGGTGTGGCCGTGGGAAGCGTCGCCGCCGGGGTTGCCGGCGATTTGGAGCTACGAGTCGCCGTGGTGCCGTCAACCTTCGCAGCAGCCGGGCCGGTCTCAGCAGCCGTAGGCGTGGCCGCCGGATTGGCCGCACCGCTATCGCAGGCCGCGATCAGGAATACGGCGGCAACTGCAATCAGGTATCTGAAATAGGGCAGACGCAAGGTGCCTCCGGATGCTGCATGGCCAGGATGGTTATGTATTAGCCGTTGGAGTCGTTTCCACGTTTTCGTAGGGGCGCCCCGATTTATCGGGGCGCCCGTTCCATGCCAACGATTACGATTGCTGTTACCACGGCCGGGCGCACTTCTGTGCGCCCCCACGAAAACCGGCCCCGATTCCATCGGGGCGGGCTACATAATACAACGGCCCGGGATCTGGGCCGGTTAGCGGGGCTGACCCGCGAGGCGCGTGCTACAGCCTGTCCCAGCCTTCCGGCAGGGCAGGCCTTTGCCACGACGGGTCGGGCCGCCACGCCCGCCACTCCTCTGTGAACGGCGACTCGCGCGCCTCCATTCGCGAAAGGGCCTTCAGCCCCTCCCGCCGGAGGTGGTCGGTACGGTCCTGTGTCAGCATGCCCCTCTGGACCCACTCTACCACCTCGTCCTCATCCTTCCACTTCCACGCCGTGAAGTCCGGTTGCACCACGATGTCGAGCACATGGTCCATGTAGTCGAATCCAATAGCCGTCCGGGTCAGCGGCGTCTCCATGTTCACGTACCAGCACTTCATGCGCGCGAAGCAGGGCTCCCACAGGAGCAGCACGCTGTGGTCCTCCCCTGGGACCGCCAGCCGGACCGCCTCGTTGTACCAGAGGGACGGCGCCGTGGTGAAGCCCGGCGCGGGAATGCGGGTGAAGCCACCGCCTGCCGTCGCGGGCCGCCGCCAGGCCGTCCCCTCCGGCATATACATCGCCAGCAGCTCCGGCGTGTCCGCGATGACGATGTTAGGCCGCGCCGACCACAGCTTTCCCTCCCACACCTCGCGCACGAGGATGTGGTCGCCGTGGCGGAAGCGGCGTGCGTTCATGGATTTGTCACCAGATAACAGCATCCCGAATCCATTTCAGGCTCCACAAGCACGGCAGTCAATTGCGCTTTTCCAATACCCATCACTCCCCTTTGTCATCCTGAGGCGCTCCGGCCGAAGAGCCTGCCCTGAGGCTTTGCGAAGGGATCGTTCAGGCGACGTTGCAGGGCCGGACTGCCTTATCATCAGAATGCGTTCCTGGGGCATGCCTGGGATCGTTGCCCGATAGTGTCGCCATTTACCGAGAACCTCGCCTGAACGATCCTTCGTCCGCCGCGGCGGACGAAGGATGACAAAGGCCCCCATTAACGCGGAGAGGATGGCGCCCTGCGGCCCATCCTCTCCTTGCGGTGCAATTCTACTCCAGAGCGCCTGCCGCTACAGCAGCTTGCCCTGCTCGCCGCCTTCGCCGTCCTCGGCCTCTTCTTCGGCCTCGGGCTCGGACTCCTCAGGCTCGTCCTCTTCGACGGCCTTTGTGGCGCCGTTGGCGGAGCGCTTTGCCGCTTTGCCGTCGACGTGCTTCACGGCGCTCAGCAGCGGCAGCGCCTCTTCCCCGCCGCCGACCTCTTCCAGGGCCGATACGCACGCCATGGATGCCACTGCGTCGCCCGGCGCAGGCGTGAAGATGCGAACGCCCTGCGTAACGCGTCCCGCCGTGCTGCGGATCTCCGTCAGGCTTGTGCGCATCACCTGCGCCTGCTCCGACACCACGTACAGCTCGTCGCTGTCCGCGATGATCTGGGCGGCGGCGACAGGCCCCGTCTTGTCGGTAATCGCCATCGTCTTGACGCCCATGCCGCCGCGGTTCTGCTGCTTGTACTTGTCCATCGTCGTCAGCTTGCCGTAGCCGTTCCTGCTCACCACAAGCAGCTTGCTGTCCGGCACCACCATGTCCATTGACACAACCTTGTCGCCACGGCGGAGGAGGATGCCGCGCACGCCACCGGCGGCGCGCTGCCTCGCCGTCACCTGGCCAACAGGGAAGCGGATCGACATGCCGTTCTCGGTTACGAACGTCACGTCGTCGGTCTCGTGCCCGAGACGCGCCGTGACAAGCTCGTCCCCTTGGTCCAGAGCCATGATTATCAGCCCCGCTTTGCGAATGCTCGATATCTCCGCCAGGTTGACGCGCTTTACCTCGCCGCGGGTCGTGCCCATCACGAGGAACACGTCCTGCTGCTGGAGGCTGCGGACGTGGACGATGGCGTTCACGCGCTCGTCGCCGCCCAGCGGGATAACGTTTGCCACAGGAACGCCGCGCGTGTTGCGCGAGAAGTCCGGGCGAAGGTCGAATACGCGCGTGGAGAGCACGCGGCCCGTGTTCGTGAAGTAGAGCAGCGTATCGTGCGTGTCGCACACGAGGATGTGGCGGACGGGGTCGTCCTCCCTCGTCTTCATGCTCGTCACGCCCTTGCCGCCCCTGTGCTGATTGCGGTACGTGCTGGCGGCGATGCGCTTGATGTAGCCAGCCTGGCTCAGCGTAATGACCACCTGCTCGTGAGGCTCGAAGTCCTCGCGGTTCATATCGGTGCTCATGTCGCTGATCGTCGTCCGGCGGTCCTCGCCGACCTTCTTCTTGAGGTCCCGGGTTTCCTTCTTGATAACTCCATCGATCTTGTGAGGGTCCGCCAGGAGCGCCTGCAGCTCGTCGATCAGCTTCATCAGCTCCTGGTACTCGTTCTCTATCTTCTCGCGCTCCAGCGCCGCCAGCCTGCGGAGCTGCATGTCCAGGATCGCCTGCGCCTGGATCTGCGAGAGGCTGAACGTGGTCATAAGCCCCTGGCGGGCGGATTCGACGTCTGCCGACTCCCGGATCAGCTTGATGACTGCGTCCAGGTTGTTCAGCGCGATGCGCAGGCCTTCCAAAATGTGGGCGCGCTCCAGCGCCTTGCGGAGCTCGTAGCGCGTCCGGCGGGTGACAACCTCGCGGCGGAAGCTGATGTAGTTGCTCAGCGCCGACCTCAGGGTGATGACCTGCGGCATGCCGTTGACGAGAGCAAGCATGTTCGCCGCGAACGAGCTCTGCATCGCGGTCAGCTTGTACAGGTTATTCAGGATGACGAGCGCCTGCGCCCCTGCGCGAAGCTCCATGACCATGCGCATGCCCTGGCGGTCGGACTCGTCGCGAATCTCGGTGATTCCCTCCAGGCGCTTCTCCTTGATCAGCGCGGCAATCTTCTCAACCAGCGCCGCCTTGTTCACCTGGTACGGCAGATCTGTGACGACGATCTGCTGCCGGTTGGACTTCTTCATGTCCTCTATCTCGGCAACAGCCCGAACGGTGATGCTGCCGCGGCCCGTCGTGTAGGCGCTCCGGATGCCGTCGCGCCCCATGATGGTCGCGCCGGTCGGAAAGTCCGGGCCGGTTATGATCTTCATCAGGTCCAGGTCGGTGGCGTCGGGATTGTCAATAAGATATATGACGCCGTCGCAGACCTCGGAAGGGTTGTGTGGCGGGATGTTCGTCGCCATGCCCACCGCGATGCCTGCCGCTCCGTTAATGAGCAGGTTGGGCAGCCGGGCCGGCAGGACCACGGGCTCCTGCAGCGTGCCGTCGAAGTTGTCGCTGTAATCGACCGTCTCCTGGTCTATATTCGCCAGCATCTCTTCGGCCGCGAAGCTCAGGCGCGCCTCCGTGTAGCGCATCGCCGCCGGAGGGTCGTTGTCCACGCTGCCGAAGTTGCCCTGGCCGTCGACAAGAGGCACGCGCATTGAGAAGTCCTGCGCCATGCGCACCATCGCGTCGTACACAGCGCCCTCGCCGTGGGGGTGGTACTTGCCGAGCACTTCACCGACGAGACGGGCGCTCTTCTTGTACGCCGTGTTGGGCCGCATGCCCAGCTCGTTCATCGCGTACAGGATGCGCCGCTGCACGGGCTTGAGGCCGTCGCGCACGTCCGGCAAGGCCCGCGCCACGATGACGCTCATGGAGTACTGCATGTATGAAGTCCGCATCTCCTCCTCAAGGATCTGCGGCTTCACAAAACCGAACGCTGTTTTGGTGACCATTCAAGACTCCTGGTTACAATGAAACACAACGCTGGTATTATATCATTTGCCGCTGAAAATACCTACGAAATTCAGGTGCCTTTTTTGTCTCCATGGGCGTTAGAAATCGTGTCGTTCAACCCATTACCATGCCGGTCGGTTCAACCGCCGGCAAGAGCGCTCCCGACCGGCGCGCGTAAGCGTTGCCTAACACCCGGTTCTTCCGGCAACCCAAAGCGTTCTCTTACCGCGTCTGCTTGCAGGGAATGTAACCGGGGGCAGTCGGCGGGCAAGGAGTGACCATGCAGGAGCCACGAAAGGCGTTGCCAAGGACAGTAGGGGTCCTGGAGTCGGGTATCCGCGAGGGCCTTCACCTCGGTGCGCAGGTGTACGTTTCGCGGGACGGTATTCCGGTGGCGGATTTCGCGCTGGGAGAGGCCCGTCCCGGCACCCCGTTGACGACGGAATTTGTGCTGCCGTGGATGTCCTCGGTCAAGCCGGTTTGCGCGGTCGCGATAGCCCGCCTTTGGGAGGCCGGAAAACTCGACCTCGATGACCGTGTTGGGGACATCGTTCCGGAGTTCTCAAAAAATGGTAAAGACAGGGTGACCTTGCGCCACCTTCTCACGCACACGTCCGGCCTGAAAAACATCGACCTTCCGTGGCAGGACCTGGACTACAGCGAAACGATCGCGAGGGTCTGCGACGCGGAGCTTAACCCGGACTGGCAGCCCGGGCGAAAGGCGGGCTACAACAACGCCGCCGCCTGGTTCATCCTGGGCGAGGTGGTCCGGCGGCTGGACGGCAGGCCATACGACGTGTATGCGAGGGAGGAGGTGTTCGAGCCGCTGGGCATGCGCAGCTCGTGGCTGGCAACCCCGCAGGCATGGCTGGAGGCCAACCGCGCGCGCATCGGGACGGCGTTTCGCGTTTCCACCGCAGGACCGGCACCGGTCGACTTACCAGACAGCACGCTGACGCGCTTCTCTCCCGGCGGCTCCGGCAGGGGGCCTATCCGCGAGCTAGGGCTCTTCTACGAGATGCTCCTGTTCAGGGGAGAGTCGGACGGCCCCCGAATACTCAGCCCTCAGTCCGTGGAGGCGCTGACTGCACGCCACCGCACGGGCATGCTGGACCAGACCTTCCAGACCACGCTGGACTGGGGCCTCGGCTTCCTCCTGGACACGAAAGCAAAGGGGAACGTCCTGCTGCCGTACCAGTTCAGCCGCCACGCCTCACGCCGCACCTTTGGTCACGGTGGATACCAGTCATCCATCGGCTTCGCGGACCCCGAGAACCGCCTGGTAGTCGCCTGGGCCGTCAACGGCTTGATAGGCGAGCCCAAACACACCCGCCGCAACAACGCCGTCAACGAGGCGGTCTACGAGGACATGGGGCTGGGGGCTAGACGCCGGCCCGCCGTGACAATCCGCCATGATTCTGCTATTATACGCGCCGCAATTCGTCGCGATTACGCGTCTCAAAGCGCATATCGTGCGCTTTCCTTTTCAACGTGGACCTGAACGGCCATCGGAGTGCGGCATATGTACGGACGTATCGTTTTTCTGCTGCTTGTGGTGACGGTCGTGTTCGCTGCGGCGGGCTGCTCCCAGGGCGATTCTCCATCAGACCACAACACCGTCGTTGAGACACCCACGCCGGACCCTCCCCTGAACGATGCAGACGGCCCAACAGTAACTATGGCCGACGACTCCGGCATTGCCGCAGTTTCATGGGGCGACGGGCGCATTGATATCGTCGGTCACGGCACGGACAACCACATGTACCACTACATCTGGGACGACATGTGGACGCCCGGCTGGAGCAAGTTCGCCACGCAAATGACCGGCGGGGCCGCCATGGCCTCCCGTGGCGACGGCATGCTCGATATCTTCTGGAAGGGGTGTCAATGCTCAATGACTTTGGCAGTCTTACTGCTCAGTGATTTTGTCAGTACGACTGGTTTTGGTTGAATCAGTCTCGATCTCCAAGGGTGATCTGGACCCGGCTTTCGATCCTTGGGCGAGGAGAGGGGTGTGCTGGAGACGGGTCC
>Ga0194132_10003493_pt1 | contig 27914 bp, 23 predicted proteins | sample TA2KigOf80mmetaG_FD_148612 | JGI IMG/M metagenome (GOLD analysis project Ga0194132, IMG submission 148612) | Freshwater microbial communities from Lake Tanganyika, Tanzania - TA2015054 Kigoma Offshore 80m | ecosystem: Environmental > Aquatic > Freshwater > Lake | place: Tanzania: Lake... | reverse complement strand
GAAGGCAAAGGTGATTACGCCCGAACACGACGCCAAAATCAAGGCGGCGGAGGAGGAGTTGAACAAGGCTAAGACAGCCGGCCTTAAACAAGAACAGCAGGATGCAATCACGGCGGCGGAAGCAAAAGTCTTAAAAGCTAAGAAAAAACTTGGGGAAGAAAAAGTAAAAGCAGAGAAAGCAAAAACGGACGAGGAGCAGAATGTAAAGAAGACACAGGAGGATCTAAACAACGCGCGAGCCACCCCCGGGGTATCCCCGGAAGTCATTGCCACGCTTGAAGCGCACGCGGAAGACGCGAAAAAAGGTTTTGACAATCATGAAGTGCTACGTGCTACCAGCGTCGCGGCGGCGCAAACGGAACTTACTAAAGCCGAACAGGAGCTTGAAACCGCGAAGGGTCCCACCGAAGAGCAGAAGGAGGCAGGGGAGAACTGGAAAGCGTATCAGAAGGCGAAAGAGGCCTCGGACGCGAACCCGAACGACGATGGATTAAAGAAAAAGGCCGACGCCGCGAAGGGGAAACTTACAGATGAATACAAAAAACTTGCGGAGGCCGCGGATAATCTCGTGAGAGCCACGAAAGACCTCAATGAGTTTAAGGAAAAGAACGGGAAGAAGATAGCGGACTTGGTCGGTAAACGCTCGCGCGCCTACGCGCAAATGTCCTCGCCCGAATTTATTGAATACGCCACGAAAGAGGATAAAATGAATCTTGACTTTGAGTGCGACCCGCCCGGGCACTATATGGCGGTTAAGGATGACGAGCACCTGACTGAATACGAGAAAGAAGTCGCCACGCATAACTACGTCCATCGCATGGTGACGGAGGCGAAGCGAAGTGAAGCGAGAAGCGAGCGGTTCAACGAGATGATTTTGAAATTCCAGAAGACGTTCGGCAAGAATGAGCGGGTGATGAAACAGCTAGAAGCAGTGTTTGATCGTGCGGGATTGGTGGAGCACATCAAAGAGTTGAAACGGGTGATTGAACTCGCGGAAGAGAGGAAGCGGAATGCATCCAGAGATTAGGAATAGTCGCCGAATATGTCTTAGTATGAAAAGGCATACGAAAGATTACTAGCTAGCAAAAAACACCATGGTTATCACGTTTGAAACACCTCCGGCGAGCTCGGAAACCGAGGACCAGCGCATAGAACGCTTGAAACGAGAACTAGCGAGAGAGGAACAGCGGCTGGCCGAGATTGATAAAACCGTGGAAGAAAAGATGGAGGCGAGGTACGCAACGGGCGAACTGGAGCGCGCGAAAGCTCCGACCGGTAACGACCAGCCGGGGTTTGACACTCCCGGACACCGGACAGCCCTTCGCAATATGCGCAGTGCGGATATGATTCAGGCGTGGTACCAGTACACACCGGAAATCTTTGACTTGGAACTCCTTACGGAAACGATTATGCAGGGAGTCTGGAGCGAGGTACGAAAAAGTCCGCAGTTTGACTCGCTATTTAAGGACCGAATGCGCGTTAAAAAGCGCCAGTACGTCCGCTACGCCGGAGACTTCACCATCGGGTTTCACCCCAACATTACGAAGCGGCTCGCGGAGTTTAATGAACACGCGCTCAATGAGCTCCGAAAACTTGCCAATAAGCAACTCATGAAGCTTGGGCCGGACAGCAAAGATAGCAAAAAAGGCAAGTCGTATTTTGACCTCTTTAACACGGATTTTGAGTCGGGAGGCCGCACAAGAAATATCGGTGAAGAGTACCAAAAGCTCATAGAAGAATACAACAAGGCAAACCCGGAACGCCCGATTGCAGATACGGCCACCCCGTGGGAGCGCGCGACCGATTACTATGACGCGGGCCAGACATCGTGGAACATCGTTTCGCCAAACTTGGCGGATAACGAATTCGCGCTGATGCCGAGTTCGCTCCGCGGCCTCTACGTCACGATGCGGAACATGGACGAAAACAAGCTCCAACATTATCGCGACAAAGACCTTGATGTAAAAATCCCGATGGTGGAGTTCTTCATTAGGCAGTTCCGAGACGAAGTGCTTGGAGTGCGGGAGGCAACCAAAAGCAATCTGGAGTTGATGACCTGGTTCGTCAACAAAGCCGGCCAGAACTTCATTCCGTGGAGAGATATCGATAAAGACCTCACAGATTGGTGGGAAATTATCAAGGCGCTGCTTGGGCGTCCGAAAGACTCCCGCGTACAGCCCTCCATCTATCCATACCTGCAGGACCAAAACTCCGGAGGCAATCAATCAAAGGTGATACAGAAAATCAATGAATACCGAAGGAAGGAAGGGGAGAAAACCGGAAAAGAGCTGCCGGAATGGACGATGGATGATACGCCGTTCTCCCGCATTGGTGTCACGATTGGGTTTGCCAAGGACACGAAAAAATAGGTTCCGTTCACTTGCGGAAGAAACGTGGTTACCAGAAGTAGTTTTGCATAAGAGATATGGACCCGGAAGAAGCACGATTAAAACTGAATCTGTTTGTTGACAACCTCCCTGACGAGGCGTTTATTCCGCTTCGGGATAAGGAGGCCGACCCGAGCCTTCTGACGGGCGAGCTTGCGTCGGCGCGCGAGTTTATGATTCGCGAAACAGGCGCGCTGTTTGAAGGCGTTTTGCGGGTGGTAACGGGCGTTGATTCACCGAGTGCATTCCTCGCGTTCGTGCAGAAGGACCCGAACATTGACGAGATGAGCCGTCCGAAGCTTCCCGAACTTGCGTACGACATCCAAACAAAGGTATTTGATGTTGTGCTTCCGATTTTGAAACAGGCCGGACTTCCCGTGAAAGAGGGGAGGGTCCCCCAGCCCGTACCGACAACCGACGACCGACGACCGACAACGGGAACGACCGAACTAAACGCTAAACGCTCTACGCTAAACGCTCCTTCTCCTGCTTTAGAGGAGAAGAATATGCGCGCGCTGCTGCGAATCGCGGCGGGCACGGCGCACACGGAGGAAGAACTCCGCAACGCGTTTGAGGACCTTCCGCTCGGCCTCCGCCAATCAATTTCCTCGGTGGATACCGCGAACTCTATTCAAGAAATCGCCAAAAAGTACCTGTTGCACGTAGACCAGATGGCGGCGCTCGCGAGTGAAACCGGCCTCGTGCTCCTTGGGCTAACGCACCCTGCTGATTTCATTAAAAACCTGGCCTCGCGCCTTCGCGTCCCTGAAGAGAAGGCGCGGGAAATCGCGAGAGATGTGAGCGCGCAAGTGCTCGTAAAAGTGAGAGAGTCGTTGCGTAATCTGCACGCGGAAGTAGTACAGCCCCCTCCTGTCGGAGTCGGCCCGCGGCTTACCGCGCAGACACCCTTTGCCGCGCAAAAGCCGAATGTGACGCCTCCGAAGGCGAACATCCAATATCCAGTATCCAGTATTCAAAAAGACAAGAATACCGAACGACAAACCAATCCGCCACACACCGAAAGCTACAAGCTGGAAGCTTTCTCCACGCCATATTCCGCGCAAGCGAAATGGAATACGGGAGAAGTTCAAAGTCCGAAGTTGAGAGTTGAGAGCACGAACGCGAAAGCACAACCGCCGCGTGAAAATATTCTTGCAAACCAAGTGGGTCTGCCCGTTCTTAGGGGGCAGGCGGAGCGGGACGAACCGCTTGACCGCGCAAAGATGCTTCAGGATATTGAAAATCCGAAAGGCATCCTTTCCGTGCCCAAAATCGCCGTGCCTCCTCTCCCAAGCTCTCCTCCAACAGCTAAAAACTACCAGCCAAAAGCTTCCCCGGTAGGGCCTACGGGGTGGACGCCTTCCGCAAATACCATCGCGTCTTCAGCCGCGCCGCTTCCGAAATATCCATTGAACAAACTGGAAGCAGCAACACCCGCCGCTCCGCCTCCCGCCTCCGCTGGGGTTTCGGCGGGCAGGCCAGCCCCTCTCCAGAGCCGAGCAGGGGAAGGGGGACAGAAACTACGGCCGCAAAGCGAGTCGGCGGCGCCATTCGTGCCTCCAACCCCAAAAAAGAAGGAGGACGAGGATTTTCTTGACCAAAAGTTGCAGACGCCAATGTCGGTTCCGAATGAGGAAAAGCGTTACACGAGCGACCCGTACCGCGAACCGATACAATAAGTACTAATCTACGAATCAGTATCCGAATTAACGAATGTCCGAATAATCCGAATGATTGCGAATACGGTGCGCCATTCTCCATTCGTAGCTATTCGTAGATTGGTATAATTCGTATATTCGGATGTTCACCTATGAGATTTCAAGTCCCCCAATTCATCAATGTAGAGGATAAGCTGCTTGGGCCGTTTAGCATCAAGCAGTTTGTGTATATCGTGGGCGGAATCGGTATGGGGTATATCGCGTATAATTTCCTGCCTTTCTATGTCGCGCTTCTCATTATCGCGCCTGTCGCCGCGCTCACCGCCGCGCTCGCGTTTTACAAGCCGAACGGAAAACCCTTTATCTTCATGCTGCAGGCCGCGATCGCGTACGCGCTTTCAAACCGGTTGTACCTCTGGAAACGAGTGCCGAAGCAAATGAGTCCGAGCGAGGCGGTAAAGGGAGTCGCGGATAAGGGAAATTCCGTTCCCTCGCTTTCCGAAAGCAAGCTGAGGGACCTGACGTGGGCGCTGGATATCAATCAGAATGTGAAAAAGCGATAAATATACGAGAGCGAAACGTCAAACAAAAATATCCGAATTAACGAATGTCCGAATAATCCGAATGGCTCCGAATAAGACACAATCACACGTTGTGCTTCCAAAGCTTTCCTATACTATCACCGGTCTTTGCTTTGACGTTCATAACGAGTTGGGACCATATGCTAAAGAAAAACAGTATGGGGACTGTCAGGAAAACAAGTTAGAAGTTGCTGGACTAAACTATAAACGAGAGATGCGGATAGGAGATTCTGGAAACATTCTAGACTTCTTAGTTGAGGGGCAAATCGCCGTTGAACTCAAAGCTAGGCGTTCTGTTATCGGTGAGGATTATCGATAGGTTCAGAACTATTTACAGGCGAGCGGAATAGAGCTTGGCCTGCTTGTAAACTTTCGTTGCCGCTACGTTAAGCCGGTACGGATACTGCGTTTAACGAACAAGCTGCAACAAAACAAGAATAATAAGGTATAATCTTCTTATTCGTATCCATTCGCTGATTCGGAACATTCGGACTATTCGGATACTGGTTCGCGCACTAATTCGTAACATTCGCATTATGGCAGTCAATGCTAAAGCTTCCCAAGATTTCGTCAAAATAAAGGAAATACGAGACGGCCTCGTCCTTCTCAAAGATGGCGGGCTCCGCGCCGTCCTTATGGCTTCGTCCATAAACTTCGCCTTGAAATCAGAGGAAAATCAGGCCGCGATTATTTCCCAGTTCCAAAATTTCTTGAACTCGCTTGATTTCTCGGTTGAAATTATCGTCCAATCCCGCCGCTTTGACATCAGGCCATATCTCACGCTTCTTGAGGAGCGCGAGAAGGGGCAGAAAAATGAGTTGCTTAAACTTCAGACCCGCGAATACATCGGTTTCGTCAAAAAGTTCACAGAAGGGACAAATATTATGAACAAAACATTCTATATCGTGGTTCCGTATTCTCCCGCCATCGTACAGCTTTCCGCAAGCAGTGCGGGGGTGACGATGAGGATAAAAGAAACGTTTGGCGCCAAAAGTGCTGCTCCAGAAGCCGCGCCGAAGGGATTTGAAGAACATCGGACACAGCTTGAACAGCGGGTCAGCGTGGTTGAGCAAGGACTCATCCGGACCGGCGTGCGAGTCGCCCAGCTCGGAACAGAGGAGGTAGTTGATATGTTTTATCAGCTGTTTAATCCGGGAGAAACCGAAAAGGCGGTTCAAACCGCCTAAATCCGAAGCACGAAATCCGAAACAATTTTCGATATTCGTGCTTCGTGCTTACGTTTTTGTAGATTAGTTTTATGGGATTGTTTGATTTCTTAAAACCAAAAAAGAAGGATACGGATGTGGCGGAATTTCTGCCGCAGGAGATTTATCAGTCCGGCCAGCTTGAATTGCAGGACGTTATCGCGCCGGCGGCGCTTAAAGTTGGTCCAAAATCCCTCAATGTCAGCGGAAAAATGACGAGGACATTTTTCGTCATTTCCTATCCTCGGTATCTTACCGAAGGCTGGTTCGCGCCCATTATCAATTTGGATAAGGTGTTTGATATCAGCATTTTCATACATCCGGTGGATACCGCGAAGATATTGAAACAGTTCCAGAAAAAAGTCGCGGAGGTACAAAGCCAGATGGCTGACCGCGAGAAAAAGGGGCTGGTGCGCGACCCGGTGCTTGAGACGGCCTATCAGGACCTGGAGCGCCTTCGTGACGATCTCTTGCAGGCGCAGGAGAAGCTGTTTGACGTCGGGATTTACCTTACTATTTACGCGACCACCGAGGATGAGCTGGACAAGACGGAGAACGAGATTAAATCCATCTTGGAAAGCAAGCTGGTTATTGTGAAGCCCGCGCTGTTCCAGCAAGAGCAAGGATTCAGAAGTACGTCGCCTCTGGGGAACGATGAGCTCGTGGTGCACAACAAGCTTAATTCATCGCCTCTTTCAAGCGTGTTCCCGTTCATTTCCTTTGACCTCACGTCAAACAAAGGCATTCTCTACGGCGTGAATCGGCATAATTCATCGCTTGTCCTGTTTGACCGCTTCAGTCTTGAAAACTATAACTCCATAACACTCGCGAAATCCGGTTCCGGCAAGTCACTTTTAGGACACGAGCCGGTGTTGGCGCGGAAGAACGGTAAGGTCATTCTCCGGCCTATTGGCGACATGGTGGAAGAAAGTATCCGCGAACGCGGGGCAATGCCGATTGACCACGAATTGGAGGGCGTGATAGACCCGGGACTTGAGGTCTGGAGCTTTGACAAACACATGAAAGGTGAGTGGAGCAAGGTTACGGTGGCAGCTCGCAAAGATGCCCCGTCAGAGTTTTTCCGTTTTAAGACGCGAAGCGGCCGTGTGGTAGAAACTACAGGAGACCACAATATGCTGGTGCTTCGAAACGGAGAGATTACGGCAACAAAAAGCGCCGATATAGTAGCCGGAGAATATCTACCGCTCCCTCGCGCCGTTTCGAACGAGGGAACTCTACCTCACTCATTGAACATACTAGCCCTTATGAAAGACTGCGGGGTATATGTAACCGGCTTTGCCGATTGTATCACTACGCATCGGCGCATACTCGGCGCGCGGGAACTCGACAGCCGCTACGACCGATATCTCTATACATACGCGAAAGGGAGACGTGTTCCTATCCTGTACTTCTATAAAATACTGGAGCGTCTCGGGATGAATGACGAGCACGTGAGCCTTGCGCACTGCCGCATCAATTCTGCGAGCGGAACAGGCTCTCTGCCGTCACGAATGGAAGTAACTCCCGAACTCGGAAAGATTCTTGGTTATTTGGTCTCGGAAGGAACAATCAGCGAGAAGGTTGCGATTATCAGCAACCTTGACCCTGACGTTATCGCGGATGCGTGTTCGGCGCTTCGTGTGCTTGGCATACAACACTTTACCACTCCGAAAAGCGTCGTGCTTTCTGATATTGTCTTCATCAAGTTCCTTACGGCCATAGGGATGAAAGAAAAGTCGGGGGGCAAGCGCGTTCCTGCGATACTGTTCCAGAGTCCACGCGCAGTGCTCACGGCTTTTCTCTCCGCATACTTTGAAGGTGATGGGGGCGTGGACGGACCTGTCGTTACTGCAGTTTCGAAATCTCGCTTTCTTATCTCTGACCTTTCATACCTTCTGTATTCTTTCGGCATCATAGGCCGCATTGCCGTCCGGAAGAAGCGCACGCCGAGCGGGGCGGAGGGAGAATATCACCTTTTGACGCTTTCGGGGCAACACAATCTTGAACGGTTCCGCGAGACTATACACTTTATTTCCACACGAAAACGAGCACTCCTTGCAGGGTTGTCGCGAAATGCGAATACGAATGTGGATGTTATCCCGGGTCTTGCACCGTTATTTGAAGAAATTGACCTGCTTCTTGGAGGCGCGGTTTGCCGAAATGCGTTTCTCTCTCCGTTGCGACGCGGCGTATACAACCCGTCGCCCGCACAACTTGAAGCCGTTATTGGAGAAATACGCAAAACACTGCGGGGTATTGTGTCGAAAAGAGGGCTGTTTGAGACATTAGCGAAACTCCCTTCGGTTATGGACATTATCCGGGTAGCAGAACAGAGTCCGCGCATCAATGCCGCCCTGTGGGAGGAACTCGGCTCAAGCTGGGCAACGATTAAAAACGGGAAAGTGCCCCGAACGGCAAATGCGCTTCGTGCGCTTGAATGCATTGGGGTAACAGTTCCAGCTATGTCCGCGATTAAAGTAGTTCTTTCCGAAGGTTTTGCGTTCCTCCGCGAGTCGGAAAGAGCCCACAACGCATCCTTGCGTTTTGCCCTTCACGTTCACCCAAACGAAAATACGTCCTACACGATGCTTCAGGAAGCCGCCACATTCATTGGGACACGTTACAACACGCTGATAAAGAATCTGCCTCGCATAGAAGAACTACTCACTCGTATGGAACGTCTCGCCAATGCCGACCTATTTTGGGATGAGATTGTCGCCGTGGAACCCTTCCACAATGAAACGGAATCGTTTGTCTATGACCTCACGGTAGACAATGAAGTCTTTCTCGCTGGCTATGGCGGTATGTTCGTGCACAACTCGTACATGACGAAACTGGAGATTCTCCGCAGTCTTATGTTTGGCGCCGACGTTATCGTGATTGACCCGGAGCGCGAATATGAATTCCTCGCCGAGGCAACCGGAGGGAAGTACTTCAATATCTCGCTTAATTCCGAACACCATATCAACCCCTTTGAGCTCGCGCCGCCCAGGGAAGACGAATCGGCGGCCGATGTGCTCCGCTCAAATATCATTAACCTCGTCGGCCTTTTCAGAATTCTCCTCGGGGGCCTCACCGCAGAAGAAGATGCGATTATTGACCGCGCGATTACCGAAACGTATGCGCTGAAAGATATCACTCCCGATTCCGACTTCTCAAAAATAGAGCCGCCGCTCCTTTCCGACTTTGAGTTGGTGCTTGCCGGTATGCAGGGAGGGGAGAGCCTCGTTCAGCGACTCTCAAAGTACACTCGCGGTACGTGGTCAGGCTTTATCAACCAGCCCTCCAACGTGGATATTAACGCCGGGTTTATCGTCTTTTCCCTCCGCGATATGGAGGACGAGCTGAAATCCGCGGCAATGTACATCGTGATGCATTTTATCTGGAACTCCATCCGAAAGGAGCTCAAAAAGCGCCTTATGGTCATTGACGAAGCGTGGTGGATGATGAAGTCGGAGGATACGGCCTCGTTTCTCCTCGGCCTCGCGAAACGCGGACGTAAATACTATCTGGGACTGTCCACCATTACGCAGGACGTAGACGACTTTTTGAAATCGCCGTACGGGCTCCCGGTTCTGACGAACTCGTCAATGCAGATGCTCCTTAAGCAGTCGCCGACGGTCGTGGATAAACTCCAGACTATTTTCAACCTTACCGACGAAGAGAAGTATCTTCTGCTTGAATCGGACGTGGGGGAGGGGCTCTTCTTCGTGGGACTGAAGCATGTCGCTATTAAGATTATCGCTTCTTATACGGAAGACCAGATTATCACGAGCGACCCGTCACAGCTTCTCTCCATTAAAGCGGCGAAGGCGGAGCTGAAAGCCGCGGAAGGGAGCTAGCAGCTTATAGCTTTTAGCTGATAGCTTATAGACCAGACTTAAGAGGCTTGTGCTTTTTGCCCTTTTCCCTATAAGCTAAAAGCTATCAGCTATAAGCTTCCTCATGGCTTCCGAAACCCAAAAACCCTCCATCACGTTCACGACGCTCGCGCTTATGGTCGCGGTGGCGCTTCTCTTCGATGCCCTCGCCGCCGCTCCAAAATTACTGGACTTTGTTCCATTTCTGGATTTCTTAACGACTCCAGCGAATGTGCTTGTCGGCTCGCTCGTTTCCATTTTCGCGTATCTTACCTTTTGGTTTTGGTTCCACAAGCATGGCATCCGTTTTATAAAAAGCCCTAAGCGCTTACTCACGTTTCCTGTAGCATTTTTCATCAAGTTAATTCCGTTTCTCGGAGCTCTGCCCGCGTGGACAGGCGCTGTCATCTTTATTTTCCTTAATACTCGCGCGGAAGATTTGCTCGCGAAAACAGAAATGGGAGCTAAGGTGGTGGGTAAAGCCGCAAAAGTAGCGGGGAAGCTTGGCGCAAATAAGGAAAAAGCGAAGGAAATAGAAGAAAAGGCGAAAAAGGTGGAAGAAGAGGCGAAAAAGGCGCGCGAGCAAGTCGCCAAAGCGAAGAAGGGAGAGCTGGGACAAGGAGGAGAAGAACAGCTCGGAAGCCAGCATTACGCGGATACGATGCAGGCGTTGGGGCAAGGTTCCGAGCAACGTCAAGGGCAGGTTGGTGCGGGCGGAACTGCCGGAACAGCGCCTTCCCCGCAGGGGCAAGGGGGACAGAGCGGAAAAGACATGGCCACCGAGCTGTCCCCATATCGCGATAGCCCAGGGCGTGGGAAAAGCTCCTCGCAACACACAAAACCTGCGGGAGATATCGGCGGCCCTCCGGTATTTCACCCCTCCGCGAGAGAATCCGGCCAGTCGGGGCCATCTTCTTCGCCTTCGCCAAAGGGGTCGTCTCCATCATCATCGCCAAAATAGACGGTGAACTATGAAACTCCGGTTGCATCGTCATTGCGAGGGCGAAGCCCGAAGCAATTCAGGATATACAGCTCTATATCTGGATTGCTTCGGCCGAGTACGGCCTCGCAAAGACGAAAGAGGGAACATTTCGTTATTCAAGGTTGATGCGGTACGCTGGGGACTAAGAGTCAGACTCTCTCCGCCGAGAGTCTGACTCTTACCACGCCAAGGTATACATGTGCATATCGGAGGGGGGACTTTCTGTTATACTGGAGGCTATGTACCGATGGCTTATCGCAACGTCTTTGGTAACGCTCTTCTTCGTTGGAGCCCCGCTTTCTCTCTTCGCGCAAACCGGCACAATCGGAACCGAGCTTTCTATGGCGCTCGCCCCAGAACACCCTCGCCCGGGAGACCAAACAGTCGTCTCGGTGGAGAGTTACAACATTGACCTCAACCGCTCCACGGTTACCTGGTTTGTGAACGACAAAACGGTAAAGCGCGGCGTAGGGGAAAAAAGGATTACCGTTATCGCGGGAAAGGGAGGGGAGCGGATGGACATCCGTGTTGTGGCTGTTGCAGAGAATGGAAACACCTACTCCGCGAGCCTCTCGCTTCGCCCCGCCGAGGTGAACCTCCTCTGGCAGGCCGAGAGTTATGCGCCCCCGTTTTACAAAGGGAAGGCGCTGATGCCGTATCAAGGAACCGTTCTTGTGGCCGCCGTTCCTTCGTTCGCAAACGGCGCGTCGGTTATGCCGGCAAGTTCGCTGATTTACACATGGAAAGACGGGGACAATGTCGTTGGAGACTCTTCAGGGAAAGGGAAGAGTTTGTTTGTCTTCCGAGGAGAAATTCCCGTGGACCTCAAGACGATTTCAGTAACGGTGGAGAGTCCGGACCACACTATGATTGCGGATGCTTCAATCACCGTTGTTCCGGTAGCCCCTCGTCTCCTTTTTTATGAGGAGAACCCTCTCTATGGGCTCCTGTTCGGAAAGGCGCTTACGGGAACGGTGCCGCTTTCCGGCGATGAAATGCGTGTGAGCGCGATACCGTACTATTTTGAAACAGCTTCCCGCTCGAATAAAGATGTTTCGTACAATTGGCAACTCAACTACGCTCCGCTTTCCAGTCAGGGTTCGTCTGCGATAACACTCCGCAGGTCAACGAAAGACGCGGGCTTCTCGGATGTGTTTTTGGAAGCGCACAATAGAGACGAAAACAAATCGTTTCAGGCCGCCGAGCAGAAGGTGACCATCCAGTTTCCGGAGAAAAATGATTTTAATTCCGGAGCCGAACAGCCAAGCTTATAGCTGATAGCTGATAGCTGATAGCTGATAGCTTTTAGCTTATAGAAAGAAAACAATGGTATGAAAATACAATCCTACAAAGAACTTATTGTCTGGCAAAAAGCTGTTGCCCTGTCAGTACACATTTACGCAATTACCGAGAAGTACCCGAAAGAAGAAATATATGGTCTTGTCTCCCAAATGCGGAGGGCTTCCGTATCCATAGCCTCAAATATCGCAGAGGGGCGATACCGAGGGACAAAAAAAGACTTTTGCCAATTTTTGAGAATTGCCTTTGGTTCAGGGGCGGAATTAGAAACGCAGGTTGAGATTTCAAAACGGCTCCCAAAAACATCTGGTCTGCACTATGAAATGGCCGACTCTTTTCTTGCTGAAGTGATGCGGATGTTAAATGCTATGATAGAAAAACTCCAACACTCTTAACTCTTCCCAACTATAAGCTATCAGCTAAAAGCTATAAGCTTTTCATGATGCCCAAACTCATCCTCTACAGTCTCTGTATACTGATACTTACCTTCTCGGGTTTGTGTATTCCGGTAGTAGCGCCGACGGTACTGGCGGCGAGCGTTGAGTATGTTCCCCTTGCCCCCATTGACGTACGAGGGTCGGAGTTTACATCAAGCACATATAACGAGGAGCTTTCCACATGCGTTGCTCCCACGTGTTTCCCAAGATATCTCCGCACTATTTATAATGTCGGTATCGCCCTCGCCGGTTTTTTCGTCGTCTTTTCCATCGTTCGGGGCGGATTTACACTGCTTTTCACCGACTCTATCTTGGGACACAGCGAGGGGAAGGCCATCATCCTTCGCGCGCTCGGAGGCGCGGTGATTGTCTACGGGTCCTACATCCTTATGAACCAAATCAGTCCTTCGCTCGGGCGCGACCTTGACCTCTCGCTTGCGTTTGAACGGGTACCGAAGGCCGAGACGGGAAGGGGGCTTGTCGCGGTGTCGGTTCCTGACACAGACCAACTCATACAAGAGTCCGTGGATCTTAGAGGAGAAATCGGACAGTTGGTTGACAAAAAACAACAATTAGAGGTAGACGCTGCGGACCTGAAAAAAGCTGAAGGGGAGGCAAACAAGCTAACTGACCCTGATGAGAAGACGCGGGTATTGGCGGGTTTGGCAGAGGACAAGAAAAGGCTGGAACAGGAACAGCGGATGACAGCGGCCCAGGAAGTAGCAAAAACGGCTGAAAACAGAATTCTCAACGATATGAATGCGGTGCTGAACCTACCTACTCTTCGTGGACAATACGCAAAGCGCGCTCTTTTTATGGCAACAAACGGGAGACAGTTCGCAAATGAAATTGCGCAGGTTGAAAAGGTGCTTAACGATGGGGTGCTTGAGCAATATGTAAATGGGCAGCTCGACAGACTACAGCCGCTTATTGCAGCGGCCACAAGTCCAGAAGAAAAACAGGCGTTAGAGGCCCTCGGCACAAAAGAGCGTGCTCTGATAACGAAAAAGCAAGATGTTTTAAAAACGGCCATTAAAAACGAGTGCGACACATGGCGGGCTGGTAATATTTTTGTTAGAACGGAAACCCCCTCTGCGTGTGACCGCTACAAATAGACACAGCGAGAATGCATAGAATTGCGGGAAGGTGGCGTACAACAAAATCCCCCCGCGCGAGGCGGGGAGAAGTTCGTCGTGTATAATACTAGCAAACACGAAAGAAAAGTCAATGTCCCGAAGAACCAAAATTCTTATAGCCATCGGTCTCATACTCGTGCTTACGGCACTGGGGATTTTCTTGTATTTCTTTTTCCTCACACCGCCCCCCGCGCCCGATAGAGGAGGGGAATTCCCCGAACAGACTGGCGAGCTTCCTCCGGTAACAGAGCCCCCGACAGTGCTTCCCCCAACAGCCCCTGGAGTGTTTGAGCCGATTCTTCGCCAACTCTCAAAGGTCCCTGTTGCCGGAGCTGTTCTCGGGACAAAAAGCGGAGAATCCATCGTTCGGTATCAGGAGAAATCCGTCGGCAATGTATACGAAATCGGCGCGGCGGGAGACGGCGAAAAGCGTCTGACCAATACCACCATTCCGAAAGTGTATGAGGCGCTGTGGAGTAAGTCGGGAACGGCGCTGATTTCCCGCTACCTCCGCGAGGGAAGTGAGACAATTGAGTCTTTTTCGGCGGAAATAAAGGGAGCGGATGGAGGCGATCAAGAGCTCTCCGGAACTTTCCTTGCCCGCGGGATTCCTGCTCTGGCAATCTCCCCTTCGGGTACCTCTCTCTTTTATCTTCAGGAAGAGAGTGGGGGAGTGTCCGGCATCCGGAGTGACTTCTCGGGAGGAAACAGGACAAAAGTGTGGGAATCGCCGGTAAAGGAGTGGCTCGTTTCCTGGCCTGCGGAGAATAAAGTCCTGCTTCTCTCAAAACCTTCCGCGCTTGCAAACGGGCTGCTTGTCCTGCTTGACCCGACAAAGGGCACCCCCTCGCTTCTCCTCCGGAATATTCCGGGCCTCACCGCCATAATGAACCCCGCCCGCTCTGAAATCCTGTACTCCGACAGCCCGGAAGGAAGGCTTGTCCTTCATTCTTTTGATGTCGCCACCGGCAAAACCAGAGACCTTTCTCTCACGACGTTGCCGGAAAAATGCGTGTTCGCGAAAAACGGGGAGCGCGCATACTGTGGCGTTCCTGAAACAGTTGTCCGGGGAAGCTATCCCGACTCGTGGTATCAGGGGGTTATTTCATTCACAGACGAGGTGTGGAGCGTTTCTCTCCCTTCCGGCATAACGGAGCGTATCTCCAACATCAGCAGAAAGCGCAAGACCCCTATTGACCTTGTTAACCCAATCATCAGTTCTGACGAGAAGTTCCTTGTCTTTACGGACAAGGAAAGCGGGACATTGTGGAGTCTTCAAATGAAAGAGTAACTGGAACTGGTACTTGTAACTAGAACTGGAACACGATGAGGTCGCTCCGCTTTTTAGACTGGAAGGTGTATAAAGATGCAAGACGGCTATTTGTTCTGCTTATGCAAATCGTAAAATTGCTCCCAAAAGAGTATCGCTTTGAGATCGGCAGTCAGCTAGTACGCTCTGGATTATCGGTGGTACTCAATATCGCGGAAGGAAGCGGGAAACACTCGGATGCTGAACTGAACAGATTTTTTGACATCTCCTTAGGGTCTTTGTTTGAGTCCGTTGCGGCCGTAGATGCTCTTCGGGAGGTCGGTCTCGTAACGGAACCTTTGTTTGTGGAAGTGGAGCAACTGGCCGCAAGCATCTCTGACCAGCTTGGCGGCTTCAAAAAGAAGCTTAATCGTAAGTTTTAGTTCCAGTTACCTGTTACCGTTATCGGTTACAGTTCCCCTGTGTACTTAATCACCACGCGGCGCTTTTCTCCTTCGCCTACCGATTCCGTCTTCACGTCTTTCACGTCCTGGAAAAAGGAGTGGATAACCATACGCTCGTAGCTGGACATCGGGTCAAGCTCAACACTTGTTTTGAAAGACCTGGCTCGATCGCCCATGATTTTGGCGACATTTTTAATGTTTTCCATCGCGGCCTCCTGATATCCATTCACGTCCACGAAAAAAGTCTTATCTTGTGCCGCGCCCGAAGCCCCGGTGAGGCGTCCTCGTTCGCTCTTGGCCGCAACCATCTTCTTAACCAGATGATTAAGCGCGGAAAGATGCGCCCCTTTGGTTCCTATGAGGATGTGCGAATCGGGCGTGCTCACGGAAAACCGTTCCCGTCCGTCCGCCTCGGACACGTCTATGCTCTGCACCGCGATCTGCATGTGTGTCAGCAGGTCTGCAATAAGTTGTTTTATTTGGCTTGAATCCATATTTTAGCTTATAGCTTTTAGCTTTTAGCTTATAGTCCGAGGGCCTAGAGATTTATCTCCTCTATAAGCTACCAGCTAAAAGCTATGATCTCTTCTTTACGGTTGCGTATGCTCCGTATGCCCTTTCTGGAGTGATTTGCGCACCACGACCTCTTGGGCGATGGTAAACAGACTACTGGTTATAAAATAAAGTGCAACTGCGCCGCTTACGGCGTAGGCGATAAACCCCATAAACACCGGCAAAACGTATTTCATTTGCATATGCATCCCTCGGGCAAGGTCATTGCCGATAGAGGGGGTATCGGTCTTCGGCGGGGCAGGGGGCATCGCGAATTGCGCCTGGAGAAATTGCGCGATTCCGGCAAGGACGGCGAGCACGAGGCTCTTTTCCAAGATGTTCAGGCCGAACAGATGCATATCGGGAGTCGGAACGGGAACAAACGAGTAGAGCAAGGAAGCGTCTATATCAGGAAGGCCTCCGGCGTAAAACACGTAGTAGAGGGCGATAACAATGGGAATTTGCACGAAAAGCGGCACAATCCCCGCGAATGGATTTATTTTCTTCTCGCGGTAGAAATCCATAATGGCTTTCCCCTGCGCTTGTTTGTCGCCTTTATATTTCTCTTTGAGGCGGTTCAGTTCTCCTTCGTGCGCCCTCATTTCAAGCTGAAACTTCGCGGCCTTATGCGAAAGAGGGGAGAGGAGGAGTTTAATCAGAAGAGTGAATAAGATAACCGCGACGCCCACAGAATGTCCTGGCAATAGCCAAATCAAAAAAACAAGCCCGTTGTAGAGCGGGATGTAGAAGACCGTCTTGAGCAGCGCCCACATGCACTCATTGTAGCCGAAACAGCCGAAAAGACAACGAATCGGCGGCGGTAGACCGTTCTGCGGCGGCGCAGTGCGTATGCGAGGAGTGCGGCAAGCGTTGTGCGTCTTAACGCGTTTCGCGCGACGCGTAAACGCATTCATACGATACGCGCAACGCCGCCAAATAACGTACGGCGCATTATGCAATGCGCGTAAGCGCTCCAAGCACTTCTTGCCTAATTTCCTGAAACGAGAGCTCTGCGGCTCCTCTTTTCGCACTCACGACAAGGAGGATGGAGGAGGGAGGTTCCTTCTCGAAAACGGCGTACACACGCCGCCGGAGCGTGTTGCGTACGACCGCTCGTTTAGCCACGGCGGTGGAGACAACGGCGGCCACCCTCCCGCGCTCCGCTCTCTTTACGCGGAGCAGAAAGTGGGGGGTGTGGAGAACGTGCGCACCCTTGAAGTTCTTGAAATCCGCCGTGGTGAGGCGGTAGCGTTTTGGCAACATCTTGGAGAAGCTGCTAGTTCCCAGCTTTTAGCGCCAGGAAGAACTTTCTAGAAGCTATAACCTAACAGCTAGAAGCTGCGGCTGACCGTCAGCCGCGCGCGGCCTTTGGCCCGCCGTCTCGAAAGCGTTTTCCTACCGCCCGGCGTTGTCATCCGCGCAAGAAACCCGTGCGTTTGGGCTCTTTTCTTCCTTTTTGGTACGTAGGTGAAGCTCATAGCAAAAACTGATAACTGATAACCTATCACTGAATAACTGAATAACCAAAGATGCTTATTCTTGACTTCGTCATTCAGTCATTCAGTGATTTGTCATGGGTGATTCAGTTGTTCACAGAATATCAACACATTATTAACACAAGGCCCATTTTTTTACAAGTTTTGTATTTCCGTTATCGGTATATACTAGTACCTGCCCGTCAATGAACATTAATCTGCGTAAAAATGCCCGATACGTTTAGCGAAGAATATGCCTGCTCTGAGGCAACAATGAGCTCGTCTCCCGCAAACAATACAAAACGGTTGTGGGAGGGAGCGCTCGCCGAAATAGAACTCGCGGTCTCAAAGGCGAACTTCACCACATGGTTTAAAGATACGGCCATTTCCCACATGGAGGAGGGGGTGGTCTACCTTTCCGTTCCGAATACATTTGTTAAAGATTGGCTGCTTAATAAATACCATAAATTCATCCTTCGTTCGCTCCGAAACCTTTCTGAACAGGTGCGTGCTCTTGAGTATGTGGTCACGAAAGACGACTTTCGCAAGCGGGACATCCCAAACGTGAAGCTCTCGGGACCTTCGCTTACAACCGAACTTCCTCTGCAAGACTATTACGTGGATAAGGAGAGTAACCTTAACCCGCGCTATACGTTTGATTCATTCGTTGTGGGGCCCTTCAACGAACTGGCGCACGCAGCGGCGCTAGCAATCATCAAAACTCCTGGTATCATCTACAACCCTTTCTTTATCTACGGGTCAACAGGGCATGGAAAAACACATCTCATCCAGGCAATTGGGAACTATATTAAGACCTCGTCCCCGGGGCAAAAGATTTTTTACGTTACCTCAGAAAAATTCTCCCAGGATTTCGTCACCGCGATGCAACAAAGCCGCATCGGCCAGTTTAAGGAAAAATACCGCCAGCATAACGTGTTTATTATGGACGATATCCAGTTTTTTTCGGGAAAGGAAAAAAGCCAGGAAGAGCTTTTTCACCTCTTCAACGATCTCTACGCACACAACAAGCAGATTATCTTTTCCTGTGATAAGCACCCGAACTACATACAAAATCTTGAGGAACGCCTGAAATCGCGCTTTGCCGCGGGTATGATTGTAGATATCCCTCCGCCGGACAGGGAATCCCGAGTGTCAATTTTGAAAACAAAAGCTCGTATGATGAAATTCCAGCTGCACGAAGATGTTGCCGACTATATCGCCGCGGCGCTTGAAGGAAATATCCGCGAACTTGAAGGGATTTTGAATTCTATTATGATGCAGACACAGGTCCGGGGGCGCGACCTTAGTGTTATGGAGGTTAAATCCATACTTAAAAACACCGGTAAGCCCAAAAAAATCCTGTCAATCAAGAATATTACAAAAGTGGTCGCGGACTTTTACAACATTGACGAGAACCATATTTATGAAAAGACGCGGAGGAAGGAGGTAGTAAAACCGCGACAACTTGTCATGTACATCTTGAGGGAGGACTGCAATGTCTCATTTCCGCTTATCGGGCAGAGGCTTGGGGGAAGGGACCACACCACCGTCATCCACTCGTGCGACAAAATAAAAAACGAGATTCTCGAAGACCCACATCTCTTGCAAGAAATAAATCAGATACGCGCTCTCTTGTAACCGACTGTGAAAAACCCTGTGGAAAAGTGTTGTGTGTAGGTATGGTGTTTGTGTACAGAAAGGTGACTTCCTCCTTTTAACAAAACCCTCCCTCTCTCGCGTCAGGAATTACTCACAGAAGAAGAAGAAAAAGTGCGTCAAAAAACGGCTTAGGAAAAAGATAAAACAAACATACCCACATATCCACACCCCTCTTAATAATATATTTTTAACACACATTCTTATTAAAAATTAAAAAGGGGGCTCTTGTGGAAGGCGCGGCTGCAAAGCCCACAAATGACCACGGGAAGGGAAATTAATTGATAATCAAAAGGGGGTGTGAGACGCAAGGGGGCGTCCGGCGCCCGATTCCTAAAAAAATGAAAATTGAAGTGATAAAGGAAAAACTGCAAAGCGCCGCGGGGAAGGCGCAACGGCTCGCCGGCAAACACCCGTCGCTTCCTATCCTGTCGCACCTCCTTCTCATCGCGAAGCGGGGGTTCCTCACGCTTCGCTCAACCAATTTGGACATGGGGGTTGAGTACACGCTTCCCGTAAAGGTAGAAAAGGAGGGGGCGGTGGCTGTTCCGGCGGGGGTATTTACTTCTTTTGTGGCGAACCTCGGTTCCGTCAAAAGCGTCCTTCTTGAGGAGGATGAAGGAAAACTCGTCGTGTCCGCCGATGGAGCGAGAGCTGTAGTAAACGGAGCTTCAAGTGATGATTTTCCAACAATCCCGAAAGCGGAAGGGGGGATTTTTATAATGGACCCACAGCTTCTTCTCAGGGGTCTTCGGTCGGTTCAGTACGCGGGCGCGATAGGAAACCTTAAACCAGAACTTTCCAGCGTGTATGTGTATCAGGGGGGAGAGGAACTCGTTTTTGTCGCAACCGACTCATTCCGCCTCGCGGAAAAGAAGATACCATTCAAAAAAAGCGCCGCTTCGTTCCAGCCGGTGCTTATTCCCATAAAAAACGCCGCCGAAATCGCGCGAATACTGGAAGAGGAAAAAGAGGAGGTCCGTCTTTCGTTTGGGAAAGGACAGCTCTCCATTGAGGGAAAAGGTCTTTTCTTTACCACAAGGCTTGTTGAGGGCTCATTTCCCGACTACCGGCAAATTATGCCGAAGGAATTCGTTACGGAAGCTATTGCGTTGAAAGAAGATATTCTCTCGGCGTTGAAGCTCACAACCCTTTTCTCCGACCGGTTTAACCAGGTGCACCTACACCTTGACCCAAAGAAGAAGCTTTTTGAGCTTTCAGCCAAAAGCGGAGAGGCGGGGGAAAGCAAGTCGTCTCTTCCCGCGGCACTGACCGGGGAGACGCTCAGCAGCAATTTTAACCACCGATACATCGCCGACGGGCTGGCCGCGCTGAGCGTGGACAGTGTCGCTTTCCGTTTTAGCGGGGAAAACAAACCACTTCTCATCGCTGGGGCTTCAGACGCGTCGTTCCGGTATCTTGTGATGCCGATGAATCGCTGAAAACAGCTTATAGCTGATAGCTTTTAGCTTATGGGGAAGTAGAAACTTCTTTTCTGACTATCAGCTAAAAGCTATAAGCTTTCATTCAGTCACACTGAATGAAGCCGACGCCTGCCCCTTATTCTGGAAAACATCGGACGCCACTACTGTGAGCGTGTTTTCTGCTCCAAGCGCAATCTCCGCGTCGGAAGGAGAGAAAGAAACCCGCCAGGGGGCCTTTGTGCTGGAGCCGATAAAAAGATTATTGACGAAAAAGTGCACTTGAGAAATAGGAAATCGGGAAGAAATATTCGCCTCCAGAGCCATTCTTTCGTTTCCGTTCACAAGAGAGCCAGAGACGGGGTTTGTAATCACCACGCTCGGGGAGAACTCCGGGCGATGAATATCGTCGGTTTCGGCGGGAATGACAGACAGGTCTTCATTGAAGAGTTTCTGCTCCTCCGCCCATTTTTGTACCGCGTATTCCCAACGTTCAAACTGCGGGTCTCTTTCCGGCGAAGTGACTCGCGGAACAGTCGGATTGTTTTTATCAATCCAGTACAGGATTGAGTGAAGTTCCCTAACGGCCCGCTCCACCCTGAATTCGGGCGGAGTAAACTCTGTGGCGAGTTTCCCCGAGATTTTATCAACAAAATACGTTTTATTGCCTTGCCAGAAACCGCGGAGCACCGGAGGAAGGCTGAGCGTGTCAACTTCAGCGGGTTTCCGGAAGGACTCAACCGGGAGACGCTTCAGAGCCTCGTTCATAAACTCGTTCCATAGGGGAGCGACAATATAGGCAGCCACCTTATGCATGGGCCGGTTGTCGTTGTTGCCCGCCCAAGCGCCCACGGCAAGGTGAGGCGAATAGCCGACAATCCACGCGTCGCGGAAGTCATTGGTCGTGCCGGTTTTTGCCGCGACAGCCCGCCCCGGGAAGTAGAGGGGAGAGGCTGCACCGAACGCGGGCGTACGCGCCTTGTTATCGGAGAGCATATCGCTGATTGTCCGCGCAATTTCCGGGTCAAGCACCTGTTCAGGGTTATCCTCCCACCGCTCGACCATTTCGCCGCTCTTGGTTTCAATGCGCAGAATCCCCGAAGGCTCTCTCTGGACGCCCTCGGAGGCGAAGACACCGTACGCGGAGGTGAGTTCCAAGAGCTTCACTTCACCGCCCCCAAGAACAAGCGTGAGGCCATAGCGGTCGGTATCCGCAAGGGTTGTGATTCCGAGGTCCTTCGCGAGGCGGAGGGAATCCCGAAGGCCGGCAAGGTAGAGCACCTGAATCGCGGGAATGTTTACCGATTGCGCGAGGGCGTCGCGGAGCGTTATTGGGCCGCGGTATTTACCGTCATAGTTTTCCGGTTTGTAGCACGTGTCTTCGTTTTCGGGGAGAATCGGCGTCCCGTCAGGCTTGCACTCCGTGGAAAATTCAGTCGGCACGTCAAACACCGCTGTTTCGGGTGTAAAACCCTTTTTGAGCGCCTCCGCGTACACAAACGGCTTAAAAGCGGAACCAGGCTGGCGATATGCGAGCGTCGCGTTGAAATTTCCGTCTATCTCCTTGTCAAAATAATCGCGAGAACCCACCATGGCGAGAATTTGTCCGGTGTCCGGGTCAATCGCGGTTAGCGCCGCGTTTTCAGCGTCAAATTTTTCCTTGTTGATAAAGGCGTATTTCTTAACCGTGTCTTCCGCGATACGTTGCAGGTCGTAGTCAAGCGTTGTTATCACTTTTAAACCCTCCTGTTCAAGCACTTCGCGGCCATAATGCTGTTCAAGGTACTGGCGGATAAAAATGACAAAATGAGGAGCGAGAATACCTCTCTCGCTGTTCGGTTTGAATGTCGAGAAGCAGTGCTGCGGCGCGGGTGTCCCTGTTGTCGGCGCAGACGGCGAGGAAACCGGCACGGAGGGGGACGGCGCGCAGATAATCTCTTTTTGTGCCACCGCGTATTCGGCCTCGGTAATAAATCCAACCTCTTTCATCCGGCGGAGCACCCGATTTTTACGTTCCTCAAGCTTGTCACGGTGGTCGCCGTACGGGGAGTAATACGTCGGCGCGTTCGGGAGCGCGGCGAGGTACGCGGCCTCCGCGATTGAAAGATCGCGCGAGCTTTTCCCCAAAAAAGTCTTCGCCGCCTCTTCAACGCCGTACACGGTGCCCCCGTATGGTATTTCGTTTAGGTAGAGCGAGAGAATCGTTTCCTTATCAAACGTCTTTTCAAGACGGAGCGCGAGAATCCACTCTTTTAACTTTCTTGACACTTTCTTTTCGTTCGTGAGCAGCGAATTTTTTACCACCTGCTGGGTGATGGTGGAACCCCCCTGGCCGCCGAGAAGGTTCCCTTGAAACAAATTCGTCAACACCGCGCGGAAGATCGCCGTAATCCGGACTCCCCGGTGTTGCCAAAACTCGCTGTCCTCTATTGCTACGGTCGCGTTCTTCACGTTGCGGGAGATGTCGATGTAGGGAACAACGGTGCGCCTCGTGTTTTTGTGCAGGTCATACAAGAGGACGGTGCCAGTACGGTCGTAGATTTTAGTGGACTCGCTCACTTTCCGGCTCCCAAACGCGGAAAGGTCGGGAAGTTTCCACGAGGAAACCCACAAGGCCATAAATCCCGCGCTTAAAAATCCAAAAGAGAGACAGAGAAGAAGCAGGCTCCACAGCACGTGGCGGTGTTTTCGGAGTCGGCGCATGGAAAGAATGGTAGCAGAAGAGAGATGAAATATAAACTATGTACTACGCACTACAGAAAATCCAAACTGGTGTGGACAAGAATAGTCCCTATTCCATAGTTCATAATTCATCATTATATGCTACAGTACTGCTATGCCATTTTTTGGTAAACAGTCGGCTGTCAGCACCGATGAGGGCGCCATACAGGAGCTCCTGACACGCGGAGTGGAAAAGGTATACCCAAGCATGGAATTTGTGGAAGCAAAGCTCCGAAGCGGAGAGCGGCAGACTGTTTATTTAGGAATTGACCCGACTGGCCCCACGCTTCACATGGGGCACGTCATCCCACTCCTTAAGCTTCGGCAGTTTCAAGAGCTCGGGCACCGCATCATTCTGCTCATCGGAGATTTTACGGGGATGGTTGGGGACCCGACAGACAAAAGCGCAACCCGCAAAACACTCACTCGCGAGGAAGTGCTCCAAAACGCGAAGCTGTATAAAGCACAGGCAAGCAGACTGCTTTCGTTTTCTGGTTCTACTGCCGCGGAACTCAGATATAACTCAGAGTGGCTAAAGAACCTCTCGTTTGTGGACGTCCTGGAACTTTCCTCGCACCTTACGCACGCCGACATGGTGAAGCGCGACATGTTCCAGAAGCGCATCGCGGAAGGGAAGGAGCTCTACATGCACGAGTTCCTGTATCCTCTGATGCAGGGCTATGACAGTGTGGCGATGGATGTGAACGGCGAAGTGGGCGGAAACGACCAGACATTCAATATGCTTGTCGGGCGTGACCTTATGAAAAAAATAAAGAAAAGGGAGAAGTTTGTCGTCGCGATGAAACTTCTTGCGGACCCCACGGGGAAAAAGATGGGAAAGACAGAAGGGAATATGGTCAGCTTTATTGACACGCCGGCCGACTGTTTCGGAAAGATTATGAGCTGGCCGGACGAGGCGATTATTAGCGCCGCGGAACTCTGCACCCTTCTTCCCCACACGGAAATTTCCACGATGCGGGAAAGGCTCGCTTCCGGAGGCAACCCAAAAGAAGAAAAGATAAGACTTGCGGAAGCGGTTGTGACGCTCCTGTACGGCGCGGACGAGGCGCGAAAAGCAAAAAGCTCGTTCCACGCGGCATTTACCGAGGGAAAACCGGAAGAATTCGTAGGGGTTTCCATTTCGGAGGGCGACATTCTTGGAGATATACTTCTGGAGCGGAAAATTATTGAATCAAAATCGGAGCTCCGCCGGCTTATCAGTGAAAAGGCGGTTACCAATGTGGAAACCAATGAAAAAATGGGGGAGAGTTTTCTTAAAGCCGCCCCCGCAGGCAAATACCGCATCGGCAAGCATCGCTTTATACGCATATGCTGAACTGACGCTGAATTGAAAGCGGGCGCCCACTACCGTGAGCGCCCGTTTCCGCGTCAGTTCTGCGTTGTTCTGCGTTTTTTCCACATGGGTCAGAGATTGTCCACGTCGTCAAACGTATCTTCCAACATATCTGGATCAACTTCTTTTTCTTCTCCCTCGCCCTCCGCTCCGTCGGCTTCGGGAGCCACTGTGTCTTCATCCATCCCGTTAGAAATAGGACGCGGACGCACAGGCCGTCGCTTCCCACTGTTGTTAAGCTGGTAATTTGAATTTCGCACTACTCCCGATAGTGGTCGCGTCTGCGATTTCTAACGGGATCCACACGAGGTCCAAATAATCTAATAATAAGCTTCTAAATCTTGTAGCGACGGCGGCCATAGCCACCGATGGGGTCATTTGTATCAATCCCGGAAAGCTTTTGCAAGAGACTCTAGCTGTGGACAACTGAAACTAACCTACTACCAACAACCTACCACTAAAATTCCAATTCGCAGACATTAGTAGGATTAGTTCATTCATAGATTAGTACTTATGCGACGCAAGGCAAGTGAGACCCACCGCAATAGCATCATACTCGTCGTCCAGCCGCGTCTTCTTCCTCCCCTCAGTTGAGGGGAGGATGGAGGAGGGGTGGTATCCTTCGGGGAGCTTAATGAGCCGCCGCACCATCTCCGTTACCTGCCGCTTGTCGCTCTTCCCATATCCGGTTACAGCCATTTTTATCTGCAAGGGTGTATATTCGAATACTTTAAGTCCGGCTGCCGCCGCTTCATAAAGGCATACCCCACGCGCCTCCGCGACCGGCATAGCGGTTTTTTGGTTGTTTGCGAGAAACAGGGTTTCAACCGCAAGCGCCTGTGGCTCCCATTTCTCAATTATGTTTCGCACGCCGGTTGCAATTTCAAACAGGCGCTCCGCGTGAGGAAGTGTTTTAGATGTCCGAACACAAGAAGAGAAGAGCAGAGACTCTTTCTGTTTGGGAAGTTTCTCTAAAACGGCAATGCCGAGTCGTTCGTAGCCAGGGTCAATCGCGATGATTCTCATCGCTCAAGTGTAAAATGCAAACACCAAAAAGTAAAAAGATAAGGACCGCGAAGCGGCTCCTCAATTTTACATTTTGCACTTTACATTTTTCATTACTCCGCATTCGTGACCACCTCCTGCACATCCTCATTCGCTTCCAGTGCCTCTACCAACCTGTCCAGCTTTTCCAAATCGGCATCCTCAAGCGGTACCGTCGTCGTCGCTCTCCACCGCTCTATTTTATTCGTGTCATTCGAGTCTTTTATTCGTACATTCGCATCGAGCTTTTCAAACGCCCACACCGCCGCTCCCGGCCCCGCGAGGTTTCCGCCGTTTTCTGAAAGCAGATGCTTTATTTCACCTGCGGAACGATTCCGGCTGTCGGTTAGCACCTCAATAATCAAAGCTACTCCGCCCGGCCCGTATCCTTCGTACATAACCGCTTCCAACGCGCCGCCACCCTCGGTTGCTTTCTTGATGGCGCGCTCAATGTTGTCATTCGGCATGTTCTCCTTTCTTGCGCGCTCAATGGCGGCACGTAAGGCCGGAGCATCCCTGTTTCCCTTCGCCGCACGAGCTTCGTTGGCGATGAGCTTGGCGTACTTTGAAAAGACCTGACTTTTCTTCGCGTCAGTCTTGCCTTTTTTGAGTTTGATCTGGCTCCATTTGTTATGTCCGGACATAATGAGTAGCTTTTAGCTGATAGGTGTTAGCTTATAGCTTTTCCCAGTCAAAGACAAACACTTCCTTTTGCGGTTTTCTTGCATATAATGTGGGGATGAAGGAAAGCATCCCCCTTCAAAACGAGCAGCAATTAGGTTCAAAACGCTCTGGTGAAGCATCAGAGATAGAAACTGCCGAAGATGCTTCATATGAGACTGCGACTGTTGCCAGAGTAGAACAGATGTCCTACCGAGAGTTACTCGGTTTTATGGAAGCCGAATTTTGCAATGATCCGCGTAGGCATCATCTTTCACAGAGTGGAGTAAACACAATAGTCTGGCGTGGTTTGGAACTCTTAGAGAAGGATGGCTTGGAAGCTGCACAGACGTATCAAACAAGTGAAACAGATACTGAAAAATCTTCCAAGTGGGATGATACACCGATCGTTTCTCAGTCCGACGCAGTGGCATTTTCGTACGGATTCGGGCAGGACGATTTTACAGCGCGGTTTCAAGGAGAAGAGTCTATTCGCGACAAAGCATTTCGCGCGGTGGGAGCCCGTTTCGATAAGTGGCCTTTCGCAGCTCATCTGGTTTTACCCGTGCTCTCCGAAGGAGGCATTCAACCAGACGTTCTCATAGATGAGGTAGTTGACGCGTTGGAGCGCCCACAAGCCCACAGCAGCCAACTCATTGACGACCTTCTTTCTGCATTCCAGTATCATCACGCTTTTGGTGATGGTTCTCTCAATAAGCTTATCGCAGAGAGGTTGAATTTTACCGACCCGAAGCACTATGCCAAAACTACCGTAGTGCTCGAGTTAATTCAACAGCTCCACAATATGTCGAGAGATTTTAGGTCTGCGAAGGTGGCAGAAAGCCGGCTTGCACAGGTGTTAAAGGGTGCTGTTGAGAGAAATGAGGGGAGTTACCTCTTAAACGCGCGCGCAAAGGAGATTTATACGGATATAAAAAAAAACAGGCTCCGCCGTTACCTTGATGCGGTTCCAATTCGGGTAGCCGACGGTCTGTATGTCGTTAATGATAGGTTGCTGAAAGTTCGTCCTGGGTTCGAGGGGGATACCGAGGAAGTTGTCCGTCAGATTGAAGCGATGCAGCAGAGAATAGATAGCGAGATCAGAAGATACAGAAATGATACGTCTCACGAGTTTAGAATGTCGAAAACTTTTGAATTACAAGATCTTTACGAAGAATTGTACGATTACACTTACATAATGCGCCCAAGCAAGTTACTTCTGGAAAGCAAGTCGGCAAGGGAAGAAGACATGGCCGATTACGCATACCTTCTTTGTAAACCAACCCGTAGTCGGATAGAGAAAGATTTTTCAATTGACATTACCCAACTCTCCATACCTGAACAGTTTCAACTTCTTACCTATTTGAAATCGAAGGAGGCAAAAAATGTCGCGTCAATACAATCGTTTGCGAAGAAATACGGTAAAAGCGGCTTCCGCACCTTTCTCTCCTTAGAATATGGTAGGGAACTCGGTGAAGGCATCATCGCGCTCGGCGAGAAGTTGCCCAAAGAAGAAGCGGAGAAGATTTTTGCTAAGTACGGGGAACTGGTGGATGCGGCGAACGACGCTGAAGCGGCCCTTCGCGAGCAATTCGGCAGCTCGGCGTTTTCGCCCGAGGAGGTCGCTGTCCTGAAGGAACGTCTCCTCAAAAAAGGGCGAGACATGCTCGCTTCGTTCGCGGATGAAGTCGGGAAGTCGAAAAATGTCGGGTACGAGCTCGCCCTGGAGCATATCGAAAAAGAGCTCTCGCTCCTCTCCGCCGATGCGACACT
>Ga0194132_10003492_pt1 | contig 27917 bp, 30 predicted proteins | sample TA2KigOf80mmetaG_FD_148612 | JGI IMG/M metagenome (GOLD analysis project Ga0194132, IMG submission 148612) | Freshwater microbial communities from Lake Tanganyika, Tanzania - TA2015054 Kigoma Offshore 80m | ecosystem: Environmental > Aquatic > Freshwater > Lake | place: Tanzania: Lake... | reverse complement strand
TGGTGCGCCACCGGCCCAACCCTACCCCGTGCTTCAGGAACCCCTAGCCTCCCTCGAAAAACGCGCCCATGCTACCCTACCGCGCCTCCAAAAAGACAGGCCCCGCCTCATCAAAGAGCTAGCCCGCGTCGCCGCCCTGCGAGGCTGGAACGTCCACCTCGCCCCCACCTCCGAGGCTGCCCTCGATTATGTTCGAGAACTGGCTAAGTCCAAGGGCGTCCAACGCGTCGTCAGGACTGAACAAGACGTGTTCCAAAGCGTGCCCGTTGACGGCCTCCTGATCAGCCTTGGTACCCAACTCATGGTCATGTCCAGGGGTCACGCCTCCAGCGGCTCCTTCCCCCCCGACCAGGCTGACCTGGGCGTCACCGGCGTCGATTACGCCATCGCCGAGACGGGCACCGCCGTTATCCTCGCCCGCCAGGGCGTCTCCCGCCTCCCCCCCCTCATGCCGCCCGTCCACGTTGCCCTCGTCCGCCCCCAGGACGTCATCGAAAGCCTTGACGACTTGTATCTCCTGCGGCGCCTCGCCTACCATAAAGGACAGGGAGACATGGGCAGCTACATGAGTTTCATCACCGGCCCCAGCCGCACCGCCGACATTGAGCAGACCCTGGTCATCGGCGCCCACGGCCCCAAGGAGGTCTACATGGTCATCCTCACCGGGGAGTAGGGCTAATTGAAGCCTGAACCATACGGAAGGACTGACGGGCACCAAGCAAATCCCTTCTCCCCTTGCGGGAGAAGGTTAGGATGAGGGGTAACCCCTGGAACTACAATATCTGTACCACTACCAACAACTCAAATGCTTCTCCTCTTTGGGTTCAGTAGAACTTGTAACAGCCAACACTGGAGAGCAACTCTAATGCCTATGATGCTGGGCTTCTCCCAGCACCGCGCCGGCATGTTGCAAGAAGAGTTGGACCGCATGATTCAGGAGCTTCCACAGCTCGGCGTGCGGCGATGCATCCTCCTCAACCCCCTCTACCCTGGCTCCATCGAAGTCGACACCAGCCTCAAGCTGGTCATGGTCCTCGACGACGACCGCCCCTTTGTCCGACGTCCCGATTTCTTCTACGGCCACCTCTGGCCGCGCGTCGCCGTCGAGTTTATCCATCTCACGCCTGAGGAGTTCGACGCTGTCGAGCCTTTCGACACCGAGCTGGGCCGCGCTATCCGCCGTGGCGAGGTGGTCTATGACGCCTGACCGCCGCTCCGAGGGCGAACGCTGGCTCCGTCAAGCCGAGCGCGATATAGACGACGCCCAATTTGCCAAGGAAGGCCAGCGATACAGCCTATCCTGTTTCCTCGCCCAGCAGGCCGGCGAGAAGGCCGTCAAAGGCTACCTCTATTATCGCGGCGCCGAAGCCGTCTGGGGCCACGCTCTGGCGGACCTGTGTGAGGACGCCAAAGCCTTCGAGATGCTCTTCGACACCATCAAGTCCCGCGCCATCTTCCTCGATAAGTATTACAACCTCACGCGCTACCCTAACTACCTCCCCGGCGGCATTCCCGCCGATGTCTTCGACGATCTGGAGGCCGGCCGCGCCCTAGAGCTCGCCGCCGACGTCATCGCCTTCGTCCAAGAACGCCTCGCCGAAGCCAAAGCTGAAGGCCTCTAGCCCGCCATGTCCATAAGCCGCTTCTTTTCTACTACGGAAGGGGCAGGCTCGTGAGAGACTTCGATCCGTTGAACAGGCGAGGCTTAGGGGTTTCCTCAGGTACCCCTTCTTCTCCTATTGCAAAGAGCCAGTCCCGATGTAAATCGGGAAGAAGAAGGGGTTAGGGGATGTTGAGGTGATCTTATTTATTCTTCCCCTTCCAGCAGGCTGTACTCAGTCCCGATGCAGTCGGGAAAGGGGACAGGGGATGGTATCCCGATTATGACAAGGTATGTACAGCGCATCAGACGTTTGACTGGAAACATCAAGATGCTGCGACACTTCCCATGTCCATAAGCCGCAAAAGAGCTTGGGAGCAGTATGCCGAGGACTTCGTCAACATCCCTCGTCGGAGCGTCAGAGTCACCCTCCGACACACCAAATCCGGCGTCACCCTCCTCCACCAAGGCCGAGTCCTAACTCGATGCTACAACTCCAAGGTCGGCCAATACTGCGCCCAGTTCATGGCCCAGGCCCTAGGGCTAGAAGTCCCTCCCCTCGGCCAGTCCATCGACGCCGACGTCAGCACCGGCGTCCTCTTCCGCGCCATCTCCATCGCGTCCCTGGACCTCCGCAATGAAGCCACACACCCCATCCTCCAGCGCATGCTTGAGGAAGCTGAATTCCAGCGCACCTCCGCTGGCGGCGCTACCGCCTAGTTTATCCCCGCCCCATGCTACAATCCCCCCATGACCTCCCATCGACCCAACCTCCCGCCCCGACCCCGCCCAGGCCGCCCCGCCCCATCGCATGCGCGACGCCCCACAAGCTCCCGCGCCCATCGGCCCCGCTTCGCTAACCCAGGTCGCCCCGCCTCCCTGCAAGCCCCAAAACCCCAGGATCCCTCCTGGGAACACGTCGCCGACTGGTACGACACCCTGGTCTCCGACCGCGGCACCGAATTTCATGAGCAGGTCATTATTCCTGGTGTCCTTCGCCTGCTGGATATCAAGCCCCGAGAGCGAGTCCTAGACCTCGCCTGCGGCCAGGGCGTCGTCAGCCGCGCCATTCACCGCGCCGGCGCCAGCGTTACCGGCGTTGACCTGTCTTCGCGACTCATCGGTATGGCGCGACAACGTTCCGTCCGCGCCATCGACTACCAGGTCGATGACATCCGCTGCCTCGATAAAGTCCAGGACTCGGCCTTCGACGCCGCCGTCTGCGTCCTCGGCCTGCAAAACGTGGACCCGGTCGAAGACGTTTTTACTCAGGTGGCGCGTGTGCTCAAGCCTGGCGGGAAGTTCGTCGCCGTCATCATGCACCCCGCCTTCCGCATCCCTCGCCAGAGCGCCTGGGGCTGGGAGGAGGCCCGTAAGCTCCAGTACCGCCGCGTCGACCACTACCTTTCGCCCCTCAAAATCCCCATCGACATGCGGCCCTTCAAAGCCCCCGAAAAAGCCGTCACCTGGACTTACCATCGTCCTGTGAGTTCTTACGTCAACGGCCTTGCCGCCGTCGGTCTTCTGACTAGCGCCCTAGAAGAGTGGGTCTCCCACAAGACCACCCAGGCCGGCCCCCGCGCCCGTGGCGAAAACCGTGCCCGCGCGGAAATTCCCCTTTTTTTAGCGCTGCGGGCAGTTAAGATAAAATAACGCCAATCGGCTTCGCGCACGGTGTTCTAACCCTCTTTCCCTTAAGGTCGAACTCCTTGATTCACTTCAATATGAGATCCCGATGCCAATCGGGGGGAAAGGAGGGAGTGGCTACCGCTCTATCGGCGTATCCTCCCGGTTCCCCCACTCCGCCCACGAGCCGTCGTAGTCCTTCACGTCGGGGTAACCCAGGAGCTTCAGTACAAACGCGCCGTGCGCCGCACGGATGCCAGCCTGTCAATGCGTTGTTATGCGCTTGTCCCGTGTTATCCCTTTCGACTCCAGCAGCCGCCTTAGCTCGTCCGCTGGTTTCAGCAGATGCGTCTTGTTATCCACCGTCTCCAGCCACTCCAGGTGCACCGCGCCGGAGATATGCCCCGACCGTTTATTCCCTCGAGTCGTCTCCCCTGTGTACTCGCCTTGGCTCCGCACGTCCCATATCACCGAGTCCTTTTTCCCTATCGACGCCTTCATCTGCTCCGCCGTGGCGATTAGCGATGCGTTGGCTTTAGCCGTGAACTTGTCGGCGGGCTGCGCCTTGGTCGGCGCGTCGGTGATAGGACGACCCTCGCTCAGCCACTTTCGCCACCCGCCGTTCATCACCTTGACGTTCGCATGGCCATAGTAGTTCAGTGCCCACCACAGCCGCGCGGCATACAACCCTCTCGAGTTGTCATACCCTATCACCAGCGTATCGTTGCCGATTCCCAAGTCTCGCATGAATTTTGAGAAGCCTTCCGGCCCCAGAATGTGCACCTTGTTATTAGCTGGGTCCTTCTGATAGTGGTCTGGCTGGTTCACCGACCCCGGAATATGCGCCCGCTGGTACTGCTCAGGCACGTCGCAGTCCACGATGCGCACGTTCCTATCGTTCATATGCTCCGCCACCCACGCTGTATCGACGAGAAACTCTGGGTGAACGTATCCTGATTTCGATGTCATAGCCGCCTCCCGCATCGCTGGCATGCCTGCATTCTACGTTCCGACTATCCACGGGTCAACGTGCTCTGGCCCCATGTCCCTTCGACACCTATACTCATCGGCACCACCACTCGGAGATTGAGCCTATGTCCTATCCCGTCTCAGAAGAGTCCCGCCACCAAATTCTGGACACCGTCCGCAGCTTCGTCCAGCGTGACGTCCTCCCCGTCGCCTCCCAACTTGAGCACGACGATGTCTACCCAACTGACCTCGTTGACCAGATGGCAAGCCTCGGCCTCTTCGGTATCACTATCCCCGAAGAGTACGGCGGCCTCAGCTTGGACTACATCACCTTCGCCTCAATCTTCGAGGAACTAGCCAAAGGCTGGATGAGTCTCACCGGTCCCATTGGCACGCACCACGTCGCCGCCTATGTCATTGCCCAATACGGTACAAATGCTCAAAAACAGAAGTGGCTGCCTCTTATGGCCCGCGGCCGCATCCGCGCCGGCCTTGCCCTCACCGAGCCCAACGCCGGCAGCGACGTCCAGGCCCTCCAGACCACCGCCCGCCGCGACGGCGACCGATATATCCTCAACGGCTCCAAGCTCTTCATCACCAACGGCCGCCGAGGCCACCTCTTCGCTGTCCTCGCCAAGACCAACCCGTCCGCCCAGCCGCCCCATCGCGGTATGAGTTGCTTTATCGTGGAAAAAGGCGCGCCAGGCTTTTCCGTGGGCCGAGACCTGGACAAGCTGGGCTATCGCAGCCTGGACACATGCGAGTTGCTATTTGAAAACGTCTCTGTGCTAGATGCCAACCTCGTCGGCGGTGTGGAGGGCAAGGGCTTTGCCCAGGTCATGAGCGCCTTGGAGGCGGGCCGCATCAACGTCGCCGCCCGCGCCGTCGGCGTCGCCCAGGCCGCCCTGGAGGCCTCCCTTCGATACGCCCAACAGCGCCGCGCCTTCGGCAAGCCCATCGCCGAGCATCAGGCCATCCAGCTAAAGTTGGCGGACATGGCGACTAAGATCCAGGCGGCCAGATTACTCACCCTTGACGCCGCCTCTAAAAAAGACCAGGGCCTGCGCGCGGACCTGGAGGCCGGTATGGCTAAGCTTTTCGCCAGCGAGGTTTGCGGAGAGGTTACGCTGGAAGCCCTCCGGATCCACGGCGGCTACGGCTACGTCAAAGACTACCCCGTCGAGCGCTACTACCGTGAAGCTCCCCTCATGATCATCGGCGAAGGCACCAACGAGATTCAAAAACTCGTCATCGCCCGTGAACTGCTAAAACGCTACGCTCTATAAAAAACTGGCCCGCCCCGTCACTCAGGGCGGGCCAGTAAATTTGTGCTTTAATCCCTAGTCGTCGGAGCCTCCGGCCACCGCCGGAATCTCCGAGGACTTCGGGCCCTCCACCCTCAGGTCTGGTAGCCAGCCCAGCCAGTTGGGCAGGTACCAGTTCCAATTCCCCAGCAGCTTCATCGATGCCGGCACCAGCACCGACCGCACTATTGTCGCGTCGATAAGCACCGCCAGGCCCAGCCCAAAGCCCATCTGCTGCAAGCCCACCAGGTCGCCCGCGGCGAAGGACCAGAACACCGCCACCATTATCAGCGCCGCGCCTGTGATAAGCCGTCCCGTAGACCTGATGCCAAAGGCCACCGACTCAGCGTTGTCTTTCGTCTGGTCGTATCGCTCCCTGATTCGGCTGAGCAAGAACACATGGTAGTCCATGGACAGGCCGAAGAGCACCGAGAATAGGAACAGCGGTATCCAAGCCTCAATACTGTCGTGCTGCTGGAACCCCAGCACGTCCGCCAGCACTCCATCCTGGAAAATCAACACCACGATGCCGTAGGTCGCCCCCACTGATAGCAGGTTCAGGGCAATAGCCTTGGCAGGCACCACAATGGATCGGAAGACCACCATCAGCAGTAGGAAGCTCACGCCCAGCACAAACACGAACACGTAGGGCGTGATGCCCTTAGCCATGTCGAAGAAGTCGATGTTGAAGGCTGTCTCGCCCGTCACGCTGATCTCCACAGGCACGCCGGCAAAGGCCTCGGGCACGTAATCGCTCCTCAGCCGCCGGATGGCCTCCTGCGACTCCTTGCTGGCGGAATCGCCCATCACCGGCACTGCCAGCACTCCAAGGTCGCCTGCGCTGTTGACCTCTAGTTCCCTTGGCGCGCCAAAGACATCGTCCCCTTCAAGCCGGGTCTTCAGCCTGTCCACCGCCGCCAGCACCGCAGGCGAATTGGCATCGCCGTCGATCACTATCTCGGCGGGCGTCGTGTCTTCTTGCGCGAACTTCTCTTCCAGGATTAGGAACGCTTCCTTGGACTCGATTCCGTCCGGGAAAGTGGACACGCCGGCGAAGCCGATATGAAGCGAGAAGAAGGGAATCAGCGCGGCGACTAGCAGTCCGCCCGCCACCAGAAGACTCAGAAACGGCCGCGCCATCACGCCTCGCGACAGCCTGTTCCAGAAACCACTTCTCACGTCCTGGTCAAAGTGCGCCTGGCCTTTCCCAATAACAGGTATGGTAAGCCAGTTCAGCTTGTCGCCAAGAAGGCTCAGGATGGCAGGCAGCAAAGTCAAAGACGCCGCCACCGACGCCACCACCACGAATATGGCGCCCAGCCCAAGCGCTATGTACACGTTGGAAGGCACTATCACCATGCCTACCAGGGCTAACAGAACAGTCATGCCGCTGAAAAACACCGCCCTGGAAGCCGTGTTCCCTGTCTTGGTGATCGCCGCTACCTTATCCAGCCCCTTGGCCCTCTCTTCACGATACCTGGCTATGATGAACAGGCAGTAGTCGATTCCCACCGCCAGGCCGATCATGAAGATGAAGTTGGTCACAAAGAAGGACAGCTCGTAAGCCTGGCCCACTATAGCCGCCGCTCCCAGGGCCACCATAATGGACGCGATGGCCAGGGCCAGCGGCACCAGCGCCGCTATTACCGCTCCAAAAACTATGACCAGGATGATTAATGCGATGGGAACGCCGAAGGCCTCACCCTTCTGAAGGTCCTTTTCCGATACCTCCTTGAAGTCCAGACTTACCGTGGCCTGGCCTGTCATCAACACCTTGAACTCGGTCTGCTGACCCTTGGCCTCGTCCACCGCGGCCGCAACCTTGTCGATGTTATCGCTGGCCTGGTCAAAGTCCCCGGCCATGGTGAAGGGTATGACCGTGGTCTTGCGGTCCTCGGACACCAGGAATTGGTTCCTCTCCTGGTAGTAGTTGCTTAAAGTCTCCTGTCGGATAACGTCAGGGCCCAGGGCCGTTAGGCTCTGGTAGATATTTGTTACGGCCTGCTGAAACGCGGGGTCGTCCACCGTGCGAGTCGTCGAGTCCACTATCACGACTTCGTTGGTGCCAATCTCGCCCCGCAGGCGTTCCTCTATCAGAGTGAATCCCTGCTTCGATTCGGGGTTGTTGGCGAAGTCGAATTTGTCCGTCAGCACGTCGCTCAATAGCGTGCTGGTCAGGAACATCGCCGCCACTAGTCCTACCACCCACAGGCCCACCACCGTCCAGGGCCTCCGTGCGCTGATGTTGGCTAACGACCGAGTTGAAAGGCTGAAGTTCGACGCCATAGTCTCCTCTCATTTATCTCCTCTTCCTGCTTGATTTCTCTCTCCGTCCATTGCCGCTTTTATCAAGTTTTTTGAGCCAGAACCGTCCCGAGTACATCGACTTGATCACCTCAAGACACTGGCTAAAGTCCTCCCCCGGGTTCAGGGCTTTCTGCAGCACCGTCCCATACCACATCGCCATCAGCGTCCGCGCCGCCGCCCTGGCGTCCAGTCTCCCGTCGACCTCCCCCTTCTCCTGCGCTTGCCGCATAGTCTTGGTCATAGCGCTCAACAGGGCTTCAGTGTTTTGCGATAGCGCCTCCTGGATTGAAGGGTTTATCACCGCCTCCGCCCACAACTGAACATTCGCCTGCAAATGAGGCTGCGACTCCGGCTGGCTTAGAAAAGCGAAACCCTCGTCCGCCAGGCTGTCCAGCCTCGCCAGCGTATCCTCTACCGACTCGGCCCGCGACGCCAGCTCGTTGTTCCGCTCCTGGCACTCCCCGCAAATGGCCGCGATAATCTCTTCCTTGCTTCGGAAGTAGCGGTACACCGCCCCGGGGCTTAACTGGGCGCCGCTGCAGATGTCCTGCATGGTGGTCTTGTGAAAGCCTTGTCCGGCAAAGCACACAAAGGCGGCGTCCAAAATCTGACGGCGCCGCGCCTCTAGGTGTTCCTCCCCTATTTTAGGCAACTTACCTATTTTCCTTGTGAAATGTTTGACGAAGGAACGTTCACTTTTTTACAATAATCGCGCCCTTTTGTCAAGCATCTCTTATGTTAGTTGACTCTTACATACCGCAATGCTATATTCCAGCCGTGCTGGACGAAAAGCTTAAAGCCATCGCGGAACCCCGCCGCCGCCAAATCCTCAAGCTAGCACTGGACCGAGAGTGGGCCGCCGGCGAGATCGCCGCTCAGTTCAATGTCACCCGCCCCGCCATCTCCCAACACCTCGCCGTCCTCGTCGCCGCCGACCTCCTCCAGGTCCGAAGGCACGGCACACGCCGTTTCTACCGTTCAAATCCCCAGGGGCTGGAGGAGCTTAAGGCCTTCCTCAGCGACTTCTGGGATGCTAATCTTTTGTCCCTCGCTCGTGAAGCTGAAGCCGAAGAACGGAGGTCTAGATCATAGCCATGGCTTTGCGTAAACTCCTGCGTCGCAAGACTGATGTCGTCGAAAAACCGTCCGCGTCGGCGCCAGGCCGGAGACCGTTTTCCCCTTCTTAACCGACCCCAAGAAGATGGTCAAATGGAAAGGCGTCGAAGCCACCCTGGACCCTAAGCCAGGCGGCGTCTATCGAGTAAACGTCACTGGCCGCGACATCGCCCTGGGCGAGTATGTGGAAATCGTTCCCAATAAGAAAGTCGTTTTCACCTGGGGCTGGGAAGGTGGTGGCCATCCCATACCGCCAGGCTCCACCACCGTCGAAATCACCCTCACCCCCGACGGCGACGGCACCATCGTCCGACTGCGACACTACGGCCTCGCCGCGGCTGAAGCCCGCGAGCAGCACGCCATCGGCTGGGGTCACTACCTGGAGCGCCTCGCCCTCGCCTCCATAGGCATCGACCCGGGCGTGGACCGATTCACCGGCATCCTTGGCGCCTGAATCTCGCTTCACCTGTGGCAGGTCTAATTACACACAAAAAGGAGATTTCCTATGCCCAACCCAGTTGTCCATTTTGAAATCTACGGCAAGAGCCAGAAGCTCCAGGAGTTCTACAAAAAGGTCTTCGATTGGCACGTCGACAGCAACAACCCTATGGACTACGGCTTCGTCGATACCCACGCCGGCGGCATCAACGGCGGCATCCCTGTCCCTCCCGACAAAAAGCCCCGCGTCATGGTCTATATAGAAGTCAAAGACCTCAACGCCTTTCTAAAAAAGATAGAGAAGGCTGGTGGCAAGACCCTCATGCCTCCCACCGAAATCCCCGGTGTGGTCACCTTCGCCCAGTTCGCCGATCCAGACGGCAACGCCATGGCTTGGTCAAAGCTGAAGCCAAGTAAGAATTTCTGCCGTAGGACTTCACCGCTGTCTGGCCATAGTTGCAACCCCTAATCGTTCGGCTGGCGTTATTGCTGTTTCAGGACGATAATCAAGCCATGTGGATCCAAGGCGGTGAGACGTGTATAAACAAGTCCTGGTCCCCCTTGACGGCTCAACCCTCGCCGAAGGCGTTCTGCCCTATGTGAAGCAAATCGCGGGCAAGGCCAAGCTGTCGGTCAAGCTACAGAGAGTAGTCGAGCCCACCTTTGAAGAGCTGAAAGGTCTAAAAGAAAGAGACCCTTCCCGGCGGCCCAACCAGCCTTCTATGCAGGAGGCCCTGGATTATCTCGATACCCCCGCCAAGTACCTTCGCGGCCTCGGCGTCCATGTCACCCCCGCCGTCAGCAAGGGCGTTCCCGCCGTCGAAATCATCAGCGAGGCTGAAAAGGACCCCGAGACCCTGGTCGCCATGGCCACTCACGGCCGCTCTGGTATAAGTCGGTGGCTCATGGGCAGCGTGGCCGACAAACTGCTCCGCTACTCTGACCTCCCCATCCTCCTTATTCATCCCAAGGACGGGAGTCCCATAGCCCCGGAGCCCCAGTTTAGGACCGTCATCGTCCCCCTCGATGGGTCCATCCTTAGCGAGCAGGTTCTCCCCCCACGTCCAAGACCTCGTCAGGGTTTTATCCCTTAGAATCATCCTCTTCAGGGCTACGCCTTTTCCCGTCAACTACCCTGCCTCCACTCTCGGCGCTCCGCCCATGGCAGTCGCTTGGCAGAGCTATTTCGAAGAGGCCAAGTCCGCCGCCCATAGCTATCTAAAGAGAATTTCCGCGGACCTTGAAAGCTCGTCATTGGCGGTTGAGACTCGTCATCTTCCCGGCGATCCCGCCGCAAACATCATCGACCTCGCTTCCCGTACTCCAGACAGCTTCATCGCCATGACCAGCCGCGGTCAGGGCGGTCTGGCCCGCGCCGTCCTCGGCAGCGTCGCTGACCGCGTCGTCCGCCACGCCGCCGAGCCTGTCCTGGTTATACGCCCTAAGTAGCCTCCTGAATCATTTACAGCCAGTACCCATACATGGTCAGGAGGATCCCAAGCCGGGGCTTAAATTGCCCGAATGGGTAGAGGAATGAAAAGGGCCCTCGGCTTTTTCGACGTTACTAACATAACAGTCGGCTCCATTATCGGCGCCGACATCTATATAGCCTCGGCCCTCACCGCCGGTCTAATTGGCCCCTTCGCCTTATTTGTGTGGGTAGTGGCCGGTCTAATGGCCGCCGTGCTGGCCTTGGTGTTCGCCTTTAGCAGCCACTACGTGCCTGGGGTCGGTGGCCCCTTCGCTTACGTCTCCGAGGCTTACAACGATTTCTGGGGCTTCCTGGCAGGCTGGAGCCTCTGGATAGCCGAGCTAATCGCACTGCCCGTCTTTGCCATCGCCTTCAGTAGCTACCTTCAATACTTCGTTGAACTCAGCGCCTGGCAAGATATGCTTGTCAAAGCAGCTTTCCTGCTCACACTCACCACAATAAACGTTGTGGGTGTTAGGGCCGCGGGGACTGTTAACGATATTCTGACCATCCTGAAGCTTTCCCCGCTATTGCTTCTGGTAATAGCGGGTTTGGTCTACATTGCTCTGCATGGACACGTTTTGGGTGACAACTTGACTCCCCTCACCCCTCTAGGCCTTGGGCACTTTGGAGAATCGTTGGTTCTGATCTTCTGGGCCTACGTAGGCTTTGAACTGACTGGCATCCCTGCCGGTGAAGTGCGAGACCCCGCCAGGACCATCCCCCGAGCCATTGTGACCGGCATCATCATTGTTACACTGTTCTATCTCACCACCCACTTTGTAGTCTATGGCGTGCTTAACTGGCAAGAGTTGGCTCAAACTTCTACACCGCTGGTTTCTACTGGCGCCATAGTGTTGGGTTCCGTCGGCGCGGCGGTCATTGGGATTGGCGCCTTGATTTCGGTTTCTGGGTCTGATGAATCAGACATGCTGGCCACTGGTCGCCTCTCCTATTCAATGGCTGCTTATGGCCTGTTTCCAAAACCCTTTGCCAAACTCCACCCCAAGTTTGGAACCCCTAGCAATGCGCTGATCGCCCAGGGCGCCCTGGCCTTCCTGATTTCCATCTTCTCCGGCATCCCCAAGCTTATCTCCTTCTCCGTGTTCAACCTAGGCTTCGTTTTCCTGCTGACGTGCTTAGCATTGCTGGTGTTGCAGAAGCGAGCTGGCCATTCTTCAAGGCGCTATATGCTCATTCCTCTCCTTGGCCTTGGAATTTGCTGCTATCTCCTGTACTCCACATCCGTGACTGATAAGCTTGTTGGCTCTGGAGTGCTTATGGCCGGCGTGTTCTTGTACGCCTTCTTCTCGCCCAAAGTAGAGCTCTCCCACTCAAGTGCGCCCCTGATATCTACAAGTGAGCGGCTGGCCCATAGCCTGAGCAGAGAGCGTCGCTTCCTCGGTAATCTCTTTCATATGCTCCGCAGGCTGTTAGGTTCGGCTGCGAAACCCTAATAGCCGCTCCCTTGCCTCCCGCACCCTCCCCGCCTATACTTGCCCCCGTCGCGACTACCCGCCTCAGGAGGTCTCTTATGCCTAAACTCACGGCAGCCCAAGTCGAACAAGCCCTCGCCCATAACGGCATCAAAATTTCCGATGCCAAAATCAAAAAGCTCACCGCTCTCTACAATCAGTACTCTCCCAAGCTGGACGCCCTCCACGACCAGGACCTGGAAAACGAAGAAGTCGCCGGCGTCTTCTCCCCCGCCTGGGACGCTGACGAGGAGGCCTAGCTATGCCTGTCAAGACCAGCCAGCCCCTCCATTTCATGACCATCCGCGAGGCCGCCTCTCGCATCAAAAAGCGCGACCTCTCCCCTGTTGAACTAACTCACGCCTTCCTCGACCGCATCGCCAAGGTCGACAAGAAGACCAAGTCCTATGTCACCCTCACCGCCGACTCGGCCCTCAAAGAGGCCCGCGCCGCCGAGGCCGAAATCCTCAAGGGCAAGTACCGCGGCCCCCTCCACGGCATCCCCCTCGCCCACAAAGACCTTTACGACACCAAGGGCATTCGCACCACCGCCCAGTCCAAAGTCCACGAGCATCGCGTCCCCGACGAGGACGCCACTGTCATCGCCCGCCTCAAGCAGGCCGGCTCGGTCATGATGGGCAAGCTCGCCATGCACGAGTTCGCCTCCGGCGGCCCTCCCACCGACCTCTTTGAGCAGGCCCGCAACCCCTGGAACACGGACTACATCACCAGCGGCTCCTCCTCAGGCTCCGCCGCCGCCGTGGCCGCCGGCCTCTGCATGGGTTCCCTCGGCTCCGATACCGGCGGCTCCATCCGCGGTCCTGCCTCCTTCTGCGGCATCGTCGGCCTCAAGCCTACCTACGGTCGCGTCAGTCGATACGGTGTTATCCCACTCTCCTGGTCCCTGGACCACGTCGGCCCCATGACATGGACTGTCGAGGACACCGCCTATATGCTCCAGGCCATCGCCGGCCACGACCCCAACGACTCCACCACCTCCCGCGCTCCCGTCCCCGACTACTCCCGCTCCCTCAAAGAGGACATCAAAGGCCTGGTCGTCGGCATTCCTTCCCACTACTTCTTCACCAGCAAAAATGGCGCTGACGCCGAGACCATCGCCATCGTCAAAAAGGCCGTGACCCAGTTGGAGGAGCTGGGCGCAAAAGTCCAGGACGTCAAAATCCCCAGCCTGGAGCATGTCCAGATCGCCAACACCGTTATCCTTCAGACTGAGGCTTTCACCTACCATCTCCCCAACCTTCAGTCCCAGCCCCAAAACTTCGGAGAGTATCTCCTCGCCCGCCTCTACCTTGGCGGCGTCTTCACCGCCGCCGACTTTGTCCAGGCCAGCCGCATGCGAAGCCGCATCAAGCGCGAGTTCGCCGAAGCGCTGCGAAAGGTCGACGTCATCGTCAGCCCCTCCATGTCCGGCGCCCCTGCCCTCTATGAAGGCTACGATCCCGTCTCGGTAGCCATCACGCCCAGCTTTACCGCCCCCTACAACCAGACGGGCATGCCGGCCATATCTATACCCTGTGGCTTCAACAAAAAGAAAATGCCCATCGGCCTCCAGATCGCTGGTAAGCCCTTCGATGAGCCCACGGTGCTGCGAGTCGCCTACACCTACCAGCAGGCCGCCGAACTCTACAAAAAGCGCCCACCGATCTAGGCTAGGTAGACACCGACGAAAATAAAAGGGAGAGGTCTTGAGCCTCTCCCTTTTATCTGCCTTAATCTGGACTCTTGTGAAATTGCACACTAAGATAAAGGCATGCCTAAAAACATCAAGTCGCCATTAACCCACAAAACCAGCTCAGACAGCCCCCTCGACCTCATATACCAGGAATTCCGCCACGACTCCATCTACCGCCAGCGCACCTTCATCATGGTCGAAGGCGAGCCCTTCCACGTCCGCACACGATGGCACATCGCCGTAGCCGCGGCCAACGGGCAAAGCGTCGAAAACGTGGAAGTGCGCGTCGTCAGCGTGAACGGTAAGCGCCGCCCCGAGTTCCTCAACCCCCTGAAGCCCGCCAGCAACTCGGACCAGAACATGGCCTCCGATATGCCCAGCGCCTTCACCGTCCCCCCGCACACGCCGCGTCTTGTCGGCGTACTCTTCTGGGACGGCACCCAGCCTGACGGCGAGAAACTAAAGCTGATGACCCACACCTTCGGCCCCCTGCCTGCCCTCCCCATCCAACCCTCCGAGATCATCATCGAAGCCCGGGGCCAAAACATCCAGCCCGTCCAGCGCGTCTTCCGCATCGAACCCCAGGGCTACGGTGAGCCTAGGTTCTGGATAAAGTGATCTAAGACGAAGAGAAATAAAATAAATATGGAGCGGAAGACGGGATTTGAACCCGCGACCCTCTCCTTGGCAAGGAGATGCTCTACCGCTGAGCCACTTCCGCTCGCTCACATGGTGCCGAGGGTCGGGATTGAACCAACGACACGTGGATTTTCAGTCCACTGCTCTACCACTGAGCTACCTCGGCGCACTTAAAAGTGTATGTGTCCACACTACCAGTGTCAAGTTCAACAACCCTCGTCTCAAGCGTATCCCTGCGGTCAACGCGCATCGCCATCCCCTAGCGATTTCCCCTGTACACCGCCCCCTGCTGTGCTACAATAGTGCCCAATTTCACATACTGCCTTTAACCGCCTATGACCTTCATCTACATCGCCACCGACCGCCCCGGCGCCGGCAAGACCGCTGCCGCCCTGGGCCTCGCTGCCCACCTCCTCTCCCAGGGGAAACGCGCCGCCTATGCCAAGCTCTTCTCCGGCAACCCCGCCGGCGACCCTGACGTCGCCTTCGCCGCCCAGCGATTCCCCGGAGCCGCCATCGCCCAGCCAGATTTTCCCTTCCCCCTGAGCGACCTCGCCTCCAACTCCGCCCAGGCGCTCAATAAGGTTAAAACTTCTCTAACCCCCCACATGTCGCGTTATGAAGCTGTCGTGGTGGAAGGCCCCAGCCTCGTTGGCCCCGCCGGCGATATGTCCGGCATTTCCAAACAGGCCGTCCAGACCCTCGGTGCCAAGGCGGTCTTGGTGGCGCGATATGAAAAAGGCGTCGCCGCCGACACCCTCCGCGCCAAGGCCCTGTCCCTGGGCACAAGCGCTGGAGTCATCATCAACATGGTCCCTCGATACCGCCTCTGCGAGGTACAGCAGGCGCTTGCTCCCCTTGGCAAGCAATTCCTCGGCGCTATACCTGAAGACCGAGTAATGATGGCCCCCACTCTAGGCCAGGTCGCCCGCCAGCTTAACGCCCAGTGGGTCATGGGCCAGGAGAAGTCTGAGGTCCTTTTGGAAAGTTTCCTCATCGGCGGCAACATCATGGACTCGGGGACAACTTATTTCGGACGAAACGAGGCCAAGGCAGTAGTCGTCCGCGGCGACAGGCCGGACCTCCAGCTCGCCGCCCTTCGCGAACCCCTCCGCGCCCTCATCCTCACCGGCGGCCACGAGCCTGTAGAGTACATCTTCCACGAGGTCGAGACCCGTAACACTCCCTTAATCATTACCCCCCACGACACCCATGGCACGTCCAACACCCTGGGGGCCCTGCTGGAAAGCGTCTCCGTCCGTCACCCCGCCAAAATATCCCGTTTCCAAGACCTCCTAAACCAGTACTGCAATATTCCCGCCCTTATTGCATAATTGTTATTGGGCCTTTTAAATTTTCATGTTGGCCCTGTTTTGTGAGCACATTAATTTATTTATTAGCTGGGGAGTCAAGGAGGAAAGGGCTGGCTTTCCATAAAAAGGTCGGAATGGCCCTTGTGATTTAGCTACAAAAGCCCTACAATCCTTGTTTGTGTAAAATTTTAAAGGGGGGCAGGTGATTGAATGCACTAGGGGTTCACGTCTTGCTGGAACTCAAGGAATGTAATCCAGCACTCTTGGACGATCTAGAGTACGTAAAGAAGGTAATGGTTGAAGCGGCTCAGGAGGTCGGCGCCACCATCATCGGCGAGTCCTTTCACCGCTTTTCACCTCAGGGCGTCACCGGCGTCCTAGCCATTGCCGAATCGCATATAAGCATCCACACGTGGCCGGAGTTCCGATACGCCGCGGCTGACATCTTTACCTGCGGCGCCGCCATCAAGCCTAAGATCGCCGCTCAGTACCTCATCGAAAAGTTTGAATGCCGCAAGCCCGGCATGTCTGAAATCTTTCGCGGCACTGAAGTCCTGGCGCCCGTCGGCCCTCGTTAGACCTGCCCATCATGGAAATCCTCGGCAAGTGGTACTTTGAGCTGATTGCGCCCGACCAGCAGCTCATTTACCGAATTAAAAACTCCATCTACTCCGGCGTCACCCAGTATCAGGGCGTCGAAATCCTCGAGACCTCCACCCTGGGCCGCTCTCTGGTCCTGGACAACAAGACCCAGTCCACCGAGGCCGACGAGTTTGTTTATCACGAAGCCCTGGTCCACCCCGCCATGCTCCTCCACGCTCGCGGCCCGCGCAGCGTCTTCATCGGCGGCGGCGGCGAGGGCGCTACCCTCCGCGACGTGCTGGCCCACAAGAGCGTCCAGCGCGTTGTCATGGTGGACCTGGACAAAGAGGTTGTTGGCCTCTGCAAAAAGTACCTCCCAGGCCACCACCAGGGCGCCTTCGACGACCCTCGCGTCGAGCTGCGGCACGAGGACGCCCGCCAGTACCTCGCCGGCACTACCGAAAAGTTCGACGCTTTCATCCTCGATCTGGTGGATCCCCTGGAAGGCGGCCCCGCCTATAAGCTCTACACCACCGAGTTCTATAACATCGTCAAGTCTAAAATGAACCCTGGCGCCATCCTCGTCACCCAGTCCGGCCCCGCCGGCATCACCTTCTTCCGGCAGACCTTCTCCCCCATACACCGCACCCTCTCCGCCGTCTTTCCTAAAGTCCAGGCCTACACTATTTACATGGCCTCTTTTGTCGCCCTCTGGAGCTTCAACCTGGCCTACACTCAGCCTCCCGCTCAAGACCCTTCCCCTGAGCAAATCGATGCCCTTATCCCACAGCGCATCAAAAAGCCCATGAAGTTCTACGACGGCATCTCCCACCGCCACATGTTCTCCCTCCCCCTCTACCTCCGCCGCGGCCTCGCCGCGGAGACCCGCGTCGCCACCGACGACAACCCCGCCTACATGATTTAGTCCCTCACGTCAAACTCCTCGACGTACTCATGCCGTTGGTTGCAGCCTATGACAGAGTCTATTTCTGGCTGGAGTTCCAACTTCCCCTCGCTATTATTTCCTGGGACTGTACCTACGTACAATCTTGAAAAAACCTCCCTCCCCTAGCAATAATGTTCGATATATGCTTTCTAACACCCACCAGGGCCAATTGGTGTTTCCAGCATGAGCCTCACTGTCACCAAAAAGCCATACATCGCGAAAATAGAAGAGCGTGGCAGCCTTCAGGTGTGGTTTGTGGATGGGAGCTACGTACGCGGCCACGTCGATAATGAATTTACAAACTTCGGTCAGCACTACCGCTATCCTTACATCCCGGAAAACGAGTTGTGGATCGACTGGGACCCCAAAGGCGACGAGACCAGTTTTTTATATCGACCACCTCCTTGTCGAGCACCGGCTTATGGCGAAAGGCCTCCCCTACGCCAAAGCGTTAGAAGAAGCCGACCGCGAAGAGCGCAAGCAGCGACGCCGGGCCGGTGACCTAAGCCGACTCACCCACAACGGGACCACCCTGCCGGACATCAAGTCCGTCCACCGGCATCTGTGGAAACACCTTGAGAACGGCACTACCGTCTGGGTCGTTGACGGAAGGCTGGTCCGTAGCGTCTTCGACATTGATTTCACTGCCGGCGGCCACGACCACGTCTACGAATTCGTCCCCGCTGACGAGGTCTGGATCGACGACAAGATCGACGAGAGCGAACGCCCCTACGTTCTCCTCCACGAGCTCCATGAGCGTAACCGCATGGCCGGGGGTTGGACCTACAGCAAGTCCCACCTGGAATCCAGCCGCCTTGAGTACCGCTGCCGCCACCACCCCGACGAGCTCCACCCCGCCCTCATTAAAGAAGGCTGGGCCTAACTCGGTTTCTGCGCCACACCCTCCCCTTCAACCTCTGTAGTTTAGCTAAGAATTGAGGGCGGGAAAAAGAAGCGATTTGTCATTCCGAGCGGAGTCTGTACTCGGACGTAGTCGAGGAATCTGTTGTGACGGTAACTACGCCAGACTTATACTGACACGCCATGCGACTTCCCTCCCCCTACAAATGCCTTCAACGCCGCGATGACTAACCTTACTTTTTCTCAATTCATCCAGATAAAATGCTCCCATGATTAGGCCCACCATACCCAGCGACACCGCCACCCTCGTAACCATGGCCGGCGACACCGGCGTCTTCAAGCCCTTGGAAATCCAGGCCCTGCAAGAAGTCCTGGACGACTTTCATAGCCAGGCCAACAAGGAGGGACACCGCTCGATAACCTACGAGCAAGACGGGCACCTGGCCGGCTTTGCCTACTTCGCCCCCGCCGCCATGACCGACCGCACCTGGTACCTTTGGTGGATCGTCGTGAACAAACAGATCCAGGCCCGAGGCATCGGCGGCAAACTTCTAAGCCGCGTTGAGGAAGAAATCCGCCATTCTGGAGGCCGCCTTCTCCTCATCGAAACCTCATCCCTGCCCCACTACGACCTTACCCGCCGCTTCTATCTCAAACATGGCTACAAGCAAGCCACAGTCCTCCACGACTTCTACGCTGACGGTGACGACCTGGTCGTCTACAGCAAACGCATTACCAACTAAAACCTCGATTGTCTCCTAACTAGGTTGTCTCAACACCATCCTACCGCATGTTAAAACCAGCCTCCCAGCAATAACCAAGGCCAGCAAAGCAGAGGGTCTAGGGCGAGCCCTAGTCCTCCTTCTCCTCGTACTGCTCCTTTAGCATCTTCACCACGTTCGGGTCCGCCAGCGTCGTCGTGTCCCCCAGCACCCGCCCCTCCGCGATGTCCCGCAGCAGCCGTCGCATAATCTTCCCGCTGCGAGTTTTCGGCAGGTCCGCCGCGAAATATATCTCGTCCGGCCTCGCTATCGACCCAATCTTCGTCGCCACATGCGCCTTCAGATCGTCCTTCAACTGCGGTGTCGCCTTGACCGACTCCTTAATCGTCACGAAGGCTACCAGCGCCTGCCCCTTCAACTCGTGTTCTCTGCCGATGGCCGCCGCCTCCGCCACCGACTGGTGGTCCACCAGCGCGCTCTCCACCTCCATAGTGCTTATCCTGTGCGCCGATATCTTGATAACGTCGTCCACCCTGCCCAACAGCCAGAGGTTTCCCTTCTCGTCCATCTTCGCCCCGTCGCCCGTGAAGTAAATCCCTGGGTACTTGCTCCAATACTGCTGCTTGAACCGGTTATCATCTCCATAGATAGTCCGCAGCATCGATGGCCATGGGCGCTTCAGCACCAGGTATCCGCCCTGTCCAGGCCCGACGGCATTACCTTGCTCGTCCACCACCTCCGCCTTGATCCCAGGGAACGGCCGCGTCGCCGACCCGGGCACCTGCGTCGTCACCCCCGGCAGCGGCGTAATCAATATCGATCCCGTCTCTGTCTGCCACCACGTATCGACAATCGGGCACCTTCCCCCGCCGATGTGCTTCCAGTACCACATCCACGCCTCGGGGTTTATAGGCTCCCCCACCGTCCCCAGCAGCCGTATCGACGAGAGGTCGTGTTTCTTGGGGTGTTCCTCCCCCCACCTCATACACGCGCGGATCGCCGTCGGCGCCGTATAGACAATCGAGCAGGCGTACTTCTCGACGATGGCCCAGAACCGGTCGCGGTCCGGCCAGTCCGGCGCACCTTCATACATCACTGTCGTCGCCCCGTTGGCCAGCGGCCCGTATACCACATAGCTGTGTCCCGTTACCCAGCCGATGTCCGCCGTGCACCAATAGACGTCGTCCTCTTTGAGATCAAAAACCCACTTGGATGTAGCGTAAGCCCCAGTCAGATAACCGCCCGTCGTGTGGACAACCCCCTTGGGCTTCCCTGTCGTACCGCTGGTGTAGAGGATGTACAGCATGTCCTCGCTGTCCATGGACTCGGGCGGACACTTCTGCGGCTGCTTGTCCACCAGGTCGTGCCACCACACGTCCCGCCCCGCCTTCATCGGCGTCGACATCGACTCCCCCACCCGCTTCAACACCACCACCTTCTCGACGCTGCTGGTTCCAGACAGCGCCTCGTCGGTGTTCTGCTTCAGCGGCACCACCCGGCCCCGGCGCCACCCTCCGTCCGACGTCACCACCACCTTGGACTGGCAGTCGTTGATACGGTCCTTCAGCGCCTCCGGGCTAAACCCCCCGAACACCACACTGTGCGGCGCGCCGATCCGCGCGCACGCCAGCATCGCTATCGCCGCTTCCGGCACCATAGGCATGTAAATCGTCACCCGGTCGCCCTTCTTCACCCCCAGGCTCTTCAACCCGTTGGCGAACTTCCCCACCTCTCGATATAAGTCCTGGTAGGTGTACACCTTCCAGTCCCCAGGCTCCCCCTCCCATATAATCGCCGCCTTATTTCGCCTCGGCCCGTTCAAATGCCTATCGACACAGTTGTACGACACGTTGGTCTTCCCGCCGATGAACCACTTGGCGTGGGGCGCCTTCCAGTCCAGCACCTTGTCCCACTTCTTGAACCAGTGCAGCTCCCCCGCAAACCGCGCCCAGAACCCCTCAAAGTCCCGTTCTGCCTCCTCGTACACCTTCGCGTCGCGAATGTTCGCCTTGGCGGCAAACTCCGGTGGCGGCGGGAACGTCCGCTGCTCCTTCAAAAGTGCTTCAATCGTCGGCGATGTATCGGGCATGGCGGTCACCTCGAGCAGGGCTATGAGGACTTTTTATCACAAAGCCTTGGCGGGAGTAAACTTGCGGCTTACTTTCGCTCTTACACCTGACCTGCGGCCCCTCCTGCTCTCCAGGTAGCTGTCCAGCCAGGCCCTGGTAGTCAGCCAGTTCCGCCCCGCCTTTACCGCCTTCAGCCGGCCGCTCTCGCATAGCAGCCGCAAAGTCCCTGGACTCCGCCCGATGGAAGCGCCTGCCTCTGCTAGTGACATAAGCTGGTCTGGGCTGTGGGCCACCAGGTCTTCAGCCTTCAGATGGCGGCTGGCGCCCATGATCTCTATCATCGCGATTTGACCGTCCTCCGCCACGTGAAGCACTACATCGGGATGCTCGTCTTCACCATAACGAGGTTTGATGCTGGATAGGGTCATGGTAAGGATGTCACCCTGTGCGTCGTAATCTATCTTCATCTAGCTCCCCTTTCTCCTTGGATGGACGGAAATGACGACTATTTCTTCCCCTTCGATCACCCAGACCACCCTGAGGTATGACTGGCCTTGAAACGTTCCATTGGACCACTCCATAATGGCCCTTTCTCGGTTCCCCTGGCTTTCCATCCGTTTCCCATTAACTATCACGACCTTCACATCTTCGACGGAAATCCCATAAAGACGCATACTATTTCTGGCTGAACGAGAAAGGGTTAGATTCATCGTTGGCTTTCATGATATGCGATAACGCATATAGAAACAACGTCTCTAATCATCCTGTTTGTTGAGCAATAGCCTGTCCCCTTCCCCAGTGCTATACTCCCCCAGAAATTAGGCTGACGCCGACCTTAGGAGGAACCATGTCTATCGTCGTAAATCCACGAGTGGACAAACTGTCCAAAGACCTTATTGAAGCCTGGAAAAAACTGGCCCCCGCCACCCTGGGCCACATTCTGGAGACCGCTATGGTGCCGGAAATCCAGCCCGTCTACCGGCCCATCAAGCTGGTGGGCCCCGCCCTCACCGTCCAGACCTACCCCCAGATCGCCAGCGCCATGGCCGCCGCCGTCAAAGTCGCTAAGCCCGGCGACGTCCTTGTCGTCGCCCGCGGCGACGACCGACGCCACGGCACCACCGGCGAGATTGGCAGCTACGGCTACATGGAGCTGGGCATCGCCGGCCTCGTCACCGACGGCCCCATCGCCGACACCGTCGCCATCACCCGAATGAAGTTCCCCGTCTACTCCCGCGGCGCCGTGGCCATGACCGGCAAGACCGGCGGCTGGGGCATCGAATGGGGCGCCGTAAACGTTCCCGTCAACGTCGGCGGTGTCGTCGTCAACCCCGGCGACATGGTCTTCGGCGACGAGGACGGCATCCTCATCGCCTCCCCCGAGGAAGCCAGGCAGCACCTCGCCTTCGTCCAGGAAAAAGAAGCCTGGGAGGCCTGGGTGCGCAATGAAGTCCTCAATAAGGGCCGTAAGCTCTCCGACCTCCAAAAAGAGCGCCCCGACCCTATGAAAAAGGTCGTCATCGGCACTATCCGCCGCTAGATTCCCCTCTCACCCATCTCTCCAACCCAGGGCCGCCGGATACCTACACGGCGGCCTTTATGTTTTCTTCAGAGTCTTGGTGTGCAAGGAGATGGATCGGGAATGTCCCTGTCTGGTGCCCCCTCTTCTCCTATTGCAAAGGAGAAGAGGGGGATAGGGGGTGATGAGGTGATCTTCCTTTATCTTCCCCTTCCAGCAGGAAGGGGCCAGGGGATGGTATCCCGCTTAATAACAAGGCTGGTTCTTGGCACAAACTTACCCCAAAGCCGCACCCCATCATGCTACAATCGCCTAGACATGACTACCCACCTTTTGGAAGGCCTCAACTCCGCCCAGCGCGAGGCCGTCGAGACTATTGATGGCCCCCTCCTCATCGTCGCTGGCCCGGGCAGCGGCAAGACCCGCGTCATCACCCACCGCATCGCTTACCTCCTGCGCGAGGTCCGCGTCAGCCCCTACCGCATCCTCGCCGTCACCTTCACCAACAAGGCCGCCCGCGAAATGCAGTCCCGCCTCGACCGCCTCGTCGGCCAGCGCTCCAAAGACCTCACCGTCGGCACCTTCCACGCCTTCTGCGCCCTCACCCTCCGCAAGTACGGCCAGCACGTCGGCCTCGACCCCGGCTTCTCCATCTTCGACGACGAGGACCAGCAAGACCTCCTCAAAATCGCCATGGAAGACGCCGAGGTGGACCCTAAGAAGTTCAACCGCCGCGCCGTCCACAGCGCCATCTCCCGCGCTAAGAGCCTCCTCATGGACTCCAAGGCCATGGCCCTCCGCAAGAGCAACTATTTCGAAGAGATCGCCGCCCGCATTTACGCTCGATACGAGGAGCTTCTAACCAGCAACAACGCCGTGGACTTCGACGACCTCCTCCTCAAGACCGTCCATCTCCTGCGCAACGTGGCCGAGGTCCGTGAGCGTTACCAGGACCGATATGTCCACATGATGATCGACGAGTTCCAGGATACTAACATCTGCCAGTACGAGCTGGCTAAAATTATCGTCGCCAAGCACCGCAACATCTGCGTCGTCGGCGACCCCGACCAGTCCATCTACTCCTGGCGCAACGCCGACATCCGGAACATTCTCAGCTTCAAGCACGACTTCCCCAACGCCCGAGTCGTCAATCTCGAGGAGAACTACCGCTCCACCTCCAATATCCTGGAAGCCGCTAAGGGCGTCATCGCCGCCAACCGACAGCGCCTTAACAACAACATCCGCACCTCCAAGCCGGGCGGCTCAAAGATAGCCATCCACGAGGCCTTCAACGAGGAGGATGAGGCCAAGTTCGTCCTTCAGCAGATCGACGGACTGGTCCGAAAAAACGGCGTCAAGCTTGGCGACTTCGCCGTCATGTACCGCGTCAACGCCCAGTCCCGCGCCCTGGAGGAAGCCTGCCTGCGATACGGTATTAAATATCGATTGGTCGGTGGCGTTCGGTTCTACCAGCGCCGTGAAGTCAAGGACATCATCGCCTACCTCCGCCTCATCAATAACCCCCACGACCAGGTCAGCATCCTGCGAGTGATAAACGTGCCGACCCGCGGCCTCGGTCAGAAATCTCTAGAACAGCTCGAATACTGGGCCCGCACCCGCAACCTCTCCCTTTACGGCGCCATGGAGCATATATATCTGGAGCGCACCACCGGCGCCGCGCCTACCCACCCCCTCCAGCCCCGCATGGCCCAGTCGGTGGTCAGCTTCGTGGCCTTGATTGAAGAGCTGCGAAAGGAGTCCCAGCAGCGCGACCTGGTATCTCTCCTAGACCTCCTCCTCGAGCGCATCGCCTACAAGACCTACCTGGAAAAAGACCTGGAAGACGCCGAGGAGCGATGGGACAACATCATTGAGCTGCGCAACGCCGCCCAGGACTTCAAAGGCCTGCCGCCTCCCACTGGCCTCACCTCCCTCCTCGAGCACCTCGCTCTGGTCTCCGACGTAGACAACTACGAGGACGCCGCCGACTCCATTACCCTCATCACCCTCCACCAGGCCAAAGGCCTGGAGTTCCCCGTCGTGTTTATCACTGGCCTCGAGGAGGGTCTCCTACCCCACATGCGCTCCATGGACTCCCCCGAGGAAATCGAAGAGGAGCGCCGCCTCTTCTACGTCGGCATCACCCGCGCTATGGAGCGCCTCTTCTTCACCCGCGCCTTCCGGCGAGGCCTCGCCGGCGGCGCCGGCGGCCCCTCCATCCCCTCCCGCTTCCTCCAGGAGGTTCCCCAGCACCTCTTCACCACCCCCGCCCGACTGGAGCCCGTTGGGCGCGCCTCCGCCCCTCCCCTCCGAATGCACACCCCACCCCAGCCGGATAAGGAGGAAAAGCCCGCCCTAGTCCTCCGCGCCGGCGACAAAGTAAAACACTCCATCTTCGGCGAAGGCGTAGTCGTTGGCCTGAAAGGCCAGGGCGGCGACCAGGAAGCCACCGTCGTCTTCAAAAATGACATCGGCATGAAACGCCTGCTCCTAAGCTACGCCCCCCTGGAAAAGCTCAGCGCCTAGGTCTCACTTACTCGCGAAGGACCGCATCTAGGCAAAACAAAACGTGTATTGGCATTCTGAGCAGCGCGAAGAATCTGTTTCGTCTGCAACCCACCCATCACAGTCACCGACTACGCGTCGCCTAGTAACGTAGGAGCGAGGTCGCTCCACCACTGCTATTTTCTATACAATCGTGGAGGCTCGATTTATCGACCCTCGCCCCTTCTAGTATCCGCTTTCCCTTGAACGCCTGGTGCTGATTGAGGCTTGTAAAAATGACAACCAACAATAAAATGGTCATTCCGAGCGGCAGACCCGATGTACTCATCGGGACGCAGTCGAGGAATCTGTTATGTCCGCAGGTCGTTCGCGTATTTTACTGACATGCCCTGTACATCCTCTGCGGCTATTTCTTCTCCGCCAACTCCTTCAGCTTCTTAAGGGCTTGGGCCACATATCCTTAAACATACTCACATATTCATCCACGGTGTCCGTATCTATAAGCACTTCCGTGGCGCCCTTGGCTTCGCGAAACGTGTAGTTCTCCAAAGCTCCGGCCCATCCCTTAACCGCTTCGCTCGTAGTATCCTCGACTCCTTTACTGACGACGCCGAGATGTTTAATTGAAATAAACTTATAAGGCCTGTTCTCCGCGATCGTGCTTACCATCCCTTCCATCTTGCCGCCTTCACCCGGAGCCAAAAACAAAATCTTGCTGCCCTTCCTCCAACTCCCGACATAATGCCCACCCGGCATAAATGCCTCGGTCCACTCCCGATACGTCTTGTCATCGAGCATCGTGTCCCAAACCTTTTCTTTTGGAGCGTCAATTCGCACTGAAAAGTGTAACTTTTCCATAACTTGCTCCAACCTTTCTAACTCAAGAATTTGAGACCTGAACTTTTCTAGCTGTACTTTATTAAGTGTTTACTTGAACACTTAATACTAATTAAGGTCTGATAAGTACGCGAAGGTTGACTTGGCCTAGAAAGTTCCTTCTCCCCTTGTGGGAGAAGGCGCAGGATGAGGGGTAAACGCTGGCAGTACGATACTTTATCACTGCCACCGCCGACCTGAGGCGGGAGTCAGGGGTTGTGTTTGAACTCCCCTACGTATCGAACCGCTCCCCCATCTCCTTCAGGAACTTCTCCACCTCGGGCGACAGCTTGGTCGCGTCCTCTTCCTGGGCCGCCGTCGGCGCGTTCTGCGAGTCGTAATGCACTTCCAGCCGGTCCACCAGCGCCTTCAGCTCCTGATTCCGCGCCACCTCGTTATTTATCTCCTTGTACTGCCGGCGGCCCCGCTCCGAGTCCGCCAGTTCCTTCGGCAAGTTATGTACCGCGCAAATGACCTCGAGTATCCGCGCCGCCCCGGCATAGTCCTCTTCCAACTGCACGTACTGCGGCAGGTGCACCATAATGCTGGCGCTGTCGATAGACCGCTTCTCGATCCCTTCCGCCACCAGGTTCACAATCGACGTCGGCCCCTGGTAGTTGCTGCCTCGAAGCTTTATCACGCTCGAAAACTTCTCCGAGCTCGTCCCGTGCGCCGACCCCGTTACCAGCAACGGCCGCGTGTGCGGCACCGCGTCATACATGCCCCCGATGCGCAGGTAGTGCTTGATGCTAAGCTGGTCTATCACCGCCAGGATCGAGTCCGTGTAGTCCTCGCCGAAGGACTGAGGTTCCAGCACGTGAAGGAACACAAAATCGGGTGCCTTATCCCGTATCGCATAGTTGATAATAGTGTTGGGAATAGTCAGCGTGCGCTTCCCCTCCACGCTTCGAATAATAGGGCGGTATCGCGTGAAGTCGAAGAAGTTCCCCGGCCTCGCCAGCCGTCCTAACTCTTTAGCTCCCAGGAATCTCTCCAGCTTCGACAGCGCAATAGTTCCCACGCTCCCCACGTCTATCCATGGACGCAGCATGGCGATAACGTGGGGCTCTTTAAGCTCTGGCAGCGGCTCCGTCAGTTCAAACGCGCCTACTCGCATGCAGTTATCTTGCCAGAGAAGCCCTCAATGTGCAAGTCTGTAGAGCCTCAGAAACAGGCGTTTCGACATTACCTTTCCTTTAACGAAATAATAATATGCGACTTGCCTAGAAAATAAACATAAATCGTAAACATAGACCAAAACACCGCTGATTACCCCTTATCCTGTGCCCCTTTCCACTCTACTGTCCTCTCAATCGTCATCTTTATGACCGGCCTTCCCTCCATCGCCATGTCCCTGTACTGCGGGTACTTCTCCCGCAGCCGAAGCACCGCCTCACCGTGCTCCACACCCTCCTCCAACACCTCCGCTCTCCCCCTCACCATCACCTGCCATAGTCTTCCCCAGTCCTCTTCATAATGATCGACTACCAGCGCCACTCGCGGGTTCTCGATGATGTTGCGCACCCGCTTCAGCCCCTTCGGCCCCACCCGCTTAGGCTTCTGGTCGATGGCAATGTATATATATCCCTCCCGACTCACAAAACACACCGGCACTACGTGGGGTTGTCCTTCCGCGTCGGCGGTAGCCAGGTGTGCCACCCGGCCCTCACCCAAACGCGCCAACCCTTGTGGCGACGCCTTCACCATCTCCCCCTTGAACGCCTGATGGGAGTAGAGGATTGGGACAACAAAAAAGAAGTCGTTATTGTCATTCTTGTATCTTAAAAAAGGTCTAAACTGTTCTCCAAGCACAGCGATGCCGGCGGGGCAGGCCGTTTCATTCTCGGTCTCATTAGACCGTCGCTCAGCATGGTCGCCCCGCATGG
>Ga0194132_10003486_pt1 | contig 27963 bp, 38 predicted proteins | sample TA2KigOf80mmetaG_FD_148612 | JGI IMG/M metagenome (GOLD analysis project Ga0194132, IMG submission 148612) | Freshwater microbial communities from Lake Tanganyika, Tanzania - TA2015054 Kigoma Offshore 80m | ecosystem: Environmental > Aquatic > Freshwater > Lake | place: Tanzania: Lake... | reverse complement strand
CCCTCGGCTACCGCCCGCCAGCGCCTGAGGCGATGTTGCCACGACTGGCGTTCAGCAGTTCCGCCGGACTAACATAGCGAGTGGTACAAAGTCTGGGGGCAGGTCAATGTTCTTGCGGGAGAGATTGACCGTGGTCTTTCCGGGGCTGAGGGCAAGATATGGCATGGGCATCCGGTCTGGTTCCTGGACGGCAATCCGATAGTCGGGTACAGCATGCAGAAGCCCGGTATTCGACTGATGTTTTGGAGCGGGGCGGATTTCGAAGAGGCGGGCCTGAGCGTAGTGGGCAAGAAGTTCAAGGATGCTTCAGTCTTTTTCAACGACGCTTCAGAGATCAACAAGACTGAGCTGCGTCGGTGGCTGAAGAAGGCCAGAGCAATCCAGTGGGACTATAAGAATATCGTCCGGAGAAAAGGCAAGCTGGAGCGACTGAAATAGAGGGGCAAGCGCAGCCCTTTGTTTCAGCGGGCTGACCACCCTTTCGCTTCAGCCGATGCGCTTAGGCGCGCGACTGAGTCTTCGCGTTCGCCTCCCAGAGCGGCGTTGCGGCTCACGTGCCGGCCACAGGGTCCCACCGCTGTAGGCCTTTCGCCCTGCGGCGCTTGCCGCCTCTGGTATCCTATGCCCAATTTTCAGGGGCAAGGGAGGCAGTCATGAAGGTGATGCGCATCACGATCGTTCACCCGAGGGCGGGGAGAGAGCGCCAGGTGAACCAATTGCTCCATGAGATCGGCGAGTTCATGGCGAAGCAGCCGGGCTACATCAACGGGTACTCGTTGAAGAGCCACGCGGGCCCAACGGCGGTGGCCCGCGTGAGCTTGTGGGAGAGCTCGGATGCGCTGGATAAGGCGGCGATGCAGACGCACACGGTGGCGCTACGGTCGCAGCTCTTCGGCGACCCGTTCACCCAGCACCAGGAGATGCTGCTGGAGGTTGTGGAGGAGCATCCGAAGAAGTAGACCTAGCGCAGGACCACAATATCAACGCCGACTCTGAGCTTTGCCCACTGACGGTCTGTAGTCACCGCCGGAAGATGCAGGATCTTGGCGAGGGTGAGGCAGGCTCTATCGCCTAGGGATAGGCCCAGGGCGTCAAATTGCGGCTCCAGGGCTCCGGCCATATACGCCTGCTCCGTATCGAAGGGGACTATTTCGAGTCCGAGGGCGCCGAGTATGTCACGGGTATCTGCCACCAGAGCACCGCCTGCGGAGAACTTCCGGACAACTTCGGCGAGATTGACGGCGCTGACCGCCGCCCCGCTCTCCACTATCTTGTCGGCCTTTTCCGCTCCTGGTTCGCGATGGATGGCGGCCATGATGGCCGAGGCGTCAAGGACGGCTCTGTTCACGGCGAGCCTCTTCCCTACGCTCCTTGATCAGTTCTTCAGCCAGCCTCCGGTCTCGAGGGAAATACCTATCGGCGAACTCCCGGGCCCGCTTGAGGGCGGCGCGCCTTGTCATGATCCGAAGACTATCGCCTTCCGTGAGCATCACGACCTGATCTCCGGGCTTCACCCCCAGCCTTTTGCGTGAACTGGCAGGGATGAGAATCCTGCCAGCAGAATCTATCTTTGCCGTTCCAGTCGTCATATGACACCTCAAGCCAATCTTACCATGTTTTGGCAAAACTGGGAGAAACGGGGCGGCGCGCTACCGAGGCATTCCCAGGCCGCGCTGGGCGATGATGTTGCGCTGCACTTCGGAGGTGCCGGCGCGTATGGTGTCCGCGATGGTGACCAGGTAGGAGGCGGCCAGGCGGCCTTTGAGCCTCGCCCACTTGGGGGAATCGCTCACCTGGGCGTGGAGCCCCAAGACCTGCATGCCGACCTGGGCCGTCCGCTGGCTCAGCTCACTGCCGAAGAGCTTGGAGACGGAGGCCTCATAGTTCGGGGTCTGGCCCCGGCTCTGGAGCCAGGAGACGCGGAAGGCGAGCATGCGCCCCAGGTTGAAGCCGATCTTCAGCTCGGCGAGGCGGTGGCGGATGACGGCGTGGCGGATGATGGGCACCCCGTGGCGGGTGGCGGTCTTGGCGTACTGGGCCAGCTCCTCAAAGGTAAGGAGGTTGGCGGTGACGCGCTCGATGCCGGAGCGCTCGAAGTCCAGGTTCGCCGCCACCACGTACCAGCCCTGGTTCTTTTGGCCCACCAGGTAGCGCGAGGGGACGCGCACGTTATCGAAGAAGACCTGATTGAGGCGCGTTCCGGCCATGGTGGGGATGCCCACGACCCTGACTCCTTTAGAGTCCATGGGGACGAGGAAGACGCTGATGCCCTTGTGCTTGGCCGCCTTGGGGTCTGTGCGAGCGGCCAGCCAGATGAACTGGGAGAGCTGGGCGTTGGTGGTCCAGATCTTCTGCCCGTTGATCACATAGTCCTCGCCGTCCTGCACGGCGCTGGTCTCCACCGCGGCCAGGTCGCTCCCGGAGTTGGGCTCGCTATAGCCGATGCAGATGCTCAGATCGCCCTTGGTGATGCGAGGCAAGATGCTTGCCTTTTGGAAGTCGTTCCCGTCCTGGATGATGCTGGGGCCCATCTGGCGCTCGGCTGTCTGGTGGTAGGCGAGGGGCGCGCGGTGGAAGACCATCTCTTCGTTGTAGACAAAGCGCTCGATATAGCCAAGGCCCTTTCCGCCGAACTCCTTTGGATAGGCCAAGCCTATCCAGCCCTTGTTCCCGAGCTTCTGCGAGAAGGGCTGGGAGGCACGCCCCTCTTCGGCGGCGCTGGACTCCCCTGAATCGTCTTCCGGCGGAAGCGCCGCCCTCAGGAAATCGCGGATCTCTTTGCGGAAGGCCTCTTGCTGCGGGGTGAAGGCGAATTTCATGCCGAAGATAGTAGCAGAGAGCAAATGGGGAAACCTCGGGGATGACCTACCGCTATGGAGAGCTTGCTTGGCTGGAGCGCGCTACGGCACTTGCTTTTTACGGCGGATTTGGTGACAATGCGCCGAGAATGCGCCGAAAAGATACAATCCGGCCCAAGTCCCGGTTTGACAAGAGGCAGCCCTAGGGATACAATTTTCAATCGTCCCTGAAGACGCCTCCCGAGGCGATCTATTTCACCTGCGAAGCAAGAGGTACGCTGTTCATGTTGCGAATGAGACTCCGCCGCGAGGGCGCCCGGATGCAGCCCACCTACCGTATCGTCGTCGCCGATTCCAAAGCCCCCCGCAATGGCGGCTTCATTGAGGTGATCGGCTTCTACAACCCGAAGACGAACCCCTCCACCGTGAAGATTGACGAGGCCCGCGCCGCCCACTGGCTCAAGATGGGCGCCTCGCCTTCCGAGCCCGTCGCACGCATCCTCAAGCAGAGCAAGATCGCAGGGTAAGCGCCTCGAATGAAGGAACTCATCGAATATATCGCGAAGTCCATAACCGATAAGCCCGACCAGGTTGTGGTGACGGAGTCGCAGGAAGAGGGTCGCACGGTCCTGCGGCTGGATGTTGCGCCTGAGGATAAGGGCAAGGTTATCGGCCGTCAGGGGCGCGTTGTGCAGGCGATGCGCACGCTCTTGCGCGTTGCCGCAGTGAAGAAGGGCACCCGCGCCACCCTGGAGATCCCGTCCGACCGCCCTCCTCCGCCTGAGCAGTAGACGCCGTTTTCTGCGGCACGCCGGCTTTTCTCCGTCCGCCATTTCTCCTTCGCTCCGTCCGCCGCCTCCGTGCTACAATCCATCCCGCATCCGCCGAGGTTTTCCCATGGCCGGCCACTCAAAATGGAAGCAGATCAAGCGAGCAAAGGGCATCACCGACCAGAAGCGGGGCGCCCTGTTCACGAAGCTCGCGCGTGAGATCACCATCGCCGCCAAGGCGGGCGGCGGCGACCCGGATGCCAACTTCCGCCTGCGCATGGCGATCCAGAAGGCCAAAGACGGCAACATGCCCCTGGATAATATCCAGCGGGCCATCGCGAAGGGGACGGGCCAAGGCGAACAGCAGGCGCTGGTTGAGATAACCTACGAAGGGTATGCCCCCGGCGGCGCCGCCGTCTTCGTCCAGGCAGTGACGGACAACAAGAATCGCACGGCTTCCGAAGTGCGCCACGTCTTCACGCGGTACGGCGGCAGCCTGGGCGAATCGGGATCCGTCTCCTGGCAGTTCTCCAACATGGGGGCGCTGGCCGTCGCCGTTCCCAAGGGCAAGGCGGACGACGTGACGCTGGCGGCGATAGACGCAGGCGCCGAGGATGTGAAGGGCGAAGGCGAAAGCCTTGAGGTCTATACGCCGCCGGATAAGGTAGACGTTGTCCGCAAGGCCATCGAAGCTGCGGGGGCGAAGGTTGTTTCAGCCGAACTGCAGATGGTGCCCAAGACCGCCATGACGGTTGACCGCGGCAGCGCAGGCCAGGCCCTTAGGCTGCTGGACGAGCTGGAAGATCTCGATGACGTGCAGAAGGTCTTCACCAACGCCGATTTCCCCGAAGAGGTCCTGGCGGCCGCCGGGTAGCGAATCCTCCGTCCTCCACCGCGCCGAGGTGCGCACAGCATGCGGGTGTTAGGCATAGACCCAGGTACCATCCGCATGGGCTATGGCATCGTTGACGAGGACGGGCGCGACCTGAAGCTCGTTGATTGCGGTGTCATCCAGGCTCCTGCCAAGGCCCCCATCGAAGCGCGGCTCCTCAAGATTTTCCGCGGGCTCCAGCAGCTGCTGGACCTCTACAAGCCCTCAGCCGTCGCCGTTGAAGAGCCGTTCGTCGTGCAAAGCCCGCGCAAGTCGGCCATGGCCGTGGGCGAGGCGCGCGCTATAGCGCTCCTGGCGTCGGCCCAGCGCGATACGCCCGTCTTCCAGTACGGCCCCTCGAAGGTGCGGAGCATCGTGGCCGATTACGGCGGCGGCGATAAGGAGCAGGTGCGGAGCATGGTGGCGCTCCTGCTGGGCGGCGTCAGCCTCGACGAGGAGCAGCTGGACGCCTCCGACGCGCTTGCCGTAGCTATCTGCCACATCCGCCAGGCTGAGGTGAACGCCCTGCTGGCCGAGAACCCCATGGCGCAAGCCCTGAAGCCTACTTCCCGAAGGAGAGCCGCCCGATGATCGCCTCTGTGCAGGGCATCGTTGAGTTCATCGGCCCCGATCACCTTGTTGTGAACGTCGGCGGTGTGGGCCTACAGGTCTTCACCTCGTCGGCCACGCTGCAGTCCATCGGCGGGACGGGGAGGCGCGCGCGCCTGGTCACGCACCTCCACGTGACGGAAGACGCCCTCTCCCTCTACGGCTTTGCCGCCGATGAGGAACTGCGCCTTTTCAAGCTGCTGACGGGCGTTAGCGGCATCGGCCCGAAGACGGCCCTCAAGATGCTCTCTAGCTTGGCGGCGAGCGACCTGGTGACGGCCATCGTGAACGCCGACGAGGGGACGCTGACGCGAATCCCCGGCGTGGGGAAGAAGACAGCGGCGCGCATCTGCCTGGAGCTGAAGGCTACCCTTGCAAAGGAGTGGTCGCTGACCCCCGGGGTGAAGGGCCCGGTGATGGACGACGACGCCCTGGATGCGCTCACCTCGCTCGGCTATTCGCTTGCCGAGGCGCGGAACGCCCTTGCCGCCGTTCAGCAGGGTAAGAAGAAGATGACCGTCGAAGAGAAGGTCCAGCGCGCGCTGCAGCAGCTGGGGCGGTAGCGAACCCACCCACAATCGCGATCGCGGAGGTTGAGATGGCGAAAGAACGCAAACTCCCGAGGCCCTTCGCGATGCCGTGGGGCAAGGGCAACATCACGGAAGAGGTCCAGGTGATCCGCGACCACTGGGAGCCTGCGATTCAATTGATGGAGTATGAGGACGGCTCCAAGTCGCTCCGGTTCTGCTTCTATACCAAGGGGCGTTTCAACCGCAATCCGATGATGCTGGGCGAGGAGGACTTGGACGAGATGGCGGCGGAGCTGAAGAGCGCGCCGAAGATCAAGGCGATGCTGAAGCGGCTGGCGAAGTGATGGACGACCTGGCCCAACAGTTGCTCACCGCGATTGATTCGTGGGCCGCGCCCGGCTCCCGATTGGTTGTGGAGCGACTGGGCCCCACGTGGCGCCGAGTGCGCCTGGGCGCGGATGGCCCGCAGGCGCTCAACTACCGCGCCACACCGGCGGCGCACCAGGAGCCGTTCGTGGACAGCGTCTCCGAAGAGGAGGTTGCCTTCCTGCGCGAGCGGATCGGCCGCCCGGGAGACGTGGTCTACCCCTACGGCCGCAGCAACAGCAAGGGCGCCCTGGTCCGCCTGCGCGCCGCCCGGGAGATAGAGGCCATCCGGGATGTGCTTCTGAAGCGGGCGGGCAACGCAGCGTAGGGATGGAGCCTGCGCCTGGCGGGTGAGGGAAAGATGCTACCCAACCCGGCGCTTTTTCTGCAGGGCTTTTGCCAACTGGTGTTCCGTCTCAAGGTTCAGCCAAAATCGCGCGCGTATCTCAGGCATCACCGATTCGAGCTGTAGGGCTGTCTCCGCCGTGACGGCCTTTTTGCCGTTGATGATTTCGTTGATGGCGTTCAGAGGCCGCCGCATCCGCCGCGCCAACTCTTTTTGCGTTATCCCACGGGCTTCGAGTTCTTCCAGAAGATATTCTCCAGGCGGTATGGCACCGTTTGGGAGCGGCTGAAGCTTAGTCGCCATGGTAGTCCTCCACGCTCATGATGCGTACAGTGTCTTTCCTGACTTTCTCGATGACAAGTCGGTAGTTTCCGGTCAATGTCAAGGCAAGCTGTCCAGCACGGTCACCTTTCAGCGGGTGAAGGCGAAGCGCTCGGTGTCCGTAGAGCTCCTCCACGGTCCCAACCGACCGCAAAACCATCAATCGCTGATGGTATTTGCGTCCGATGATAGTGCCATAAAGCCGGAGAGCCTCTTGATAGCTGCGTGCTGCCGCAGCAAGCTTGCCTGTGGCATATTCGATGTCCAAGATACACCCTTAGGGTGTAAGGGTAGTATGGCGTGGGGTCATTGTCAAATCTCCGCAAGCCGTAACTGGTTGCTCTTTGTTTGCCTTGCCCGCCCTTTCCTCCCCTTCCTATAATCGTTTCCGCTCCTATGGACTTTCGCTTTACCCCTCAACAGCAGGCCTTCCGACGGGAAGTGCGCGACTGGCTCGCCGGCGTCCTCCCGCGCTTCCAAGTGGGGCGCGACTTCGCGGGCGTCAGCGAGGTGGAGTCGGAAGATACGCGCTACTCGCCGGCATTCTCCCGGGAGCTGGGGAAGAAGGGCTGGATCGGCCTGGCGTGGCCGAAGCAGTACGGCGGGCAAGGCCTGGGTTACATCGAGCAGATGATTTTCAGCGAGGAGATGGCGCTGAACAAGGCGCCGTGCGGCTATCACCTGCCCGCCGAGCGGCAGATGGGCCCCAGCATCCTGCAGTTCGGCTCTCCCGAGCAGAAGGCTTTCTACATCCCCAAGATCTTGGCGGGCGAGCTTGGCTTCGCCATCGGCTACACGGAGCCGAATACCGGCTCCGACCTGGCGGGGCTGAAGACCCATGCGCGGCGCGACGGCGACGATTGGATCGTGAACGGACAGAAGATGTGGGCGGGCGGCTCCCATCTTGTGGACTACATCTGGACGGCGGTCCGCACCAACCCGGACGCGCCCAAGCATCGCGGCGTGAGCGTCTTCATCATCCCGCTCAAAAAGACGCCGGGCCTCTCCATCCGCCCCTTCTACACAATGGCGGGCTCCCGGATGAACGAAGTCTTCTTCCAGGATGTGCGGGTGCCCCACGGCGCCATCGTCGGCGAGGTGGACCGGGGCTGGTACACCGTGGCTCACAATCTCGATTTCGAGCGCTCGGGGATCGAGCGCGTGGTGCATGAGACGATGCTCTTCAACGAAGTGATCGAGGCGGCGCGCGGCGTCCGCATCGGGGCACGCCCTGCGCTGGAGGACCCGGTCATGCGCCACCGGCTGGCGGGAATCGCGACGGAGATCGCGGTGGGCCGAAACCTCTGTTATCGCGTCGCGTGGATGCAGAGCAGGGGGAAGGTGCCGAACTACGAGTCGTCGGTCGGCAAGCTCTACACGAGCGAAGCGGGCCAGCGCGCCACGAACGTCTTCATGCAGGCGCTGGGGATCAACGCCACCCTGGAGCGCGGCTCGGCGCACGCCCTCTTGCGCGGCAAGGTCCTGCGCAAGCACCTGGATGCCGTTGCCAACAGCATCCGGGCGGGGACATCGGAGATCCAGCGCAACATCATCGCGACGAGGGGACTTGGGCTACCGAGATAGGCGGATGGCGGGCCGGCCTGAGGCCGAGCCCCTATCAGGATGACGGACCCCCATCTAGGCGAGGGCCTAGAGGGAGACTTCTTTCACGTCCTTCGCGATGAGGAGCTTCGGCTCGGTCACCTTCTGAATATCGTCGGGCGTGTAGCCCGGCGCCGTCTCAAGGAGGAGGAGCCCCTTGGGGGTCACTTCGATCACGGCCTGGTCCGTGATGATGAGGTTGACGCAGGCGAGGCCCGTGAGCGGGTAGCTGCACCGCCTCACGATCTTCAGTTGGCCGTCCTTGGTCACGTGCTCCATCGTGACGATGATCTTGCGCGCGCCGGCGGCGAGGTCCATCGCCCCGCCGACGTTGCCGATGCCCCGGTTGGGCATCATCCAGTTCGCCAGGTCGCCCTTCTCGGAGACCTGGAGGCCGCCGATGATGGTCACGTCAACATGCCCGCCGCGGATCATGGCGAAGGCGTCGGCCGGGCTGAAGAAGCTCATCCCGGGCAGGCCGCTGATGAACTGCCCGCCTGCGTTGATGAGGTCCACGTCTCCCTCAGGCTCGTCCACCAAGGGGCCGAAGCCCAAGACGCCGCTTTCGCTATGGAAGATGACGGTGCGGCCTTCCGGGACGAAGTTGGAGGCCATCCCCGGGATGCCGATGCCGAGGTTCACCACATCGCCGTCTTGCAGCTCCCGCGCCGCGCGCATCGCCATCGTCTCGTGGTCCAGGGGCTGTTTCATCGCTGATCCTTCTTCCGCACCACGATCCGCTTCACATAGAGGCCCGGCGTCACGATATGCTCCGGGTCCAGGGCACCCGCTTCCACCAGCTCGTCCACCTCCACGATGGTTACTCTGGCGGCCGCAGCCATATGCACATTGAAGGAGCGGGAGGTTCCCCGGTAGACCAGGTTTCCCATGGTGTCGGCCTTGTGAGCGTGGATGAGGGCGAAGTCGGCCTTGAGCGCGCGCTCCAGCACGTAGTCGCGACCGTCGAAGGTGCGGACCTCTTTGCCCTTGGCGAGGTCGGTACCCACCGCCGTCGGCGTATAGAAGGCGGCGATGCCCGCGCCGCCCGCTCTGAGGCGCTCGGCGTAGGTGCCCTGGGGCACCACTTCCAGCTCCACGTTGCCCGCCTGCCATTCCTTCTGGAAGGCGCTGACGATGGACATGGAGCGCGGCACGGGATAGGTGGCGATGAGCTTCTTAACCTGCTTGTTCTCGAAGAGGACAGACTGGTTGATGATCGTTTGGCCCTTGTGGGCGGCGAAGCCGGGGAGTCCTGCGGTGTTGCTGATGAGGGTGAGGTTCTTGGCGCCGTGGTTGCGCAGGGCCAAGATGAGGTTGCTGGGCATGCCGCCAGGGCCGGCGAAGCCGCCGATCATCACCGTGGCGCCGTCTCGTATATCGGCGACGGCGGCGGCGAAGGAGGGGAAGACTTTGTTGATCGCCATAGGTGCTCCGGCGAGCCATTGTAGCGGAATGTGTCATGGGTGAGACGAGGGGGAGACTTTCGTTGCTCTAGGAAGAGCACAGCGAGAGGACGAGCGCAGCTCATAGGAATAAGCGCAGGCCATAAGAATGGGGAGCGGACGAAGATGAAGGGAGTGGGAATAGGAGACCTCTCCCTGGCCTCTCCGATGGAATCGGAGCCCTTTTGGAAAGGGAAGGCCAGCCCCTACAAGGAGGAGAGATACCAGAGCATTGCCTGAGGAAGAGGTGGTGGCGAAAATACGGGCGAGTCACGAGACGGCTTGGGAATGTTGTGGATAGCCTCCCCTTGCGCGGCCTTGGTTCATCGGCATGATACCGAGTACTCTATGCTAGGATTCCGCCAGGAACTCTTATGCGAGAGGATGAGCAACAGCAACAAGACGAGTGGGTGCACTTGGCCTCCACCGAGTCTTCGGCGGATACGGAGGATGCGTTTCACCGATTGAGGGAGGCCGGCATCGCCTTCCGGATCGCGCGCCCCGAAGTTACCTACTATCGAAAGGTCCGGGCCGAGCCCATCCGCATCCTTGTCCAAGAGAGGGACTTTGACCGAGCGACAAAAGTTTTGTGGGGAGAGCCGGTGGACCCGGCTGCCGATCCGTAGGCCTGTTCATCTCCCGTCGCGGCGCTCTATCACCTCCTCTTATACCCCTTGCGCTTTCATTGACACCCCTGGGAAGGCGTTGCTAGACTGGCCGGGTCAGGAGCCTGCGGCGAGGAGCGACGTTTGTTCAGCAAGACGTGGCTGAAGAGGCTGATGGAGCGCGAAGGGGCGGCCACGAAGCGCAACGGGAAGGCCCAGGAGCGCCCCGGCCTCTTCACGACCATTTCGGGCGTGCCGGTGAAGCGCGTCTACAGCGCATCCGACCTCGCGGAGCGCGACTTCGACGAGCAGGAGGGCCTGCCGGGCGAGTATCCGTACCTGCGCGGCATCCACCCGACGGGCTACCGGGGGAAGCTGTGGACGATGCGCCTCTTCTCCGGCTTCGGCACGGCGGAGGAGACCAACGGGCGCTACAAGTATCTGCTGGCCAACGGCCAGACGGGCCTCTCCGTCGCCTTCGACATGCCCACGCTGATGGGCTATGACACGGACCACGAGCTTTCGCGGGGCGAGTTCGGCAAGTGCGGCGTCGCCGTCTCCTCGCTGGCCGACATGGAGACCCTTTTCGGCGGCATCCCCCTGGGCGACGTGAGCACCTCCATGACGATCAACGGCCCGGCGGCCATCATCTGGGCCATGTACCTCGTCGCCGCTGAGAAGCAGGGCGTGGGGTTCGAGCGGCTGCGGGGCACGATCCAGAACGACATCTTCAAGGAATACACGGCGCAGAACGAGTTCATCTTCCCGCCCCAGCAATCGCTGCGGCTCGTGGTGGACACTGTGGAATATGCCTCCAAGCACGTCCCCCAGTGGAACCCCATCAGCATCAGCGGCTACCACATCCGCGAGGCGGGCTCCACGGCGGCCCAGGAGCTGGCTTTCACGCTGGCCGACGGCTTCGCCTACGTGGAGGCGTGCGTGAAGCGCGGCATGGATGTGGACGACTTCGCGCCGCGCCTGAGCTTCTTCTTCAACGCCCACAGTGATTTCTTCGAGGAGATCGCCAAATACCGGGCCGCCCGGCGCATCTGGGCGCGGGAGCTGCGGCATCGCTTCGGGGCGAAGAGCGACCGCTCCCTCTGGCTGCGGTTCCATACGCAGACGGCAGGCTGCTCGCTCACCTCACAGCAGCCGGAGAACAACGTCGCCCGGGTGACGCTCCAGGCCCTGGCGGCAGTCCTGGGCGGGACACAATCGCTGCACACCAACTCCCTCGATGAGGCGCTGGCCCTGCCTTCGGAGAAGGCCGTCACCATCGCGCTGCGCACGCAGCAGATCATCGCCCACGAGAGCGGCGTCACGAACACCGTTGACCCCTTGGGCGGCAGCTACTTCATCGAGAAGCTGACGGATGAGCTTGAGCGGCAGGCGTACGACTATTTCAAGGAGATCGAGCGGCTGGGCGGGCTGATCCCCGCCATCGAAAACGGCTTCTTCCATCGGGAGATCGCCGATGCGGCCTACCGCTACCAGCGCGAGGTAGAGAAAAAGCAGCGCATCATCGTCGGCGTGAACGACTATGTGACGGACGAGCCGCAGAAGATCCCGCTGCTGGTCATGGACGCCGAGGGCGAGAAGAAGCAGATCGCGCGCCTGCGCAAGATACGCGCCTCACGGGATAAGCGCCTGGCGGAGCAGCGCCTCGCCGCCCTTGCCTCCGCGGCCAGGGGCGAAAGCAACCTCATGCCCTTTATCCTGGACGCCGTTCGCGCCCACGCCACCCTCGGCGAGATCTCCGATGTCCTCCGGGAGGTCTGGGGCGAGCACCTCCCCTTCGGCGCGCCTGCCAAGAGGTCCCAGCCCGCCGAGCAGAAGAAGAACGTCCACGCGTTCGCTTGATCCCTGCTTCTCTTTACCCTAGACATCCGGCCTTCGCCCCTCTACCATTTCCCTATGGCCCCAACGACCTCCCAGGCCACGCCATCCCTTCCGAACGCCGCCGCAGGCGCCGTGGTTGACCGCCTGCGCAGGCCGCTGCACGACCTGCGCATCTCCGTCACCGACCGGTGCAACTTCCGCTGCACCTACTGTATGCCTGCCGAGATCTACGGCGAGCGCTATCACTTCCTCCCCAAGTCGGCCGTCCTCTCCTATGAGGAGATCGCGCGGCTGGCGCGCATCTTTGTGAAGCTCGGCGCGCGCAAGCTGCGGCTCACGGGCGGCGAGCCGCTCGTGCGCTCCAACATCGAGGAGCTGGTGGCGCTTCTGGCGAAAATCGAAGGGGTGGAAGACCTGGCGATGACGACCAACGGCTACCTCCTGGCCGAAAAGGCCCAGGCGCTGCAAACGGCCGGGCTAAAGCGCATCACGGTCAGCCTGGATACGCTGGACGACGAGATCTTCGGCAGGATGAACGGGCGCGGCTACGGCGTGAAGCGCGTCCTGGAGGGGATCGCCGCCGCCGAGGCCGCGGGCCTGCGGCCGATCAAGATTGACGCCGTCGTCCAGCGCGGCGTCAACGACCAGACGATCGTGGAGCTGGCGCGGCGCTTCAAGGGCACGGGGCACATCGTGCGCTTCATCGAGTTCATGGACGTGGGCAACATCAACAAGTGGAAGCCGGAGATGGTGGTCCCATCGGCTGAAGTAATCGCGAGGCTCAGCGCCGTCTGGCCCCTGGAGCCTGTAGAGGCCAACTACTACGGCGAGGTCGCCGAGCGGTGGCGCTACGCGGACGGCAGCGGCGAGATCGGCGTCATCTCCTCCGTGACGCAGCCCTTCTGCGCCACCTGCACCCGGGCGCGCCTTTCGCCCCAGGGCGAGCTCTTCACGTGCCTCTTCGGAACGAAGGGCAAGGACCTACGCGAGCCGTTGCGCGCCGGGGCCTCGGACGCCGAGATCGAGACGATGGTGAGCGGCGTGTGGAAGAGCCGGGAAGACCGCTATTCCGAGATACGCGCCTCCCTCGATAAGCCCGGCGGCAAGAAGATCGAGATGTACCAGATCGGCGGCTAATGTCCTCCCCCCGCCAAAAGCTGCTCCTTGCCACGAACAACCAGGGCAAGCTTCGCGAATACCGCACCCTTCTCGGCAATCTGCCTGTTGACATAAGCACTCTCAAGGAGGCGGGTATTACCCAGGCTGTGGATGAGACGGCCTCCACGATTCCTGAGAACGCCGTTTTGAAAGCAACCGAATATGCGCGCATGACGGGGCTCCTGACCCTGGCCGACGATTCCGGCCTGGAGGTGGACGCCCTGAACGGCGAGCCTGGCGTGAAGTCGGCCCGGTATGCGGGGGAGCACGCCTCCGATATCGAGCGCAACGAGCTGCTGCTGAAGAACATGGCGAAGGTCCCGGATGGCAAACGCCAGGCCCGCTTCCGGTGTGTCATCGCCATCGCAGGCCCCGGCCTGCCCGTGCAGACGGCCGAAGGGACGTGCGAGGGGCGCATCGCCCGGGAGTCCAAGGGACGAACCGGCTTCGGCTACGACCCCATCTTCATCGTGGAGGGCATGTGGCGCCATATGGCGGAGATGACGATGGAGGAGAAGAACGCCATCAGCCACCGGGGCAAGGCGGCGGCGAAGGCGCGGAAGATCCTTGAGCGCTTGCTTCACCAGACGAAGTAGCGCCCTCCTTATCTTTCTCTACGTTCCTATGTTCCAGAGTTCCCACGTTCCGCGTCGCAACCTCCTGCGCTAGAATGTCTGCGTGATGATCCAGGTCTACACAGACGGCGCCTGCAAGGGCAATCCCGGCCCCGGGGGCTGGGCCGCCATCGTCATAGACGAGGCGGGGAATAGACAGCCCTACTTCGGCGGCCCTGTGGCGCACACGACGAACCAGCGCATGGAGGTCACCGCCGCCATCGAGGGCTTGGAGCACACGCCCGCAGGCTCGGAGATCGCGCTTTTCAGCGACAGCCTCTACGTGGTGAACACGATGATGCAGGGCTGGAAGCGCCGCGCCAATCACGACCTCTGGGCTCGGCTCGACCGCCTGGTGATGAAGCGCAAGGTTCGCTTCGAATGGGTCAAGGGCCACAACGGCCACCCGATCCAGGAAGCGGTGGACCGCCTGGCCAGCAAGGCGGCGGATTTGTGACGCCGATGAAGCGCACGCTTACCCACCTCGACGCCTCCGGCAAGGCCGCGATGGTGGACGTCTCCCACAAGGCCGATACGGAGCGTGTCGCCATCGCCAAGGGGCGCGTCACCATGGAGCCGGCGACGCTCGCCCTCATCAAGAAAGGAAAAGTTGTGAAGGGCGACGTCCTCTCCGTCGCGCGGCTGGCGGGCATCATGGCCGCCAAGAAGACCCACGAGCTGGTTCCCCTCTGCCACCCCCTGCCGCTAACGAGCATCGCGGTTGAGCTTCAGCCCGCGCCGCCCAACGCCGTGGAGATCACGGCCACCGTCAAGACAACGGGGAAGACGGGCGTTGAGATGGAGGCGATGACCGCGGTCTCCATCGCTGGCCTGACCATCTACGATATGTGCAAGGCCGTGGACCGCCGCATGCGCATCGAGGCCGTCCGGCTCGTCCGCAAGAGCGGCGGCAAGAGCGGCGACATCATCCTGGAATGAGAGGCCTGCGACAGCGCCTGGAGTTCTGGCTCTTCTTCGGCCTCACCTGGGGGCTTGCGCTTCTGGCCCTCTACGTCCATCCGGCCTTCTGGGCGCTCTTCGGCTTCGTCCTCATCTTCTTCATCACCCGCGCCCTCAGGACCTGGAAATAAAAAAGAAGGGGAGATGTTCTCTCCCCTTCCGGCTTTGTCTTACCCGAGACTATTCAGCGCTTTCAGTGTTCTCAGTGGATACCGTCTCTCCCTAGACCGCCGCCTTTTCCATCTCCGGCGTATAGGCGCCCTGTCGCGCGGCGCCTGTCAGTTTCGCGCGGTGGAAGAAGGCATCCTGCGCCTTCTTCACATTCGCCGCGTTCCCCGCCCAGGCCTTCAGCGGCGTCGCCTGGAGGCCGCGGCCATAGCTGTAGGTCAGCTGCCAGGGCCCCTTGTTCGGCAGGCGGTTGATAGCGTCCAGGTTCACCGTCGCTTCGTCGTCGCCCTGGCCTCCTGAGAGGAAGGCGATGCCGGGGACCGCCGCGGGGACGGTGCGCTTGAAGCAGCGCACCGTGCGCTCCGCCACTTCCTTGGCGGAGGCGCGGTTCGGGGCCTTGGCGCCGGAGAGGACCATGTTGGGCTTAAGGATCATCTCCTCCAGCACGACGCGCTGGTCGTAGAGCTCGTTGAAGACGGCGTGGAGGGTCGCCTCGGTCACCTGTTCGCAGCGGTCAATATCGTGGTCGCCGTCCATAAGGACTTCAGGCTCGACCATGGGCACAAGGCCCGCGTCCTGGCTCAGCTTGGCGTAGCGCGCCAGGGCGTGGGCGTTTGTCTCGATGCAGTAGCGCGAGGGTATCCCCTTGCCGATGGTGATGACGGCGCGCCACTTGGTGAATCGCGCCCCAAGCTGGCGGTACTCGGTCAGGCGCTCCTTCAGCCCATCGAGACCTTCGGTGATCAGCTCGTCCGGCGAGCCGGGCAGGGGCTTCGTGCCCTTGTCCACTTTGATGCCGGGGATGATACCCTGCTTGGTCAGCACTTCTACGAGGGGAACGCCGTCCGTGGACTTCTGGCGGAGCGTCTCGTCATAGAGGATGACGCCGCTGACGAACTTCCCCGCGCCAGGCGTGGTGAAGAGGAGCTGCCGCCAGGCGCGCCGGTTGTCTTCCGTGTTCGCCGCCCCCACGCTCTTCAGCCGCTTCTCGATCGTTCCTGTGCTCTCGTCCGCGGCGAGGATGCCCTTTCCCTCGGCGACCATCGCCCGGGCGATGCCGTTGAGTTCCGATGCAGTCATAGCGGCCTCCTGTCTAGCACACAAAATTGGCCCCCCATTATAATAGGCCCGCTACCGTTGCGGCGACCCTGCGCATGGGTCGCCGCGGCGCGGCGACTGCTGACGCAACCTACCTGGGGAGAATAGCCATGCCTCCGCCGAACTCCATCGCCCAGATCGCTCCGCATTTCGGCATTGACCTTATCCGCGTGACGGAGGCCGCAGCCCTAGCCGCCGGGCGGTACATGGGCATGGGCGATAAGAACCTGGTGGACCAGGCCGCCGTGGACGCCATGCGCGCAACCCTCGCCACTATCCAAATGGAGGGCATCGTCGTCATCGGCGAGGGCGAGAAGGACGAAGCGCCGATGCTCTACATCGGCGAGAGGCTCGGCGCGGCCCCGACGCCGAAGGTGGACATCGCCGTGGACCCGATAGACGGCACGACCCTGACCTCGAAGGGGCTTCCCGGCGCCATCTCCGCCATCGCCGTCTCCCTTCGCGGGACGATGCACGTCCCCAGGGAAGTGGTCTACATGGACAAACTCGCTGTCAACAAGGATGCGCGCGGCGCGATTGACATCAACGCCCCCGTGGCCGAGAACCTCAAGAATATCGCCAAGGCGAAGAAGAAGCCCGTCCAAGAGCTCATCGTCATCGTCCTCGACCGCCCACGTCATGACAAGCTCATCGCCGATATCCGGGCCGCCGGCGCGCGCGTCCGCCTCATCTCCGACGGCGATATCGCCGCGGCCATCCATGCCGCCACGCCCGGCAGTCCCATTGACGTGCTGATGGGCATCGGCGGCACACCCGAGGCCGTCGTCGCGGCGGCGGCCATCAGGTGCGTCGGCGGCGAGATCCAGGGGAAGCTTTGGCCCAAGGACGAGAAGGAGAGGCAGAAGGCGCTGGCCGCGGGGATAGACCTGAACAAGGTCTACACGACGGAGGAGCTGTGCGGCGGCGACGACGTCTACTTCGCGGCCACGGGAGTCACCGGGGGCGACATGCTGAAGGGCGTGCGCTACTTCAACGGCGGCGCGGAGACGCACTCCATCGTCATGCGCTCCCGCTCGGGCACGGTCCGCTGGGTGGACGCCCTCCACGATTTCACGCGGATGGACAAGTCGCCAGGCGGGAACAATAGGAAGTAGGCGTCTGGCGCAGTAGTCTTTCTTTGACGTATTGATGGGCGAACGATGTTTTAGCCGCTCTCCGCAACTAGGGTCTTTGCGCAAAAAGCTTATCAAGGGAGAGTTGTGCCCCCTCACCTCTCGGGAAGCATCGGGGCCGAGGATACAGCCTGAGGACAAATGCTTCTCGAGGTACTCTCCCCCGATGGGGCGAGGTACGATGCGTGATTTCGCATCAGCGCCTAGCTTCGAGGCAGGAGCTCTCGTAGAAGGCCAAGAGAGAGGTTTCTCCTAGAACCGGTACTTCTTCCCTCGCGCCGACTGCTCCTCGATAAGTTTCCCCAACTCCTTGATCGCGTTATAGGCAAAGGGGATATAGTCCCGCGGCGGCAGCTCGATCCGCTTCACTGAGTCGTCGCGGCTCATGCTCAGGTCGGAGAAGCTCGTCTCCGACTGCATCTTCATCGTGAACTCGTAGAGTTCGCCGTCTTGGCAGACCACAATGCAGCCGCGGTCGGACCGCTCGGAGGCTCCCGGCTCGGCCTCCACCGCGCGCACCTCCAGGCTCCCAAGGAAGTATGGGAAGGGGTCCAGACGCGAGGCCATCTCCGCCAGCTGTTCGTGGAGGGCGTCCGCCGTCTTCTGAATAAGGTCGTCCGCCTTTTTCACGGCGGCCCGCGCGTCGAATGTTCCGTTGGACATGACTGGCTCCGTTTCGGTAGCTGAATCAGGAAGCATTATAGGAAGCTGCCTTGACACTCCGCAAATCGGGGCGCATACTGAGGTTAAACCCATACCCACTGGGTATGGGTTTGACCCTTGGAGGCAAGGAGGGCAGATGAAGAACGGTGCGAAGGGCGAAGCCATGAAGCGGCTGGCCTACATCGAGGGGCATCTGGACGGCGTGCGGAAGATGGTGGAAGAGGACCGCTACTGCGTGGACATCCTTAAGCAGACCCACGCCATCCGCCGCGCCATCGAAAAGTTCGAGGTTCTTCTGCTTGACGGTCACCTGGAAAGCTGTGTCGTTCACGGCATCAGGGAAGGCCGCGAGAAGCAGATCGTCGCCGAGCTCCGCGACCTCTACACGGTTCGACAGCGCTGATTCCTCGCCCTGAGCCTCGATCTGTCGGGGCGAAGGGCTACGAAATAGCTCGCGCGGGGTTGCTGCCCCCGCGAGCGACGGAGGCACATATGGAGAACGTTATCGAAAAGGAAATCCCCGTTGAAGGCATGACCTGCGGCAACTGCGCCCGCCATGTGGATAGGGCCATCCGCGGCGTCCCCGGCGTCAAGGCCATTGCGGTGGACCTCCTCCGCAAGCGCGCCAAGGTCGCCTACGACCCCGCCCTGGCGACGGAAGAGGCCATGGCCCAGGCCGTGAAGAAGGCCGGTTACACGCTGAAGATTGCGGCGTAACCTCTCCACACTCGGGTGCCGTATGCCTGTTGCCACTGAGAAGAAAGAGTTCCCCGTCCAGGGCATGACCTGCGCCTCCTGCGTGCGCCACGTGGAACGCGCCCTGGGCGAGACGCCCGGCGTCTCTGCCGCCTCGGTCAACCTGGCGACCGAAAGGGCCAGCGTTGCGTACGACCCATCCCTTGTCACTTTCGACGCCCTTGCCTCGGCGGTAAGCGAGGCCGGGTACACGCTCCTCCCCGAATCGAAGGAGAGCGAGGATGCCGATGCCCTGCGCAAGGCCCGGGAGGTCCGCGCCCTGCGGCGCCGCTTCGTCAGCAGCGCGATCGTCGGCGCGTTCGTCATGCTCGCCTCTTTCAACGTCATCCCCGGCCTAAATGACCTGAGCGATAGGGCCCGCTTCACGGCGCTCTTCGTCATCGCCACGCCCGTCCAGTTCTGGGCGGGCCGGCAGTTCTACACGGGCGCATGGTCCGCCGCCCGCCATCGCACCGCCAACATGAGCACCCTCATCGCCGTGGGCACCGTCGCCGCCTGGGCCTACAGCGTCGTTGCCACCTTCGCCCCGGGCTTCTTCGAGCGGGGCGGCCTCATGGCCGATGTCTACTACGATACGGCCATCGTGATCATCGCCCTCATCCTTCTGGGCCGATACCTGGAGGCGACGGCCCGCAGCCGCACCTCCTCCGCGATCAAGAAGCTCATGGGCATGCAGCCCAAGACAGCGACGGTGCTCACCGATGGCGGCGAAGTAGAGACGCTCATCAACGCCGTGAAGGTCGGCGACCTGCTCATCGTGAAGCCGGGGGAGCGCATCCCCGTAGACGGCGTTGTGGTCAGCGGCCGCTCCGCCGTGGACGAAGCGATGCTTACCGGCGAAAGCCTCCCCGTCACCAAGAGCCAGGGCGTGAATGTCTACGCAGGCACGATCAACACCACCGGCGGCATCACCTTCCGCGCCACGCAGATCGGCAAGGGGACGGCCATCGCCCGTATCGTCGCCCTCGTCCAGGAGGCGCAAGGCTCGAAGGCGCCCATCCAGCGCCTGGCCGATCAGATCGCCGCGATCTTCGTCCCCGCGGTCATCGCCGTCGCCGCTCTGGCCTTCCTCCTCTGGATGCTCGTCGGCCCGTCGCCGGTCCTCACCTATGCCCTGCTCACCTTCATCTCCGTCCTCATCATCGCTTGTCCCTGCGCCCTGGGCCTTGCGACGCCCACGGCGATCATGGTAGGCACGGGGCGCGGCGCGGAGAGCGGCATCCTTATCCGCAACGCGGAAGCGCTTGAGACGGCGCACAAGCTGGACGCCGTGATGCTGGATAAGACCGGCACACTGACCCAGGGCAAGCCTCGCGTGACCGATGTTATCGCCGCCGGCATGGCCGAGCGCGACCTGGCGGCCCTGGCCGCCTCCGCGGAACGACGCTCGGAGCATCCCCTGGCGCTCGCCGTCGTTCAGTATGCCAAGGAGCTCGGCATTTCGCTCAGCGAACCGCAGGACTTCGCCGCCGAAGCGGGCCTGGGCGTCAAGGCGATGGTGGACGGCAAGGCCGTCCTGATCGGCAACGACCTCTTTATGGCCGAATGGTCGCTCCATGTTGACGGCCTCGGCGACCGCGCGAAGCTCCTCTCCACCCAGGGCAAGACGCCGATCTACGTGGCTGTGGACGGCGAAGTGCGCGGCCTCATCGCCATCGCCGACACGATCCGCCCCGAATCGAAGGAGGCCGTCGCCTCCCTGAAAGCGCTGGGGCTCGAAGTGGTCATGGTCACCGGGGACACCGAAGGCACGGCGAAGGCGATCGCAGGCGAGCTCGGCATTGAGCGCGTGATGGCGCAAGTCCTTCCTGAGCACAAGGCCGATGAAGTGAAACGACTGCAGGCCGAAGGGAAGCGCGTCGCCATGGTGGGCGACGGCATCAACGATGCGCCCGCCCTCGCCCAGGCCGATGTGGGCATCGCCATCGGCACGGGGGCGGACGTGGCGATGGAGACGGCCGCCATCACACTCATGAGCGGCGATGTGCGCGGCGTTCCCCGCGCCATCGCCCTCAGCAAGGCGACGATGCGCGCCATCAGACAGAACCTCTTTTGGGCCTTCGCCTATAACGTGGCCCTCATCCCCGTCGCCGCCGGTGTCCTCTATCCCGTCTTCAACGCCCTCGGCGGCGTTCCCGACTCCCTGGACTTCGCCTTCGGCGATCAGGGCTTCCTGAATCCCATCCTTGCCGCCGCGGCCATGGCCCTCAGCTCCGTCAGCGTTGTCAGCAATTCCCTCCGTCTGCGCCACTCGCGACTTTCGTCAGGTTGAGCGGCCTCGTTTCGCCAGCGAGGAGAGGGTCCGCTTCCACCGGCCGTCTTTCGCCTGTGTTATCTTGGATAGCGTTGCGATCCTGCACCACACTCTCGGAGATCCCCATGCCGCTGCTTGATGACGTTCTTGCACACAACAAGCGCTTCGTGGAAGAGCGCACCCGTCCCGTGAGCCGCGCGCCTGCCAAGAAGATCGCCATCTTCACCTGCATGGACACGCGCCTTGTGGACTTCCTTGAGCCTGCCCTCGGCCTCAAGCGCGGCGATGCCAAGATCATCAAGAACGCTGGCACTACCGTTATTGACCCCAGGGGCGGAGTCATCCGCAGCCTCGTGGTCGCCGTTCACGCCCTTGGATGCGAAGAGATCCTTGTCATCGGCCACCTGGATTGCGGCATGGGGACGATAGACGAGAAGAGGCTCGAGAAGAAGATGCTCGCCAGCGGCGTCTCGCGATCAGCCATCACAGAGCTTCAGCCCAGCCTCGCCGAATGGCTGGGGACCTTCAAGGACGTCTACGGCAACCTGCGCCGCGTCACCAAGATCATCCGCAAGAACCCGCTTATCCCAAAGAGCGTGCCCGTCCACGGTCTCATGTTCGACCCCGCCACCGGCAAACTCGAAGTCGTCGTCCGCGACCGCAGCTAGAAGGGATAGACCCTTTTCCGGTCACGCCTTCCCGTAGACGGGGATCGCTCCCCCGGACACGATGCGCGCCTTCTCGCCTACCAGGAAGGCCGCCACCTGCGCCACCTCATCGGTCTTCGGCCACTTGGTGAAGTCGGCCTTCGGCATCGCAGCCCTGTTGGCGGGGGTGTCCATCGTGGAAGGCAGGATGGCGTTCACAGTGATGCCGTCCTTCAGCCACTCCTGCGCCGCCGAGAGCGCGATATTCGCCACCGCGGCCTTCGTCGCCGCGTAGAGCGCCATCCCGGGCCCGCCGAGCGCCGCAGGCCGCGCCGCAACGACGACGACTCCCGCGCCGCCCGGATTCTGCTTCAGATAGGGGTAGGCCCCTTTGAGCGCAAGCAGCGTCGTCTTCACGTTGAGCGTCGTCATCTTGTCGATCCCCTCCGGCGTCAGCTCCGCGATGGGCCCTGCCGCGAACCCGCCGATCGTCGTCACCATCGCTGCCAGCGGCCCGCCCACCTTGCGGAAGAGCGCCTCGACGCTCTCCCCATCGGCGAAGTTCGCGATGTGGCACGTGATCCCCTGCACATCCGGCGATGCTTTGAACCGCGACTCTTCATGCGCGTCAATCGCCGTCACGTGCGTCTCATAGCCCTCGTTCCTCAATGCCCTCGCGATCGAGAGTCCCAAGGCACCCGCGCCACCGGCCACAATTGCCTTTCCTTTGCCTGCCATCGTGCGCTCTCTTTCCTATCCCTCGAAGGGCTTTCCCGAATAGACCTGGGCGTTGATCCCGTCTGTGCTCCAGTGGCCAGAGTTGGTCAGACGCCACCCTGAGGCGGCGTAGGTCCCGCCGCCCACATGGATCGTCTCGCCTGTCACCCAAGCCGACATATCGGAGGCCAGGTAGAGGGCCGCGCCGGCGTGGTCCTCCGGCTGGCCCCGGCGGCCCATGGGGATATGCGGCGGCTTGGAGCCCTTGGCCCAATCCGGCCGCATCTCCAGGATGCGCGGCGTCACCGTGGCGTCCGGCGCGATGGCGTTGATGCGGATGCCCCAGGGACCAAGCTCCAGCGCCATCGTCTTCGTGAAATTCGTGAGGCCAGCCTTCGCTGCGGCATAGGGGGCAAAGCCCGGGGCCGCGCGGAAGCCTTCGATGGTGGTGACGTTGATGATGGAGCCGCGCGTCCCCTTCGCCATCATCGCCTTCGCGGCGGCGCGCGTGCAGCGCATCGCCTGCACCAGGTTCACGTCTATCGCCTCCATCCACTCCTCGTCCGTCATCTCCATGAAGAGCTTTCGTTTCGTCCAGCCGACGTTGTTCACCAGCACGTCAATGGAGCCGAACTGCTTCACCGTTGCCTGCACGATGCTGTCCACGTCCGCCTGCTTTCGCACGTCTTTCTGCAGGGCTAGGACCGTTCCGCCTGCCTTGCGTATCGCCTGCTCGGCATCTGCCAGCGGCTTCGGCTGGATGTCCACGATCACGACCTTGGCGCCGAACTCCGCGTAGCACTCCGCGATCGCCTTCCCTATCCCCTGGGCCGCCCCCGTCACCACCGCCGCCTTGCCGGCCAGCGATGTTGTCTGCTTGTACATCGTGTCCTCCTCTGTTCGCCTCAGCGAAGGCCCCATTATGCCCATGCCTTTCGCGCCCCGCAATGCGATGGGCCGGCCGCCTTCCCTTGACCCTGCGCCGGACGACTCCTACAATCGCCCCATCGCACATCGGGAGACTCCCATGGGCCGAACCATCTTCGCCGACGCCAACCTCATAGACGGCGAGCATCCGCCGCAGAAGAACACGACGGTTGTGGTGGAGGGCGAGCGCATCTCTCGCATTGCCCCTCGAGGCGAGAAGGTGCCGTCTCTTCCCGGGGATGTCCGCTTCGATCTAGGCGGCAAGTCCCTCATGCCCGGCATGGTCATGGCCCACTTCCATCCCACCTACCAGCACGCCGGGACCTGGGGAGGCCCCGTAGACCTCCAGCATCCGCCCGCCTACCTCGCCATGGTCGCGGCCAAGAACGTCCACGAGCTCCTCATGTGCGGCTACACCTCGTACATCGGCGCCAGCACCGTCCACAACATAGACGCCGTCCTGAAAAAGGCCATCGCGGATAAGCTCATCCAGGGGCCTCGCATCGTCGCCGCCAGCCGTGATGTCGTCACTACGGGGGGCGTGGTGGACAACGTGCCTCACTGGTGGGAGGTCGGCCTGGAGGGCATCGCCTTCCGCTGTGACGGGCCGGACGCCTTTCGGCGCGGCGTGCGCGAGGAGATTAAGCGCGGCGCCGATATCATCAAGCTCTACGTCACATGGGGCCACGGCGTCCCCGGCGACTCCGAGCAGATGGCCATCAGCCAGGATGAGCTGCAGGCCGCCGCCGATGCCGCCCACGAGCGCGGCAAGCTCATCCGGGGACACGTGGTCTCCAAGAAGGGCATCATGGCCTGCCTCAAGGCTCGCGTGGACCTTCTCGATCATGCCGACGCCATAGACGGCGAAGCCATCGAAGGGATACTGAAGAATAAGGCCTACGTCGCGCCCAGCATCTTCTATCCCTCGCGCCTGCTGGAAGAGGCTAAGCGCCGGGGCGAAGCTGACCAGCTAAGGTGGCGCATCGTGGCCGATGAGTTCGAGAAGACGTGCGCCATGCTCCCCGAGGCGACCGCCGCCGGCGTGAAGATGGTCGTCGGCGACGATTACGGCACCGTGGCGCTTCCCCACGGGAGCTACGCCCGGGAGCTGGAGATCTACGTCAAGCGCGCAGGCATCGCTCCTCTGGATGTTATCCGCTGGGCCACCAAGAACGGCGCTGAGCTCATGGGCCTGGGCAGCGACCTCGGGACCGTCGCCCCCGGGAAGTTTGCCGACTTGTTAGTGATGGACGGCGACCCGACCGCGGATATCGCCGTCCTGCAGGACAAGAACCGCATCAAGGCCGTCATGAAAGGCGGCCAGTTCGAAAAGAAGGCCCTCTAACCGCCATGGAGCAGTCCCTCCTCGGCCTCTCTGGGAAAGTCGCCCTCGTCACCGGGGGCGCGGCCGGCATCGGCCGGGGCTGCGCCGTCATGCTGGCCCGCGCCGGCTGCAACATCGCCATCGCCGATGTGGACAAGCCCGGCGCTGAAAAGGTCGCCCGCGAGGTCCACGGCATGGGCCATCGCGCCCTTGCTATCGAGGTGGACGTTCGCAAGCCTGAAAGCGTCGCGCGCATGCTCGAAGAGACGGTGAAGGGCCTGGGCCGCCTCGATATCTGCGTCAACAACGTCGGCAGCATGGCCGGCCATCGCCCCACGCCCTTCCTGGAGGCCACGCCCAACTTCTTCGAAGATGTCATCGCCAACAACCTGCGCGCCACCTACTGGTGCTGCCACGCGGAAGCCAAGTCCTTCATCGCCAGGGGCGTGCGCGGCTCCATCATCAACATCAGCTCTCTGGCGGGCATCCGCGCGGTGAAGGGCCTCTCTCCCTACGGCGCTGCGAAGGCAGGCATCATCAATCTGACCCAAAACATCGCTTTGGAGCTCGCGCCCCATGGCATACGCGTCAACGCCATCGCGCCCGCCACGACGGCCACGGAGAAGATGACGGAGCGCGTGGCCAAGGGCGACTTCAGGCCCGTAGAAGAGGCAAACCCGATGAAGCGCCTCGCCTCACCGGAGGATATGGGCGGCGCGGCCGTCTACCTGGCCTCCGCCCTCGCCGCATACGTCACCGGGCACACTATTGTGGTGGATGGCGGCGTTTCGCTCACGACGCCGCGCCCCGCGCCCTAGCCCGGCATGCGCTGGACTAGCTCTAGGGTGATGCCGTCCGGGTCGGTGAAATAGCAGGCCTTCGCCGCGCCGAAATCTTGTGGCGGCGAAACGAACCGGACGCCCTTCGCCTTGAGATCCTTATACACAGCCTCGATGTCGTCCACCTGGAACGCGATGTGTCCCGCGCCGATGTCCCGCCGCTCCGGCGGCTGCTTCTTCCCGGCCGCCGGGATGTAGTGGAGCAGCTCTATCTCGTGGTCCCCGGCGGCAAGCATGGCGATGCGCAGCTGAGTGCCGGGGTAGCCAGTCATCACGCCCAGCGTCTCCCCGTCCTTGAGGAAGGTGCGCTTCACCGTCATGCCCAGCACATCGCGGTAGAAGGCGATCGAGCGGTCGAAATCCGAGACGGTGAACGAGGTTTGGTAGAGCCGCAGCTTGCCGGACATGGCGCGCCTCCAGGAACGATTGGCAGGATTATAGCCTCGGATGCGAATAAGGGGCGAAGCGGAGCGCTACTCCCACAGCCTCGTCTTCATCGTTCCCTTCGGCAACGGCGGGTAGATCTGATGGAACGACTCTTGGGTAACCTTTCGCTCCTCGAACATCTTCGCCAAGAACTGGGCGTCTTCCTGAGAGCGATAGTTACGCAGCCCCCAGATCTTCGTCCGGAAGTCCGGCGTGATGTCTATCGTCACGTTCGGTTTGGTCTCAGGGCCGTCCAGGTCCAGCTTGAACTCCTTTACGCGCTTCCCCGGGAGGGCTACGTAGAGAAGCGATACATCGGCGCCAGTCTTCTTCCGGTACGAATCGAACGCTTTCTTCGTCGCTTTGTGGACAGCCGTGTGGTCCGGGTGCTTGGAGATGCCGTGGGGCCCGAAGGTGATCACCGCCGTCGGCCTCACCCGCAGCATCTCCGCCTCGATTTTGCCCACCAGTTCCCTGGGGTTCGCATCCTTCATTTCCTGGTCGCGGTAGCCCAGGAATACCGGCGGGTTCGCGCCGTAGCGCGCCAGCGCCTCCCGCAGCTCACGCTCCCGGACGGCCGGCAGTTCCTTCCGGGTGTAGGTCACGCCGTTGGTGCCCAAAGCGCCCTGCTCTCCGCGCGTGGCGCTGATGATGTGGACGGGAACGCCTTCCTTGCTATAGCGGCACATCGTTCCTGCGGAGCTGGTCGTCTCATCATCCGGGTGCGCGAAGACACCCAGGATGACGCGATGGTTAGCGGTTCTTGTACTGCGGCTTGCGTTTTTCGGCAAAGGCGCGCCGGCCTTCTTCGTGGTCTTCCGTGAATGCGTTGCGCTGGGCTACCAGCAGGCCGTAGTCCATCGCCGCCTGGCGGTCCATCTCGAGCCCTTTCCAGATCGCCTCCACCGTTCCCGCCAAGGTCAGCGGCGGCAGCTCCGCCAGCACGTCCGCCATCGCATGGGCCGTCTCCATCAGCTTTGCCGCGGGCACCACTTCCTGCACCAGGCCGATCTGGTGGGCGCGCTGGGCGTTCATCCGCCAGGCGCTCCCCATGAGCGACATCCGCATCACCTCGCCGAAGGGGATGCGCCGGGTCAGCATCACCGGCTCCACGGCGGTCACGCGGCCATAGGTGACGTGCGGATCGAAGAAGGTAGCGTTCTCCGAGCAGATGGTGATATCGCTATCGCCGGCGAAGTAGAGGCCGCCCCCGGCGCACATGCCGTTGACGGCCGTGATGACGGGCTTCCAACAGCCGTTCTGCCTGGCGGTGACCCGGGAACCCGGCACATCCTTCCACCGCTCCATGTGGCCGATCGCCGCCACTTCCGCCGCGCTCTCCCGCACGTCAATCCCCGTGCAGAAGGCCTTATCGCCCACCGCCGTCAGGATCGTCACCCAGATGTCTCCGTCGTTCTTCACTGCCGCCCACGCCTCCACCAACTCGCGCATCATGGCGCGGTTGAAGGAATTCAGCGCCTGCGGCCGGTTCAGCGTGATGACCGCCTTGTGGCCCGTCTTTTCAAAGAGCAATGTCTCGTATGCCATGCCGCCTCCCTCGTCGCGTGATTCTCCCGGAGCGAAGCGCTGTCATTATAGGGGCCGCTCCCGGCGACTGCCAGCGTGCGATACAGCGCGTCTTAACCCTTGCGCTCGGCGGTAAGATGGGCGGACTGGAGGACGGCCTTGATCCACGGCATTCGACCCATCCTGGCGGCGGTAGCTCTTGTCTCTGCCCTGGCTTTTGGCGCTGCAACGGCCGCTGCCGCCGCTGCTCCCCAGGCGCCTGCGAACGATTGCGGCAACACGCGCGTCCTCATCTCAGGCGGCTCGCCCGACCCGTTCATCCTTCCCGCCCAGGCCGGCCAAAAGGCCGAGGTGGAGAAGGATGCCACGCTCACCGTGCGCGTGGAAAATCCCCGGCCCGGCATTGACCTGCCCCCCAAAAACTAGACCAGGCGCAAAGTGGGAAAATGCCTGGACGGAAAGGGAGGCAGCGATGCCAAGGAAACGGTTTGCGGCAGAGGAGATCATCAACAAGCTCCGGGAAGCGGAGGTGCGCCTGGCCAGGGGAGAGACCGTGGCCCAGGTGTGCAAGGTCCTTGGGGTAACCGACCAGACCTTCTATCGGTGGCGACGGGAGTACGGCGGCCTGCGCATCGATCAAGCGAAGCGGCTCA
>Ga0194132_10003485_pt1 | contig 27978 bp, 18 predicted proteins | sample TA2KigOf80mmetaG_FD_148612 | JGI IMG/M metagenome (GOLD analysis project Ga0194132, IMG submission 148612) | Freshwater microbial communities from Lake Tanganyika, Tanzania - TA2015054 Kigoma Offshore 80m | ecosystem: Environmental > Aquatic > Freshwater > Lake | place: Tanzania: Lake... | reverse complement strand
GAGTCAAACGGAAGATGAGCAACTACAACCTGAGGCCACGCGGACGATGCCAGACCCGCCGCGTCAAGATCGTATTGCGGATCAAGAAACGTTAAGTGAACAGTATTGGATCTAGGTTGATCGCGGTGTGCGCGGCAATCGTCTTCAGAAGTCCAAATATCGAATCCGGATGTGTGGGCGTGAATTCGCGGAGCCGTTTGCACCGGTTCGAGCACAGTTCCTGATAGACCCGCTGGACGAGGTCCTCGGCGTGCGCCATTGCCTGCGGTCCCCTGGCCGAGAGGTAGCGGTGGATCGTGCCAGCGATCACCGGCTGGTAGCGGCGGATGAATTCCTGCCACGCTTCGTCGCTCGGACGCTCGGCGCACAATCTCACCAGTTCGGCGTGAGACAGCTCGGTCAAGGGCTCGAATGATTATATCTCGTACGCGATTCACTTCCACGAAGTGTACCGGCCTTAATCTTCAAGAAACGGAAGGGCCAAAGCTGTCACTCTGGTTAAGTGGTTGAATTTGCCGGTGCGCGCAGGGATCCAGGGATGGCAACCCGCTTGCACAGCAGTCTCTGGATTGGTGTAGGATAGGGCTAGCTCGACGAGGGCGCTGGCCGCGAAGGCGGAACGGTGGGAATCCGTGAAGGACCTGAAGAATCAGCTTGTTAGCGCGCTGCTGGTGGTGCTTACCGCCGCCGGGGTGATTTGCGCCGGTGTGAATCTTCAGCAACAACGGAAATTCCAACTTGCGGAAGATGGAGTCACCTGGGTCGACCGGCATGACACAGACCGGCGTCCAATCGTGGTAGCTCTGCATATCGATTCTGGCAGTGGCGCGGCAAAGGCTGGGTTGCGCGAGGGCGACGTGCTGCTGCGGATCAACAGCGCGACGGTGGGCACGGCGCTCGACGCGACCAAGATCCTGGCGCGGGTGGCGGCCTGGAGCAGCGCTGAGTACGTGGTCCGGCGCGATGGCGTGGAGCTGCCACCGGCAAAGGTGATTGTCGCCGAGCGGCCCGCGGATGCAACGCGCTTCTACCAGTATCTGGTGGGGTTCGGCTATGTCGCGATCGGACTGTTCGTCTACTTCCGGCGATCGGAGGCGGCGCGCGCGATCCACTTCTACTGCCTGTGCCTGGCGAGCTTTGTGCTGTTCAGCTTTCACTACACGGGCAAGCTCAACAATTTCGACAAGGTGATGTATTGGGGCAACGTCGCGGCCGGGCTGTTCGCGCCAACGATCTTCCTCCACTTCACGCTGGTGTTTCCGCAATCGAGGTTCCGCCGGAAATGGATGGCGGCGCTGCTCTACCTGCCCGCGCTGTTCCTGCTGCTGGTATTTCTGGCGTCAGCCTCGGGGACGCTGCGGACGGCGTTTCCGTTGCTGGAGTTCCGCTGGCTGCTCGACCGGGTATGGGTCGCTTTCCTGAGCGCGGGATATCTGCTGGGCGCTTTGGCGGCGGCATTGCAGGCGCGGAGCGAAGAGGATCCAGTCATGAGGCAGCAGGTGAAGTGGCTGAGGAACGGGGCTTTGGCCGGAGTCTTGCCATTCACGCTTGCCTATACGATCCCCTACGTTCTCGGGGTCGTGCCGACCCCCTACATGAATCTCGCTGTGCTGTCGCTGATTCTGGTGCCCGCCACCTGGGCGTACGCGATTCTGCGCTACCGGCTGATGGATGTCGACGTGATCTTCCAGCAGGGGCTGGCGTATACGCTGGCGACGCTCGGGGTGCTGGGAATCCTCTACGCTCTGATCCTCTCGGTCCAGCCAGTCGAGGAGATCGACCCGGGGGCGATGGTGCTGCTGATCCTGATCGCCGCGCTGGTGTTCCAGCCCGTCCGCAATTCGATCCAGGAGATCCTCGACCGCAAGGTTTTCTACAAGGACCGCTACGACTACCGGCGGACGCTGGTCGAGTTCGCACGCGAGCTGAGCTCGGAGACTGATCTGGAGAAGATGCTCCCGCTTGTCGCCGACCGGATCCGGCGCACGCTCTACATCCCGGATGTCGCGTTCTTCCTGGCCGGAGAGGGCGGAACGGAATATAAGCTCGCGCTGTTTGCAGGCGGCAACCAACGCGTCGCACCGGGGACGCATCTCGATCTGAGTTTCCTGCCCCCGCACTCGGAGGAGCCGATCTTCTTTGAACGGACCCGCATGCCACTCGACGTCGTTTCGGGTAGCCAGCCGTTGCGCGTCCGGGCGACCGTTGCGCGGCTGGGTCTGACCTACTACATTCCGTGTCATGTACGCGGCAAGACGATCGCCTATCTCGGACTGAGCCGCACGGACAAGGGTGACTTCCTGACCTCGGAGGATCTCGAACTGCTGGAGACTCTCTCGGGTTCGGTGGGCATCGCGATTGAGAACGCCCGGCTCTACACCTCGCTCCAGCGCAAGGTGGCCGAGTACGAGCGGCTCAAGGAGTTCAGCGAGAACATCGTCGAGTCGATCAACGTGGGCATCGTGGCCGCCGACCTCGACGACCGCGTGGAGAGTTGGAACTCGCAGATGGAGGCGCTCACCGGGTTGACGCGCGACCAGGCCGCGGGGCAAAAGCTCGGAGATCTGCTTCCAGGACGCCTGATGGAGGATCTCGAAGGGATGCGCGCTGAGACGGGCATCCATCAGATCTACAAGTTCGCGCTCAACGGACATTCAAAAACCGGCGACACCCTGGTGAATATCGCCGTCGCCCCGCTGTTCACCAAAGAACAGCAGCGGATCGGGCGGCTGATCATTTTCGACGATGTGACGGAACGCGCCAACCTCGAGCAGAAGCTGGTCCAGGCGGACAAACTGAGTTCGATCGGTCTGCTGGCGGCGGGTGTCGCGCACGAAGTCAACACGCCGCTCGCCGTGATCTCGACCTACGCGCAGATGCTCACCAAGCAGATGGGCGGCGATGGTCCGAATGCGCGGATCCTCGACAAGATCGCCAAGCAAACGTTCCGGGCGAGCGAGATCGTCAACTCGTTGCTGAACTTCTCGCGGACCTCGAAGACCGACATGGAGGATCTCGACCTCGTCCGGCTGATCCGCGAGACGCTGCAGTTGATCGAGCCGCAGCTCCAGAAAGCGCGCGTGGCCGTTGATCTGCGCGGCGGGGAGAATCTGCCGCCGGTGCGCGGCAACGCGGGAAAGATCCAGCAGGTGTTCCTCAATCTGTTCCTCAACGCGCGCGACGCGATGGAGGAGGGCGGGCGTCTGACGGTGGAAGCGGCGTCGGACGGCGAGCGGGCCAGGATTGAGGTGCGCGACACCGGCCGCGGGATTCCGCCGGAGGATTTGGCGCGGATTTACGATCCCTTCTTCACGACCAAGGGCGCGAAGAAGGGCACCGGGCTGGGCCTGGCGGTCACCTATGGCATCGTACGGGAACACGGCGGTACGATTGATGTGACAAGCCAGGTCGGCCAGGGCACGTCGTTCCGTCTCGACTTACCGCTTGTCCAAAAAGCGGTACATGCCTGAATCCGGCCGGATCCTGATCATCGACGACGAAGCGGACATCCGCGAGAGTCTCGAGCTGCTGCTGGAGATGGAAGGCTACCAGGTGGACCTGGCGCAGAACGGCGGCGAGGGGCTGGCGCGGTTTGAGTCGGCGCAGTATGACATGGTCCTGCTGGACCTGATGATGCCGGACAAAAGCGGCATGGAGGTGCTGACCGAGATCCGCGAGCGGGACCGCGACACGCCGGTGGCGATGATCACGGCCTACGGATCGGTGGAAGTGGCGGTCCGCGCACTGAAGCTGGGCGCCAACGACTACTTCTCAAAGCCGTGGGACAACGAGAAGCTGCTGATCGAAGTGGCGCGGATGATCGGCGCTCGGAAGCTGCTCACCGAGAACACGCAGTTGAAGCGCGCGCTCAAGCAACGGTACGCGTTTCCCAATATTGTCGGCAAGAGCGAGCGGATGCTGCGGGTGCTCGATCTGGTGGCGCAGGTGGCGCCGAGCCGGGCGACAATCCTGATCACGGGCGAGACGGGGACGGGCAAGGAGCTGATCGCCAAGGCGATCCACGCCAACTCACCGAGGGCCGACCAGGTGTTTGTGGCCGTGAACTCGGGCTCACTGCCGCCCGATCTGCTCGAGTCGACGTTGTTCGGCCATGTGAAGGGCGCCTTCACGAGCGCGATGGCGGCGCGCAAGGGCTACTTCGAGGCGGCCAACAAAGGGACGATCTTCTTCGACGAGATTTCGACGGTGGGGGTTGAGACCCAGGCCAAGCTCCTGCGCGTGCTGCAGGAGCGCGAGTTCATGCCCTTGGGTTCGAACGAGGTGATCCGGTCCGACGTGCGGATCATCGCGGCTTGCAACGCCGACCTGCGCAAGATGGTCGAGGAGGGCAAGTTCCGCGAGGACCTCTACTACCGGTTGAACGTGATCAATCTGGCGCTGCCCCCGTTGCGGGACCGGCGGGACGACATCCCGCTGCTGGTGGATCACTTCTTTACCAAGTACTGCCGGGAGAATGAGAAGTTCCTGGACGCGGGCGGGAGGAGCGTGCTGCGGTTTGAGCCGGACGCGATGCAGATCCTGATGGACCATGCCTGGCCGGGGAATGTCCGGGAACTCGAGAACATCATGGAGCGGGCCGTGGTGCTGGCGAACGAGGCGCTGGTGCCGGTGAGCGTGCTGCCGGACCATCTGCTGCACACGGGCGGGATGAAGATCCGGCGGGACGAGGCGGGCCGTCTGGCGCCGGATGCGAGTCTGTTCGAGATGGTGGCGGACTATGAGCGGCGGACCATTGTCGATACGCTGGAGGCGCATAGCTGGAGCCAGACGGAGGCGGCGGAGAAGTTGAGGATTCCGTTGTCAACGCTGAATCAGAAGATCAAGAGGCTGGAGATTCAGATCAAGCGGCGGGGGGATAAGTAGGGGCGGGGAGCGATTCAGGCCAGCGAAGTCGGCGTCTGCAGGTCTCTTCCCATCAAAATGCAGTCCGCGTCCAGCCCGGGGCGCTTAAGTCGCTCTGCGTGGTAGTCCGCGTCCAGTACTGAATCTCTCGCGACGCCGCCAGAATGAACCCTACCAAGGCGTCATGCGACAACTCGAAGCGTTTCCCAGACGCCCCGCGCAGCAGTCCAGCCGATTCCAGTTCTAGCACCGCCTCCTGAGTAACCGGTAGCGTAAGCCCGGACCTCCGAGCGGCCCCCTCGGCCGTGAGGCTCAAGCGGGCTGGCGGTGAATCGATGAATACGAGCAGGAGCCGCTTCCAGGAATTGTGGTCCAACCGGGCGCTCAACCCCCCGACCACCCGCTCGATCAGTGCCTCCAGCAGCACTTCACGTCCACCAGCCCTTCGATAGTCGCTGATCGTGCCGATTCCGCCCGCCGTCAAAGCAGCCGCCATCAACCGGACATCGACGGGCCGGACACGTGTCTCTTGAGCAAGGTCGTCTATGGCCGCGTTGATCAAAGCCTCGTCCTGTGCCCACGCCGCCTTGTCCGACTCTCCGATCCGCAGCAGCACTTCCTTGGCCGCACCCTTATCGAAGCGCCGCAACTCGAAACGCTTGACCGCCGACAGCGGCTCGATCCGGTCCCCGAACTCCAGCACCCGCGCCAACTCATCGGAGCGGATGCCTATGACCAGCCGGATCCGAGACACACCGCCGTAGACGAGCGTTTCCAGCCGCGAGAGCACCTTCTGGCGTTGCTCGGCCGAGACCACTTCGCGGAAGAAGCGCTCGAACTGATCGAGGATCAGCACCACCGTTGCGCCGGTCTTGGCGATTGCCTGCTCGAGCGGGAGATCGCAGCCGTTGACTTCACTCAGCCGCGCCTCAATAGTTGCAATAAGATCCTGGTCTCCACCGGTGATCAGCACGGGGAGGACGCCGGCCTGTTTCAGTTCGGGCACAAGGCCGCGCGAAAGCAGCAGGCTCTTCCCGCATCCGGACTCTCCCCACACAACCAGGAAGCGCGGTGTGACATGGACCACACGCCTCACAACGTTGCTGAGATCAGCGTCGCGCCCGAAGAAATGGTCCGGCGCAGTAAGCCTGGCGAGCGGTGCGTATCCCGGCCTTGCAATAGAGGAGGCGTCCCGCTTGCCGAGTCTCGACTGCAAGCTCCGGAGCCGTTCACGGAGTCGGCTCGTGTGCGGCGAATCCAACGCTTCCGCGTCCGGCAACAGATCTAGGATCCGCTGCGCTTCGGATCCGGTGCTTCCGTGACTCCTGAGGAGCACCTTGATCCAGGCCCAGAATCGTGCACGCGGGCGGGACAGCCGCTCGGCTTCGTCCAGGACTGCCTGCCTGTCTCCCTCAAAGCGAAAGTCTCCGCTACGCCACGAAGCGAGATCGGGGAACTCCAGGATTCTCGGCATCCAGCGGCTGGAGATCCAGAACACGACAGGATAGGGATTCTCCTCCTTCAACCGGTTGCGCGCAAAGTTCAGCGGCTGGACGGCGCGGTCCACGTCTCGAGCCATCAACTTATCGAGACCATTGATGAAGAGCAGGTCCGGAGTCCGTCCACCCGAGGCCCGCGCGATCAGAGCGGGCATCTGGTCAAACACCGTCTCCGACCGCGTGTTCGGGTCATCGGACGGGATCTCGTACAGATCGATGGCAACAACATTGCTGTCCGGGAAGCTCTTCCTCAAGCGCTCCTGCACGGACGCCCTTGTGCGGGGCATATCGAACGAGGCGAGGATCAGGCTGAACCCGCCCTGCGCCAGATTGAGCATCTCGCGCAGCGTTTCGAAATCGTCGAATGCCGGAGCAGCGGCGGCGACAGGAGGGAACGTGGTGCTCATTGCCGGAACTGGCGCGCCTCCCGGACCAGCGGATTCACGTCGTACCAGTGACCCTCAGCGTCGCGGTAGTCAAGGATGTACTGGCGGTCGAGGAGGCTGAGGTCGGACTGGTCGAGGCGGTCGGGCCGTTCATCCGCGATCTTCTGCAACCGGGGCCAGGCTTCGGGTTGGAACAGGAGGCCATCGGCGAAACTGTTGCGGCCCTGCTGGATCGCGTGCTCGACCGCGGGCAGTTCGACGGGAATCGCGCGCTGCGCCGAGAGGGAATCCTGAAACAACCGGGGCAGTTGACGTCCAAAGCCACCGGATACCTGGCAAAGCCGGCGCATGGCATCATCAGAGGCCATAGCCTGCGAGTCGAGTCCGGTGCCGGCGGCACGCCGCGCGAGGATCTCGTGAAGCTTGGAGAGTCCAGCTTCGTCCGGTCCGCCTGATCCTCTGAGCCGGACCGGGATCATCGGAATCCGCGCAGGGTTCAAGTTTCCGCCTTGCGGGCTGTTCGCGATTGAAGGAGGGAGCGTATAGACGATATTGCAATTCAGACCGCTGAGCATGAACCACGACTCGATGAACAGGTGCTCTCCGTAGGTCTGGCCCGAGTTGGGTATTCTGCGCGATCCGACGCGATCGAGGCTGTCAAAAATGACCGCGAGTCCGAGACCCTGCTCCGCCTTCACTGCTTCCGCGGCGCTTTCCAGAAGCTCGTTGACCGAGCTGAGCAGAGACGAGGGCCGGTAGGTCAAGTACTCCCGGAGCTGTCCCCGCTGCTTGGGATCATACTTGAGCGTCGCCTTCAACTTCCCCAACATGGCTGGAATAGGGGCCTCAATATCGAACTCTCCGGAAACTGAGAAGACCCGGCTCAACTCCTGAAGAAGGCTCCCCAGCCCGCCGGTCCGGAGCGCGATCGGTGTTCGCTCGTGGAAAGCATCCCAGACTTCGGCCGCGATGCTCAGCAGGACCTCGGGCGCGCCGACATCCTGCATGTCCAGCACCTTGTCGGCATCCATGTAGACGACGAATTGAGCGTCCTGAAGAGAGTGCTGGAGCCGGAACAACTCCGTTGTTTTGCCCGAGCCTGGATGGCCGCACAGGAGCTGGGTGGACTTGCCGTCGCCGTACCGGATACGGTCGGCAAGCGTCTCAATGAGGTGGGAGGTCCGGCGCTCGCCGGCGCAGTCTACGTAGAATGGATCGCCCGCCGGGAGGGCGGCGGACGGATTACACGCGCGGTAAAGCGCCTTGCGGAGTTCTTCGGTCGAGGCCGGCGGTGACAAGCTGGCGCCTCCTGTAGGTATTGTCCGTTGTTTCATGCCCTTGTGCAACAAATTCAGGGGCGCTGACAACGTTGAAGGGGAGCGGCGTCACCGTCGGCGAACTGATGGTCCCGGCCGCGACGGGGGAGTTTGACGGGCGCCCCCTGGCTTATACTGAAGAGAGCCTGCCTCTGTTTCCCGCCAGGTCTTCCTCCGATCTACAACATTATGGGTTTCCAGATCCAACCACTCCAGGAGTTCCTCGTCCGCCCGAACCTGCCACCCTCCCTGCCCCGGATGATGGAGCTCGCCTCAAACGTGGTTTGGAGCTGGGAACACGCCGTCCGCGCGGTTTTCCGCCGGCTGGACTCGCACCTGTGGGACGAATCCGGCCACAACCCGAGCGAGATGTTGAGCAAGCTGTCCGCGGCTCAACTGGAACGGGTGGGCTCCGATCCGCGGTTCATCTCCGTCTACCGGCGCGCCTGCGAGCGTTTTGACGCCTACATCGACCGGTACAACGCCACGCCCAAGCAGGGCCTGATCGCCTACTTCTGCATGGAATACGGCGTGGTCCAGTGCCTGCCGATCTATTCCGGCGGCCTGGGAATCCTGGCGGGTGACCACCTGAAAGCGGCCAGCGACCTCGGACTGCCGCTGGTGGCAGTCGGACTGCTTTACCAGAAGGGATATTTCCGGCAATACCTGAATCCAGACGGGTGGCAGCAGGAACGGCCGCACGTCAACGATTTCTACACCGTCCCGGTGCAGCCAGTATCCGGACCGGACGGCAAGGACCTGATGGTCACGATCGACCTGCCTACCGGCACCGTGTACCTCAAGGTCTGGCAGATGAACACAGGCGGAGTCCGGTTGTTCCTGCTCGATTCGAACGTCCCGGAAAACCGCCTCGCCGACCACCGCAGCATCACGGACCATCTGTATGGCGGCGACGACCGGGTGCGGATCCGGCAGGAGATTGCGCTCGGCATCGGCGGACTGCGGGCGCTCAAGGCGCTCGGCATCCAGCCAACCGTGTTCCATATGAACGAGGGCCACTCGGCCTTTCTCGCCATCGAGCGGATCCGGGTGCTCATGGAAGAACAGGGGTTGAGTTTCCGCGAGGCGCTCGAAGCCACGCGGCAGAACAACGTCTTCACGACACATACCTCCGTGCCCGCGGGATTCGACCTGTTCGAGCCCTCCATGGTGTACGAGTACTTCCACGGCTATTGCGAGCGGGCGGGGATCCCGTTCGACGAACTGCTCGCGCTCGGCCGCCGGCGCCGCCACGACCACGGCGAGCGCTTCAACATGGCGGTCTGCGCGCTGCACACAGCGGCGCACCGGAATGCGGTGAGCGCACTCCATTCCGAGGTGTCGCGCGAGCTATTCCAGGACCTGTGGCCGGAATCGCCCGAAAGCGAGGTGCCGGTCCAGGGGATCACCAACGGAGTCCATTTGCCTTCGTGGGTGAACGGCGACCTCGCGTCATTGTACGATCAGTACCTCCAGCCGGACTGGATGGAACGCCACACCGACCCCGAGGTCTGGGACGGAATCGCCGAGATTCCGGACGCGGAGCTATGGGAGATCCACCGGCGGCGCAAGCGGAGGCTGGTGCAGTTCGTGCGCGAGAGCTTACGCCGGTCAGCCGCGAAACGCAAGGCCTCAGCGGCCGAGATTCAACGCCTCAGTGGCGCACTGGACTTCGACGCGCTGACGATCGGATTCGGGCGGCGGTTTGCTACCTACAAGCGCGCGACGCTCATCTTCCGCGACAAGGAGCGGCTCAAGCGGATTCTCAATCATCCGGACATGCCGGTCCAGATCATCATTGCCGGCAAGGCGCATCCCAAGGATCAGCCCGGCAAGAATCTGATCCGCGAAATCTGGAGTCTGACGCGGGATCCGGAGTTGTCGCGCCGGGTGGTGTTCGTCGAGGACTACAGCATCCAGGTGGGGCGTGAAATCATTCAGGGTGTGGATGTCTGGCTCAACAATCCGCGGCGGCCGGAAGAGGCATGCGGCACCAGCGGAATGAAGGCGGGCATCAACGGCGTGCTCAACTTGAGCATTCTCGATGGCTGGTTCGACGAGGCCTACGAGGAATCCGGGGGCTGGGCGATCGGAGACCGCGAGAACTACTCCGACGGCCAGGACGACATGCATGCGAGCAACATCTACTCGCTGCTTGAAAACGAAGTCGTGCCGATGTTCTACAACCAGCGGGAGCGCGGCGTTCCGGCCGAGTGGATGCCGCGAATGCGCATGTCGCTGGCCAAGCTGAGTCCGCGGTTCAACTCGGGCCGGATGCTGCGCGACTACAACGAGAAGTTGTACCTGAAAGCGGACGAGGCCTGGACCCGTGTTTCCGGCAACAACTTCGCCGGGGCGCGCCAGCATTCCCAGTGGATGGACCGGGTGTTGCAAGCATGGGACCGTATCCGGTTTGTCGAGGTCAGCACTCCGAACGGCAAGGTGGCATTGAGCGGGGAGACGCTTCCCATTGAGGCCGTGATCGATCTCGGCGGCCTGGCTCCGGACGACATTCGCGTCGAGGCCGTGGTGGGCAACATCGGGCCGGATGGCTGCCTGATCAATCCATCGGTCGTACCGCTGCAGGCCTCCGGTGGAAACGGCGCGATGCACGTGTTCCGGCAGTCCTACCAGCCGGTCCAGACCGGACGGCTTGGATATTCCCTGCGCGTCACGCCCAACCATTCCGACAATCCCCTGATGCGCCCTTGCCACTCCTTAATGAAATGGGCACAACAGTAGGGCCATTTCCCGCTTCCATTGGAACCGGAACCGTGTTAGATAAGAGGTAAGGCTGGCAGCCACCCTCACCCCTTCGTTACCCACGCTTCCCGTCCCACGTCAGAGGTCAGTATGCCAATCCGCAAAGGAGAATTCCTGTTTGGACAACGGCCGCAAGTACAAACAGCACGGCTATATGGACTCCCACGCCGAGCCGAAGCCGGGCCCGGGCACGCAGACCCAGGATCCCAACGGCGTCAAGATTCCGCTGATGGTCCCGCCCGTGGCCGCGTCCCGGTGCTGGAACTGTTCGGTAGCTCTGACCGCGGGGACCGACTTTCACGGAAAATGCCCCAAATGCTCCTCTGACCTGCACACTTGCAAGCAGTGCTGCTATTTTGACCCCTCGATACGGTTCCAGTGCCAACGGCCTGTTGCCGAACGTGTGGCCCGCAAGGACGAAGCGAATCATTGCGAGTCCTTCAAGCCCACCGTGACCGTCGCCCGCGATTCGGGCGTTCACGCACCGCCGCCCGCCCGTGTTTCCGCCGTTCCTCAACCGCCCGCGCCCCGGAACGTGTCCGATGCGCGGGCGGCTTTCGACAACCTGTTCAAGAAATAGCCTACGGAAGAGCGGGACGCGGCCTGCGCCACCTCCTCTTCTTCAATGCGCAAACGTAGAGTCCCGAGCCTACCAGCAGCAGTGTTGTGGTCTCAGGAGTTTCCACGCCGCCGCCACCCCCGCCTCCCCCGCCACCGGACACCGTGCCGAACGCGACGTTGTCAATCAACGCTTGCGTGTTGAACAGCGTACCCGACCCGATCGAAATCCGGATCTGGTTGACCGGTGTATCGGAAGTGAAACCGACGAAGGTTGGGCTGACAGTGGAGGTGGAGACAGGGGATCCGAGATCGGTGCCATCGACGGAGAGCCGGACATTGGCTCCACGCGGACCGATCGTCATCAGGTCGATTCCGAATGAGGTGACCGAAGCTGGCATGACCAACTGAATGTAGGATGTGGTCACGCCGGCGCTCTGATACCACGTGGGTCCCTTGATCAGGGTTCCGGTGCCCCAGTTTTCGTCCCAGCCGATCGCTGGATTGATGCCGTACAGGAAGTAGCTCGCCGTGGTCTCGTTGAATCCCGTGAACGTGACGCCTGCCACCGTGAGTCCGGTCGAGTTGGAATAGCTCGTGAAGCCGCCAGCGGCCAGGCCGAGAACGTTGAAAGTGATATCAGTGCGTCCGGATGTCGCCGCCTCCCAAGTCGCCCGGCTTGTATACGTGTTGATGATTCCGGCCTGCAACGGCGTGCAGACCGCCAGGAGGAGCGCCAACGGCGGGCCTCCCGCGAATCTCCCTAGGGGTATATTGCGCATGAATGGTCCTATCCCGGGCACACGTTGGATGCATGCCCGAAGATGAATAATTAGTGCTTTTCAGAGGCGGAAAATCTCACGATCCCCGCAAAAGGCCTGGGGATAGACTGAAGCACTAATTCCGGAGAGACGCCAGAATCTTCTGGTGGTATTCCTTTGCCTTGGCGAGTATCGGACCAGGCTGAAGCGTCAACGGCATCCCGCTGCTCACCACCAGCCGCCCGTTGATCATCACGTCCCGCACATCGGACCCCTTCAGGGCGTAAACCATCTGTGAGTAGGGATCATACATCGGTAAAGCGTGCGGCTGATCGGTGCGGACCACGATCAAATCCGCAAGCTTCCCCTTCTCGAGCGACCCAATACGGTCGCCCATCCCGAGCGCCCGCGCGCCGTAGATCGTCGCCATCGCGAGTGCATCTTTTGCGGGCAGGGCCTGCGGATCGAGCAGAGATACCTTCTGGAGCTTGGCTGCCAGGTCCATCTCTTCGAAGAGAGAGAAGTCGTTGTTGGACCCCGCCGGGCCATCAGTGCCCAACCCGACATTCAGCCCCGCCCGCAACTGCTTCACCACCGGCGCCGCGCCAGAGGCGAGCTTCATGTTCGACGACGGACAGTGCGCGATTCCCGTGCCGCGCTTGCGCAGGATGTCCAGGTCGGCGTCATCCAGCCACACGCCGTGCGCACCGAGCGTTCGCCCGTTCAGGATCCCGAGCGAGTCGAGCAGGCGTGTGGGCGACATCCGGTGCTTGGCCTCGGCCTCCACGTTCTCCCGCTTGGTTTCCGAGAGGTGGATCAGCAGCGGCACACCGTACTTGTTGGCGAGAGCCCGCGCCTGTTTCAGCACGTCGGCCGGAACCGTGTAGACGGCATGTGGCGCGATGGCCGGCGTGATCAGGGCGTCCTTGGCGAAGCGCTGGATGTAGTTCTCCGCGAAGGCGAGCGCCGCCGCCGGGGTCTTGGCGTCCGGCACCGGAAAGCCGATGACAGTCTCACCCAGGACGCCGCGCATTCCGGCGTTGCGTGTCTCCTCGGCGATCACATCCTCGAAGTAGTACATGTCGGTGTAGGTCGTGGTGCCGCTGAGAAGCATTTCGAGCACGGCCAGGCGCGTGCCCCAGCGGCAGAACTCCGCCGTGACGTTCTTGGCCTCGGCCGGGAAGATGAACTTCTCGAGCCAATCCTGCAACCGCATGTCGTCGGCGATCCCGCGGAACAGCGACATCGGTGCGTGGTTGTGGGTGTTCACCAGGCCCGGCGCGAGGATCGCCTCGGGACGGTTGATTCGCTGGCGTGCGGTGAACTGCTTGTTGATTTCGGCGAGCGTGCCCACTCCCGCGATGGTCCGGCCGCGCACGGCCACCGCACCACCGGCGATCACGCGGCGCTCAGGATCCATCGTGATCACGTGTCCGGCGGAGATGATCCAGTCGGCCGTTTCCGCGGCGGGAACCTCCACGCACAGGACAAGGCTAAGTAAGAAACGATACATCGAAGGCCCTCGGCAGCAGATCCCGGATCGCCAATGTCTCGGACGCCCCGTCCAGGTTCACCAGGATGACTTCCGCTTCGGGGCAGAATTCCCAGAGGATCTGGCGGCAGGCGCCGCAGGGAGGAGTGAGATGCTGGGTATCGGCGCACACCACAATCCGGCTGAATGCGCGGGCGCCCTCGGACAATGCCTTGAACACGGCGACACGCTCGGCGCACACGGTCAGTCCGTAGCTCGCGTTCTCGATATTGCAGCCGGTGAACACACGGCCGTCGCGCGACTCGAGCGCGGCCCCGACCAGGAATTTCGAGAATGGCGCAACCGCCTGCCGCCGGGCTTCGATCGCCGCGCGAACCAGCGGATCCATCGTCAAATCTCCAGCCGGGGAATCAGCGTCCGCAGCAGCGCGACCAGAGTCGACCGCACGCGCGCACCGGTTTCGAGCACTTCTTCGTGGTTGATCTTCTGGGGCAGGATGCCCGCGGCCATGTTCGTTACGCAAGAGATGGCCATGCAACGGATTCCCATGTGCCGCGCCGCAATCACTTCCCCAACCGTGGACATCCCGACCAGATCCGCGCCAATCGCCCGGAGATAGCGGATCTCAGCGGGGGTCTCATAGCTCGGGCCAAGGAGCCCGGCGTAGACTCCCTCGGGCAAATCGACACCCAGTCCGGCGCCCACAGCCTTGGCCGTGGCGCGAAATTCAGGATCGTAGGCGTCCGACATGTCCGGAAAGCGCGGCCCCAGCGATTCGTCATTGGGCCCCAAGAGCGGATTCGTCCCCTGAAGATTGATGTGGTCGGAAATCAGCACCAGCGCACCCTGCCCGTAGGAGAGGTTAATGCCACCCGCGGCGTTGGTGAACACAAAGGCGCGGACTCCAAGCCTTGCCAGTGCGCACACACCGAACACCACCTTATGCATCGGATGGCCTTCGTACAGATGTGCCCGCCCGCTCATGACGGCGACTCCCCGGCCAACGATCCCGCCGAACACCAGCTTGCCCGCATGTCCCACTGCGGTCGACTGCGGCCAACCGGGGACCTCGCCGTAGGGAAACGTGCGCGCTCCGGCGAGCTCATCGGCGAAGGCGCCCAGTCCGCTTCCCAGCACGACTCCTACCTCCGGCCGGGCTCCAATCCGGGGCGCCAGATAATCAATCGCCTGGTCCATCACAGCAACATACCCGCGATGCAGGCCGACATGAAGTTGGCGAGCGTTCCCGCCGCAACGGCACGTAGCCCTAGCCGCGCCAGATCCGATTTCCGCGTCGGCGCGAGCGCGCCGATGCCACCGATCTGGATGGCGATCGAACTCAGGTTGGCGAATCCGCACAGCGCATAGGTGGCGATCGTGAACGACTTCGGGTCCAGTTGCGCCTTCACCGGACCAAGCTGCAGGAACGCGACGAACTCGTTCAACACGAGCCGCGTTCCAAGCAGGTTGCCGATCGTCTGCGCATCCTTCCAGGCCACACCCATCAGCCAGGCGACCGGCGCGAAGACAATGCCGAACATCTGCTGCATCGACTCCGGGAACCAACCGAGCCCTGGCAATGTGTGGACCCAGCCCATGACTCCGTTCACCAGCGCGATCAGCGCCAGGAACGCGATCAGCATCCCACCGATGTTCAGCGCCAGATGAAGCCCCTCGCTCGCGCCCCGCGCGGCCGCATCAATGACGTTGACGCCGGGCTTTTCGACGTCAATCTTTACTGAGCCCGCCGTTTCCGGCTCACCCGTTTCCGGCATCAGCATCTTCGACAGCAGGATGGTCGCGGGCGCGGTCATGATCACCGCCGTGAGCAGGTGCTGGATCTCAACTCCAGCGATCTTCACGTAGGCCGCCATTACCGCGCCCGAAACATGCGCCATACCGCTGGCCATGATCGTGAACAGCTCAGACTGGGTCAGGTTCGGCAGGAACGGCTTGATCGTCAGCGGCGCCTCGGTCTGGCCCATGAAGATGCTCGCCGCCACATTGGTCGACTCGGCCCCCGACACGCCCATTACCCGCTGCATCGCTACGGCCATCGCCTTGACCACCACCTGCATCACGCCAAAGTAGTACAGGATCGAAAACATCGAGGCAATGAAGATCACGATCGGCAGCACCTGGAAGGCGAAGATCACGCCATGGGGTCCCGCCTTCTCGCCCAATGGTCCAAACAGAAACTTGCTACCGACCTCGGCGTACTCAAGCAGCGCGTTGACCGCGACGCTCGCGGCCTGGAACACCTTGCCGAAATCGGTTTTCAGCACCAGGAACGCGAATCCGAACTGCAGGCCGAGCCCCCAGAGCAGCAGTTTCGGCTGGATGCGCTTGCGGTCGGCGGAGAACAGGTAGCACCCGGCCAGGATCAATGCGAGTCCCAGCAGTCCGGTGAACCTGTCCATATGCGGACCCGCGGGCTACCCGACGACTTCCAGAATCAGCTCCCGTTCCTCGGGCGCGCTGGCCGAGACGCGGAAAGCGTCCTCCACCAATTCGGCTGCCTCCTCCAGGCGTTCATCACGCGTGTGATAGATGCGGCACAGGACTGCCCCGGCATCCACCTTCTGTCCGACTTTCACTTCGAGGATCACTCCAACTGCCGGATCCACGGTGTCGTCCTTGGTTGCGCGTCCAGCGCCGATCATCGCCGAGGCGAGTCCGACGTACTCGGCGTCGATTGCGCTCACGTATCCGTTGCGCGGCGAGAGAATCTCGCGGGCTCCGGTGGCGTTGGGCAGCAGGTCGAACCGGTCGAGGACATTGGCGTCGCCGCCCTGGGCCTTGATCACTTCCTTGAACTTGCGGTAGCCCGAGCCGTCGAGCAACTTGCGCTGCGCCATCTCGCGCGCGTCGTCCAGCGTCATCGTTACGCGGCCGAGGAAAATCATACGCGCGGCCAGCTCAAGCGACAGCCGCGTAAGATCCGTTGGACCCGCGTTCTGCAGGGTCTGCGAAACCTCCATCACCTCGAGCGCGTTGCCGACAGCGTACCCGAGCGGCTGGTTCATGTCGGTGATGAGCGCCTGGACCCGCTTGTCGTGACGGCGGCCAATCGCGACCATCAACTGCGCGGCTTTGCGCGCGTCCACCTGCTTCTTCAAGAAAGCACCCGCGCCCACCTTTACGTCGAGAACCAGCGCGTCCATGCCCTCGGCCAGCTTCTTGCTCATGATCGAGCTGGCGATCAGCGGGATCGACTCGATCGTGCCGGTGACATCACGCAACGCGTACAGCTTCCCATCGGCGGGCGCGACCTCGGCGGTCTGGCCCATGAACGCCAGGTTGTACATGCGCAGGTGTTCCCGGAACTCCTCCGCCGTCAGGTTGGTTCTGAAACCCGGAATGGACTCAAGCTTGTCCAGTGTCCCGCCCGTGTGGCCGAGCGCTCTCCCCGACATCATCGGGACCAACACGCCACAAGCCGCGGCGATGGGCGCGGCGATCAGGCTGGTCTTGTCCCCCACGCCACCAGTGGAATGCTTGTCGACCTTGACGCCGGGCACGGAGCTGAGATCAATGGTCGATCCCGAGGCGACCATCGCCCGGGTCATCGTCGTAACCTCCTGGTCGTTCATGTCGCCGAAATAGGTGGCCATGAGGAAGGCGGACATCTGGTAGTCCGGGATGGCGCCCTGGGAGTATTGGTCAATCAGAAACGTGATTTCTTCGGCGGACAGCTCATCGCCGTCACGCTTGCGCCGGATCAGGTCGACAGTACGCATTGAAGCTTTGATCCTACCACTTTTATGTGATTGAAATCAAAGAACCGCCGAGTTCCGGGCGGCTAGGAGAGGAGCAATTCCAGGTCCTCCCGGCACAGGTTCTTGAGGACTCCTTCGCCGGATCCCTCGATAATCGAGGTCGCAAGCTCCTTTTTGGAGGCCTGGAGATCGAGGACCTTTTCCTCCACGGTACCAGTGGCGATCAGCCGGTAGGCGAACACTTGCTTGTCCTGGCCGATCCTGTGCGCGCGGTCCACAGCCTGCGCTTCGACCGCCGGATTCCACCACGGATCGAGGATGAACACGTAGTCGGCGGCAGTCAGGTTGAGTCCGACCCCACCCGCCTTCAAGCTGATGAGGAACAGCGGGCAGTCCGCACTCGTCTGGAAGCGCTGGACGCGGGCCTCCCGGTCCTTTGTCTTGCCGTCCAAATACTCATAGACGAGCCCCTCTTTGTCCAGACGGGCTTTCAGCAGCGCAAGCAAGGACGTGAACTGAGAAAAGACGAGCGCCTTGTGTCCCTCCGCCGCGACCTCGGCAAGCTGGGGGACCAACAGGTCGAGTTTGGCGGAAGGCTCGGCCACACGCTCCTTGTCGACCAGTCCCGGATGGCACGCGCATTGCCGCAGCCTCAGAAGAGCTTCGAGGATGTGCATCTTCGACTTGGCGAGACCATCCTGGTCCACCTTCTTCAAAAGCACCGCGCGGTAGTGCTCACGCAGCTCGTCGTAGAGCTTGCGCTGCGGGGTGTCCAGTTCGCAGTAGATGGTCTGCTCGATCTTGGCGGGCAGTTCCTTGGCCACCTGTTCCTTGGTCCGGCGCAGGATGAAAGGCCGGAGCGCGCGGGCGAGCAGCTTGCGGGTTTCGGGGTCCGGATTCCGCAGCGCCGACGATGCGTTTGCGAACACGCTGGTGCCGAGCATCCCGGGATTGAGGAACTCGAACAGGCTCCACAACTCGCCCAGGTGGTTCTCGATCGGCGTGCCGGTCATCACCAGCCGGTGGTCGCCATTCAACAGCCGGGCGGCCTTGGCCGATTCGCTCTCCGCATTCTTGATCGCCTGCGCTTCGTCCAGGATCACGTAGTCGAACCGGACATTGCGGAACTCCGCCGCGTCGTTGCGGAGCGTTCCATACGTGGACAGCACCAGGTCGTAGTTGCTGATCGCGGCCAGCGTGCGGTCCCGGTCGGCGCCCGAGTGGTCGAGCACCCGGAGCTTGGGCGTGAATCGTGCCGCCTCCCGCATCCAGTTGTAGATCAGCGACCGCGGGACCACGGCGAGCGAAGGAGCCACAGCCTCGCCAGCCTCGCGCCGCGCGCGGCGCGACTCGAGCAGCGCGAGCACCTGCGGCGTCTTGCCGACACCCATGTCATCGGCCAGACATCCCCCGAAGCCCATCCCGTTGAGGAAGTGCATCCATCCGAGGCCTTCTTTCTGATACCCTCGCAACTCGCCGGCGAAAGCTTCCGGTTGAGCGGCGGCCTGGACTCCTGCAAATGAAGCCAGCCTGTTGCGTGCCTGGGCAAAGATCTGGTCGACTTCGATCTCCGGGCGCTCAGCGAGCAGGATGTCGAGCAGTGTCGCCTGGTTCTTCTTGAACCGGATCGATGCGCCATCCGTCTCGCCGAGCTCGAACATCGCGGCATACTTGCGGATGAAGTCCTCCGGCAGGAACCCGAGCGATCCGTCGGCCAGCACGACCGTGTTCTCTCCCTTCCGGATCGCTTTGAGCAGCGCAGGAAACGGCACGAACTGGTCCTCGAATTCGATGCCGCCCTGAAGCTCGAACCAGTCGATCCCGGAGGAGGCAAACTTCGCCTTCATGCCCTTCGCTTGCCGGAACAGCTTTCCTTCGGCGAGCACCTGCCACTGTTTCGCGGCCAAATCGCGCACAATCTGGATCAGCTTGCTGCGCGGCACCTCCCAACGCTGTCCAGGCTCGGTGTCACGCTTCGGATCACGCCCATAGTAGACTTGGACCGGCTTGAGTCCGAGTTCGTTGAGCGCCTGCCGCGACTCGGCCTCCGCGGCGGGATCACGCCGGTAGAACTTCCGTTCACCCGCCACCAGCCGTCCAGACTCTTGGGCATCCTCGCCGAGAACCATTCCCGCGTAGTCGAACGCCAGTTTGCCGTACAGCCGGCTTTGGCTGCGCCAGTTGATGACATCTTCGGAGATCGTAAACCGGGTCCGGGGCACGACCCGGATATCCTCGAAACGAAGGTCCGGCGGCCAATCGATCGGCGGGAGATTCGACTTGCCGACAAGCTCCTCGACCAGCGCCTGCGCGTGTTCGATCGGGATCTTCGCTTTGGTGTCGCGGAGTGCAGTCACCCAGTCCTGGTAGGCCAACGGCACCTTGCGGATCATTCCCGCCGCCAGGATCAAGCCCCCTTCGACGGCCGGACCCGCCTGCCGCAAGGAAATCTTCTCTTCACCGCGCTGGAAGTAGCCGCCCACCGTGTAGTGTCCACTGACCTTTTCGACGGTCACACGGAACTCCCATTCGTCTCCGGCGTCCCAGCCAACCGGCCGCGACTCCTCGGTAAACGCGGCGCTACCGTCGAACAGCCGCCCCGTCGCGCAGATCGGCGGAAGGAAAGTCCGCGCCGCCCCGGGACCCCGCAGGGCGTATTGATCGCCTAATCCCGGTCCGCCCCATTGCGGCGCGCCGAGCAGGGACACCAGGATGCCGCTATCCTCGCCCGGGATCATCGGCAGTTGATCCCTGGTCAGCGCCAGCGGCCGGAGCTGCCCCCAACTGCCGTCTCTCTTACGGTCGCGCATGTAGCACTTAATCACGAAGCACGGGGCCTCGTGAAATCCCACTCCCGTGGCACTGTCGATCATGTAGAGAATCTCGCGATTCGACGGCCATGGCTGTTCCTGCCGGCGGTGGCTGGTCTTGCCCGATTTGATGGTGCTGAACACGCCGCGCCACGCGTAGGGATCGGGACCAGGTGGACGCGAATAGACCGGCCGGGACCGGGGGCTGTACACCTCGGAGACGTCCAGTTCCTCTTCGCGGACCACCCGCCACGGAAACGCCCCCCCACGGGATCCGCGCAGCAGCCCGCGCCGGTCGCAGGCCACCAAGGCCGCCCAAATGTGCGGACACAGCGCGCCCTCGTGGACCTGGCTGCACGTGCACTCGGCGTGGATCACACCGGAAGCATTATGCAGAAGCAGGTCGTGCCGCCGGCCGTCGGCAACTTCCAACTCCGCCTCATCCTCGTCACCGCCGATCAGACGCACCGCGTTGAGCCTGTACAACGCTTCCCCGCGCAGCCTGACGTCCTCGGAAAACGCACCCGATAGGCCCGAAAGATACATGCCCTCCCTCGATCATCGCATAATCGAAAAATGCTGACACAAGAAGGATGCGCGCAACGGCGCGAACGGCTCCAGCACTGGATGCGCGAGCGCGGCTGGGACACGTTCGTGACCGGCAGCCGGTTCTCGGCGTACTACCTGGGCGGAAAGCTCGTGCCTCCGGACGCACCTGTCTACTTCGTCCTGTTCCGGGATGGGGAGACGCTCACCGAAGTTCCCGAAACCTACTCCGCCCACCGCGCGATCACGGCTCCCTACCACGAGGGATTCGAGGCGATCAGGCCCGGACTGCGCGGTACCGTGGCAGTGGAACGGAGCGGAACACCGGCGTTTCTCACCGGTGACGCGGATGCCTCGGACACCATCCTCGCGCTCCGCAAGTCGAAGCACCCGGACGAGATCACCGAAATCCGCGAAGCGCTGCGATTCTGCGCCATCGCCTATGATGCCGCGCGCGAAGCCATCGCGCCGGGACTCACCGAAATCGACGTGTTCAACGCCATGCACTCCGCGGTGACCCGGGCAGCCGGAACTGTAATCGAGTTCCGCGGCGACTTCGCGTGCGGCGAACGCGGGATCAAGGAAGGCGGGCCGCCCACGCCGCGCCAACTGCTTCCAGGCGACCTCTACATTCTCGACATTTTCCCCGCCCCGGCTCTCTACTTCGGCGACACCTGCCGGACCCTCGCGGTTACCCCGCCGGCCGCGCGGCAAATCCACGCATGGAAGCTCGTGAAGGAGGCGGTGGCGCTGGCCGAATCGATGGTCCGGCCTGGAATCCGTGCCAGCGCGGTCCACAACGCGGTGAAGGAGTATCTCGACGCGGATCCGTTGACGGGGCGCAGCTTCTGGCACCACACAGGACACGGAATCGGCCACCGCGGCCACGAAGCGCCCCGGCTGATCGCCGAAAGCAGCGACCGGATCGAGGAAGGCGACGTGATCACGATCGAGCCCGGTGTTTACACTTCCGCGCTTCAGGGCGGGATCCGGCTCGAGGACAACTACCTCGTGACACGCACCGGACTCGAGCGTCTATTCCATTATCCGGACGCGTTGTGGCCGGGTGTGTCCGCCTGACACATGGCCTGTCCCACCGGGCCCCGCCGGGTCTGCGGTACTGGAACCTGCCGGCTGAACGGATTCAACAGCATGGACCCAGTTGCGCGAGTGGTACTCGGGTTGCTATCGTATAAGGCGAATTGTGAAAGTCAACTTTTGAAACCTGAACCCTCTGCTGCAACGGGTGGTGGAACGGGTGCCGCGTAGCAGAAACCATGTGCTCGAGGGACGAAGTTTAACCCCGCACATCCGGGAATTGCCAGTTGCATCAGAGGGGCTTTTTAAGCTGTTTCGAGTTGACGCAAGGGTTTCGTTTTCGCCAAGGGGTTGATCCGCTTCTTCACCCCAAGCTGGGTCAATCGTGGAACTCCTTCCGGTGAGTGGACCGGCAGGGCTTTTGGACGCGGCTCCTGTTGGGAGATTCGCCGGAAGTGTGTCTCCACGCCCCTATCCCTCGGCATTGAGGGAGGCGACCGCATCGGCTCGGAACGTTAGAACGGAGCGGGCCGGGCCGATGCGGCTCTTGTAATGCCTCCTGACGATTCTATTACAGACGGCCTGCCGCCCAGAGGACCGCGTTGCGGACCAGGGTCCGGTAGTTTGAGTCCCGGTGCGCTTCGGGCCCGTGCCCCGGCTGGATCGCCACCACACGCGACTTGCGCCAGGGCGTGATCCAAGCGAGCGGACGGTCGCTCAACGCGTGGCTGGTTTCGAGCAGCACCTGGTTGTCCGGCGAGTGCCACATGCCCTTGTACGTCTCATCGTGGAGCGTGAATGGCTTCAGTCCGCGGACGATGGGATGATCCCCCACGGGGCGCATCGGGATGTCGACGTCGTGCTGGAACGTGGACCGGCTGGGTCCGTCGGCGGGCCGCAGGTACTTGCCGCCCGAGACATTCTGGTGCCACCACGGCCAATCCGTGTAGTCGATGAGCGCGTGGTGCAGGATCACGATGCCTTTGCCGCTCTCGGCGAACGACTGCAGAGCCGCCCGCTTGGCAGGCGGGAGTTCGTCGAGCATGTCATAGAGGACCAGCACATCCTGGCGCTTCAGTCCCGCGCTGAACGAGGCGGGATGCGGCTGCACGTCGATCTTGAACTCCGCCACGCCTTCGAAGATCGTGAAGAAGGAGAGATCGAAGGCGTGCCCGCCAATGGTGAGCGCGACCTTGACCGGTTCCGCGCCGAAGGCGGCCGAGGCAAGCAGGGCAAGGGCGGAGAGCTTCATCCTCCCGCCATCATAACAGCGTGGGATACTCGGTCTGATGGGATTCGCGTTGTGGGTCGGACCGGAGACCGCCTGGTGCGCGGGGACGCACGAGTACCGTCCGATGGGCGTCGCCGTGATCGCCAACACCGGCTTGTTCGCGGCGCGGGACTTTGATCCGGCAAGGCGCGCGCCGTCGAGGAGGCTGAAGGAGTTCGAGGGGCTGTTCGCTTCGTTGAACGATGTCAACCGTCATATGGCCGGACGCCGGCGCAGGCCAGCCAAGCGAGGGTCCGGACGGCTGCAGGCGGTGGTACGGTGAGGATCGTGACCCGGCGGGAATACGACGAGTACGCCGCGGCCCATCCGGACCAACGGGTGGAGCGGACCGCGCTTGGCGAGCTGGTGGTGATGCCGCTCTCTGATGGAAGGAGCGGCGCGCGCAACTTCCGGATCCTAGTCGATTTGGGTAACTGGGCGCGCGCGGACGGGCGGGGACGCGGCTTCGATTCCTCGACCGGCTTCGACCTTCCCAATGGCGCCAACCGGGCACCCGACGCTTCCTGGGTCCTGCACTCCCGGCTGGCGGAGTTGACCGAAGACGACCGGGACGGCTATCTCCCGCTGTGTCCGGACTTCGTCATCGAGGTCCGCTCGAAGTCCGACAGCCTGCGCGGCCAAATGGACAAGATGACAGAATACATCGGCAACGGCGCCCAGCTCGGCTGGCTGCTGGATCCGCTAACCCGGAAGGCGTACGTCTACCGTCCGGGGCGCGGGGTCGAGGTCTACGACAATCCCACCGAGCTGCGCGGTGGACCGGAACTTCCGGGCTTCGTCCTCGATCTCCGCCGGGTGTGGGATCCCGGCTTCTGATCCCGCACTAGCGTGCAACTTCCCACCGAGCTGTTGAAAAATTCTTGGTCCGGATTCTCCACCCCCCGCGCTTAAAGAGCGTGGGGGGAATTACCCCACGAAAGGAGAATCCAATGAGACGAGGCCTCAACCTCATACTCTGGCCGGCCGTGTTGGCCTGCACACCGGCCCATGCACAATTATTTCAGCCTGCGGCGGGAAGTCCATTCTCCGTAGGCGCAGCGCCCCATGCTCCGAACACGCTGGCACTGGGGGATTTCAACAACGACGGCAAAGTCGACATCATCACCGGAAACAATACTGGCGCAAGCATCAGTCTCCTCACCGGGAATGGCGCCGGGGGCTTCGTCCTCGGACCCGGGAGCCCCTTTGCCTCACCGGGGCCGGGCCGGATGGTGACGCACGACAGCACCCGCAACGGCAACCTGGACGTCGCCGTGGTGGACTCGGGCGCCGGATTCTATTTCCGGCGCGGCAATGGCGACGGCACGTTTTCGGGCGTGTTCGGAGTCGGCGGTGTGTCCACCTCGTTCCGGATCGCCAAGGCGGATTTCAACAAGGACGGACTAATCGATTTCGTCGCGTCGGATTCCACGAGTGCGGTCCGCATCATCCTGGGCACAGCGGACGGAAGTGTCAGCTTTCAACCAATCGTGAACTTCGAGGGTCCGACTTGGCTGACCACAGGTGACTTCAACAATGACGGCAACCCGGACTTCGTGGCCGGCTCCGTCAATGGGGTCGTGATGCGGCTCGGCAACGGCGCCGGGGCCACGGCTGGCGCCGGATTCACGCTGGCAGGCGGAAATATCGTCGAGGTTACGAGCGGGGACTTCAATAACGACGGCAAACGGGACGTCGCGGCGCTGATCTCCGGCAACAAGGTCGCGATCCTGCTGGGCAACGGCACCGGCGGATTCACGGCCGCCGCGGGCAGTCCGTTTGACACTGGTGCGGGTCCCTTGGACATCGCCACGGCCGATCTCGACAACGACGGCAACCTCGATCTGGCGATCGCCAACCAGACCGGATCGAGCGTCACCGTGCTCAAGGGCAACGGTTCGGGTGGATTTGCTCCGTTCACCGGGAGTCCGTTCGCGGCCCCCGGTGGTCCGGTGCAGATCGCGATCGGCGACGTGGATTCGGACTTGCGTCCCGACCTGATCCTGGCGACGCCCGGAACCCGAACGGTTACGGTGCTGCGGAACACCATGGTGAGGCGCTTTTTTCTCCAGCGCCAACTCGAATTCTTTACGACGTTCGGCGCCACCTCAGCGACCGTGATCCCATCGACCCTGTCTGCTGAAGCCCCGGGGTCAGGCGGCGGTCTCACGTCGGACGTGTCCTGGCTGACCGCCACATTTGGCTGCACGGGTGTCTGCATCAATGCCAATCCCGCCGGTCTGTCTCCGGGCATACGGAAGGGAATCGCGCGGGCGAATTTTCTCGATCGCTTCAGCGCGGCTTTGAAAGCCAATCTTCACGTAACGAAACCGGCAGGCGGCGTCACGTCCAGCGTCAAGATCAACACAGGCGCAACCGCCCGCGGAACCGCCACCGGAGACTTCAACGCGGATGGAAAACCGGATCTGGCGGTCACCAATCAAGGTGCCAACAATGTGTCGGTCCTGCTCGGCAACGGAACAGGCGGATTCTCCGCCGCGCCCGGAAGCCCTCTCGCCATGGGAGGAGGGACAGGTCCTGAGGCGCTAGTGGCCGCGGATTTCAACAATGACGGCCGCCTTGACCTTGCTGTCGCCAATACCAGCGCCAGCAACGTGAGCATCCTCCTGGGCCTGGGCACAGGCGCATTCTTCGCTTCCGGCACAATCGCTGTTGGAACTCTGCCCGCCGCCATCACCTCGGCGGACTTCAACAACGACGGAAACACGGATCTGGCCACATCGAACAACACCGGGTCGGTCAACATCCTGCTCGGAAACGGTTTCGGCGGATTCTCGTCGATGGAGATCGGCGGGATCGCGCAGGGAAAGTCCATCGCTGCGGGTGACTTCAACCATGACGGACGTGCGGACCTGGCCAACGCCGGGGATCCGGGTGTCGAGATTCTACTGGGCAACGGCATGGGCGGATTCACCGACGGGACCACCGTCGCCGCGACGGGCGGGTTCTGGGTCTCTGTCAGCGATTTCAACGCCGACGGACACCAGGACTTGGCCGTTGCCCGGAACTCGGGCAACGCGGTCGCGGTCTTCAACGGGGCAGGCGACGGCACGTTCGCCCAGATGGCGGGCAGCCCATTCGCTGTCACCGGCGGCCCGCAATGGATCGCGGTGGACGATCTCAACGGAGACGGCCGGCCGGATCTGGCGGTATCGACGGCATCCGGGGCGGCCAAGCTGAAAATTCTCACCGGAACAGCGGGCGGCTTCCTGGCCGCGCCGGGAGACTTCGGTGCGTTCGGCGGAGCGTCCCTGGTGACTGGCGATTTCAACGTGGATGGTTTCCGCGACATCGCCGTTGCCAACCTCGTGGATGGGATCAACGTGCTGTTCGGCGGCGAGGTGCAGACCACGATGACGGTAGTTGGCCCGGCGAGCGCGATTCCGATGGGCGTCGCTTTCGGGTTGACAGCGGACGTGAGAACTCCACATATCGCCACAGTGCCCATCTATCAGCTCCCCTCCGGCACCGTTCAGTTCACCAACGGCCTCGCAACTCTGGGAGGGGCCACTCTGAACTTCGCGGGCCAGGTTAACTCTGCCGTCAGCTTGACGGCGCAGCGGGAGGACATCGTCGTTCGCCAGCCAGGGCAATATTCCACGATGAGAGGGATCTCCGAACTCAGCCCCGGATTCCTCGGCAGCGTGGCAATTGTGCCTGACGTGACCATCACGCCGGGAACGGTGTCGGTACAGGGAGGATCCAATCAGAGCACCACGGTGGGGACGCAGTTCGGAACCGCGCTCCAGGCCAAGGTCGTAAATTCCCAGGGGAACCCGGTGGCCGGCGTCACGGTGAACTTCGCCGCGCCCAATTCCGGCGCATCCGCCAGCCTGCCCACCTCCGGCGCGGTGACGAACGCGCAGGGAATCGCCAGCATCAACGCCACGGCCAACACGGTGGCGGGCGCCTACAACGTGAACGCAACGGTCACTGGGATCGCCGCGGGTGTCTCATTCGGACTCACCAACAACGCGGGCGCGGCGGCATCCGTTACCGCCAACGCCGGGACACCGCAGTCGGCTACGGTCAACACGCAGTTCGGCGCGGGCCTTCAGGCCAAGGTGAGCGATGCGAACGGCAATCCGGTTCAGGGTGCGACGGTGAACTTCGCGGCCCCGGGCGTCGGCGCTTCCGCTACACTATCGGCACCCTCGGCCGTAACCAACGCGCAGGGACTGGCCAGCGTCAACGCCACGGCCAAAGGCATCGCGGGAAGCTACAACGTCACCGCGAATGTTACGGGAGTGGCCACCGGCGCCACGTTCGCTTTGACCAACCTGAGCGGTGCGCCGGGCACCATCATAGCCACCGCGGGAACGCCGCAGCCGGCGGCAGTCGGCACTCAGTTCGCGATAGCGCTGCAGGTGCAGGTCAAGGACAGCAACCTCAATCCGGTGAATAACGTCCAGGTGACGTTCACGCCTCCCAACAGCGGCGCCTCGGCCACATTGTCGAGTCCCACGGCGAACACCAACGCCCAGGGATTCGCAAGCGTCACCGCGACCGCCAACAGCGTCGCAGGAACGTACAACGTGACGGCTTCGGCGTCGGGGGTCGCGACCCCGGCAACCTTTGCGCTGACCAATACCGCGGGCGCGGCGGGCTCGATCGCGGCGATCAGCGGCACGCCCCAGTCAGCGGCTGTGGGGGCGGCCTTCGCGTTCGCGCTTCAGGCAAAGGTGCTCGACGCGGGCGGGAATCCCGTGAGCGGCGTCACTGTCACCTTCACGCCTCCGGCCAGCGGCGCAAGCGCGACTCTGTCGAGCGCGACGGCGGTTACCAACGCCTCAGGCAACGCACAGGTGAACGCGACCGCCAACCTGGTAGCGGGAACCTACAACGTTATCGCGGCGGCTCCTGGCGTTGCCACACCAGCGGCCTTCGCGCTGACCAATACCGCGGGCGGCGGATTGCGCGACCGGACACATCCTTG
>Ga0194132_10003484_pt1 | contig 27980 bp, 26 predicted proteins | sample TA2KigOf80mmetaG_FD_148612 | JGI IMG/M metagenome (GOLD analysis project Ga0194132, IMG submission 148612) | Freshwater microbial communities from Lake Tanganyika, Tanzania - TA2015054 Kigoma Offshore 80m | ecosystem: Environmental > Aquatic > Freshwater > Lake | place: Tanzania: Lake... | reverse complement strand
GAAGCGCCGTGAACGGCGCGGTCCGGCAACTTGCACTCGCACCGGGCGAATCGCCCGCCGCCGCTGAATGCTTGCAAATTCTTGCGAGGTATGATCCAGGGCGATCACGATTCAAGTTGACCGCCCTCCCCCTTTTTGGTGAGAACATCAACTTCTGTGCGGGCGTTCCCGCGCGAACTCTGGATCATGGCCCGAAAAACCAAACCGACCGCTACCGTTCCACCAGCCACCCGTTCAGCCGCATCCGCGCGCTACGACGCCCACCATTCCGTGCTTTCCCGCACCTACGGCGCCCTCGCCGATCTCCGGCGGGAATTGTCCGATTCCAAGGCGGCCGTCGCCGAACGAAGCCAGATCCTCCAGGATTTCGCGACGTGCGCCGATTCCCAGCGTGCGTGGCTGCTGCTTGAGGATTACTTCGAAAAGCTCTCGCTTTCCCGAAAGGATTTCCTGGGTGAAGACTGGTGGCCCCGAATGTTGGATGACAAGGGGCGCCCCAGGCTGGAGTCGGTCGCCTATTTGTTCCTGAAGTCAAAACGCTCGCTACCCACCGAACTGCTCTCCTACGCCAACACCGAGCGATTCGCCGCCATCGAGGCCGCCGAAGCCGAGGCACGCATTCTGAAACAACTGGAACAGTGGATGGCACCCGCGCCGCCCACCCATCTCGATTCCCCCCGCGCCGGCCTTCGTGTCGTGGGCTCGCTCGAACCCGATCCTGAAAACCCTCCGCTGCACCACCTGCGGGTCCAAGTCCTCCTCTCCCGTTCCCGCTCTGGAGAACAACCGAAGTCACTGGCCGAAATCACGGACCTCCACAGCCGGTCCGCCCATGAGCAGGAACTTTTTTCCCAGGACGATTGGGTGTTCATCCAATGGCTGGCACAATTGCTTGGCGACAAAGCTCCCGATCAGGATTCCCTCCTGCTCTCCGGCCGGGACCTGCTGCTGTGGCTGGCGCAATGGGGCAATTCCGAACGAATCGAGTTTCTCAAGCCGCAGCAATTCCTTCGATTCACAGGGGAACTTCTCCGTGTGGCTCCAGAAGTCTTGACCCATGAAGGTGAATTATTCCTCGGTCATCGCCTCGCGCTTTCAGGACAGCAACAGTTCTTTTCCTTGACCGAGGCTAAGTTTTTTGTCGGGCAGCCTCTGCTCGCACTGGTAGGCCATTCGATTTACTTGATCCGTAACGCCCCGCCACCGGGCTTGCTTCAAGAGTGGGCCGAGCGGCCCATGACTCCCATTCGCCGCCTCAATCACCGGATCCTTAACCAGCTCCGCAAAGAGGACGGCTTCTCCTCCGAAAAATGGGCTGCCTACTGCGTGTCTCACCGGGCCAAGCCCCAATTCATGTTCGAACTGGCCGACGACATCATCCGGCTTCGCCTGCTCGCGAGAAGCGAACGGGACGGGTCGCAATGGCAGTGGAACGGACACGATTGGCAGGAGTACCAGCGCAAAAGCGTCAATGGCGACAAACCCGAGATCCTCGACGATCCCCGGTTGGAGGCCGCCACTTACTGGCTGCGACGGCTCGATTGGTTCACTCCTGAACCCGGGCTGTGGGTGGGCGACGCCACGGAAGCCTTCCTCAGCGCGCTCGCCATGACCTGGATGGACCGTCCGCGCGAAGCCGAGTTCCTCGGCAATCCCCCTTTCCAGCGGCTTTTCCTCAGTCCGCGCAAGGTCAAGCCCAAGCTGATCATGAAGGGCAGCGGCATCGACTGGCTCGCGGTGTCCGCCGAATGGGAGGTCGAAGGGATGAAGCTCACCCGGGCGGACCTGGAACAACTCCAATCCGCCACCGGCCGGTTCATCAAATTGCCCGACAGCGGCTGGCTCGAACTGGACACCGACGCGGTTCAGGCGGCGCACGAAACGATGGCCGACCTAGGCTTGGAGAATCTCAGCCCGGACGAGCAGCGCACGGCTCTGGTCAATGCGAGCCAATTGGACGAGCGCACCCTGATCCCGTTTGGGGACCAGCCAGAAGTCAAGAAGCTGAGAGCCCGGCTCAAGGACTTCTCCGGCATCGAACCCACAGACCTGCCAGGGTTGGTCAAAGCGGACTTGCGCCCGTATCAAAAGGATGGATACGACTTCCTCTGCCATGTCGCCGAATTGAACCTCGGGGCCGTCCTGGCCGATGACATGGGCCTTGGAAAAACACTGCAAACGTTGTCCTGGCTCGCCTGGCTGAAAGCCAAGAATCCCAAGAAACACAAACCCTGCCTGGTGATTTGCCCCGCCTCGGTGCTTCACAACTGGCGGCGCGAAGCGGAGCGTTTTACCCCCGAGCTCAAAGTCCTGGTCCTCGAGAGCGGCGCCGCGCGGCACAGTCTGCGCAAGCAAATCCCCCAGCACGATCTCATCGTCACCAATTATTCGCTGCTGCGGCGTGATCTCGAGGGCCTTCAAAAATTCGATTTCCGGGCGCTCATTCTGGACGAAGCCCAATACATCAAGAATCCCACCGCCCAAGTCACTCTCTCGGTCAAACAGCTGCAAGCGGAGCACAAGCTGGCTCTCACCGGCACTCCGCTCGAGAACCGACTGCTCGACCTCTGGTCGATCGTGGATTTCGTCCAGCCTCAATACCTCGGCAACCAAGCCCAGTTCGCCGAACGCTATGAACCCAAGGGCGAAGGTGCCGATTTCCAGCAAAAGATTGCCCGCCGCCGCCTCTCCGCCCGCATCCGGCCCATCATGCTGCGGCGCTTGAAAAAGCAAGTGGCCAAGGATCTGCCAGACCGCATCGAAGAGCGCCGCGACTGCGTGCTCGGGGACGAGCAGCGCAAATTGTACCTGGCCGAACTGCGCCGCAGCCGGGAGCAGGTGTTCAAAACCATGGCGGAAAAAGGCCTGGCGCGAAGCAAGATCCATGTTCTGGCCGCCCTCACCCGGCTGCGCCAAATCTGCTGCCACCCACAACTCGTAGGCAACGCCTCGCCGTCAGGCAAGACCGAGACCCTGCTCGAACTGCTTGAACCCCTGCTTGCCGAGGGACAAAAGGTCCTCATCTTCAGCCAGTTCGTGCAAATGCTCCAGCTCATCGAGACGGAATGCCGATTGCGCGAAATTCCTTTGCATATCCTCACGGGCGAGACCAAGCAAAGGCAGGACGTCGTCAACGCCTTCCAGAATGATCCCAACGCCTCGGTCTTCCTCTTGAGCCTGCGCGCGGCGGGGACCGGCTTGAACCTCACCACCGCGAGCTACGTCGTCCTGTATGATCCCTGGTGGAATCCTGCCGTCGAGGCCCAGGCCATCGACCGGTCACACCGCATCGGCCAGACCCGCACGGTCAACGCCTACCGGTTGATCGCCCCCGGAACCGTCGAGGAAAAGATCTGGGAACTCCAGCAGCGCAAGGCCCAGACCATCGCCGACGTTCTCGGCGAAGAAGGATTCGCGCGCTCGCTTTCCACCAACGACCTCGAGTATCTATTCTCCGAAGACTAAGGCCGCCTCTCCGGCAGGCACTCCGGACTCGGCCGCGCTGCCGCCATGACCTTCCACAGCCGAAATCCCGCGGCTCCCGTGGGCCTGTTCGTCGATCGGCTGTGGTTGTTCTCCGGTGGAGGATTTGACCACACCCGGGAATGCGTGCTCCCCGACGGCGGCGCCGATCTCGTGATCCAATTCGAGGACACCCCCCGCCATCGATTCGATCCGGCGAATCCGCGCCGGCGGGAGTCGGTCCGGCGCGCTTGGATCTGCGGGCTCTTGTCGCGTCCGACGCTCATCGACGTCCTGCCTCATGCCACGATGATGGGCGCGCATTTCAAACCCGGCGGCCTCGCCCCCTTCCTCCTTGGACCCGCCGATGAACTGGCCGGGCAACTGGTTGAAGTCGACCAACTCTGGACATCCGAAGGGACGGAGCTTCGCGAACGCCTCTTCGAATGCTCGATGTTGGCTCGACGTTTCGACATCCTGGAAGAATTCCTCCAAAAGCGCCTTGCGAAGGGAATGCGATTCGATCCGGCGGTCCAGGCGACGGTGCTTCGCCTTGCCTCGGCCGGACCGACGCCCCCCATCGTCGAACTGGCGAAGGCGTCGGGCTTCAGTCACAAACACTTCATCCGCCGATTTCAACAATCCGTCGGTTTGACCCCCAAAACTTTTGCGCGGTTGCAGCGATTTCAGTTCGCTCTGGCTCACATGCAAAACCGCCGTCTCCCGGTTGACGGAGCCGGCCTCGCGGCCGCTTGCGGATATTTCGATCAGGCCCATTTCATCCACGATTTCCAGTCCTTCTCGGGCATGACGCCCTCGGCTTACCTCCGATCTCCAGGGGCCGACGCCCGTTTTGTCCCGCTGACAGACTAAGGTAACATTTTTCCAATCCAGGCGCTTCGATTTGATCTAAGCTGTCCGCCATGAAACTTCATCGCGCTTGCCGCCCATGCTCCACCTTGTTCGCCGCCTTCCTCGCCGTCCTCGCGGTTTTTTCGGCCGAACCCGCCGCGCTCGACGAAAAACTCGAAGTTCTCCGCCCTTTCCTCGGAAAAACGTGGCGGGGCGAGTTCAAAGACTCGACCCCCGAGAAGCCCGTCGTCGACATTGCCAAGTGGGAGCGAGCCCTCAATGGCAAGGCCGTTCGCGTGCTGCATTCGATCAATGACGGTTTGTAGGGAGGCGAAAGTTTCATTGTGTGGGACACCGAGAAGCAACAGATTCGATACCACTACTTCAGCACGGAGGGCTTCTACAATGTGGGAACCATGACCTTCACCAACAAGATCCTGACCGCGGTCGAGAAGGTGTTCGGCAGCACCCAAGGCATCACGGAAGTTCGGTCCACCTACGAACTCCGTCCGGACGGCACCCTCTTGAATCGCGCTCAATACCTGAAAGGCACGGAGGTGACCGGCAGCCGGGAGGTCCGTTACAAGGAAGACGCCAAAGCCACCGTCAACTTCAAGTGAGGGAGGCAATCCACAAGATCGAACGGGTGCGGCAGGTTGGGACACGGCCCTGAAATCGAGCCGCTTGCCTTGGGGACACGGCCCTGAAATCGAGCCGCTTGCCTTGCACGCCCGCCTCGACAAGATTGGGTGCATGCGATTCTGGAAACATTGGGCAGGCGTCGGCATCCTCACGCTTGCGCTCTCAGCCTGCAGCCCACCGCCCCCCCCCGCCGCCACGACCTCGCCCGCCACGAACCAGGTGGCGGAGGCCAAAGCTTACTCGGTCACCGGAATCGTGCGTGAGGTCAAGGTGGACGGCAAAACCGTCGTCATCAAACACGATGAGATCCCCGGATACATGCAAGCCATGACGATGCCCTTTGAAGTCAGGAATCCGGAGCTGCTGAAAGACGTGACGAGCGGAGACAGGGTGAAATTTCAACTCCGGGTCACCGAGGACGATGGGTGGATCGACGAACTGGAAGTCATTTCTCGCGAAAACCAAGTCAACGCCGTCGCTCCGGAACCCGGTTTTCGAAGGGTGCGGGACGTGGAACCTTTGAAGGTGGGCGACCTCATGCCGGATTATCCGTTCACCAACGAGCTGGGAAAAAGCTTCAGATTATCCGATTTTCGCGGCAAGACCCTGGCCTTCACGTTTATCTTCACCCGCTGCCCGTTCCCTGTGTTCTGCCCGCGCATGTCAGAACACTTCCATCAAACCTACCAGCAACTTCGCGCGCAGCCTGATCTGCTGGCTTCCACGCACTTTCTCTCGATCACTTTCGACACCGCCTACGACACGCCTCAAGTCCTTCAAACCTACGCCCGGCGCTACAACTACGAACCCAAGCACTGGTCGTTCGCCACCGGAGCCTTGATCGACATCGACGCGATCACGGAGCAATTCGGACTGGCCTTCAGCCGCGAAGGAGGAACGATCAACTTCAACCACAACTTGCGCACCGTGGTCGTCAATCCGGCGGGACGCATCCAACATGTTCTGATTGGCAACGAATGGAAGCCGGATGAACTTGCGGAATGGATCAAGAAAGCGGCGCGTGGAGATCCCCCTCAACCGGCTGAGACGGCGGCCGCGAACTAAAAAGCATTTTCAGGAAGGATCATGCTGGAGCGGTGCCGCCCCCCGGGCGAGGATCACGGCATGCACATTCTCCCGTTCATTCCAGCCCTGGCCTGCGCGACCGGGTTCGGGATCGGTTCCGTCGTCGCCCAGGAATCACCCGCGTTCCTCTCCGCCGAATTCATGAGTCCCTCCGAAGTGCGGCTGCGCATGAAGACCGTCGCCGACTCATCCTACCGGCTGGAGTATTCGGAGAATCTGGTGCAGTGGAGCACGCTCAACAGTTTCAGAGGTGCGGCGTCATCGGAGTCTATCGACACATCCCTCCCGGTTCGGCGCGAGCGGTACTACCGGATCCAGCAGTTGGCCGAAGCGAATCCCTTCCTGGGCGATCACTAGGCCACGGAGAGCGGCGACGTCGTGATCCGGCCCGTCAACCACGCGAGCTTCGTGTTTCGCTGGAACGGAAAGACGGTTTATAATGATCCGGTCGGCGGAGCATCGCTCTACGCCTCCTTTCCGCGTCCTGATCTCATCCTCGTCAGCCACGGTCACGGCGACCATTTTGACAGCGCAACCCTCAACGGTGTGCGAGTCGCGGAAACATTGATCATCGCCCCGGCGGCGGTGTCGAGCAGCCTCTCTCCCGCCCTGCGCGCCCAGACCATCCCGCTTGCCAATGGCGCCACGACGAACGTGCACGGCATCCAGGTGGAAGCCGTGCCTGCCTATAACGCGAGGCATCCCAAAGGGGCCGGGAACGGATACGTGGTTACGGTCGGAGGACGCCGGCTTTACATCAGTGGCGACACCGAGGATGTCGCGGAGATGCGGGCACTGCGGAACATCGAGGTGGCCTTTGTCTGCATGAATCTCCCCTTCACGATGAGTGTGGATCGCGCGGCAAGCGCTGTCCGCGAGTTCCGCCCGCGCATGGTGTATCCTTATCATCATCGGGACTCGGATGTGAACGCCTTCAAGCGGTTGGTGGGAACTGACGCCGGAGTGGAGGTGCGGTTGCGGGCCTGGTATTGAACTTCAACCGCCTCGGGCGAATTCGCCCCCTCGAAACACGGGATCCAGCACCGGGGCGCCGCGTTCAGCCGCTTCTGCGCGTGGCTTCAAAGGGGTATGGCAAGTTCAACGGGCCAGGGTGCTGCCAGGGCGGGCCATGAGCGGGAGGAGATCGCTGCGGCAGATGGGCAGGAGCGGAAGCGCCGTGAACGGCGCGCCCCGGCAACTTGCGGATGCACCGCTCAAGGTGCGAATTGTGGATTGGAAATTGCAGGCGCTTCGCTACAGTGGGGTCATGGACGCGGGATTCAACCCCCTCGGGAGACGGGCACGAAGTTCACTTCTCTGGCTCTGGATGTGGTGTGCCGCAGCCTTTCACGCGAGGGGGCAAGAACCTTCCCCGGCTTCGTTCGCGCCTTCCCAACGCCACATTTTCATCATCGACCAAGCGCTTCCCATGGCCCGCCACGCCGCGCCCACGCGGGAGGCCATCGAGCAGATCTTGAAGGAAGGTTTGAATGGACGAATCAAGACCGGGGACTTGCTCGAGGTTTGGACCTTCGGCCCTGAGATTCAGTTTCGCCCGGTAAATCCCCAAGTTTGGATGCCTGAGCTGGAACAAGCGATCGCTCATCGACTGACCTCCTTTCTGCGCAATCTGCGCACCGAGCGGTCATCTCGCTTGGACCGCGTTTTTCCCGCTCTAGAACGCGCCCGCGCCGAAATGAGCGCGATTTCGGTGTATCTCTTCACCGACGGACAGTCGAAGGTGCAAGGCTCGCCTTGGGACATGGCCCTCAACGACATTCTGGCCTCCCAATCCGGAACCTCGCGCCGCGTTCGCAATCCCTTGATGCTGTCGATGGAATCCCGTGATCACAGCTGGGTTTCGTGGAGCCTCAAAGTGGTTGGGGAGCCGGGCGAAATTGCTTCCTTCCAAGCACCGGTCGCTTTAGCGGCCCCCGTTCCGCGCGCCCCGCCTGTTTCGGCACCTGAAGTTCCTGCGAGCATACCCAATGTGGCGCCGGCGCCCGTGGCCAGTCGGAATAGCCCGGCTCCGGCTCAAAACACAAACAAGGTCCCACCCACAACGACCCTCGCAACGCCACCCCCAATTGAGCCTCCACCACGGAAAGAATCAGTGCCGCCTGTCGTCCGGGTCCAAGTCCAACCTCCTCCCGCCTCGCCCGCGTCTCCGCCGCCAACGACTGCCGCCGAGAACAAGCCCCCCTCTGCCCCATCCATCACCGCGATTGTCCAAGCGCCGGTCGCACCGCCTCCGTCACGCGAGAAGCTTGACTCCGTCCCCAAGGATTCGCCACCGCCGGTTCTCCCAGCAAAGTCCGAGGGAGCCCAACCAACTCCCGCCGGAAACCACGCCCCATACCGCCGCATCGTCCATTCCATCCTCGTCCACCGCGCCCAAGCCCTCTGAATCCTTCAACAACGCCCGGCCAATCCCGAAGTCCACAGAAGCGCCCAGGGCAACCGTGACCTCTCCAGGCCTGGAACCCAAGAACATCGTGACCCATCCGGCTGCGGTTGATTCCCGACCCACCACCCCACCTGTCGTGGCCATCACCCCAAACCCCGAAGGCCCGAATGCATTGCGGTGGCTGGTCGCCGGAGGATGTTTCCTCTTCGTTGCCCTGGGATTGTCGTAGACCATTCTCCGGAACCAAAAGCCGAAGTCGGTCCCAAGCTTGATTTCGCAGTCGATCGAACAGGCCGATCACAAGCGCCGCGCGCCGTGATGAATCCCGGCTTTCCACCCTGATGGAAAGCGACCGGTCTCGCCTGATGCGTTTCCAACCCGGAGGCCGCAATCAGGGTCTGGAGTAAAGCCTTCCCCATTCCCGCCGATAGTTCGAATAGAGCCGCCCTCCCAGGCCCGGTCTCGCGTCTTGAACTCGTGAGTTTCGAGTTCCCGAGCGACGCGCAAGTCCGCGCCAGCCGAACCGCGGCGATCATGAACATGACGACGACTGCCGAAATCGAGTCCCAGAAGAACGACATGCTCGAACGCGCGGTTCAACTCCATCAAAAGGGCCAGTTCGCCGAGGCGGTTCCACTCTATTTCGAAGCCCTCGAACGCCGTCCCGAAAACGCCGCCGCGTGGCATCTCGCCGGGTTGGCTTGCCACCAGGCAGGATATCCGGATCAGGCGGAGAACGCCCTGATCAAAGCAATCGAAATCGATTCTTGGGTGGCGGACTACCATCTTCATCTGGCCGCGGTGCTCGGATGGCAAGGGCGATTGGCCGATGCCACCACCGCCCTGCGCCGCGCGCACAAGATTGATCCGACCAACACCACGGTTCTCTTCAATCTGGGCAATGCTTTGGTCCACGCAGGCGACGCCCAGGGCGGGACAGAGTTCTACCTCAAGGCAAGGGAAGCCGAGCCCAACTCCCCGGACATTCACCTCAATCTGGGCGCCGCTTACACCTCGCTCGGTCGTGACGAAGAGGCCTTGCATTGCTTTCGACAGGCACTCTCGCTGGATTCCACCAGTTCCATCGCCCACTCCAACGCGGGCCTCATTCTGCTGCGCCAAGGCAACCCTCGCGCGGCCTTGACCCATTTTCGGTACGCCATTGCGCTCGATTCCCACAACGAAAATGCCCGCCTCGGCGAGGCCAGGGGGCTCTGGAGTCAAGGTTTGCTCGCCGACGTGGAACAATCGCTCTTGCGCTCCTTGGAGGCGCTGCCCGCCAGCGCTCAGATCGCCTCGGAATGGGTCTCCCTTCTTCTCAAGTCCAACCGCGCCCGGGAAGCCGAGGAATCGGCCCGGCGCTTCGCTTCGGCGAACCCCTCCGAACCCGCGGGGTTTGTCAATCTCTCGGCCGCGTTGCGACAGCAAGGGCGCTATGCCGAAGGAGCGGAGGCTGCTCGCCAGGCACTCCTCCTGAACGCTTCGTGCGAGACCGCTCGCATCAACCTCGCCCTGACCCATCTGGACGCGGGCGATCTCGACGAGGCAGCCACTCAATGCGGGATGGTCCTCAATCTCAACCTGACGAACGGGGACGCGTGGTTCACCCTTGGATCGGCAAGACATCGCGCCGGCAAGCTCGATCAGGCCTCTCATGCCTATGAAAAGGCCTGCGCCCTGATGCCCTCCAGCGTGAAAGCGTGGAGCAATCTCGGCGCCGTCCGGAAAGACCTTGGCGACCCCAAGCGGGCCATCGAATGTTTCAATCGCGCGCTGGCCTTGGAACCTGCCTACGCGCTGGCTCGTTTCAACCGTGGTTGCGCCGCCTTGAGCTTGGGCCAATGGCCGGAAGGCTGGTTAGACTATGAGGCTCGATGGCAAGTGCCGGGATTGCTGCCGGCTCCCAGGACCGTCAATGCCCCACGCTGGAACGGGGAACCGCTCGAAGGAAAAACATTGCTGGTCCAGACCGAGCAGGGTTTTGGAGACACTCTGCAATTCATTCACTACGCCCAGCGCGCCGCCCAAGAAGGTGCCCGCGTGATTCTTGAAGCCCCGCTCGAATTGCATTCCCTTCTGTCCAGCAGCGCCGGACTCCACCAGATTCTAAGTCCGGCGGATCCCCTCCCAGACGCGGATTATCAATGTCCATTGATGTCCCTCCCCATGGTGCTCGGACGGGAGTTGGACTTCAGCCGAATGGTGTTTCCCTATTTGATCGGCGTGGGAAGTGATTGGAAGCCACCGTCGCCAAGACAATCGAAACTCCGGATCGGCCTCGTCTGGGTGGCAATCCGGCGCAGAAGGACAACGCCAAACGCACTCTGGCTTGGCCCCAAATCGCCTCCCTCTTGCGAATCAGTTATGTGGAATGGATCAGTTTCCAAACCGGCCCGCACGCCTCCGATTCAGCGGGCGATCACATCGCGAGAAAGCTCTCCCACTGGGGCGGCACCTTTCGAAACTTTCATGACACCGCGACGGCCCTCCTTCAGGTCGATCTGCTGATCTCGGTTTGCACCGCATCCGCCCATCTCGCGGGAGCGCTGCATCTGCCCGTCTGGACTCTCCTGAGCCACACGCCGTGCTGGCGATGGGGAAATCAAGGGGATTCAACCCCATGGTACCCCTCGATGCGGCTCTTTCGACAGTCCGAACCCGGAAACTGGGAGTCCGTGATCGAGTCCGTGCATGACGCGGTCATCCGGCTGCGAGATGGAAGAAAATGAATTCTGCTCCAACCCCCTCTCGCGAAGACCTCGTGGCCGAACTCCTGGCGGCCGCCGAGGCCTGCCCGGAACGGCCCGAAGCCTGGCGCGTGCTTTCCCTCCTTTTCCTTCAAGCCGGCAATCTTGCGCGAGCCCGAACCTACGCCGCTCGCGCCCTGCGCACCGGTCCGATCCTCGCCGAAAACTGGATCGCGCTGGGGATGGTGCACCAAGCCCAGGGACAATTGACCCGCGCTGAAAAATCCTACCGCAAGGCGCTGCATCTCAACCCCGATCTGCCCGAGGCTTGGTTCAATCTGGGGAACACCCTTCATGCGCAGCATCGTTGGGAGGAAGCGGTTCGCTGCTTCGAACACGCCGGCGAACGGGCGCCACGCGAAACGGCCATCCTGACGAATCACGTAGGCGCATTGTCAAGACTGGGGCAATGGAATGGGGCGATTGACCTCTTCAATCAAGCGCTTGAGCTGCAGCCTGAAAATGCCCTCGCCCAATGGAACCGCGCTCAAGCCAGCCTCGCGTTGGGCTGGTACGATGCCGGTTGGGTCGATTACGAAGCCCGCTGGAATGTTCCTGGCCTGGTGAAACTGGGACGTTCCTATGACCGTCCGCGCTGGACGCAAAATGTTCAATCTCGCGGCACCATCGTCCTGGCCGCAGAACAGGGGTTTGGCGATTCCATCCAGTTCGCGCGCTACTCCTCCGCCCTCGCCCGAATGGGTTGGAACGTCATCGTGGACGCACCCAGCCCCTTGAAGGACTTGCTCGCTCTTGCGCCCGGGGTCCAGCGGGCCGTTGCTTGGGACGAACCATTGCCGGACCACGATTTTTGGATACCGATGGCCGGGGCCGCGGGCGCCTTGTTCGACACCGACGCATTTGGCAACGCGGAAGGTTATCTGCGCGGGTGCTTGGTAGGCCATGAAATCGCACGCCCTCCTTAAACCGAAGGTCGATTGCGAGTGGGAATCGTCTGGCAGGGCAACAAGGAACCAGACCCGTTGCGTTCGATCCCAACCCAGGAACTGGCCCCGCTCTTCGCCGTCCAGGGCATCGACTGGGTCAGCCTCCAAACCGGGCCTGTGGAACGAGAACTGCAGTCCCTCGCCCCGCAAGTCTCCCAACGAGGGGCCTCCCTCCACAGTTTCCTCGAGACGGCCCATGCCATGGCCTGCCTCGATGTCGTCATCAGCATCGACACCTCGTCCGCTCACTTGGCCGGGGCGCTCGGTCTGCCCGTGTGGACCCTGCTGCCTTGGTCCGCCGACTGGCGGTGGCACCGCGATCGCAATGATTCGCCCTACTACCGCAGCATGAGGCTGTTTCGCCAGCCCTCCCAGGGGGACTGGGCCACCGTGCTGGTTGAGGTAGCCCGCATGCTCGGCGAGAAGCTTCGGCCTGCTCTTTCCCGAAAACCTTGGGACACCGGCCAGACTTCTGAAAAAGCCTCCTCGCAGATCTTCACCCTCGCGTGGCAAGCCCATCGCGCAGGAAAGCTGGACGAGGGGACGAAGCGCTTTCGCTGGCTGATGGACTGGTGCAAACCCATCCCCTCCTCGCCTCAAGCTGGAATAGCCGCGGAATTGTCCGGTTGGGGCGAGATCGTTTCGAACCCGCAATTCAAGGTTTCGAACGCGCTCTCTCGCTTGACCCCAAACCTCGCGACGCGGGCCTGAATCGCGCGGTGGCGCTCCGGGAAGCGGGACGATTGGCGGACGCCATCGCGGCCCATCGGTCGTCCTTGGCCGAATCTCCAGAGGATCCTTTCCACCACTGGAATTTGGGTTTCTGCCTCATGCTCGATGGAGTCTACGAGTCCGCCTGGGAACACATGGCTTGGCGGCGGGAGATGCCCGACGGATCACCCTCAAACGACCGACTCTTCACTCCGCCATGGGAGGGCGATCCATTGCGCGGACGCACCTTGCTCCTCCAAGCCGAACAAGGACTGGGCGACACCCTCCAATTCGCCCGATACTTGCCGGCTGCCCTCCAGCGAGCTCAAGGACGCGTGGTCCTGGAATGTCCCGATGCCTTGCGCTCGCTGCTCGGCAACTTTCCGAACGTCGAACTTCATCGGCGCGGTTCCAACCCGACCCCACACCACGTTCATTTGCCCTTGATGTGCCTGCCGCGCATTCTTCGGCTGCCGCATCCGAGCCAAGTGCCTCCGGTGGGATATCTCGGCTGGCCCGAGGCGAAACCAGACACGGCCCATTCCCCCCAGGCACGCGTGGGCTTGGTCTGGGCGGGCAATCCGCGCTTCGCCAATGACCGCCGGCGGTCGCTTCACCTCGCCACTTTGCTGCCTCTTCTCCGTTAGCCGCATGTCCATTGGATCAGCCTGCAAAAGGGCGAACCCGCCCGGCAGCTCGAATCGCTTCCGGACGTCACGCCCATCGAAAACGTGGGACCGCGACTCCGCGACTTCATGGATACGGCCCGAGTCCTTCGCTCTCTGGATCTCCTCATCACCAGCGACACCTCCGTGGCTCACTTAGCTGGCGCTCTGGCCGTGCCTACCTGGCTCCTGCTGACGCGAGTGCCCGACTGGCGCTGGGGACTTCTGGGAACCTCGACCCCTTGGTATCCCACCATGCGCCTGTTCCGCCAAACCGAGTGCGGAAACTGGAATGGTGTCCTCGACCGTGTCGCCGCCGCGCTTCAAGTCGAGTTTCCCCCAGCCGTCACGATCCCAAGGGTTCCCGTGAAGGGCCCGCACACCCAGCGGCCGAATCAAGCTGGCAAGGCAAAAGGTGAAGGCCTAAACCAAACTTCACCGCGCGGCATGGACGCCGCGTCTGAAAGCCCCGCAAGGGGTGACTCACGGAAGGAGTCCCATGGTCATCAATACAAACATCTCGGCTCAAAGTAGCGCGCGCCTGTTGGCGGAATCCAGTTCCATGCTCTCACGGTCGCTCGCGCGTCTCTCCTCAGGCTCCAAAATCACATCGCCCGAGGACGACGCGGCAGGATTGGCCGTCTCTACGCGCTTTGACGCCCAGATCAACCGCACACAAGCGGCCCGCAACAACATCGGCAACGCGATCTCTTTCAGCCAAACCCAGGACGGGTTTCTGCAAAAAGTCACGAAGGCCCTTGATCGCATGAGCGAACTCTCGATCCTCGCCCAGGACGTCACCAAGACGGACACCGATCGATCGCTCTACAACGCGGAGTTCTCGACGCTGTCCACATATATCACGAATACAGCTTCGAAGGACTTCAACGGCGTCAGCCTGCACACGGCGACCGCGCTCTCGGTCACGACCGACGGCGACACGGCCTCGGGCAGCGCCAACGCCTACTCCATGAGTGGGATTAACCTGGGCGCGGCCGCCTACACCAGCGCGACAGGCGCCAGCATCACCACCACCTCCGCAGCCTCCACCGCCTTGACCGCCGTGAAATCGGCGATCACGCAACTGGCCACAGACCGCTCCACCATCGGCGCGAGCATCTCGCGGCTCAGCTACACCAACGAACAACTCGGCGTCTTGAAGGACAATCTCGGGGCGGCCAACAGCCGCCGCAAGGACGTCGATGTCGCCGACGAAAGCACCAAGTTCGCGAAATACAACATCCTCGTCCAGGCAGGCACGGCGATGTTGGCCCAAGCGAACCTCACGCCTCAGTCGGCGCTTCGGCTCCTTGGCTAAAAACACGCCTGATCCGAAACCAACCTCCACTCGGACGGCGCCCCGCGCCGTCCGAGCTTCACGGCTACGAACCTCTCCGCATCGGTTGGCGCATGAAGTTGGTGGACACCCGCGATCACCGCATCTGGTGGGCAGCGGATGAGATCTTCGACGCGGGACGGCCCGAGGTCTCCAACGCCGCCCGGCAATTCGCCAAGAAACACATCAGTCAATCCACCGCCGACGATTCCATCGCCATCCTGGCCTCCCCCACCCGCTTTGCCCGCTACACCTTGCACAGCCTTTTTGAAACCCTGCCCACCCGATGAATCCTAAAAGAAACATTCAAGTTCTTAAAAAATCCGCCGATCCTAGATTAGCTGCGAAAGACGTCACGTTGCCTGCCAGATTGAGAGTGTAACATGCAAATTCATCTGAACAACAATGCGAATCCCGTCGCGCCGCCTGGATCCCCCAAGACGCCTTCGCGCGCGGCTCCCCAAGCGCCGGTCGAGTCCGCTCCCTTCGCAGCCTCACAAGCGCTGAACGGTTCCCTCGCACAACTCCCCGCGGTTCGTCCCGAAGTCGTGGAGAAGGCCAAGCGCCTCCTGCTCGACTCCAATTACCCGCCCGAGGAAGCCATCCGGAAGATCTCAAACCTCCTGGCGATCAACCTCTCCTCCCAGCCAGATGCCTAGATCTAAACCGGCCCCGGCTCAAGTCGAGACCTGAGCCATCGCTCGAATTCGCCCGTTCCGTTGTATTCCCGCGATGATGCATCCTAATCCCTGGCGGTCCTACCAGAAAGTCGCAACCCAGACCGCCTCGCCCGGTCAATTGGTCCTGATGCTCTATGAGGGCGCCCTGCGCTTTCTCGATCAAGCCCGCATCGGCTTCGCCGAAAAAGATCCCCTGCTCTTCAATCGGACCATCAACAACAACATCCTTAAGGCTCAGGCCATCCTCCAGGAACTCAACGTCTCGCTCGATGTCGAACGCGGAGGCGAATTCTCCGAGAACCTGCGGGACCTCTACGCCTACCTCGACCATCGCCTCCAGGAAGCCAACATCCGCAAAAACCCCGTGCCCTCGACGAAGTCATCAGCCACGTCAGCGTGCTGCGGGACGCCTGGAAGGAAATGCTTTCCAAAGGTTCCGCTCACCGCAGCGCCGGCGAACTCTCCACCCTCTCCGCGGCCGCATGAACCACGCCAGGGTCGATCCCACGCCCGGCCTGAATTCGCTTCCCAGCGGCCCTCCCCTGCTCGGCCTTTACGAAGAATGGCGCCGAATCTCCCAACTCGAGTCCGAAGCTATCGACAACACCGCGTGGACCCAGGTGGACTCGCTGCAAAACTCAAAGTACCAGTTGCAGTCCTCCATCCTGGAAGCCACTCGCGCCCTTTACACCGAGGCCAGTGAAGCGCACTTGCACCGTGGCCGCCTCGATGACGAAATCCGGAACGTCATCCAGGATTTGATGCTCATGGAACGCCGCAACGCGGACCGCCTCGCCCTCAAGCAACGCGAACTCGAACATCGACGCGCCGAACTCGACCGCGCTTCCCGCAATCTCCGGCAAGTTCATCGCGCCTACGGCACAAGCCGAAGCCCCGCCTGGACTTCCTATTCCTGAACCGACGAAGCCGTCGCTCCAGGACCATACTGCCGCCAGAATAATTCCTTGAACGGATTCTGGTCCGGTCCTCGCACGGACTCATTCACCAGCATCGGTTGGACCGAACTCCACCACTGCTCAAAACGTCGGCTCAGCCGCCGCACGGTGCCGGGATGCCGGGCGGATACATCGGTTCGCTCCCCGGGATCCGCCTGCACGTCAAAAAGCATCCAACGAGGGACTGCCCCACCCTCGGCTGAAACGAGATGCCAGCGCGTAGCGCGGACCGAACATTGCCGGTACTTGGCCGTTTCAGGTGAAGCCCCCTTCTCCCATCGTCCCAGATGCGTCATCAAGATCCGGTCGGGTGCACGCACGGCAGGGTGCTCCAGCCAGGGCACCAAACTCCTCCCCTCGATCTGTCTCCGAACGCCTTTCGGCAGCTTCGCCCCAGCCAGCGAGGCCAGCGTCGGAAAGAAATCAAGGTGCGCGCTCAAGGCCTTGCAGTCCCCTGCAACAAGCGTTCCCGGCCAGCGCCACAGCGATGAGGCCCGCGTCCCGCCGAGAAAGGCCGTGCCCTTTTTCCCCCGCATGCCCGCATTGTACCCCGCCAGCACGCCACCGTCCGTGCCATTGTCGTTCATAAACACCACCAGTGTTTCGCGGTCGATCTTCCACGCCTCCAACTGCGCAAGCAATTTCCCGACGTTGTCATCAATGTTGGCAATCATCCCCAGGAATTTCGCCGCCTGGGCGTTCGTGACCACCCCCCGGTAACCAGCTTCATCCTCCAAGCGGACTTGAAGCGGCGCGTGCGGGGCATTGCAGGCGATCCAGGCCAGGAACGGCCCGTGCTCTTTCACCTCTCCCATCCAACGAAGCGCCTCCCCAAAGAACACATCCGTGCAATATCCCTTGGTTTTCACGAAGCGCCCGTTATGCAAAATCGCCGGATCGAAATAGCGATTGCCCGGGGCATCCCCGCAGGAGCCCGCGTAGGTCTGGCCAATGCCTCCGGCGCCATGTATGAACATTTCCTCAAATCCCCTCCGATTCGGCCAATACTCGGGTTCATCCCCCAAATGCCATTTCCCGAAGATGCCGGTCCGGTAACCCGACGATCGCAACACCTCCGCCAAAGTCGTCGCCCTCGGATTCAACCGCTCGCGCTCGTGGATCGTATGGGTCACGCCGTTCCTAAACTCGTGCCGTCCGGTTAACAACGCGCTCCGCGTCGGCGAACAAGTCGGGCTCACGTGGAAATCGGTGAAGCGAACCCCTTCGCGATGCAACCGGTCAATATGAGGCGTTTTCAGCACCGGATGCCCATGGCAGGACAAATCCCCGTAACCCTGGTCATCGGTCAGGACAAAGACGATGTTCGGCCGCCGTCCTTGCAATCCAGCAGACTGAACACCAATACACCCGAGGAAGATGCTGAGTGCGATGAGTCGCACGCCGCAAAACCAAAGCGATCCGAGTGGCATGAATCTCATGGGAAGGCCGGCACCCTACTCTCCTCTCAGCTTCAGGATCAAGCCACCTAGCAGAGACAGCCCAAGCCCCGCGCATCGATCATGGCTGGCGCGAAACGCTCACTTCGGAAAACTCGGCCAAATCGTCGCTCATGAAAACGTGCGGAAGCGCCTGCAAGGCAAATCCGGAACCGCCCCGGAAGCCCTGCCCGTCGTCACCTTCGATCACGGACTCAGCATCCATTTCAACGGCGAGGAAATCCGCGTGCTTGCCCTGGCTCCCGGCCACACCGACGGCGACGCGGTCATTCATTCCACAAAATCGGGCGTGGTCCACATGGGCGACCAGTTTTTCAACGGGCGTTTCCCCTTCATCGATCTGGGAAGCGGCGGCAGTGTGGAAGGATACCTCCGCAATGTGGCCGTCGTGCTGCAAAAGATTTCCAGCGACGTCAAAATCATCCCGGGCCACGGTCCGCTCGCGAGCAAAGCGGATCTTCGCATTTTTCACGACACTGTTTCCGAGAGCATCGAGATCATTCGCAAGGCCAAAGACGCCGGTCAGTCACTCGATCAAGTCAAAGCCGCCGGCCTTCCCGAAAAGTTCAAGATCTGGGGATCAGGCTTTATCAACACCTCCCGCTGGATTGAGATGGTTTACAACAGTCTCAAGAAGAACTGACTCACCCTTCTCACTCGAACCGATACCAGCTCATGCCCAGCGCGGGCACGTTCACCGGCACGGTCACATCATACGACCGATCCAACCGGATGCGGCGGGCGCGTCCTGACGCGTCGATCAGACGGGCCCGGTCTTGCAAACCGCTGTAGTACAGATTGACGCGGAGATCGCGCGCAAGGGATTCGGACCGCGGATTGAACACCACCAGCATCGCCTTGGTGCTCAAGGCCGGATTCACATGCAGCATCCAGTCCAGATCGCGCGCGTCCGCCCGTCGTCCGTGGATGAGATCACTCTCCAAAATATCGCGATGCGCCTTGTACCAGGCGACGGTGGATTGAACCATTTGACGAGTGCGCGGCGTGTCGAACAACCGCGGACCACGGTAACAAGCCTGCACACCCAAGGCGAGATTGCTCTCCATCATGCGCCGGTAATGGTCCAGATGCTGGTCCAGAGGCTCGATGGTCGCAGCGGCGCCTCCTCCGTGGTACTCCGTCAAGGGAACGAACATCCACCCCATGCTGGGCAGTTTCTCCCATGTTCCATCGTAGATATTCTGCCGGGTGTGGATCAGTTGCTGCTCGCGAGGCAGGGACCAGTTCACTTCGCGATAGCCCATGCCGGTTTTGCTCGAACCGGCGAGGAAGTAATAGTCCGGAACGTTGAGATAGAGTCCCCGCCCGCGACACCAGCGATAAAACTCGGAAATCGCTTTCCACTGGTTCCAGCGTGAATCTTCCCAGCCACGATGGCCGGGATGCGTGGAGCTCTGGCACGGATCTCCCGGATAGGAACCGTCATGTTCGAGAAGCTGAAATCCGCTTTGGTTGTGAAACGCTCGGAGCCGGTCGAAATAGGTTCGACCCCAGTGGCTTTGTAAACACGGTGAATGTCCAAACACCGGCTTCTGACCCGCGGGCAGCAGCACGTCGTCTGCGGGCCCGATCGACCTCGAAGCGAGCAGGGAATAGCTTCCGATTTCGATGCCTCGCTTTGCGGCGTGAGCGCTGAACTCGCGCGCGCGTTGCAGGGTGCTGGCATTCGTGCTCTCCAGATTGAATCCACTCCCGAAACTCAGGATCAGCATCTCGAATCCGGTCTCGGCACACTGGTCGATGGCGTTCGTCACCGCCTCACCCCTCGAGGAAACCAAATGCATCATGAGCGGGTTCTCGGTCACCCAGGGAGCCAGGATCCGATACATGCGCCGCACCGCCAAACCGCACCGCTCGCGATCGGTTGAGTCCTGCGGCAAAACCCAGCCTCGATAGGACTCGAAAACCTCGCCCGGCGCCAGACGGACCCCGGGTCCCAAATCCGGACCTACTTCAAGCAGACACGGGGTGCGTTTCTCGTAGTTGACTTGGCTGTGGTAATCCGGATCGGCCAGCCAGCGGAAAGAGCGGCGGTTCGCGGCTGAGGAACGCATGCCTCCCATGGCCATTTCCGTCTCCACATGGAGATTGGGCGGCAGTTTCCCGTCGCTCAATTCATCCACCTCGGAAACCCTTTCCACCGCGGCCAGCCAGTCGCTGGAGTACCGGTCGAGGGTCATGACGCGGCTCGTGCCGTTCGAGAGAACGATCCATTTCCCATAGCAAGGGAGACCATCGTAGAGTTCATAGTGAACGGAAACACGAACACCCGCAAAGTCGAGGGCGGGTCCTCCGTCGGCCGGAATCGGCGGGGCAAAATCGAGCCTCAGAGCGACACCTTTGGGCGGCCATACCATTCCCGGCGCGTGACGCCGCACGCGCTTCCACTCGAATCGTTCTCCGGGGATCGGTCCGTGCGCAAATCCCTGAAACTGAAAGGCCCTCGGATCCGTTCGCATGGACTCCAGCCACTCAGGGCGCAGAAATGCCAGATTAGGCTGCCCTTTTGCGCCGCCGATATCGAAGCGTTGTCCATCCCAAATCACCGTGGCTTCCGGCTTGACGCCTCGCAGGATGGATTCGCCCGAGCCCAGATGGTCGAGCGCCACGGTTGAGCCATTGAGATCCAGGCGGAATCGCCGCCGCAACAAGCCATTACTCAATTCCAGCTCCCGATGGCTTCTCACTTCGACCCGAGCCCGGTAAGGTTCTGGGTGAAGAAGCCAGTCGGGAGAGGAGCCCGCGGAATGCGACGAGGGAACGACCTGCCCTGCCGAAGAAATTACCGCCAGCAGCCCCAACAAGAACAGAGAGATGCTCCTGGCCCGTGAGCGGGCAGCCGAAACACCCACCGTCATGAATCCATGATCTCCTCAATGGGTCGGCCATGATCTTGTTCGAGTCTCTTGCGACCCGGCAGCTCCAGTCGCCGCGAGTCCAATCCAAGCTGGCGCAGCAGTGTGGCATGCACGTCGGTGACATAATGGCGATGCTCCACCGCATGAAAACCGATTTCGTCCGTCGCTCCGTGGACCACGCCCCGACGCAACCCTCCCCCGGCCATCCAACAACTGAATCCGTAAATATGATGATCGCGTCCGTCACTGCCCTGAGAGCCCGGCGTGCGCCCAAACTCGGACGCGAAGACCACCAGCGTTTGATCCAGCAAACCGCGCTGGTCCAAATCATTCAGCAGAGCGCCGACGGGTTGATCCACCGCGGCCGCCAGTTTGGAATGATTGGCCTTGAGGCCGCCGTGAGCATCCCACGCGCCCGCTCCTCCACCTCCGTGCTGGATCTGAACGAAGCGGACCCCCTGCTCTACGAGCCGTCGGGCCACCAAGAGCTGCATCCCGAACTCGCGGCAATGCGGCTGGTCCAACCCGTAAGCTGCCTTGGTGCGGTCCGTTTCCCTGGCCAGGTCGAGCAGGCCCGGAATCGAGGTCTGCATGCGGTAGGCCATCTCGTAGGACGCTATTCTTGCGGCCAGAGCCGGGTCGCTCGGGAAAGCCGATTCCCGTTCCCGGTTCAATTTCCGCAGTAAATCGAAGCCGCCGGCCCTCCAATCGGCCCGTTCCGGCTTTTCCGGCTTGCCAAAATCGAGGGGATGGCTCGGATCGATCCGCAGAGGCACGGCGTCATGGGCGGGGCCGAGATAAGCGCCATCACGCTGGTTCCAGTACTCGCGCGTTCCGATGGAGATGAATTGGGGCAGGTTCTCGTTGAGGGTCCCGAGGCCGTAGTGAACCCAGCCACCCAGCGTGGGAAAATCCCCGTCCAGCATGTTGCGCCCGGTGTGAAACTCCGTCTGCGCTCCGTGGTTGCTGTCGGTGGTCCACAGGGATCGGACCACGGCCAGCCGATCGACGTTTCTCGCGATGTGCGGGAACCAATCGCTCACCTCGATGCCGCTCTGACCGTGCCGGCGAAAACCCGTTTGCAACGGATAAAGCGTGTTGCGCTGGTTGCCGTTCGCATCCGGCACCACCAAACGTTCAATCGCCAACTTCTTGGCCTGCTGCGTGTCCGCGAAAGGAGTTTCGGCGATCGTCTTGCCCGCGTACCGGTTCAACATCGGTTTCGGATCGAAGCTTTCCATGTGGCTGACGCCGCCATTCATGAAAAGCCAGATCACGCTCTTCGCTTTCGGAGCGAAATGAGGCGCGCCGGGCATCGCCGATTCCAACCCATGCCCGGCGGCCCAACCGTCCCGATGCAACACCGCCCCCAGGGCCAACCCGGCGAAACCGCGGCCGAATCCCGAAAGAAAATCGCGACGATGAAACATCGGTCTCATGATTTGACTCAGCGCAAGGTTACAAAGTCGTTGTGGTTGAGCAAGACCCAGATCAATTGGGCTCTCGCGGATTCACCCCGTTGCTTGGACCCTTCCCACCCCTGTAAAGACTCCAAACAAGCGCTCAACTCTCGAGGTCCGGGCGCAAATCCGAGCAACCGGCGAAAGGCCATCTCGACGAAGGCCCGGTCGCCAGATGGATCCGATGAACGCAGCTCCTGTGACCATCGGCGGGCGATGGATTCCGACGCTTCACGAGCCAGCGCGCTGTTAACCATCGCCAAGGCCTGCTGCGGCACGATGCTCTCATCGCGCCGGTAACACTCCTTCACTTTGGCGTCGTCAAACACGGAGAGAAAGAGGTTCCGTTCGTTGTAGGAATGAAAAAAGTAAAGGCTGCGCCGGCTTGAAACCGCTTGTTGTGCGGAGGGCACGGGCGGACCGCCCATCTTGAAATCCAACAGGCCGGAGTGCGCTCGGAGCGAATCGCGCACCACCTGGGCTTCGACTCGCAAGGGATTCCTCCTCCACCCATGTTGATTGCCGGGATCCAAGGCCAAATTGCCCTCGCGACCGTGATTCGAGGAGGACCGGCGATACGCGTCCGACGTGACGAGAAGCCGGTGCAATCGCTTGAGATCCCATCCACTCTCAATCAATTCCACCGCCAGCCAGTCGAGCAAGTCGCGGTGAACCGGTTCGCCCGCCTTCCGACCCAAATCGAACAAACTCGGAGCGAGGGGAGAACCGAAATGTCGATTCCATACGTGGTTCACCACCACGCGGGCAAACAGAGGGTTCTGCGGACTCGTGATCCAGGCCGCCAGGGCCGAACGTCGTCCCGTGCTTTCGGACGGAAACCGCACCTGAGGATCATCAGAGCCAGACGACAAAAAGCGGGTCGGGGTCCATCGCGCACCTTCAAGCCGGGCAAATGTTTCGTCCGGACGTATCGGGGAGGATTCGCGAGCCAAGGCTTCCGACAATTGCTTCTCAGCCGCCCCCACCGCTTGGTCTTCCGCAACCGAACCGGGCTTCGCCGTCAGACGTTTCATGCGGGCCTGCGCCAGGACCAAGGCGGCTCGGGCGGCCGCCACTCTGCGCTCCGCCCGAATGGCTTCCCCCCGAAGCCGGTCCCCGCGTGCCAGCGCCGGCGAGGCCGAAACCCATTCAGCCGCCTCACTCGCACCTGCCTTGGATCGCACGGATACACTGTGAAGTTCCGCCTTCGCCAAAGCCGCCGACGCTTCGGCCACCATCCACCGATGGAGGAGCTCGGCGTTGTCCGGCGCCTGGGAATGCGCTGCCAACGCTCGCATGCGCTCAGATTCCGTGGCATTCGAACGATTCAGAGCCGCGGAGAAATGGTCCCGTCCCACCCATTCTCGGAGCTCCGGCCTCCAGGAATGGAGCGGCAGGCGAATCGGCCCGTGAACCGTAAAAGGGGGAGAGAGGAAATCCGGAACACCGGGCTGCATCACCTGCGTCTTGTCGGGTTGCGCCTCGTTTCCGCGGATGAATCGGTAGGTCGGAGATTTCAGGTCCCGGTCAAACACCCTAGGAATGGCGTCCTTCTCAAAATCGGTTTCACCCGGCACAAGGTCGAGTCGCGCGTGATAAGGCTCGAAAATGGCGCGAAATCGATAGTAGTCGGTTTGGTTCACGGGATCGTACTTGTGGTCATGGCACTTGGCGCAATTGAAGGTGAGTCCCAGCATCGATTTTCCCACGTGCTCCACCGTCTCGTCCATCCACTGGTGACGGTTGAATAAAAAATAGTTCCGCGCCAGAAAACCGGTCGCCCGCAGTCGACTCAGATCACCGGGAGCAAGTTCGTCAGCCGCCAGCATCAGGCGGGCCATCTCGTCGAAGGGCAGGTTGGCGTTGAGGGATTCCACGATCCAATCCCGCCAGTGCCAAAGATGTTTTTGGCTATTGCGCAGTTGCTCTCCCAGCCCCCACCAGTCGCTGTATCTCCACACATCCATCCAGTGTCGAGCCCAGCGTTCCCCATGGCGTGGATCGGCCAGCAACTGCTCGACCCGTCGCTCATACCAACCGCCGGGTTGGTCCCAGGCTTCCTCAATCCAAGCCGGCTCCGGAGGCAAGCCGATCAAGTCCACCGACAATCGTCGCAACAACAACCCGGGCTCCGCCTCCGCTTGAGCGACGAGCCCAAGGCGTGCATGGACCGCACCGAAGAACGCGTCCACGGCATGGCGTGAATGAACTCCCTCCAGACGAGGGACGGGTGGACGGCGAGGAGTCCGAAATGCCCAATGCTCCCGAGGATCCTTTTCGGCCTCTTCTCCTGACGGAGCCGGAGCACCCGATTGAATCCAATCAAAAACAATCTTTCGCTCCGCTTCAGAAAGCGGTTCTCCCTCGTGTTCCGGCGGCATGCGTTCCTGCACGTCCGACGCGGAAATCCTTCTCCAAAGCAGACTCTCCACCGGCTGGCCCGGGGTCATCGCCGGACCCGACTTTCCACCCTTCATGGCCGCCGCCCGCGTATCCAATCTCAACTGGGCTTTTTGCTTCAGTGCCCCATGACATGCATAACAACGCTCCTGCAAGAGCGGCTTGACCGCGCTGGTGTAAAGCTCCTCTCCGGAAGCACCGAACACTTCGGCGACGTCCGCGCAAAAGGCAAACGCCAGGGCGCATTCGACCAACCGCCTCCTCAGGGTCACCCCGAGTCCGGCTGAAACTCGCTTCAAATCGAAGGGCATCGAAGGGTCATGAAAACACAACGATTCTCGGCAGGCCAGCGCCAACCTTTCCACCCCCGCGCTTCCCGTGCATCCCGATGTTGTTGGTAGGGCGGGCCTGTCCCAGCCCGCCGCCCACGGGATGCAAAACATCATGCTCCGGCGGCGCGCCGGGACGGACGCGCCCTACCTGCATCACCGGCAACATCGGGATGCACCGCCCGCGCTTCCGGTGCCTCCAGAGGTTGTCGGTGACCGAGTTGTCCCGGTAACGCAGACAGCCCTGTCTGCTGTTTCGCAGGCTGCCCAGCCTGCTGGGGCGACGAAGGGAACCAGGCGCGTGGAGAGCATGGAAGGGCCTCGTTCTTCACCCTCCGGGCCGATGGGCCGTCGGCGATACCGCAGGCTGGGCAGCCTGCGCCACACGACAGACATCTTCGGGATGCACCCCTGCGCTTCCCGGCAGAATCTGCAGTGATCCTCGACCTCTTTTGCGGCAGGAAATGCCAAACCCCTTCTCCGCAACCATCGGAACCCTTTGATGGGGAACCACCTTTCGAGCATGGCACATGGCGTGCTCGTTCGGTCCCGGATGAATGTAAGTTTGTACCAAGCGGCTTCAGCGCTCAGCGCTAGCACCCGATGGCAGGAAGTCATTGGAGAGAATCTTTCGTCCAGTTCCATCCACGGATTCAAAAAGCAGGATGTCTCGTTTGCCGCCGTGGCCGCCGGTTACCTCCCCCAAACAGGACAACCGCTGTGGGGAGACCCCAAGCGGTTTGATCTCACCCGGGCGGAATCCCACACCAATTTCAAGCCCGGCGAGTTGAACTACACCGGCGAGAAATTCGATCTCGCCCTGGAAGGAACGGGCTTCTTCCAAGTCGAACTGGCCCCCGATCAATTCGCCTACACTCGGAACGGCTCCTTCACCCTGAGCACCGAAGGCATCCTCGTCACCAAGAGTGGCTACGCCGTCGTGGGAGATCGCGGACCCATCCAAATCAATCTCAAGAGCACAACCGATCCCATCGTGGTCGAGCGAGACGGCGTCATCAAGCAAGGCGCCGAAATCAAAGGCAAACTCAAGATCGTGGAGTTTGACAATCCGGCAGAACTCGTCTCCACCACCAACTCCTTTTTCCAAACCGTCAACCCGGCGATTCTCCCCAAAGAAATGGAGAACCCGGCCGTGCGCCAGCAAATGCTGGAAGCTTCGGCCGGTGTTCAAGACTCCCGCATCATCGTCGCCATCAATCGCGATCCCGATGCCCCCGTCTTTCAGTCCGCCACGTACGGCTTGGTCGGCGATCTCTTTCAGCTCGTGCCGGAATGGATTGCCGCCGCCGGCAAGCGCTGAACCCCATGGCCCAGGCTTCCCTCCCCCTGCAAGCCACTCGCGAAGTCTTCGGCAATATCGCGCCGTGGATGCAATGGGCCTTCTACCTGCTCATGACCGCCAGCCTCGGGGTCCTGGTCTGGCGGATCTATGCCCGCGCCAAACTCTGGCAGCAGGGAGTCCCGGGCGGATTCGAAACGGACTGGAAATTGTGGCTCCACCGCATTCGCGTTTTCGCCCTCGGGCAAAAGAAGGTCCATCGCAAAACCCTGGGAGCGTTCCTCCACCTTCTTCTCTCCAGCGGCTTCATCGTGCTCACCATCGGCACCACGCTTCTCATGATCGCGCACGCCGGGCCGGTGGACTTTCATGTGGGCTGATATTACCTCATTTACGAATTCGTCATGGACGTCTTCGGCGTGGCGTTCATCCTCGGCTGCCTTCTCGCCATGTATCGCCGGCGATTCCGGAAGCCAGCCTCGCTGGGTCACAATCGCACCGACTGGCTGCTGCTGGGACTTCTCCTCGCGATGGGCGTCACCGGATTCGTGTTGGAGGCGCTCCGCCTTCACTATACACAGGTCCCAACCGCTCTCGCACGCTGGTCCACCATTGCCTGGGCCATGGATCAGGCCTTCCTGTCCGGTCTGAGCATCGAGTCCGCACGCACGCTGCACCTCGCGACGTGGTGGATTCATGTTTTTCTCGTCGCGGGATTCTTCGTGGCCATTCCCGTCACGCGCTTCATGCATGTGCTGGTAGGCCCCGCCAACATCGCGGCGCGCCCCACGCGTCCCATGGGCGCCCTCTCGCTTCTGCCCCTCGAGGAAGCCGAGAAGACCGGTCGCATCGGCGTGCGCGAACTCGCTCACTTCGACCGCCAGCAACTCATGTCGCTGGACTCCGGCATGGAATGCGGCCGTTGCGAGGATGCCTGCCCGGCCTGGGCCTCTGGAAAGCCCCTCTCCCCGAAAGCTCTCGTCCAAGACCTCCGCCAAGCCATGGAACACCCGGTCCCCGGACAACCGGTCATGGGCCACGCCCTGCAAGCCGAGACGGTCTGGTCCTGCACCATGTGCCAGGCCTGTGTCCACGAATGCCCCGTCCTGATCGGGCACGTGGATTTGATCAGCGACCTCCGACGCAACATGGTGGCGGAAGGCGAATTATCGGGACCGCCTGCGAAAGCTCTCGGCCAGTTGGGCAAACAATCCAATCCCTTCGGACGTCCCGCCAAAGAACGCTTCGCCTGGGCCAACGGTCTCGATGTGCCCACCGTCGAATCCAACCCCGGCTTCAATTACTTGCTCTGGCTCGGCTGCTCGGTTTCATACAACCCACGCGCGCAAAAAGTGGCCCGCTCGGTGGTGCAACCTTTTCAACGGGCTAAACTCAATTTTGCAACCCTGGGGCAGAAAGAACGCTGCACCGGCGACCCGGCGCGAAGGCTCGGCGAAGAATTCCTCTACCAAAGTTTTGGCCGGCTCCAATGTCGCCACTTTGCAAGCGTCCAAAGTCCGCAAAATCGTTACCCCCTGCCCCCATTGTCTCAACACCCTGGCCCGCGAATACCCGGCGCTGGGAGGCCACTTCGAAGTCTTCCATCATTCGGAATCACTGGCTCAACTCGTGGACGAAGGACGGCTCAAACCCGCCGCTGCCTA
>Ga0194132_10003482_pt1 | contig 27983 bp, 26 predicted proteins | sample TA2KigOf80mmetaG_FD_148612 | JGI IMG/M metagenome (GOLD analysis project Ga0194132, IMG submission 148612) | Freshwater microbial communities from Lake Tanganyika, Tanzania - TA2015054 Kigoma Offshore 80m | ecosystem: Environmental > Aquatic > Freshwater > Lake | place: Tanzania: Lake... | reverse complement strand
CATCGTAGATGTATGACATCCGCAGCACGTATGTTGAGGAGAGGCAATAGGTGTGTTCCGGGGGAGGGTGTCAGGGGCCGGACTTGCAATGCGCCGTCAGCTCCGATGGACTCCGCCGTGCCAATGAGTTCTTGATCGTTACCAAGAAACAGTCGGATGTGCCTGCCAATTGTGTGACAATGGGAAATGTACACCCTGCGCAGCCGTCGAGATCCTTGATTTCCCAGCTCATCTAGGACCACTTCAAGCTCAAGTAATAGTTGAGATATTAGTTTGTTTCTATCGATAAGCTTGTGAGAAATCGCATAGAGAGAAGTTGCCGTTTGACGCAAATCTTCAGGGAATGAGTCAGCGGTCATATTCACGTTGAGGCCAATCCCAATCACGACGATTGGGATGTCAGATGCAATGTGTGCACTCTCGCAGAGAATGCCGCCCACCTTACGGTTGTGGAACAGGAGATCGTTCGGCCACTTCAAAGAGACTCCTACAGATGTCGTGGTACGAATTGCTTCTGCCGCTGCGAGTGCACTGACGAGCGGCACCCATGCGAGCCACTCCGAAAGTTTGAGGGCCGGTCCGATTCCTCGAATCACGATGGAACAATAAATGTTGACGTGAGGAGGGGAATGCCAGTGACGTGTCTGTCGCCCTCGTCCGGCAGACTGTTGTTCGGCCACTACCACAGTGCCATGTGGAGTGCCGGCGTGAGCTAACAATAATGCTTCGGAATTGGTCGAAGCGAGCTCTTGGTGTAGGTGAAACTGTTGTCCCAATGACTTCGTTGTCAGTGTACTGCGGATATTGTCGAGGGTCAGGGGAGTAGAGGAGAGCATAGTCAACCAGACTGGTGCGAACGCTTTTTGGCCGAAGTCATAATCAGACTCAGCGAGACTGCCGGAGCTGAATGGGTCAGGGCACCGATCGAGATCCGATCGATACCGGCAGCAGCCATGGCGCGGACGTTCCTCAAGGTAATCCCACCCGAAACTTCCACTGTGGCGCGGCCGTTAATCAATTTGATCGAACGACGCACCATAGCCGGAGTCATGTTGTCTAGTAAAATAATGTCGGCCTTTCCCGCAATTGCTTGCTGGACTTCCAAGAGAGATTCTACCTCGACAATGATTGGCAGACTGCCTGCAGCGCCGGCCTTCGCCAACCGACAGGCGGATCGGATAGCCTGGTTAGTTCGTCGGAGCAGTGCCAGATGGTTGTCTTTAACCAACACACCATCGCCAAGCGACATGCGATGATTCCGCCCGGTGCCAAGCCTAACCGCCCACTTTTGAAGCGCACGCCAGCCAGGGAGTGTCTTTCGCGTATCCAGAATAACGGCTCTATAGCCTTTAATGGCTGTACAGAATTGGTGTGTGAGTGTGGCAATGCCGGAGAGATGTTGTAGAAAGTTCAGTGCGACCCGTTCGGCCTGTAAGATCGAACGCCCGTCCCCGGTCATATGCAGAATCGATTCGCCTTTTTGGGCCAGCTCGCCGTCATGTCGGACGACTGAGAGAGTGAGTGTGGGATCCACGACGAGAAAAGTCTGCACGGCTGCGGCCATTCCAGCCACGACACACCGCTGTTGTGCCACAATGGTGGCACAAGCCGGTATCGGCTTCGGGAAGAGTACGGAGGTAGTAACGTCACCTTGGCCGAGGTCTTCTTCAAGTCCAAGCCGGACTGCACGACGAATTTCGGCGGTGGGGAGCCGTGCCATCGGTCACGTCCCTAGCATCGTGCGCAGTTGGGCCGCACTGCTCGCGAGGAGTGCACGGTCACGAGACAGGGTGCGCATCCGTTCCTGATATTCTGCAATCACCTCGGGTGGTGCTTTCGAGACAAATTCTGCATTCTTTAGTTTCCCGTCGAGGCGCTGCGATTCCTTATCACTCTCGACGAGTTGTTTGGCTAGGCGGTCGAGCGCTTTCTTGAGATCGACGTCGCCGGACACCGTGAGGCCGACCGACAAGCCTTCCGTGACAAGTTGAAGCCGTTGTCCCGCAGGCCACTCAGTTGCCGGGTTTACCTCGGCCGTGCCACGGCTGAGATGACCTAGATGCGGCTGTAACCGCTGGAGTAGGTATTGCCTGTTTGGGTCGTCGTGTCCGACATGAAACAGAATCTGTTGCCCCGGCGGATAATTCAGGAGGACTCGGCCGGTACGGACTAAACTGACTGTCTGTTCTAGCAGTGCATACTGTTGCTCGGCTTTAGGCGATGTCCAGGTCTGATCGACGATTGGATACTGTTGTATCACAATGCTTTCACCCTGATGGGGTATCGCTTGCCAAATTTCCTCTGTGATAAACGGCATGAACGGATGAAGCAGCCGCAGGGTCGTCTCCAGAGTCTCGACCAGGGTGTGCCTCGTGCTGGCTCCATCCGGATGGTCGGGTGTTTGGAGGACCGGTTTGATCAATTCCACATACCAGTCACAGTACTCGTGCCAGACGAATTGATAGAGAGCTGTGGCTGCATGGTCGAAGCGGTACGATTCCAGTTCTGCCGTGACAGTGTGGATCGTGTGGTTGAGACGGCTCAAGATCCATCGGTCAGGGAAAGTTCGCTGCGTCGGTGGCAGGGGAGCGCGCGAGCCGTTGAGATACATGAGTGCAAAGCGGGCAACGTTCCAGATTTTGTTGGCAAAATTGCGGTAGCCCTCGATCCGTTCTTCTGCCAGCTTGATATCGCGTCCTGGTGAGGCCATCGAGGCCAGTGTGAACCGAAGGGCGTCGGTGCCGAATTGATCCATAACGTGCAGTGGATCGATCACATTGCCCTTGGACTTGCTCATTTTTTGGCCTTCAGCATCGCGAACCAAGGCATGGATATAGACGTCCTTGAACGGCACATCGTTCATGAACTTCAGGCTCATCATGATCATGCGCGCAACCCAGAAGAACAAAATATCCAGTCCTGTTACAAGCGTGGACGTGGGGTAATACGTTTTCAGCTCCGATGTCTGATTTGGCCATCCGAGGGTTGTGAATGGCCAGAGTGCGGATGAGAACCAGGTGTCGAGCACATCCGGATCGCGTAGCAAGTTTCGGCTGCCGCAGGTGGGACATTCGGCAGGAGCTGATTTGGACACAATCGGTATCGCGCCTTGCAAGATGGTCGTTCGATGATCTCCGGTGAGGATCATACGATCGTTGCAGGCCAGGCAGTACCACGCTGGAATCTGGTGTCCCCACCAGATTTGCCGTGAGATGCACCAGTCTTTGATCTCCCGCATCCAGCCAAGGTAATTATTGACCCAGTTCTCCGGAATAATCCGGATCCGTCCATCTTCCACCGCTTGAATGGCTGGATCGGCGAGTGGCTGAATCTTGACGAACCACTGTGGCGACAGATAGGGCTCGACGATGGTCTTGCAGCGATAGCACCTGCCAACCGCCATTTTGTGGTCGTCGGTTTTTTCGAGGATTCCCCGCTCACGGAGAAGGGCTTCGACCTTGGGTCGCGCTTTGGAGACGGGGAGACCTCGGAGCATGTCGATCACCGATGTCTCGACCGCTCCCTTCTGCATCCCGACCGGTTCCAGCAAGGCGGCATGATCCAGCACAGCGATTCGAGGCAAGTTGTGCCGTTCTCCCGCTTCATAGTCGTTGAAGTCGTGCGCCGGTGTGATCTTCACTGCACCGGTGCCGAACTCCAGATCGACGAGAATCGGATCGCCGACAATTGGGATTTCTCGGGTGGTCAACGGCAGGCAGATCTTCTTGCCGATCAGATGGCGGTAGCGTGGATCTTCCGGATGGACTGCAATCGCCGTATCGCCTAGCATCGTTTCTGGACGGGTGGTGGCGACGGTCAGCGCGGCATGTGGATCATCCGCCAGTGGATACTTTAAATAGTAAAGCTTTCCCTTTACTTCTTCATGCTCTACTTCAATATCAGAAAGGGCGGTCAGACAGCGCGGGCACCAGTTAATGAGCCGCTCCCCACGATAGATTAGTCCGTCTTCATGGAGTCGAACAAAGACTTCGAGGACAGCCGTCGACAACCCCTCGTCCATTGTGAATCGCAATCGATCCCAGTCGCAGGATTCACCAAGTTGTTTTTGCTGGTTGATGATCGTATTGCCAGAGGTAGCTTTCCATTGCCACACGCGCTCAACAAACCGCTCCCGCCCTAACGAATCACGAGACAGGCCTTCGGCCACAAGCTGCTTTTCCACCACATTTTGCGTCGCGATTCCGGCATGGTCGGTACCAGGAATCCAGAGGGTGTTGCGCCCCTGCATGCGGCGCCACCGGATCAGAATATCTTGCAGTGAATGGTTGAGGGCGTGGCCGACGTGAAGTGAACCGGTGACATTTGGCGGGGGGATGACGATACAGTAGGGTTGGCCCGAATGGCCCCCGGCGGCGCGGAAATAGCCTCGGGCGATCCACTCACGCGACCACCGGTCTTCGACGGATTTGGGTTCGTAGGTCTTCTCCAATTGCGGCGTACTCCTGATGATCCTAGAAAAGGAAGGGGCGCATCTTAACATGTCCGCGTCGCGCAGCAAATGGCGTAGCCAGACTGCTTGTGGCTCTGTTCGGCCTATGCTATACACACAGCGTTGGAAGAAATTTATTCACTCTAGGGCAGGGAGCTGGCATGGCACGAGGACGTGAAAAAGATCGCAAGACAAGACGGAAGCATCAAAAGAATGTGAAGCGGGTGAAGGCCTTAATCAAGGCACGTCGCGCAGCAGCAAAGCGCGGGAAAAAAGGGTAGCGGCTACGGCGAAGCTGCAATTGGCCTACGGATCGCGGGTCAACCGTGTAAGTTCGGCTTTGATTTGTTGCTCAGTCAGTCCCGGGACGAGTTGCTGAACCGCCTCCTCAACAGTCGTTTCAGCAACGGTTCGTATGAGATCATTGGCCTGTAGTGGTGCCTGTTTCAGCACGACAGCCTGGATTTCATTCTTGATCAACTGGTCGATCGATCCGATTTGCTCGTAAATCACTGTGGGAAGGTATTTGCAAATATTGGCCTCGGCTTGTTCGGGCAACCGCTGATCGAGCGTCGTATGAAGCACTGGCCCAACGATATCCGACACGGATTGCTTGATCATAGGCTCGAAGGTTTTCAGTGCCTTTTCTAGCAGGGACGGCAATGTCTGGGATAACAGAGGGCGAATGATCAACACCAGGTATTCCTCGGACTGGATCTCCCCGAGCTGAGCCCGCACTTCTTTTTGCACCATCGGTTGGATATTGATCGAAAGTTTGACGTCGTCCACGCTTGAGTCCTGAGGATGAGCGGGTTTAGTCTGCATTCCTTTAGGCGAGGTCGACACAAATTGGCCTGTTCCCTTGCATTGTGGATTACCGATGCCTGTTGGCGATGTCGACGCGGTGGGGACGATCCGTAAGGAGGGGGGGCTACTCGCTTGATCTTCGGCCGGCTCGTCTATCTCAGTCGTGCTGAGGATGGAGTTTGGCGCGTCGTCGTCCTCATCTGAACCAGTCGATGTCAGAGGCCAGGATCGGCGTTTGAGCCCTTTGCTGCTCCCCACCGCTTGATGTTGCTGGACGGACTTGATGTTCATGAGCAAATCGTCCGACTGGATCGGTTTGTTGAGGAAAGTTGTGACCCCCAATGTGCGGAGGAGTTTTTCATCTGGACGATCAGCCAGATTCACGAGTGCAATGAGAGAGGTTTCACTGAGATGATCGAGTGCATGGATTTCCTTACAAAATCCGAAAAGCATGATGTTGCTCATTTGGTAATCCGCAATGATCATCGTGGGGTTCATTTGTCGGGCGGCTTCCAATGCCGCGGAACCATCCTGGAATCTGATCACTTCAAATCTCTCTGGGGCTGAGAGCTGTTCGACCAACCGGCAAACGGCCGGACTGCTGTCGACGACGAAGATGAGGGATGGCATCGCATGGTCAGTATTTCTTAGGTTTTTACGAAGCTAGCAGTGAAGGTATTCTTTATCATGAAAACAGCTGATCGGTGATTGCCATAACGACAGCGCCGCTGTTAACGCACAATTACTGATTGAATCAGAGGACTAATGGACATCAGCCATTCGATCCGAGTCGTCTTTTTCGACGCCGCCGATACCCTCTTTCACGTCAAGGGGTCGGTGGCCGAGATTTATCTCCGGTATGCCACGGAATTCGGCTTTGCGCAGACGCCGCAGTCTCTCTCCGCCATCAAGTTGGCATTTGGCCGAGCGTTTCGTGATGCTCCGCCACCGATATTTGCTGCCACGGAATCGGCGCAGATCAAACACAGCGAGCGCCTCTGGTGGTTTGACATCGTGCACAACGTCTTTTATCGGGTCGGAATGTTCGAGCGGTTTGATGACTTTTTCGAGCGAGTCTTTCAGGTGTTCGAAGAGGCGGAGTCTTGGCAGCTCTTTCCAGAAACAGCACAGACGTTGGCCGCTCTAAAGGCGCGCGGAGTAGAATTGGGCATCATCTCGAACTTCGACTCGCGGCTTTTCACGGTGATCCGGGGGTTAGGACTTGCAGAGACGTTTGACACAGTGACGATTTCCAGTCTGGCACAGGCCTCAAAGCCGGCTCCCAGGATCTTTCAACTCGCGCTGGAGAAGCACGCGGTTGATCCGGAGGAAGCCCTGCACATCGGCGACAGTCTGCGGGACGATGTCGAGGGGGCCAGCAGGGCTGGGCTGCATGCCGTGCTACTGGATCGTGGAGGGACCCAGCAAGGGGCTGATATCCGATCGATTCGAACATTGGACGACCTGCTTCCGCTCATCGATCAGCTGGAGCAGAGCGGGCGAGGGTAAGATCCAGGACGGCTGTACCCTCAGTCTTAACCTGAGCTTTTTTCAAGAACCGATCAACAACGGCACTACATCTTTGGCTCGCCCTTGCAAGGACACATCGACAAGGCCGGTGTGTGGCGTGATATTGAGATTGATTTCCGCCACGAACGCGCCGGCTTCTTTTGCGATTGAGGCGAATCCTGCGGCTGGGTACACGACACCGGATGTGCCGATGATCAAGCACAGGTCGCATGAGCGAAGGGCGCCATCGCATTGCCGAAGGTCTTCGTCAGCCAGCGATTCGCCGAACCAGACAATGTGAGGCCGAAGGAGGCCATGACAGTGGTCGCACATTGGCAAGATCTGGATCGGCATATCATGGTTTTCGACCACTCGTCGGCAGTTGGTGCAGCGAACCTTCCAGATGTTGCCGTGAATCTCGGACAGTTTGTGTGAGCCCGCCGTCCGATGCAGTCCATCCACATTTTGGGTAATCAACCAGAATTGGGAATACTGCCGTTCTAATTCAGCGACAGCCTCGTGGGCGGCATTGGGTTGTTTCGTGGCGATCAATTCGCGACGCCAGTTGTACCATTCCCAGACCAGTCGTGGGTTCCGTGCAAAAGCGTCAGGTGTTGCCAAGTCCTCTGCCTGAAAATTCCTCCACAATCCGTCGGTGCCGCGAAACGTCGGCACACCGCTATCGGCGGAAATTCCGGCACCAGTGAGCACGACTACGTTTCGTGCCGTGGCGATCTTTTCTCTAACGAGTCCCAAATTGGAACCAGGTACCATAGTAGTGTACCGTCCGGCCGAACGGCTGCGCCCCTCGATCGACGCATGCTATAGTACGCCCGTAGTGATCGCAACCACGAGGATAGGAACATGAAACAAATTTTGATGATCGGGGCCGGCTCGGTTGGCGGGTATTTTGGAGCACGCTTGGCCAAAACCAATCCCGATGTATCGTTTTTGCTGCGGCCCAATACGCTGATGGCGGTGAAACGACATGGATTGACGATCCGCAGTGCCGACGGAACATTTACGGTGAGAGCTCAAGCTGCCTCAGATGCGCGGCAACTTCCCAGGCCTGACCTCATTGTACTCGGAGTAAAAGCATACGATCTCGACGAAGTGCTGTCTCAAATTGAATCGGTACTGACCGATACGACGGTTATCCTTACACTGCAGAATGGGATCGATACCGAAGACCGGCTTCATGCGCGCCTACAACGGAATTGTGTGGTCGGTGGCGTGGCCTACATCTACTCGAAAATTGTCGAGCCCGGCGTCATTGAGCATTATAAGAAAGGCGCGGTGGCCATCGGTGAACTGATGGGCCATGAGAGTACGCGGCTACTCGCTATCCGAGAGATATTCACGGCAGCTGGCATTCCGTGCCATCTCTCCAAAGATATTCGCCGCACCAAGTGGGAAAAGATGTGTTGGAATTGCGTCTTTAACCCAATGACCGTCCTGATCGACGACCATGTAGCGAAAGCGTTGGATCATCCGGAGATGATGGGCGTGATCCGGCAAATCGTCGGAGAGGTGGCAGCGGTGTCAGCGGCGATGAAGGTGCCCTTACCGTTGGATATGCCCGATCGGGTCGTCAAAGCCACCCAGGAAATTCGTGATATTCATACGTCCATGTACGACGACTGGAAGGCAGGACGGAGGACAGAAATCGACTATCTAAACGGCTTTATTGTCAGGATGGGGCGTGAATTGGGCATTCCAACTCCCGTGAATGCGGCCTTGACGGCCATGATCAAGACGATGACTGAGAAGGAACAGACGAGTCCAGGCCGGGTCAGAATTGACGGTGCTGTTGTGCAGCCGATCTCTTTTGACCGCATGGCAATCGCGTCGTTGCCTGAAGAACACCAGCTTGATGTTTCTACGGTGATGCCGGGCATGCAGGGGCGAGGGATTCGGTTGAAGGGGTTGCTCGACGTTCCAGCCTTGGCCATTGACGCGGATCATGTCGCTGTTCATGCCGTCGATGGAAAGTATTCGGCGTGTCTCACGTTGCAACAAGCCAGAGAGTACGGGGTCCTCGTCTATGAGCTTGATGGCACACCGCTGCCTGATTCAAAGGGCGGTCCGTTTCGTCTAGTCACTCCGGGACTGGGTGATCTCTGCGCCAACGTTAAAGGTGTGGGGCGTATTGAAGTCACCAAGGGACCAGGTCGGGACACTCGAGAGACAACGTGTCCACCAACGTCATAGTTTGACCGAGAACCATGTATCGTGTTGTAGCCTTGGGTGCCAGCAATTTAACCCGTGGGTTCCAGGCTGTCGTCTCGACGGCTCGAACAATGTGGGGACCAGAGGTTGAAGTGTTGGCGGCACTGGGTCATGGGCGGTCCTATGGCGCTCCCAGCCGGTTCATCGCGCGTATGTTACCCGGCATCCTGAAATCTGGGTTGTGGGCTGAATTGGAACGGCGATCTCCAATGACCACCAGGGGGCTGGTTACTGATGTTGGCAACGATATTCTGTATGGGTTCTCAGTCGAGCAAACTCTGGGATGGGTCGAAGAAGTGTTGGTTCGTCTCAGTCAGGTGACCGCCGATATCGTGATTACGGACCTTCCCCTTGCCAGCGTGCGTCGCATGTCGAATCTCAAATATCTGGCGTTTCGCTCGGTCCTGGTCCCGAACTGCCGGCTATCCTTACCTCAAGTACTCGATCGGGCTGAGCGTGTGAATGAAGGACTGGCGGTATTGGCCGAACGATACGGTGCCAAGTTATTTCGGCTAGACCCAACGTGGTACGGGTTCGACCCCATCCATGTCCGCCCGTCACTGTGGCGGACGGCTTGGCAGCAGATTCTTGGTAGTGAACCCCAGGGGAGGGCCGGTGGCAGAGTGACCATTGAAAGCATGAAACTCTACTTTCTGCGTCCCGAACGGCGGTGGCTGTTTGGAGTCGAACAGGTGACGCCGCAATCTGGGGTTGCCCTCCGATCCGGCGGGCATGTGTGGTTGTACTAGCGCAAGGAAAGACTGTATGAGGATCGGAGGACTACAGTGAGCGATGCGAAGCCGTTGTTCCTTGAATTGTTGAAGAGAGGAATCACAGGTTTTGTGCTTGGGCTCATCGCCGGAGCAATTCAAGTCTGGTTCCTCAAGCAAGATCTCTCCCATCTCTGGGCCTCGATGGCGGCCGGCGTGCTCTTTATGACAACCTGGACGGTACTCATCGAATGGTTTCGGTTCGCCGGCGGGAAAATTCTACTTGGGGCGGTATCGGGACTGATCGCAGCCATTGTCTGGTGGGCCATCGCCATGCCCGTTGAGAATATGTTCCTCCAAGCCGCGGTGGCCGGCGCCTGTTTCGGCGCAACTTATGCTTGGTCGGATCGTCGGATGACTTGAATCTGCCTCCAGTGTTCCGATTGGTAGCGCCATAGCAACAACGTCATCCGAACGGTCCAATCCGCGATCATCGCCGTCCAGACATAAAACACTCCCAGCTGCAGCCACACCCCGAAGATGAAGGCGAGCGGAACCCGCACGCCCCACATGCCGGCGATCGTTGCCCACATAATGAATCGGGTGTCCCCCGCGCCGCGCAAGGAGCCCGCCAGGACCATCGTGATGGCCAGTGGCACTTGCATGAGCGCAACGATCCGCAAAAACTGTGTGCCGAGCTCAATAACCGCGTCATCCTGTGTGAACCCTCGCATTAATGCATAGGGAAAGAAGAAGAAGATGATGCCCATCGCGGCCATGCCGGCGACGGCAAGACGATTGACCTCCCAGTTTTCCAGCTTGGCGCGCACGTATTTGCCAGCCCCAATACTTTGCCCCACCATCGTGGCGGCGGCAATCGCGAAGCCATAGCCGGGCAGAAACGAGAAGGATTCGATGGAGAGTCCAACTTGATGTGCAGCATACGAAACTGTCCCATAGATCAGGATGATCTTGGTATACAAGATGATCCCGGCTTGCTGGACGATTCGCTCGCCGGATACTGGCGCGCCGATTTGCCAGGCTGAATGAATCAAATCTCTGCGCAGAACCGTAGGGCGTGCCAGGAGCTTTCGGCACGACCACAGGAGATAGGCCGCTCCACTTGATTCAGCAATCCCGACGGCCCAGGCTGCACCTTGAATGCCCCAGGCTGGGGCCCCCCACTTCCCATACACCAGAGGATAGGCCACGAGGATATGGAGAATATTCACACCGATGAGCGCGTGCATGGGGGTCTTGGTATTACCGGTTCCTTGGAGAATGGACGACAAGACTTGGATCAGAATCGTAAGGGGTATGACAAGAAAGATGATGTTCGAGTAGGGAACGGCTTGAGTGATCACATCGGGTTGTGCTCCGAGTGCACTCATGACCAGACTATTTCCGGATACGCCGGCAAGAGCCAGCAACGCCGAGGCAATCAGCGACAGGCCCACGAGATGGGTGGCTGCCTCACCGGCGTCTTTGGTACGTCGTGCTCCCCAGAGTTGGGCCACCAACACATTGGCGCCGACTGAAAGCCCTGAAAGGAGTGTTGTGCCGATGAAGATGAGCAGTTGCCCCAATCCGACTGCAGCAATGGAGCTTGCGCCCAGGCCACCCACCAAGAACACCGCGGCGATACCTTCCGCCCGTTGCAAAAGACTACTCACGGTGATCGGGAGTGCAAGGCTGAGGACAGATTTTCTGATACGGGAAAAGATCGGCATCAATCGGATATCCTAACAGAAACGGTGCGGTTCATGAACAATGTCAGCTAGACAAATGCGTGAGGGGTTCGTTAGGGTTGATCCACCATGACAGAGTTGGATCGGACCACTCGCTTCTTGCCCGCACCACGCTTATCCAAGTCGAAGTTTCTGGCCGGCCTTCAATGCCATAAACGGGTGTATTTGGATGTGCACCACCCCGATTGGGCTGCGCCACCAGACCCATCCATGCAGGCCGTGCTTGAGATGGGGACGGAGCTTGGTGTGCTGGCCCGATCACGGTTTTCTGGAGGCTTGTTGATCGATGAAGGCTACCGCCAACGGGAGGCCGCCCTTGCCCATACAGTTGCAGCACTAGCCGATCCGGACGTATCGGCGATTTTTGAAGGCGCGTTCGAGCATGATGGAGTCCTCGTGCGCGTGGATATTCTCGAACGGACGGCAAGGACGGAAGAAGATGGTCCGTCTTGGCGATTGATCGAGGTGAAATCGTCCTCGCGGGTCAAGGACGTGCATCTTGCCGATCTGGCGATTCAAAGCGACGTACTGCAGGGATGCGGCATTACCCTGTCGGCGGTGTGCCTCATGCATATCAATACAGGCTATGTCTATGAAGGGGGTGGCATCGACGTTGGCCGATTGTTCGTGATCGACGACGTGACCGACGCTGTGATGAGGCGACGGGTGAACGTTTCGGCACAAGTTGCCGAGATGAAAGCCCTCTTGCTCGAGCACGTACCTCCGGCAGTGGAGCCTGGTCCTCATTGCCAGAGCCCCTATGAATGTCCATTCTGGAAGCATTGCACGAAAGACAAACCAGCCAGGTGGATCTATCACTTGCCGGGCTCCAAACAGCTGGTCACAGGCTTGCTCGAACAGGGGATCACGACAATCGACGAGATTCCCTCCGGAATAAGACTGTCGGTCTCCCAGCGACGAGTGAAAGATAATATGGAATGGGTGTCCACGAAACTGGGGGCCGCGCTGCAATCGATCCAATATCCTGTGCATCATGTGGACTTTGAAACGGTGATGCTCGCGGCCCCGCGCGTGCCGTCCACCAGGCCATATCAAGCGATTCCCGTGCAGTGGTCGAATCATATCGAAGACGAGTCTGGCACAGTGATCCATCAGGAATTTCTCCATGAAGAGCCAACCGAGCCGCGCAAACGATGGGCGGAAGCCTTGATCGAGTCCTTGGGCAAGCATGGGAGCATCTGCGTTTATTCCACATACGAAGAAGCAATGATTCGGCAATTGGCCGAAGCATTTCCGGAATTCCGGTTCGCCTTCCAGCCGATTCTCAAGCGCCTCTGGGATCTACACCTCATTGTCAAAGATCATTATTATCACCCCGGATTCAATGGATCATACTCGATGAAGTCCGTCTTGCCAGTGTTGGCGCCCTCGCTCGCCTATGACGATCTCCGTATTCGAGAGGGGGGACAGGCGGCGGCTGAGTACTATCGAATGGTGTTTGTCGAAACCGATTGGGTTGAGCGCGCCGCGATTCGAGACGCGCTGTTTCGCTATTGCGAGAGGGATACCTTCGCAATGGTGGAATTGCGGAGGGTACTGAAGGAGAAGGCGGGGAGCTGAAATACAGGCGGTATGTATCCGCCGACCTCAATGCAAAAAGGCTGCGCCTGGTGAGTCGGCGGGTCACACGAAGTATGGTGTGGCGGAGAGGGTGGGATTCGAACCCACGGTCGAGTTACCCCGACAGCAGTTTTCGAGACTGCCCGATTCGGCCGCTCTCGCACCTCTCCGATGTGACGGATTTGTCGTGAATCGTGAGCCGGGGAGGAGAGTGGGCTCAACAAATTCGAGGGAGAGCTTACCGCGCCGGTGAGTGTTTTGCAACAGGTCAGGCGGCGATTTCGTAGCGGATGTGGGTTCGGTAAGAAAATGTGTCTCGTGACGAGATCGCAATGAGCTTAGGATTCAAGCAATTGAGGTTTGGTGAGGGTTTTCAACGGACAGATCTTGTTACGGTCAGCGCGGGTGACATTCATGTGTATGGAATCTCATTGGACATCGCTGGGACTGAGGTGTCGCGCGCGTCTCGCATCTTGTCGGACGAAGAACGAGCGCGAGCGGACTGCTTGGTGTCGGAATCGCATCGGCATCAATTTATTGTGGCCCACGCGGGACTGCGGCTGATTCTGAGCCGGTATTGCGGAGAGCCGTCACACGGGTTGGCCATTCAGAAATCGGTCCAGGGAAAACCGTTCGTGCCTGATTATCCGCTGGTCCGATTCAATCTGACTCATGCCCATGGGAGAGCGATAATTGCCGTGGCCAATGATCGAGAGATAGGAGTCGATCTGGAGAAGATCCGTCCTGAAGTGGATGTGATCGCTCTCGCCAAGCGGTTCTTGTCAGATCGAGACGTCACCTTCATCAAAAGCAGTGGACCGGGACAGCACCACCAACGATTTCTACAGGCGTGGGTAGCCAGAGAGGCAGTTTTTAAGGCCACCGGAACAGGGATGACCTTCCCCTTTCACGGCGCCCATTTTGAACTGGCAAGTCGGGGCGCGGAAGGCCGTTTGATCTTGGGAGATGGCAAGACTGAGGGTGCTATCAGGTTCGTCCAGTTTCTCCCTCTCGACTTAGGGTGGGTCGGTGCTGTGGCGGCAGATGGTCGGGATTGGAGCATTGTGTTGTGCAATACGACCTAAGTCGGGAAACGGAACTCTGACAGTTCAGACTTTTCAATTCCCTGTCTGATCAGGCCTGGAACGTCCAGGCTGCGTTCAATCTTCTGAAGTACATTAAGTCGGGTTTTGGTGCTGGGGTGAGACGGCGTGAATAGTTTACAGCAATCTTGATCGGGCTCGATGGAGGTGTCGTAAGTGCCGAGCCGGTGTGCCTCGTCCAAGATTTCGAGTTTGTCCATGCCGATCAGCGGTCGCAGGATGGGGAGATCCGCCACTTCTCCGGTGACGGACAGATTTTCAGGAGTCTGTGAAGCTACTTGGCCTAAACTGTCACCGGTCACCAGCCCCCAGCAGGACTCCCTTCTCGCAAATTCTTCCGCGATTCTCAGCATCATCCGCCGGTAGAGCACCACACGGAACGGTGCCGGAGTATTCAGCACAATCTCTCGTTGGATTTCCCCGAATGGAATGACGGCAAGCCGCGATTCGTATTGATAGGCAGTGAGGAGTTGCACAAGGTCGCGAACCTTTTCCTCCGATGCGCGGCCAACCAAAGGGCGGCCGGAGAAATGGATGAAGAAGGCGCGACAGCCGCGCTTGATCATACGGTAGGCGGCAACGGGCGAGTCGATGCCGCCCGAAATCAAACAGGCGACTGTTCCACTGACCCCGACTGGCATCCCACCGGGTCCCTGCACCTTCTCGGTTGCGTAATAGGCTTCTTTCGAGAGGAGCTCGAGATAGAGTGTGAGTTCAGGTTGTTTCAGGCTGACGCGTTTCCCCAGCGTATTGCAGATGGCGGAACCGATAGTCCGTTCGACGGCCATCGACGTCATCGGTAAACGTTTATCGGCTCGTTTAGCTGTGATTCGAAAAGTCGCAAACGACTGGGGCCGAAGCTCTTCGATAACGGCCGCAGCCAGCTCGTCGAGTCGTGGCGTGGCCAAGTCGAGCGGCAGCGCATGAGCCAGAAGAAAGTTGGCGATCCCGCAGACGCGCCTCAACCGTTCCCGTACTGTACTAATATCGGCATCTGCCGACAGGAGAACTCGAATACGGCTGTGGAGATTCTCCACCTGTGAGATGCCAGTCCCCGTGAGCACCAGCTGGATATTGCGGATTAGCTGTTGTTCAAAGAGGTTGCGATTGCGTCCCTTGAGAGCCAATTCATGATAATGGACGATGACGCAATGCATACGCGAGTGTTGAGTGCTGAGTGAGGAGGGACACGAATGGTCGAGGTGAAACAGCTGCATCATCATTGCAGATCATGCACCAGATTCAAGAAATCTCTCGGCGTCGATTGCAGCCATGCAGCCGCTTCCAGCCGCAGTCACAGCTTGTCGATATTTCGAGTCCTGCACATCGCCAGCGGCAAAGACACCCGGGACACTGGTGGCAGTCCCGCTGTGCGTGCGCAGGTATCCCTTCTCGTCCATGTCAAGCTGACCGTCGAAAAGTGCGGTATTCGGCCGATGGCCGATGGCCACGAACACGCCGGCGCATGATACATCTGAAATCTTGCCGGTTACGGCATTGCGGAGTCGCACGCCCGTGACGATGTCGGAGCCGAGGATGTCTTCGACGACAGAATTCCACAAGAATGAAATCTTCTCGTTCTTTATAGCCCGATCTTGCATAATCTTTGATGCACGCAGTTTGTCGCGCCGATGTACGAGGAATACGTTGGTGGCAAACTTAGTCAAAAAAATCGCTTCTTCCATGGCACTGTCGCCGCCACCGACGACGACTACTTCTTTGCCTCGGAAGAAAAATCCGTCGCAGGTGGCGCAAACGGACACCCCATGCCCGGTCAATCGCGTCTCGTTCGACACTCCTATGGGAATGGCAGTGGCGCCGGTGGCAATGATGACAGTTTTCGATTCAATCGTGTGGTCACCGTCGATCGTCATGCTGAATGGGTGCGTGACGAAATTCACGGCGGATACATCGCCGGTGAGAAATTCTGTGCCGAACCGCACTGCTTGCGCTCGCATAGCTTTCATCAATTCGGGGCCCATGATGCCCTTGGCGAATCCCGGGTAGTTTTCGACTTCGATGGTGGTAGTGAGCTGTCCGCCCGATTGCCAGCCTTCAATGAGGAGGGGGGCAAGATTCGCTCGCGCGGTGTAGATCGCCGCCGTCAAGCCAGCTGGTCCTGAACCAATAATGACAACATTTCGCATGGCGCAAACTGTAACACAGCTATATAAGGAGGCGATAGGCAGCGAATTGAATCTGTGAATTTCAGGCACGTCTGAGCAGCTGGTGGAAAATCTTGGCCGTCAATTTAGCAAGGAGAAATTTTTTCATTGTTCCATCCAATACGTAGTCAGCTCGCGCAACTTTGTTTGTCAGTGGCATCTGGCTGCGAATTCGCCGAAACGCCTCAGCTCTGCTGAGGCCATTGCGTTTCTTGAGACGGGCAATTTGAGTTTCACGGTCGGCGGTAACGACGATGGTCTTGTCCACTCGCGTATCGATGCCGGTTTCGAAGAGCAGCGGCACGTCGTAGATAATGACGGCGCGGGGATCTTTCTTGGTTGCGGATTTTGTTAGGCGCATTTGTTCTTGGGCAACACGGGGGTGAATGATCTGTTCCAGCCGTTGTCGTTTGGCCTTGTTGCGGAATACAATGGCGCCGAGGGCGCGTCGGTTGATGCTGCGGTTTGGGTTGAGTGCCGCGTCGCCGAATATGGTTACGATGTCGCGCCAGGCTGGTTTTCCCGGTGCCACGACACCGCGAGCCAGTTGATCGGCATTGATGACGACTGCGCCACAACGCGCGAACATGCTTGCAACGGTGCTTTTGCCGGTGGCAACACCCCCGGTGAGTCCCACGAGGATCATGGCCATGGAGCATACAGCAGCCGCGGGATAAGGTCGAGATTGGTATCGAAAAAAATCTCCATGAGGTCGCTGCTGGAGGTTTTATGATCGACGTATGGTAACGGATCTCCGTTGACAGGCTGCGATACCTGCCTGTAATACCTTGTGCATGCACAGTCTAGTTCTTCCATTTATCGCCGTCCTCTCGATTGGAGCAGTGGCGTGGGCAGATGAGCCTTGTATTGCTGGTCCACGCACGATCGTCGTGGCGCTCGACGGAAGCGGCGAGTTTACGTCGATCCAAGAAGCGGTTGATTCGGCCCAAAGGGGCGATACGGTGTTTCTCAAGCCCGGTACCTACCCTCAGGACCTCACGATTCATAGCAAAGAGGCGATCAAGCTGATTGGCGCCGGGGTTGACCATGTCACGCTGCTGGGCCACAGGGATCATGTCGGTGTATTGCATATCGGCAAGTGGCCTTATGGCGCAACGGACATTGAGATTACCGGACTCACGGTTAATGAGCATGGTGGGCACGCTGTCGGTATTTTCAACGGGAAGAGGATTACACTTCGACATTTGCGGGTGAAGGGAATGCTGTTCGGCCAACAGGTGCAGGATGTCCGGATCGAGGACAGCCACATTGGTGGAAGCGAAACCACAGGAGTACAGTTCGCCGATACGCAGGCCGTGTTGATCGGCAATGTGATTCATGACAATGATTATGGCGTGAACGTTGCCGGAAAGTCAGATGTCCGACTTGAGCAGAATATTATCATCAGGAACCTGTTTGAAGCCGTCGTCGTCGGCGATGGGGCCAAAGCCGTGCTTGTCAGCAATACACTGGTAAAGAACGGCAGAGGCGCGGCGTTTCTCGGCTCCTCTCACAACGATGTGTCGGGCAATATCGTGGGGCTTAATACGGTCGGTTTTGTGATTGCCTCATCGAGTCAGACCACCCTCTCGTTTAATGGGTTGTTCAACAACGAGGGCAATTATTTGAAAGCAGGATCCCCCCCGGTTCAGGCTCCAGAACTGAAACCTGCATCGGATATCGTAGGCGATCCCTGCTTTGTGGACCCCGACCATGATGACTTTCGCCTCGGACGCGACACCACATTCGTAAATAGGGGGCCGTTTTCATTTCTTGGCGCACAGCCACCACTCTCGGGGCCTTCCTCACGTCGTCAATAAAAGAGACGGCAATACAGCTACTGATCGAAGATCTCGACATTCCCTGCCGCTCTCTTGACAGACGATGACTGCATCCGTACCTTCCACAGCAGTGATTGGATTGATTGTGGATCGAATCTGACGGGAGGACGACCATGGCGTGGATCCTGAGTGACCGATATGGACGACGGGCAAGAATTGCAGCAATTGGCGTAATAGCTTCTCTGCTGTGTGGACTAGGGGCCACGCATTCCGTCTTAGCCAATGAATTGTCGCGAGAAGCTGTGTTGCCTCTAGGAATGGCCAACAAGGCGGTTGCGGCGGCGTTGGAATCGTGCACAAAGAACGGCTATCGCGTAAGCGCGTCGGTGGTGGATCGGGCGGGTGTGCTGCGTGCGCTGGGACGGGCTGACGGGGCTGGATCGCACACAGTCGATAGCAGCCGGAAAAAAGCCTATACCGCCGCCAGTCTGCGACGGCCAACGACAGAACTGGCTGAACTCATCAACAAGATGCCGACGCTCCAGGCCCTCCGTGACATCAACGATGGAATCTTGATTGTGGGGGGAGGGTTGCCCATCGAAATTGACGGTGATGTGGTGGGAGGAATCGGAGTCGGCGGGGCACCAGGCGCTCATCTCGACGATACCTGCGCACAGGATGGGCTCGATGCCATCGGGGCCGCGCCCAAGGTGACCACACCCAAGTGAAGCGGCTCGCGTGGCTGGTCCTCGTCAGTAGCCTCTGTTCGCTCGGTGCGTCATGCAACCAGAGTGCGCCTGAACCTGCCGCGGTAGACCTCCCATTGGCCAAACTCCGACTGACCATTGTTCGAACGGCCACGGATCTCTTTCTTCAGCGGTTCAATCTCACCTTGAAAGTGCAAGGGGAAACTGGCTGTTCGACAACCACGGACTTATTTCCTGACACTGGTTATACTGGACGCCGTAACGTGTATCTGACAGGCAAAAGCTTGATTTATGTGGTGGGGCAGTTCGATGCCAGGGTGATCGATCCGCAGGACTGCCGGGCAACCCTTTCAGAATTTCGTCATCTTGATCGGCAGGTAGTGTTTCTGGGAAGTTTCGACACGGACAGCGAGAAACGGTGGACCTATTTCCCCGCGTCGCAGCGTCCAGAGCAAGGGTTCGAAAAACGGTAGGTTGACCGATGAACCAACGTATTGTCGGCTATCATCAGGATGAGCATGACGACTGGGTAGCTGATTTAGCCTGCGGCCATAGCCAGCATGTGCGACATCAGCCGCCGTTTATAAATCGGCCCTGGGTTGTGACCAGCCAAGGACGCAGCCAGCATATGGGGACTCTGCTGAACTGCAAGAGGTGTGATGACCCACTGATCATATCATAAGGAAACTCAGTCGCTGGGAGGCTCAAAGTGTCCGGAGTGGCGCTGTTGCCATGGGACGGTGGCCTGGCGAGATTGTTTGACCAGACTACGCAAACTCATTTCAGCAGCACGCAGAAGTTTGGGATCGCCTGCTTGCACCAGCGTCGTCAGCAGCACGTAGAGCGAGCGGTCCATTCGTGATCCAGCCACGATACATTCAGTCAACGGGTCAGGATAAATCCCATCCGGTTCTTCTTCACTCTCTCCATCATTGAACAGGTGAGCAAACGACTGAGGATTGTCAAACAGCCAGCCCGGTGGAATCCGGAGCCCAGCGGCTAAGGCCTGAAGCGTCGCAGAAGAAAGATCGATCTCTTCCGATTCAATCTGCTCAAGAAGGGAGTTGGAAATTCCGGCTGAAATTGCCAATGACTCACGAGATTGGTTTTTTGAGAGTCTCCAGGCTTGAATGAATAGCCCAATTGACATGGCGCGATCATATAGAGAAGGGGAGCCCGCTGCAACGACTTTTCCTGCGGTATTTATAGTAAGCCTGCAATAACAATTGGTTACGGTCAACATCTCAATCTGGAAGATAGCAGGAGAAATCAGTTACAATAGAGCCATTGGTTTATCAGGCTGTTGAAGAGCTGAAGGAGGGACTCGGCCATGTTAGGAACAGATATTCGTGGAATCATGGCGGAAGAGGAAGAAGCACAGCGCCGGCAAGATGCGCTCAAGTCACTGATGACAATGCGGTCCAGGAAACTGCGGGAGTCTCTGGAGCAACGAATCAAACGGGCTCGGACCAGTGGTGATTGGACGATGCTGTCCAAGGCGGAGTGCGCTGATTTGCATAAGCAGGAAAAGGCGCACTTGAAGTCTCAGTTGGAACAGTTGCAAACCGAGCAAGTCAGGACGAGGGGAAAGTTGACGGTGCTGAAGCGAGCGAAAGCCAGAGCCCAGCGAATCCGTGCAGCGGAGGCGGAGGCAGAGCGAAAGCGCCGGTAGCAGGGTCTCAGTGGGCGAATCAACCTCCCTTCAGACATTGACGCGCCGGCATAGTACTCGGATCCGTGAGCTCCTCCAGAACAAACGTATCCGGATGCAGGCAGGCGCCTTCGTCATCGAAGGCGCTAAATCATGCCGAGACCTCATTCAACATTCTCCGGAGTCGCTTCTCAGTCTGATCCTCTCGCCGCGTTATCTGGATACGGAAGGGTTGAAGGCGCGTGGCGTACGAACTGCGTTGAACTTGCCTCAGTTTTACTGCTCCGATACCACATTTGATCGACTTTCCGACGTTGAGGCGCCTCAGGGCATTCTTGCGGTTGTCCGGCTACCCCGGTGGAATGAGCAATCATTGTTGCGGCAACCACGGGTCCTGGGTGTGTTGGGGGACCGGCTGCGAGATCCGGCCAATGTGGGTACAATTATTCGCACGGCCGCGGCTCTTAATCTGACGGGACTGTGGCTGGTCTCCGATTCCGTAGACCCGTTCAGTCCCAAGGTTGTTCGCGCGGCCGCCGGCACGGTGTTGACCCTCCCAATTTTTTCCAGGGCGGATCCGCGACTCTTCAAACAACACGGGTGTGAAATGTATTCCGCTCTCGTGCCGCAAGCTGGCAGCGTGTTGTTGAGAAACATAGAGACGATTCCACGCCGCTGCGTCATCGCAGTCGGGAATGAGGGAGAGGGATTGGCCGACGACATTGTGGGCCTCTCCACCGTGAGATTTTCAATTCCGCTGAGCAGCAGGGTGGAGTCCCTCAACGTCGCGGCGACGGCAGCAATTGCAGCGTTCTATTTTAGCGCGTTGCCGACCAAGTAATCTTGAAATAGAGGATTTACAGAGATATAGTTGCAACAGGGTGAGTAGGAGCCGATCGTGAATTGATTAGGTTGTTTGATTGGACTGTGAGAGGTTTTGTGCCATGACCCGCGCATTCGTGTTATCACAATTTGTACTATCGCTGCTGTTCTGCTTAGGACTGTCGGCAGGCGTCAGGGACGCCGCGGGTGAGTCCGGAGAGAATATTTATAACCTCTATGAGATCGTGGAACTGGCCCTGGCCAAGAATCCATCGGTGACGGTTGCCGAGGGACAGGTCGAGCAGCAACGCGGTGTGCAGACGGCGGCGGAAGCGTATCCGAATCCAATCGTGAGCAGTGCGACCGGTCATGGGATGCTTCGCGATGCGGCCACCTCTGCCAGCGGATCTTCGCTCGGGCGTCAATCGCTCACCGAGTATAACGTGACGGTAGGCCAGCCGGTGGAGTGGCCGGCCATGCGTACGGCACGGCAGCGCGTCGCAGATTTGGGGGTGGCAACCGCGAACGTCGGTTTGATGGAGACTCAATTGAATTTGCGGTCGCTGGTGAAGGTGGCGTTTTATGATCTCTTGTTGGCTCAGCAAGTTGTGCAACTTGCTCGTCGTAACTTAGAGATCATTGAAGGGGTGCAGCGGATCGTCAAAGCTCGGGTCAAGTCGGGAGAAGCCCCGCAGTTCGAAGCTATTAAGGCTGAGGTCGAGGTGCTCATGGCCAAACAGCAACTGGCGCGGGCAGATAATCTTGTTCGAATCAACCGGGTGACCATGGATACCTTGACCGGCGGTTCATTGGGAACGACGTATAGTGTTCAAGGTGATTTTATCGGATTCCCGCATGAGGTTGTGCTTGATGAGTTGATGAACCGCATGCTCAACCAGCACCCGACGATTCAACGGTTGCTCCGGTCGGTGGAACAGTCTGACTGGAAGATCGAATTCGAACGGCAGATGCGCGTACCGACCGTGACGATAGGGGGCAGTTATTGGCGAGAGATGGGACGTGAGGCCTATCAAGGGGGACTGTCCATTCCCATGCCGCTTTGGTATCACCGCCAAGGTGAAATTGCCTCATCGTTAGGGGCCAAACGGCGTGAAGAAGCGGAATTGTTGCGCGCGCGAAACAATCTCGCCAGTTCCGTTTATCAGCATTATCAGGATGCCAAAACCACGGCCGAATTGATCAACGTCTTCGACAAAGGCCTGCTGAAACAAGCCTCGGAGGCGCTTCGTCTCGCGCAATTCAGTTTTCAACAGGGAGCCTCCAGTCTATTGGAAGTCTTCGACGCTCAACGTGTTCAGCGGCAAATCATGCTAGATTATGGGCAGGCAAGGCACGATCTCTCGGTATCACTGGCTCGGTTGGAACAGGCCGTAGGAGGAGAGTTCTGATAATGGGTTCGCAAAGTCGATACGTGATGTTCGGATTGATGCTCGGTTTAGCTGAGATTGAGTGGGGGTGTGATGGGACTTCCAACGATGTTGTCGCTAGCAAAACTCCGACAGCTACTCAGATAACCCCGGGGCGTATCTCCTTATCCTCGGAGGAATCCACCCGTATCGGATTGGTCGTGCGACCGGTTTCCCGTAGCGATTTCCGTACCCATCGGGAGTTTCCTGGAATTCTTCGGCCCAATCAGCACAACATGGCGGAGATCACGACGTTGGTGCGGGGCCGAGTCGTCGAAGTCTATGGGGAGTTAGGACAAGAGGTCAAAGCGAATGCGTCACTTGCCCTTCTCTATAGCAGCGAATTGGGTCTGGCGCAATCCGGCTATCTGAAGGCACAGGCTAAGCTACATGTGTCCGAGCAGGCCTATAATCGGGCCAAATTTTTGCTGCAAGAGCAAGTGATTGGTGAAGCCGAGGCGCAGCGGCGTCATGCGGAGTTGCTCAGTAGTCAGGCTGAGGCGCATGAAACGGTGGATCGGCTCAAACTTCTCGGAATGAATGAGGAGGAATTGCGCCACCTTGAGAGTACCAGAAAAATCCGGTCCATGGTGCCGATCGTCGCCCCGTTCGCAGGACGTATCATTAGTCGAAAGCTCACCCGGGGGGAAGTCGTCGAGACTACGGAGAACCTATTTATCATCGCAGATCTTTCTCACATCTGGGTGCAAGCCAATATTCCTGAAAAGGATATCCAGTTCGTTCATTCCATCTACGCGACGGGTGGCACCCATGCGGATGTTCGAGTCAACGCTTATCCCGAGGAAGTGTTCAAAGGCACTATCACCTACGTAAGTGACGTGCTAGATCCCTTGACTCGCACCATGCAGCTTCGTTTAGAACTGCCCAACAGGGACGGACGGTTGAAGCCGGAAATGTTCGCGACGGTCCGACTGTTTTCAAAACCGCAACGGAATTGCCTTTCCGTTCCAGAAGTGGCGTTGCAACGCGATCAAGAGAAGACTTTTGTCTTTGTGCAGCGGACGGCAACCGAGTACGAACTTCGAGAAGTGCAAGTTGGAGAATCCAACGGAACCCACATTTCCATTGTTACTGGTCTCACTGAAGGAGAGCCGGTTGTGACGGAAGGCGCCTTTATCCTGAAGTCCGAATTGTTCAAGAAACAAGTCTGATGATCGCGCGCCTCCTGGACATTTCCCTTCGCCAGCGCATGCTGATTGTACTGCTCGCCCTCATTCTTGGGCTGGGCGGTATCTATGCGTTGAGAACTATCCCCATCGACGCGTTCCCAGACGCGACCAGTGTGCTGGTTCAGGTCGTTACAAAGGCACCAGGCCTTTCGCCGGCCGAGGTTGAACGTCTCATTACGTATCCCGTCGAGCTACAACTCACGGGCCTTCCCTCGCTGACCGATATGCGTTCCCTGACCAAGGTCGGCCTTTCCCTGATCACGATTGTCTTTAACGATTCCATGGACATCAATCTCGCGCGCCAACTTGTGCTCGAACGGTTGATCGAAGTGAAAGAGCTGTTGCCACCTGATACTGATCCGATGTTGATGCCAAACAGTACTGGGTTGGGGGAAGTGTTTCAGTATTACTTGGAGGGACCTCAGGGGAGCGCACAGGATGAGAAAGAGGAGCATCAGCGTTTAATCGACGAGCGGACGATTCAGGACTGGATTATCAGGCCGCTCCTCAGAAGCACACCGGAAGTGATCGACGTCAATTCGATGGGCGGCTATGTCAAGCAGTATCAAGTACTGGTCGATCCGGGGATGCTGAGGAAGTATGATCTCACTCTGCATGAGGTATTCGAAGCGGTCGCGAGCAACAATGCCAACGCTGGCGGCAATATTCTGGAAAAACGTGCTGAGAAATACATTGTGCGAGGGCAAGGCCTGATCCGTTCGCTGCAGGACATTGAGCAAATCGTGGTGAAGGAAGTCGACGGAGTACCGGTATTTGTGGGGGATGTGGCGCAGGTGCACATTGACCATGCGGTTCGGCACGGTGCCGTACTGTTGAACGGCGAACACGAGGTTGTCAGCGGCATCGTCCTCATGTTGCGTGGCGGAAATGCGCGCAACCTCGTGGAGAGCATCAAGACCAGAATTGCGGACATTCACGCCAAAGGGCTTCTGCCGGATGGATTGCGGATCGTGCCGTTTTATGACCGCATTGAGTTGATCACAGCCGCGCTGAACACGATCTATAAGGCCTTGTTTGAAGGAATCCTCTTGATCGCGATCGTGCTGTTTCTTTTCCTTGGCAACATTCGCAGCGCTCTGGTCATCTTCGGCACTTTGATTCTGGCACCGCTGGCCACTTTCATCGTGATGGACCAGACCGGCTTGACCATCAACCTCATGTCCCTGGGTGGATTGACCATCGCCATCGGCATGTTAGTCGACGGATCTGTCGTGGTCGTGGAGAACGTGTTTCGCCATCTCTCGGAACATTCCAGCGCCGGGATGCCGAAACTGCGCCTGATTACCGACGCTGTGAAAGAAGTGGGCCAGCCTGTGGTCTTCGGCATTCTTATCATCATTTTGGTGTTTCTCCCACTGCTCTCCCTGGAGGGCATGGAAGGCAAGTTATTTAAGCCGCTGGCCTACACCATCATGATCGCCTTGCTGGTGTCGTTGGTGCTGTCGCTTACGCTATCCCCGGTGTTGTGTTCCTTGATACTTACACGGGGAAGTGAGGAAGATCCCTGGATCATCCGCCTGATAAACGGTATCTACGCCCCGATGCTCCGGTGGGCGCTAGGTCATCGTATGATCGTGGTGACGATAGCGGTCGGGGCACTGATCGGCAGCCTGATGCTGATACCGTTCCTGGGGCGCGAATTCATCCCGATTCTGAATGAGGGAGCGGTGTCTCCACAGATAATCCGGTTGCCGAGCGTCTCGCTCAACGCCTCAATTGATATCGAGAAACGGATGCAGCAAGCAATTATGGAAATTCCTGAAGTGGAAATGGTGGTGTCGAAGATCGGCCGTACGGAGCTGGAGAACGATCCGCAGGAACCGAATGAAAGCGACCCGGTCGTCCGGCTCCGCCCACTTGACCAATGGAGCACAGCGAAGACCATGCCGCAGTTGATGCAAAAAATGCGCGAGCGGCTCACGCAGATTTCCGGGGCGACCTTCCTCATCAGCCAGCCGATTCAACAACGGGTTGATGAGTTGATCTCTGGCGTGCGGACGGAAGCCACTGTCAAGCTATTCGGCGAGGAACTGGAGGTGCTCCGCGATAAGGCTATGGAAATCACCGGCGTGTTAAGAACGATTCGGGGAATTCGGGACATCAAGGTTGAGCAGTTGTTCGGGCAACCTTATCTTACAATCGACATCGATCGCAGTAAGATTGCCCGGCATGGTCTGAACGTCGCCCACGTGCGGGACATCATCTCGATGGCAATCGGCGGGCAAACCGCCACCCGTGTGTACGAGGGACAACAGCGATTTAATCTTGTGGTGCGATTCCCTGAGCAGTATCGAGATAGCGTGGAAACGATCAGCAACATCCTGCTCACGGATGGCGCCGGAGCGCTCATCCCATTGGCTGATCTAGGTTCGGTGCGGCTGGAAGAAGGACCAGGCCGAATCACCCGCGAGAAGCTTCAACGGTATATCTCTATCGGATTCAACACGCAGGGGCGCGACATCGACAGCCTCGTGAAGGAGGCACAGGAGAAGATCGCCCTGCAGGTGAATCTCCCAGACAACTATATCGTGACGTGGGGCGGCTCCTTTCAAAACATGCAGCAAGCGATGGCAAAATTGCGCATCATCGTGCCAATTACGATTGGACTTATCTTCATCCTGCTCTATTCCACGTTCACTTCGCTCCGGCACGCCACACTGATCATTCTGAATCTGCCGTTCTCACTAATCGGGGGGATCCTGGCTCTTTGGCTGGCGGGCGAATATCTCAGCGTACCGGCGTCCATTGGATTCATTAATCTGTTCGGTGTGGCTGTGCTCAATGGAATCGTGCTCGTGTCCTATATAAACAAACTCCGTGAAGACGGGCACAGCGTGGATGAAGCGGTGACATTAGGGGCGTTGCTCCGGCTACGTCCTGTGCTGATGACAGCACTCGTTGCGTTACTAGGGATGGTTCCGCTAGCTCTTGCGGATGGGATCGGATCAGAGGTGCAGCGACCGCTGGCGATCGTTGTGATCGGAGGGTTGGTGACCTCGACGTTACTCACCTTGGTTCTGTTGCCGGTTTTGTATCAATGGCTGGAAAGCCAATCAGATCGGGACGTAACCCCATCCACCAAGCAAGTAGGAATGCCTGAACGTGGTGTTAGCGCGACAGCGGCAGCAAAGTGACCTCGCCCTCGTAAATGGGTCCAGATCTTATGTTCGGGTCGGGCTAAAAGGCGGGCAGCATGCCACGTTTGCCTCACACCGTCGAACAGATTCTCGCCAAGCTGCCTGAAGCCAAAGCGACTCTGAGCAACGGCCAAGCAGTGGCCCAGGCTTGTCAGACTCGAGATATCACCGAACAAACGTAGTACCGCTGGCGCACTGAATACGGCGGTCTGAAGATCGATCAAGTCACGTGGTTGAAAGACCTCGAACGCGCGAATAGCCAGTTGAAACAGGCTGTGGCTGAACTCACCGTCGATCCGCTAATGCTAAAAGAAGCGGCAGAGGGAAACTGCTACGCCCAGTGCGCCGCGTTTGGAACGACCTGCCCAGTCTTCCGATGAGACCGTCATCAGGATTCTCGCCGACGGCTTGCTTCAGATTGTCGGCAGCAGCAAAACTGTCGTTACGGTGACAAAGCGTGGTAAGCAAGCGACGTTGGATGTCTCCGTCGAAGTGAACATCGAACCGAACGAGCTGTCCATCGCCAATGCGGGACCGAACAAGATCGTGAAAACTGGCGCCAAGGTGAAATTCTCAGGCTTAAAACGCCGCGATTTGGAAGGCGAGGCGCTGCTCTATCAGTGGAGCCAGGTGTGCGCCAGTAAGGTCTCACCACTAGATGCAAACGGCCTGGAAGTCACAGTTCAAGCGCCGCCGGTAACCCGAAAAACGATTGTATCAGTTCCGGCTGAGGGTGACAGATGGGAAGAGGGCAGATTCGGTGTCGGTCTATGTCGATGTGATGGTGGAGCCGCAGCACGCAACACGTCCGATCGAGTTCATGGTCCGTACGGCTGCCAGCGTCTTCCGATGGTGTAGGAGTTCTCGCCCATACAGTAATTGCAGGATGGCCCGTTCGAACGGTGCGATGCGGTGTTCGACCGTATCAATCTCCCAGTTCAGCGA
>Ga0194132_10003480_pt1 | contig 28004 bp, 25 predicted proteins | sample TA2KigOf80mmetaG_FD_148612 | JGI IMG/M metagenome (GOLD analysis project Ga0194132, IMG submission 148612) | Freshwater microbial communities from Lake Tanganyika, Tanzania - TA2015054 Kigoma Offshore 80m | ecosystem: Environmental > Aquatic > Freshwater > Lake | place: Tanzania: Lake... | reverse complement strand
CAAGATTTATATTAGCAGTATCTAATGCGTCTTTGGCGTTGTTTTTATTGGTTAAGGCTGTGGCTACTGTAACGGTTTGACTATCTACCGCAACCTGAGCAGCATTCTTTTCTGATAGCGCTGTTGCCTGTGCTGCTACCGCCTGATCATATGCTGTGTACGAATTGTCTTTAGTAGTCTTGGCAGACACTGCGGTGTTGTATTTATTTGTTGCTATGTCAATTAATGATTGAAATTGTGTCTTGTATTGAAGATTATTTACTTTTTTATTTAATTCTAAAATTTCTGTATAGCCCTCAGTCAAAGGATCTGGATTGCTTTGGGCTGGAGTAAAAAAAACACCAAAAGCAAGTATTGCTGTAAGAATCAAACGAAATACGTTGTTTTTAATTTTGAATCTCCCAGCATACGTACTTTATAATAAGACTATTATATCATTTTATTGCAAAAGAAAAGAGCGGGATCTAATACATCCCACTCTAATCTTAAGTTTAGATTACTTAATTAAAGCAACCTTTGCAGTTGGATTCTTTTTATTCCACTTCTTAGCGAGGGAATTGAACGCCTTCCTAATGTCTGCTAGAGCAACAGCATTTGCAGCATTTGCTGCATCTAGTTGTGCCTTAGCAGCAGCATTTGCATCTGCAAGAGCCTTGTCTGAAGCAACCTTGGCGGTTACAGCATCAGCCTTTAGGGTTGCAATTTCAGCAGCAGCCTTAACGGCAGCAGCATCAGTAGTTACTTTAAGCGCAGCAGCATCAGCAGCAGCCTTTGCTAGTGCATCGGCAAGTGCTTTGTCTGCAGCAGCCTTATCGGCAGCACGAGCAGCTTTTTCAGCAGCAAGCGCAGCCTTCTCTGCAGCAAGTTCTCCTACAAGATCACGAACTGCAATCTCTGCAAAAGGTGCAAGCGCACGAGCAGGAAGACCAGTTATGTCTGCAGTAGTTGCATCTCCAGCAGTTGTTGGAGCAAATGTAATTAGCGAACGTGTGCCAGTTGATGGCAAAGTAACCTTAAAGGTTGCTGTTCCAAAATCTGACAATGCCGATCCAGTTGTTGCAGTTGAGGAATCTAGTGTTCCCAAAGCAGCAAATACAGTTGCAGTAAGTGACTTGCCAGATACTTTGTTGCCAAATGAATCTGTTGCAGTTACTACAATATCTTGCTTGGTGCCAGCAGCACCAGAAGCAGGGGCATTTACAGAAAGAGTATTAATCTTTCCAGCAGTTCCCTGTACATAATATGTCAATGTAGTTCCCTGGTTTGTTACAACCACGGTTCCAATTGCTGTCGTTTTAGTATATACATAAAACGTTGCAGTTGTTCCTGTGCCAGTTGCAATGGTCAGGCTTGAAGAACCTGATGCCGATGTTACTGGAGCAGCAGCAGTATGCAAAGCAGATACGATTGTGCAATTTGTGCAGGTAGCAGAAACTGATGTTCCTGTATCTACAGTTGCAATAAAGCGTAGTCCGTCTGCAGCATCTACTGTGTTATCAGCAGGCACTGGCAATGCAGCAGGTGTAGCAATAGCGGAATTTGTTGTATTAGCGGTTCCGTCTAGAGATACAGCGACTGTCATTACAGCAGCACTTGCAGGTGTTGCAATAAAGGTGCCCAAAGTCATGGCTGCAACCACGGCTAGAGCGATTTTTTTCAATGAATTCATTTTTCTCCTTGTTATATTATTCATTATATAAGTTTGTATTCTGTCAGGAAATCTCTAACATCGTCAGGCATTTCCCTAGATTCCAATTCTACCATAGATTTCTCTTTCTCTGCAAGTCTACTAGCAGAACCCCAGGTATGAACCTCAATCTCAAGATTAGAGTCCCTACTGGTGTGAGATATTGCTCCAAATACCGCCCCACAAACGGCATCTGCCAAGTCTTTAGATTTCTTGCGTGGATGATCTATTCGATTATTTCTCATAATCTTTAGTTCACTCATCTCTTCAAGAAGCAAAGGAATCATTGGCATTGCAATTCTTTCTTCATAAATCATCATAGCAAGGTCCTCATAATGTTTTTTGGCAACGGAAACTGTGTTTGTGTTTATTCCAACAGCTTTTAGTTCCTGTTGAATGTCAAACGACTGCCACCTGTCAAACGTAACCATTCCAACATTAAATCCTTCTCTACGAAGATTTATTATCCAGTTTTTTACTTCTGATAAATTTACAGGACCTTCTACTTTAGGCTCCCACCAAGCCACAGCATCAACGACAACAATAGGAGCAACCTGCTTGTAGTCCTTTATGACCTGTACATTTACCCATTTATCTACATGCGCTATAGCAACAGCACACTTGTCATGTTTTTGCGCTAAGTCGGCATGTACATAATAAACTTTATCAGGATCTGCCTTAAAAGTCAAATCCAATCTCTTAAAACTATCTATAGGATTTCTTAATGTCATGCATTTTTCTAGCTTATCTTTTTGTTTAAAAAAAGAATCTGATGAAAATGTTGGAACACATGCAAACCTCATCATCGCATCCCCTAGATCCGTTATAAAAGCTACCTTAAAATCCTCTATCTTTCGTGTTGGATTTACTTCCCAGGTTGGTCTTTTAAGAGCAAACATTCTAGGGTATTTGTAAGAAATAATATGATCTTCTTCCCATGATATTTCAAACTGATTGTCTGGACCCTCTGGAAGTTCTTCATTTATAATAAATTTATGTTTTCTTTCTACCACTTCTTTTTCCATAACAACTTCGTCATACCTTTTAGAAATAAAATCACCCGAATAACGAGGGAATGATAGAAGAACAACCTTACCTAAATCAGGAAAACGAGAATCTACAGAACCACGGAACGCTTTATAAAGGTTGTCAGCAGTTTTACCTTGATCGTTACCAGTTCCTATATCTGCAGAGAAACCAGAAATTTCATCAAGAACTGCCATAAATAAGTTTAGACCTTCGTGAGATTCACGCTCTGAGTGTCCAGAGTAAACTGTTATCGACTTATCAAAGCTAACGCTATTTACTTTGTCACTGTATTTTCCAGCAAACCATGGAGATTTTTCAATTTTGTTTTTGAACCCCTTGAAAAAAACATTCTTGGCCTGCTCTGCGTTAATGGCAATATTTATGATGTCTATTGCATCTCCCGTCGGTTTTCCAAAATATCTAGCAGGGTCTTTAAGGCATAGTAACTTATAAACAACATAAGCACAGGCAATAGTAGAGGTATGGTCCTTCCCACTACCCTTCCCAAGTTGTAAAATGATTTCGTTTTTTGTATATTTCTCATAATGCTTTGGCCCCATATCCGTTCCTAATAAGTTTATCAAGTCTGGTTTTTTATAGACCTGACTCATAGCCTCAACAATATCGTATTGTATTAATGAGAGTGGGGGCTGTCCAAGATAATTTGGGGACTCAACAAATGTATTCACATCTACAGGAATAGTCTCAAACTGCTCATCCTTCAGAGCATCAATAAAATCATTGAACATCTTGGACAATTGTGATTACCTCACCCTCTTTGGCTATTGTTGACAGTCTTGACATAATCAAATCTCTTACTTCCGGATGTTCAGAGGCTATGTCACGAAGAATACCAACAAGAACTTCTTGTCGTTTCTCTATCTGAATTACTTCTTCTGCCAATTCTTTATTTTCTAACAGCCCAGCCTTTTGCAACATATCGATTCGTCTTGCTTCAATATCCATAACAAGTTTAATCGCTGCTGTCTTTGCAGTTAGATTTGATGTGGTGGTAGCGTCTTCAATAACTTCATAGGCCTGATTGATTAATTTTGTATAGTGTGCATCTGCCCCAACAAGTGCTTCTTTAGCACGAGCACGAATAGCGTCGTTAGCAGATGCCATAATACGCCATTCACTTAGGTGTGCAACAACTCTTTGGCGTGGTATGTCAAGAGTCTTTGATATTCTTGTCGGGTCGTTGCCCTTTAGATACTCCTCAACAACCTTGTTTATTTCATCAAGATGTTTTACTAATTCTATTTCTGCGTTTGACATATTTGCCCTCTAGTCTGTTAATTTCATCTTGAATATAAAAGATTGACTTTTTTAAATCCTCTATATGTTTAGATTCATCCTTAATCCCAGCCCTCCAGAGATACTTTATGGCATTACCAACATTAAAATTTCTGTGTCTAGTAATTTCAATTGCCTCTACCCCACTTGGATCGTTGGTATAATGATAAGGATTATTGACTTGATCAACCTTAATAATAAACTTTTCTTTATCATTCATCGTTTCGATTTCCTTAATTTAAATTTGGCAAGGTATACATAAATTGTCTCTATGCTTACCCCACACTCCTTCGCTATATCTTCTGGACTTTTTTTGTCCATATGGTAACGCTTCCTGAGCCATAGCTCATTCTGATACATTCTAACACTCATGACCACTCCTTGTCAAATTTCACGGCCTTCTCCCAATTGTTGATAGCCCAATGACCAATTCCCGCTGCATCTGCCACATCGTGATCTTCTATTTTTTTATCGTATATGACCTCTAGCAACCTAACCGTACGACGCTTTCTAAAGTCTCGCTCATATGCCTTATACCAAGAATTTGACTTGCCCATATTGGCAGATCGTATTTTAAATTGCTCATCTTTAGTCAATTTTTTATTTCCTAAAAATGACTGCCAGGTTATAGGAGATACTCTGCCAATAGTTTTTATATTGGCAAGGCCAGCACCACCAATAATTGCACCCTGAACCATAGCAAGATCTGCAGCAGTTTTTGGACTATTCATAAAGATAGTGTGTTCAATCACAATTGCTTCTGTCTTATTGTAAAACTCAAAAAAGGACTTGGTCTTCATGGTGGCATCAATTACCTTTTCGTATATATTGTTCCCCTCAAAATCAATTTTTCCACAATCAGATATTTTCTTACAGCAGTAAAACGAAAAGGCAAAACTGTTGGTGCTGGCATCTATAGCACAAATTCGTTCTGGATGATCAATTGTCTTGTTCATATTCTATGAACCCCTTTAGTTCCTTCAGCATCTTTTCTACCGCCCTTTGATGAACATTGCAGTTGGCACAAAAACCAGAGTCGTTATAGATTGAAAGCTGTGTCCCACAACCCCCAAGACAAATTCTTCTTTTACCTATTCTCTTTTGTGTTCTTAGAATTTGATATCTTTCTGCAATCTTCTGTTTTGTAGCCTCTTCTCTACAAACTTCACTGCAGTATATCTGATAACTCACATTTGGTTCAAATACCATAGAGCATTGCTCACATTTTTTCACTCAACCCTCCCAGCGAGTCAATTTCAACAACACCCTCGCCAGCCAAGTCGCAGTCTTTTCTGACTGGACATCCTCTACAAATTACCGAATTTGCTCTGTATTTTTTTATTGGCAAGGTGTTTCTCATCCACGCCGCTCGCACATTTGTCATCCATAGAAATGCTTTGTTTGTCCAGTCTCGATAATAATCATTGACTTCAATTACTATCGGAAGCAACTGGTGATTATTCTTGTTTTCATAAATAATAATTCCATGCTTATGACCAAGAATTTTCATATATATAAGTATTTGAATGATATGATCTTTTTTCGCTTTACCAGTTTTCTTTCTATGTTCAAATCCTTCCACGGGAACAGTTTTGATTTCAACAAGAACCTCTTTCCCATTCCAATTTATTATGCTATCACCATATCCATAAATAGGAGGATTCTCGTTACTGATTTCAACTTCTGTTGAATCTTTTATCTCTTTTGTATGCCTGTCTTCCTTCTGAAATATCTTAGCGATACCAGAATCCATTAAGGCCTGTTCGATCCTCTCATGACTCTTGCTTCCGTTTGTTCTATTTGCTACACCAAATGCATCTGATTTATCTTCAAATGTTGCACCAGAAAAAGCCAGATACCAGTATCTTGGACACTCTCCATGCTGATAGCAAACGGTAGACGGAGCAAAAGAATACTTCGTCTGTTTTATTGGAACTAGTTTTTTTGTATAACCAGAATTAATTACGTCTGTTAAACCAGTTACATCAAAGCTTACTGATTTTTCCTTCGCAATCTTTTCACTTTTTATCATTACCTGCTTTATTAGATTTTTAGTCATTATTATCCTTTTAGTTAATTATATCAGTTAGCGCATCGTGTACTTTAAAGCAGATACCAGGTTGTTAATAGCCTCTGCAGCGGTATAGTAAATATTCTTTTTACTTCTATCGCCCTTCTCAACATTTGCCATCCATGTAGCCCTAAATGACATTTTTGCTGCAATTGCCTGCAACCTTACAATTTCTATGGTTGCAACATTTAAGGGAATGTCTGGCTTTATAATTAATTTAGCAATAAACGTTAGGGCAGTAGTAAGCTCCTCGTCCTGCATATACTCTGCAATTTCTGTCAAACCATTAATCTGTTCTATTGTATTTTTATTTTCTGTCATATTCTGCCTTCCATGTTAGTTGATCTAGTAGTTCAAATTCTATTAGTGCCAAACGGACTTTTTTGTTACCCTCGCCCAAAACAATAACAACTGCTGGAGCCTTATCTTTTCCAGCCCTAAGAGAGTCCGTTACAGCCTTTGCCCATATTTCTTGATTTATAGTAAAAGATTTATCTGACTCCTTAAAATCGATAACAAAATCTCTCCAAGTCGCATCTCCCTTCTTTGTATTGCGACCAGAATTTTTGTGCTTTTTAGCACCTATTCTTTTACTTTCAGTCTTTTCGCTCATATTCTTTCGTTTTCTTATATCCAACTTTGTAAACCTGAACTTCTGATAAATGCTTATCGGGACACATCCAAGACCCCATACCAGTATCTGTATAGACTCTTATTGTTCCGACTATCTTGTTACAAGTTTTACATTTAAACGCCCCCTCATAAACTGTAAAATTTTTAGACATTGTTCAACTTATTTTTTATCATGTCTTGTAGAACCAGGTCTTCCTTAACACGATTAACAAGGCCATCTCTGCCCTGAACTTTTGTGCCATCTTCTAGTTGATACCATGCACCAGTCCTTGTAAACAAACCAGCAAGTTCGGCAGTATCAACAAGATCTCCAATAATATCAATCCCAATATTATCACCCCTAAAATAAAAATCATACTCGCCATTCTGAAAAGATGGCGAAGTTTTAGAAAATTGTAATTCCCAACGAACCTTGCGACCAATTTTTTCTTCAATAAGCTTATCGCCAACACGTATCTTTCCCTTGATCGCTTGACTATCTGATTCGGACGAAAATAACTTAATCACACTAGATGAATAAAATTTTGTGGCCTGACCACCAGTTGGCTGTTGGCTAGTATACATGGCATTAATATTGTTTCTAGACTGTGATATTAGGATCAACAGAGTTGGCTTAAGTTTATTATTAGCATAGTTGAGCATCTTCCAAGCATTGCTAAAATCACGAGATTCTGCACCAATCTGTTTAGTATTTTCCAACTGTTTTAGTTCTGTGGAGTCTTTTTCAAAATAAATTGCAGGCAACAAAGAAGTAATTGAATCAATAACAATAATATCAACACCAGCATCAATAAAATTTACACCGACATCAACCATTTCATTAATTGTTCTTGCTTGAGAGACAATTAGTTTAGATATGTCTACCCCCAGTTTTTCTGCCCAGAGCTTATCATATGACATCTCAGAATCTATCCAAGCACAAACTCTGCCCTCTTTTTGTGCAATAGAGACAACTTGTAAGCATAAAGAAGACTTGGCGCTTGACTTATTGCCCCAAACCAATACCTGTCTTCCATATGGGAACCCACCATTAAGAGCACGATTTAGCCCAAAACTTGGAGTTGGAGCATATTCTGTTTTAGGAACTTCGTCTCCAACAAGAATGTTTTTTCTTAGTTTGGGATTTAATTGTGCTAATACATCTTCAATGGTTGCTATCATTAAAGTCTTACCCCATGTTCCTTTGGTCTATGCGTATTCCGTTGTCGTCAAACACTTATTACATCCTCCATTATCGTCGTACCATCTTTAATTTCTTTAAGTTCAAATTTATATGCATTGCCTGGCTTTATATGCATATATGCTTTTGCGAAGGCGCTTGGAAATACAGTAACAGCGTGTAAATCTCTAGATGAATCTGCAAGAGTAAGAGATGCCATTCTTTTCCCAGTTTTCTTCGTTATTCTTGGGTTAAAAGAAACTACAAACATCTCTTCACCCTTATATGGCAACATCTTATAATTTAAAAACTTAACAAGTGTAGACTTGGAGTCTTTTATCTCATCCACAGGTATCGAAGATACAATCCTATTATCATTTACAAGAACGATATAGGTTCGACCAGATTCGATAGTCGTGTTTTCTTCATCAAATATGCCCACGCTTCCAGTCTTGTCTAATAACTGCAACCTTGACCAACCTTTTGACCTCTTAATTGATTTTACCATTCCCATCAATATGAAAGCACCCTTTGCCTCATATTCTTCAATATATTTTATGTGTGCATAGTAATGTTGTGGTATCTGTATATTAAACTCTGGAAGATTGAGATATTCATAAAAATTTTCTCTTATCTTTTTTTCATCTGATGGGTTGTCTCTAAAATCGAGGGCACCAACAGAATTCATAGCCTGCATAGCACGACTGTTTACACCATTTCCTTTGGTAAAGGTAAAACTTTCAACATCTGCAAAACTATTAAATGGTCTTGCTGCAATATATTTCTCTGCAATTGTATTTGATATCCATTTTATAGCAGATAGACCAAAACGTATACCCCTGCCTTCAATTTTAAAATCAACATCAGAATCATTGATGTGTGGCCGCTTGACTTGAATGCCCATGCGTTTTGCTTCAATCAGATATTCAGTTCTTGTATCTTTGTCTTTCTCATTTTTGAGAAGTGCAAACATAAATTCTAGCGGATAATAATATTTCAGCCACGCTGTCCAATACGAGAGAGTAGAATAGGCAACGGCATGTGATTTGTTAAATGAATATCCCGCATGAGCCTCAAAGTCCTTCCATAAATCCAGGGCAGTATTAGGAGCAACATAAGCAGAAGCACCCTTAATAAACTTATCTGTGAACGCATCAAGCTCCCTTGCATTTTTCTTTTTACCAATGATCTTGCGAACCTGGTCAGCCTCAGACATTGTCATACCGCCGAGTTGTACGCAGGTCTGCATGACCTGTTCCTGATATAGGATACACCCATATGTTTCTTCTGTGAATGGTTTCAGTATCATGTTTAAATAATTAATCTTTTTACGACCATGCTTACGGGCAATATACTCTTTACCAATCGTATTCATGGCTCCTGGACGAACGAGAGCATTGGAGGCAGCAAGCTCTGCCAAATTTTTTACACGCATTTTTACTAAAAGATTGGTATATGGGGCTGCCTCACACTGAAACACGCCCTTTGTATGTCCATCCGATAACATTTCATATACATTTTTATCTTCCATGTCTATAGATAAGATATCTATCTTTGTTCCTTCTCGATCTTTTATAATATCAATACAGCTTTTTATTACGCTCAATGTTTTTAGACCAAGGGCATCAATTTTAATCAAACCAATTTTCTCAGCCTCCTGCATATCAATTCCAACCACAGGAATTCGTTCAGCAGATCCAGTTGATGACCTTGTCTCTAGTGGGGCATATCTAAATATTGGTTCTTTACTAGTTACAACTCCAGCAGCATGAATTCCGGTTCCCCTAATTCTTCCACGCAATTGTTCTCCATAAGTTTCAACCTCTGGATATTTTTCTCTAAACCACAAACTTGTTTTTGACGTACAATAATCATCCCATGTATCAATATTCTTAAGTAGCTTGTTTACATCTGTTAACGGTATATCCAATATCCTCGCAACATCACGAACAACCCCCTTATCTTTAAATGACAAGAATGTTGCGATCGAGGCAACATGTCTGTACTGTCTAACCAAGTAGTCTTTTACATCTTCACGACGAGAGTCTTGAATGTCTGTGTCAATGTCAGGGAAGTCGTTGCGATCTGGATTAATAAATCTAAAGAACAAAAGTCCGTTTTCTATTGGATCAATAGTTGTTATACCAAGCAAATAACAAACCAAAGAGCCAGCAGAAGATCCTCGACCTGGACCAACTAGTATTTCCTGTTTCTTTGCCCAGTCAATCATATTTTGAACTACTAAAAAGTATGGAGCGAATTTTTTTTCACGAATAATCAATAACTCTTCTTCAAGTCTTTGTTCATATATATCGTTTCCAAGCCAGTTGCTATTTAATCTTTTTTCTTCTAAGCCCGCAAATGCTAGATCTGCTAACTCTTGATCTGGATTTTTATATTGTGCTGGCAACAGGTCTAAACCATCCTTAATATCATAATCAGAAACGGAATCTGCTAGCACTAATGTGTTCGAATATATATCTTCTCTAAATATACCCTGCTTTTCCATCTCATTTTTTATTTCGTCATAAGACAAAAGGTGTATCTTAAAGTCTCTAAAGCTTATCTCCCTATCCTTTCCGTAGAGAATGTCAAGCCTATCCATCATGCATTTACACTTCTTAGTTTTTTCATATGATACATTTTTAATAACCTTAGCATGAGTATTCATGAGCAACTTGAATTCCTGTATCTCTTTTTGTGACTCGTCAACATGATGACAATCTGGAGTTACGATAACTTTAATATTAAACTCATCTGCCAAATCTATGAGATATTTATTTATCTTTGGCTTATTGTGAGGCATTGTCTCTATATAATAATCTTCACCAAATTCATTTTTAAACCAAGAGATATGCTTCTTGGCTATGGCAAACTCTTCTTCTTCAAGAGCCTTAACGAGAACGCTGCTCGGGCAAGCAGAAGAAACAATAACGCCCTCTTTATATTTCTGCAATATTGCAAAATCAAACCTTGGCTTCCTAAAAAACCCATCCGTCCAAGCCAATTCGCTTATCTTGTTTATATTTTCTAAACCCTTTTGATTCTTGGCTAGAAGGATAATATGATTATAAACAAGATCTTGTTGACCCTGTCTCTCAGACTTATCTCTAGTATCAGAGATATCTGAACACATATATCCTTCTAAACCAAGTATTGGCTTAATACCCCTTTGTTTTGCATTGCGATAAAACTCACGATGACCAGAAAGAGTTCCATGGTCTGTGATAGCAATCGCTGACATACCCAAACTAGTTGCACGATCCATGTACTCTTCTGGAGTACCTATCCCATCAAACAACGAGTAATGAGTATGAAGATGTAAGGGTACGTAGTTCATCTACTACCAGTCGGTGTTCGTAGACGAACTGCCTGGAGTATCAAAACCAAGATAAAACGCCTCTTGTTCGGCGTATGGAATCTTGTTGAGAGCCTTCTCTAATGGAAATGGCTCTATCTTAGACCAGTCATGTGGCTCCTTATCTGGAGTGGCTGGAATAAGTGTGTAACTGGTTTCAGTACCCTGACCGTTACGCTTTAGCTTCCATGTAAGATTTGAGATGCTACCAGTTTCTAGTGCATACTCACGAATTGTATTAAATGCAGATTGCTTGCTTACGCCCATTGCCCAAACAGCAACATATGGATTTTCTAGACCATCATCTACTAGAACATTACAGTAGAAACGAAGACGTCCTCTCCATCCAGCCCTTGGATCTTTACGATGCATCTCCTCTGCCCAATCACGACCCTCTGCTTCCATTGTGTCAAGAGCACGGCGCTTATAATCCTTTGGATTTGTATGTTCTTTTACAACTAGAGCAAGACCCCTACTCTCATTATAGTTCGAAGAATCTTCATCTAGTTCCTCAATAAAACGAATTTTTACTGATTGGCCATCAGCCAGCTTTAGCCAGCGGACTTTGCCTCCAGCACCTTCGTATCTTGGTTTATCAACCAATGCGCTGATATTTTTTAAACCTTTTACAATTGTCATTATTTTTCTCCTTGTTTTTCTATTTTAGCATAGCGACTATGGAGTTGTCAAACTTGTATTCTAGTTTTTTTATTTCCTCATCGCTCATCTCGCCTATATCTTTATATTTTTTGTCAATGTTTAGGACAGCAACTTTAGAACCTATTTTTCCAAGTATACGCTCTGTCATTGTAGAGCCTGCCTCATCATTGTCTGCCACCAGCACAACATCGCTGAAGTACTTTTCTAACAATTTCATCTGTACCGATGAAACGTTTGCCCCCAGGGTAGCAACTGCGGGGAAACCTACTTGATCCAACCTAATCGCATCAAAAGACGACTCAACCACATAAACAAACCTAGACGATTTTATTCTATGTAAATTAAATAACACTTTTGACTTTGGAAGACCTGGTGTATTTTTAAAATCTTTGCCCTCAATAGACCTTGCAACAAAACCAATAGTCATTCCATCTGGAGACTGTATTGGTATCGTAACAGAATCTTGTTTGTCTGAATATCCAAGAGCAAACTTGATAACGGACTCTCTTGTTATTTTTCGACTATAAAAATAATTCATGGCTTTTGGTGTTTCTTGTGCCTGATTGTTTAATCTTTTAATTAATATTTCGTCAAACTGAAAAAAATCAGGAGCCACATATAGTTTTTTGTTTACAAGTCGTGTAATGTCTGTCTCTGTATCCTTCTGCTTTATATATCTGACAGATTCAAAATATGTTCTGTTGGACACAGACATGACAAACTCAACAAGACTTTTGCTAATTTGGCAACCAAAACAAAAGAATAAACCTTTTTCTTTAGAGATGGTTCCTGCTGGTGTACGGAAGTTGCTATGGAATGGACAAAAAATCATAAAATTGCTTTCTGTTTCTGATACCACTTCAATGCCGACACCCTCCAAGACTCGCTTTACCTGCTCTTCTGCATATAATTCATCAAACATTTTTTAACTCGAAATCTTTATATTTATAATATCCCTTGTCAAAATCAACCTGAACTAAAAAATCTCCCATAAATCCATTGCGATTTTTTCTAAAGGCACACTCAATAACATCGCTATTGGCCTCTCTTCCTAATGCCAAAACCCAATCAGCGTCATAAGCAATCTGTCTTGACCAAGCAGTTTGACCCAAGGTTGGCACGGCATTTAAATTAGCAATCTTATCGGGTGTGGCAGACGAGATAGCAATAATGGGCACCTCTTCACTAATAGACATAAGCTTAAGTTCACGAGATAGACTTTTCATACGTACCGTCTCATTTTCGGCTTTCTCATTTGGAGTCATAAGTTGTAGATAGTCAACAACGACAAAGTCTGGATTATACTGATCTATTTTTCCACGAATAACCGACGGAGTAATTTCACCACCGCTATCATTAGAAATAATATGAAAGCGTGGCCTGCCTTCAATTTTGTCTTTGTGCCACTTTTGTAACATTTCTGATTCTGCTTGTCCGTTACTAAGTTTGCGGTGCGACCACAATCCCTCTCCCATAATTGTATACACACGATTACGAACTTCTACCTCAGACATTTCAAAACTTATGATTAAGGGAGTCTTGCCCTGCTTCCATGCCTGCACTGCAAAATACAGCGATAGCCACGACTTGCCAATACCTGGGTAGGCAAGAAAGATACCAAGCTGACCTGGCATGATTCCTGATGGGAGATAATTGTCAAATCCTGGCAGACCAGTTTTGATACCTATCTTACCTAACTCGTGTTCCCTACGGACATTCTCAAAATATGCAATTGCAGACTTAATATCTGTTGCATCAATATCACGAACTGCTGCTATATTTTTCTTTAATTCTGAAGTCTTTGTAATTAAATCATTAAGTGCTACAGCCCCGTTTCCAGCCTGCACCTCGGATGCTGTAGATCTTAGAATATCTTTTATGCTTTCATTTAGATACTCAACCTGCAATTCTTCTAAATGATATTTTGTTCCGCCCACCTCTTTTTCTGGTATAAAGTCTCTAAACTTTTCAACTACCAGAGAAACTGGCGGTACCGAACCATTTATCTCTGTATATTTACGAACAAAATGCCACACATCTGTATGAGTACGCATAATATTTTCTACGTTTGCCTGAAGCAAAACATAAATTTGTTTATCATTAAGAACTGCAGAAATTAATTTAGATTCAGTATTAATCACTTAACCATTCCTTAGCCTTTTGTCTACGTTCTTTACGCTCTTTGATATCTTGTTCTATACTCATTTTATCACGAAGCAAATCCTCTGCATTGTAAGAAAAATCATTCCAAGACGGAGTTTTAGATATTTTGAAATAATATTCCAATAAATCGTAGCATACCGAAATATCATAAGATTCTATTAATGCATCGGCAGCCCATTGCTCAATATTAAGATTGAGCGTAGATTTTGTTTCGTACCTTTGCAAATGCAGTTTGTTATACCGACTGAGCAAAGCCATACGGTCTTTGCGTTCAGCCATATTACTCTGCTACCAATTCTGCCTTTGCTTCGTTGACCTTTTCAACTACCTTGCTCTCAACAAAATCATAAACACGGTTCATTGCCTCTTCCGTATTTTCACCATTTCGAACATTTTCTACAACACCCAAGTCAACTCTTAGTGACTGAAAGTTACCAAGATTAAGTGTGTAGCCAAGTGTTACTGATACTTTTGTGCTCTCGTTTTCCATTGCCCCTCCCAAGGACTATATTTTTTCTGACCAGACTGGAATAAATCTTCCATCTTCTGTTTTTGTATATGTTAGTATACCATCACCAATTCTGCGTGTCAACTCCTGTTTTGTTGGAGTAATACTATTTGTAATTAATTTATCTTTTCTAGGTCTCCCCATATGATAACTAGCAAGTATATCACGAATCTGTTTTACCTGCAACTCAGAATAATATGCTCTCACTCTCCATTGATTTTTTCCTCCAAACTGAGATCCCATTGGTGGCGGAATGACACCCTTCTTAACTAAATATGGAAAATATTTTCGATGCCTATTGACAAGTTGTGCTGTTTCTGTTACAGTAAATGCCCTTTGTCTGTTTTTTCTAAAATCATATCTTAGGCAAGTCTCTAGCCTATCTTTTGTAATATTGTAGACAGTCACCATACCAGTAGATCTTGAGCTATGATGATATCTAACAAGATCGCCATTAAGAAACCATATTTTTTTGTTTCCTTTAATTACAGGCTTGTTATTATAGTCTTTGCTCTCGATATTTCTTGGACCATAAGCCATGAACCCTCCTTGCTGCTTGACGGGGGATGAAAAAATCTTCGATTGCCACAGATCAAACAATATATCTCTAAGTGTACCTGACTAGAATACTGCCTGTCAACAAACATTCTGCCATTGCACCTTATGCAACGAAGAATCAATATTTCCCCTTAGTTTGGAATGCCAATAATAACTAGATTTACGACTAAAGAAAGATCTCCAGATGCACCAAATCTAACAACGCCCTCTATTCTTGAGGTTGTGACTGATTTCAAGATTACGGTTACATTTTGTCCCGCTGGAGTGTTTCCAATATTAACTGGAGTGGCGGTTGCAATTGGAGCATACTTAAAATCTGATGGGAAATTATAAGCAAAGGTTTTTTCGTTACCCGCAGACACTGTCGAATTATTTGCCACCTCCACAAAGCCCCCAATCAGCCTGGCCTCAGACGTTTTAACATTTTGTTTTCCTGCGCTGACAGTATCAATGGTTGTATAATTATATGTGGCAGATGACACCTGTGTTGCCACGTCATTAATTGTTTCAGCCAACTGATAAATATAGGTGACATCTAGCGGTTGGCCTCGTTCTGGAAGTGGTACTTTTGCCATTATTCTCCTTTATTTCAATTATACCAGTTAGAGGGATGTTATACTTGACTCAAAAATCTTAAGGGTATTATTAATTTCTTTAACTGCCCCAGATATTTGAACAGTGACTCTAACGTTGCTGGTGGCTGCGCCTTTTAAAAATGAATAAGTCTCTATGGGAGTTGTTCCATGATAGCCATATGCCCCTCCATCAAATTTAACAAAAACATCATATTCTGGTCTATCTTCTTCATCTCCCCAAACTGCCGTAACAATTGATCCATTCACAACAACTCCGCCCTGAACGCTTGTAGGAGCTGTAGAGTCAATTACGAATATTGGTGACCAGTGAGACATTCTATTTTTATCCTCTGAAATCAATCTAAATCTAACAGAATATTTGTTGTTTGATTGTACTGGCGGCAATTGATTTCTTGGGATTCTTAATATTTTATTTGTCATCATGTAACTCCAACAGTAAATCTAAATTCAATATAATTGCTAGTATTGGGAGACTTGACAATAGTCTCTGCACCTGTGTTTTTTATTACGGAGTATCCAGTCAATCCATAAAGTGGATTAAGGGTCGCCACATTTTCTAATCTCAAAGCATCAACCGCCACATAATAATCACTGCTTGGGGTGCCGCTAACCTCAACCGATGCATAAATTTTTACAATGTTTACAGCATCCCAAGTAAATTCATTTGTTTTAACTAGTTGCTGAAGTTGTTTGGTGACAACATAATATCTATTTGCATTAAAATCAAAAACTCCCACACCATCCTCTGCCTCTATCTTAAATCTAGCATATTGGCTTGATGGTGCAGAGAAATCTATTAATATTTTTACTTTGTCTGGAGATACACCAGAACCACCATTTTTATTAATTAAAGAAAAAGCAAACCTCAGTTCGTCTGTAGGTGCATTTTGTGTAAAGTCAACAATGCTGCCCAATCCAGTCAAACCAATATATCGTGCTGAGGCGTTGATCGAGTACGCAGCAGTTGAAGAGGTTGTTAACGTTGAACTATTTCCCTTAAACAATATAATATTATTAAAAAATCTGCATCGCTCATATATCTCATCTCTGCCAGTTTTGAAAAATATAGCGTTGTCAGCATTGGTAGAAAATATTGAATCTGAAACACCAATAATATTATCATCAGCAGGATCATCTAATGGATCTGGATAAGCATTTATGGAAATTGTAGACGTTTGAGTATAGTGTTGCCATCCCTCATTTGTGGTAAATGCAAAAATAGTTTTGCTATCAAAAGCACCAGCAGATGGATTCGTTCCTGCAGAATACAGACCAACCTCAGTTATTTCATATCTTTCTTCTGTCGGTAGTTCTGCTGTTAATACTAGTTTGGTTGTGTCATTCTCTGTTACGAATCCCCTGGATGAGATGGGCACACGAAACATTTCAAAATCAAGATTCTGCTTTTCTGAGTAGTTTCCATATGCATCTGCAGTTGCTAGGGGTTTTGGGCCGCTTCCAACAGCTATATAGGAGGCATATGCAGGTGCCTGACCAAGCAGGTACTTGCCAATTATGTTTTTACCAGTATTAGTTATCATATTTATATGCTCGCCTCATATATTGTACCACTTTGACTGATTTCTACTTCCATCTGTTGATCTGGATCGACATTTATTAGTTCTACCATAAGATCTCCACTAGTCGAATCTATAAAGATGTAGGCCCCATCAGGACCGCTACCCTCTCCCTCTTCTAACAAACTGTTCTGTAATTGAATAGAAAAGTTAGCAAAATATTTGTCCGAAGTATCTTGAAGACTAACAATATTATTAGGATTATACTGTTGCTGAATTGATGATAGATTTTTTATGGGCTGGTATGCAACAATCTGTCCATTAATGGTGTCATTACGAGCAATGTTTATTAATTCATGCCCTCCGATATTTTCAAGTATCAAGTCTGACATTATCTCTATTGGAACAGCATCGTCGTCAAAAAGAATTGTATCTATTGGTGCTGTTTTTGGTGGTGGAGGTGGTGTTGCAAGTAGTGATGTGTTTAATGAAGTTGGAGGAGTTGCATCAACCTTTTTGTTTTCTGTTGATTCGCCACCACTATTGCCGCCAGGGGGAGGGGTATCTTCTTGTTTAAATGGACCAGCACATTCTTTAAACGTTTTGCTTATTGTTTCTCCATAATAGTTGTAACCAACTTCATATACGCCCTTTCCAGAATAACACTGACTGGCGGGCATAGTAATTGTCTCTGACTTAAATACGGTCCCTTTTCTAATTTTTTCTTGTTTAATTCTTTCCTGTTCTGCCTGTGCCGCTTTAAACGCTTCTTCTGCTGCTCTTTTTGCCTCTGCTGCTTCTGCCTGTGCTGCTTTTGCGTCTACCTGTGCTTGAGATAAGCCAGTTTTCTCATCTCTCTTATAGTATGCATCTTCTCCTGGTTTAGCCTTAGCTTTTTCTGCTTCCTCATCAGCTCTTTTCTTAATTTCAGCAAGAAGTGTCTCGTTATCTAAAGCACCGTAATCATTATCTATAAAAGAATCAGTATTATAAAAAAATGACACACTACACCTCACTCATATATATAGTCATAGATGGTCCAGTATTTGACCTACTATACTCAATATTATATACTACAAACCTTGTTTCAGAGTCTGTTACCAAATCGAGACCATCAGAGTCTTGATAAGTAAGAGTAACAACGTCTCCAAGCTGAAGTGTTGGTATTGCAAATATCTGCAAACCAATAGCCTTCTTTGGATCCTTTGTCTTACTTACAATCCATCCTAGCAAATCTTCTGCATGATCTGGAGTCTGAATATACAGGCTGTCTAAAGAGAATTCGTTTTTACCATATATTAGCCTACTAAGCTTTATTTCATCATATACCGCTTTTTCTACAAGAGCAGATGTTGTTATTGAATCAATACCAAACTCTGGATCTGATAAATTGCTTTTCTTCTTATAATATTCGTCTACGCTAAGTTCGTGTGTTGTATCTTGTGTAAAAGTAACACCCTGAATTTTTAAATAATTTCCTGTTGTTTCGTCTAAACTCAATGCTGTATCTGTTGTGTTGAATATTAAAAATTCAGCTCCATAGGAATCTGCTTGAAATCCAGAAACAGTATATCCCTTAATTCTATTGAATGTGGGTGAAAGTTTGGCATAAAGGGCGGGGTATGCACGATCATATCGAACATCAAAATATGCACACTCACGCATAATAGTTCCAAATTCTTCAAAATACATATTGTATTTGGGTGGTTGTTGGGCACTAAGACCAGATAGATAGGTCGATTGAACTAGACCACTCATAGCATATTTCCTAAATGCTTCATTTGCATCTATTTCTTTGTCTCCAAATGCACTAGACAGAGTTTCTCCAACTGTGAATACAGTATTTTGTGCATAATTATTTGTTAGGGCGTATATGTTCTCAAACATACATCTAGAAGATCCACGAACAAATAGCGCCACATTATTATAAATGGGCAGAGGATCTGCATCATCTACTATCTTTATTAGTTTGTTATTAATGTACAAATAAAATCTACGAGTGTTTCCAATATCTTGATATTCTACTGATAAATCATATACCGTCGGATTTTCTTCACCCATCAATCTATGCTGACCAGTAAATCTTCCGTCATCAACCAAAATTTTTGTTAGTCCGCCATAAAGCTTAATCGGTATAGCATTATTATTAGAAGCATCTTTTTTAACTTTGTAAAACACAACGTTATTGATTGATATTTGGCTTTCACCAGTTTTTGAATCAGTCTTCAAATACTGCTCTATGTTGTTTTCTGTTAGAGCAACTATTTCAAAGTAATAGCCATTGTTTGTTTCTGGGTTTAACAGAACGGCCATGCCTCCAGATCCACCACCAATGCTTGGATTTTTATTTGTTCCTACGCCAGGCACTTCAAAATAGGGTATGCTACCGATTGGCGTTTGTCCACGAACCTCACTATTTTCTATCTTACCAATAATTCTTATCCTAGTTCCAAAGTGCCTGTATGCATTATTTAAATTTTTATAAACATAAGAAACCAAATTTATTGGAGTTTCTGTGGTTTTAAAAGAAGGACCATTCATAACCAATGCAGAAGACTGTACGGTTCCTGCTTGCGTTGATTTTAAATTATTGACTTCGGTTTCGGTCAAATAATTAGTTGCTGTAAAGTTTTTTATGATGCCATTTCTTGTGGTTTGAGCAGCAAGTGCATTATTTACACCAGCAGGGCCAGTTGTTGTAGATGGAGCATTAACATCTTCGTCTAATACAGTAGTAAACAAAAACTGAGTTTGCATCTCGCATCCACGAACATTCTGGTTGTTTGTCCAATAGCTATTGATTGCAGCAGTATGCTCAACAATGGGTGTTCCAAATTGACCACGACCATGTTGTTGAACTGATCCAGACTTTGCTCTTGTATTGCCATCTATTGTTTCATAAAATGGTAAAGAATATATTCTTATAAGTCCTGTTGGATATATTTTTCCATTGAAGGGGAGGGATGCAAAATATCTTTGATATTCTTGATTGCTGCTTATATAAACATTTCCAGTTCCTGTTACGCTATACTGAACAGCATCGTATTTTATAATTTCTCCATTTGCATAAAGATATCCCTGATATCTTGTTAGCCAATAAACATTTTCACCCAAATCTAAAACATTATCTATCACAAAACCATCGGATACTGTAGGAGGGCTAGTAGTTAGTGATGAATTGATTGGCATTGCTGACAAAACGTAACTACTTTGAGTTGATGCCACCTCGTTTATCGTTTTAAGATTTTCTGTTCCCGCAACTTCCCATAAAAGAACTGGCTTGTATATCCAGGTTTTTTCACGATCAATAAGATTTGCCTGCCTCAAACTTCCATAAGTTCTCTGTATGTATCTTGTTGTATAGGTAATTTTCCCGTCATTATATACTTTTTTATCTTGTGACGCAATAGAAATTACATTTGGCAAGTTTCCAGATGTTTGATTTTTTATAATTCCATTATCTGTTTGATTGTTTGATCCAGAAAGAACAAAGTCCGTATCCCTATCATCTGCTCCTGGAAGAAGGTATTCTTTTGTCATTACAACAAAGTTGTTGTATTCATCAAAGAACATAGCGCTCTGAGTTGCTACAGCAAGCTGTGTTAAAACTTCTGCAACATTTTGATCTGGAGCAACAAAGAAAAACGGTATGATTGGATCAGATTGTCCCGTAGTTCTTCTAAAGGTATAGTTAGTAAATCCAATATAATCCAAAAGCGTTGATATTGCCATGCTTAAAGATGTTTGTGTCATCAGTAGCCTTGGGGCTGGCATTGACTCCAAGAAAAAATAAAAATCTCTGAGACTTAGAGACACTGTTGCTCCAGTTACATCTGCTTGTGGAAAGCCATCTGAATATAAACATTTTATAGGAACGTAATAATCAGAACCGTCTACATCAATTATTTTTTCATAAAAATTAAATTTTATATTTTTTCTTAAATAGTCTGCAATTATGCTGTTTGAGTTGTTGTCGTTAAATGCTTGGTCATCATCAAATACCGTCATTTCTCCGTTAGATGCTGTAAGCTGACCAACTGGTACAGAACTATTTCCTAAATCAGACAAAACTTTTGTAATTTTGTAGTCAATAACCTTGTCAGATAAATCAACGACTAGCCTAGGGGACATTTCAATTAAATCAAAGGTAGAGTCCTGCTTGTTCATTGTTTCAACAGCAATACGAATACCTCGAATATACTGAAACTCTCTATACTTTGTAGAGCCATCTCCTGCATCTGTAAAAGATTTTGGAGATGTCACATCAGTTATAAAACTAGTTTGATTTGTAATCGTTTCTGTTTTTAGCGACCAGCCATATTCTGGAGAAAAGGTTTCATATTCAGAGCCAGTCCAAATGTGAAATGTTCCAAGATCTCCCTCTTCTTCGACAACAAGATATGCATATCCCTCTACATTGGTTTCTGGAAGCAGGGTATCCGAAGAAAGTTGTTCTGCAAAAATAAAAATATCTTTGTATAAATCAGGAATCTTTAATCCATAATCCAACTGCAAATATCCATCAGAACTAAATATGGGAGAATTGTCTTCATCATCTCTTGTGCTAAATTCTGTAAAATCAGATATAGTTACCCAGTTATCGCCTTCAAGACATTGTATTTTAAATCTGGATGGTGTGGTTTTATTTGATTCTCCAAATAGGGGATCGTCAATGCTTCCAGTGTTTGTTGAAAACGGACCCAAGTCAACATCTCCAACATTTGTCTGAGTTTTGATAACTATTCTGTTTGTTGGAACATTTTCTTCGTATACTACAAACGGTGCAGCGTCATCTATAAAATATAATCCATTCGATACATTCTTTGCGATTCCATATTCATTTCCATCTTGAGTTCTATAAGATGTCCAATATCTAAATTGATCATATCTAGATGACATGTAATACCTTGGACGCTCTGCAAGTCTTGAGCCAGAGTTTGCCAACTTTCTTCCAGCAACATACAGAGCCTTGTTTACTCCAGAACGAGGTCTAAATGGTTTTAAACAATCCTCTAAAGAATAAATCATTTTCATTTTATCTTTGGTTAAGGTGAACTGTTGTGGATTATCATCATCATCAAAACCGCCGTCTACTACAACATCGGCATCTGTAGCGCCAGTATAATATTCTCCAATATCTAATTGATCAAAAGTTGAAGGAAGAGTATGATATATCGAATTAACATCTCTTGGACGATAACGATAATTGCCTACCTTAAAAATGTTATCTGGCATGTTCATGTTCCACTCGGCCAAAACCAAGGACTCTATGCTTACAGTTGCTGATGTTTCAAGGTGAGTCTTTAATGCTTCACTTACAAACATTTAGACCTCTTCCAGCGTTACCGATATATTCCACATGTCAAAATTATTGCCACCACGTTTAACTACAGAATAATTAAATTCTGTAAAGAATACTTCAATAACCTCATTATATTGATCAAGATGACCAAAAGAGGCATCAACAACATTTCCATCCTGTTTAAAATTTGCGTAGTTATCGTATGCTAGGTACATCCAAAATGGTCCTGGATGGCTGTTATACCAGTCCAATATTGCTACCCCGCCAGCGCCACCATCTGCTGTAAACTCTTGTGTATTGTTTTGATAAGGAGATATTCCTGTTTCATCGTCAAAATCTGCTACCTGATAATGCGATCTTGAGGGAAGCATACTCCATGAAAAACCTATTTGAAGTTTATCTGCAATATGATAAGACCTCATACGACCATTAATGGTTCTTTGACGCTGCTCAATTCTTTGCGGTGTAAATGAAAGTTCGCTTCTATTATGATCAGACAAAATAATAAATTGATTCAATAAAACTGCACTTGTTACGGCGGTATCAGCACCAATTTCAATACCGTTAGGCACGTAGTATCCACCAGTAAGGGTTCCAGAGTTGTTGGACCACAGAACTCCTTGTGGACGTTGATATCTTTTTCTACCAGTTAAATACGCTGAAGTTGTCATGATACCCTTTGATTTCTAACTCTTCTTGCATCAACGTGCTTTATTTCTCTCATTACTGCCTTTGCTATGCTATCTGGTGAGACATCTGTTCCACCAACACTAATTCCAACATTATAATTATACACTGCGCTAGAGTTATCACTAACAGAAGAATTTTTCACATTTGTATTTACTGGAGCGTTTGAAACATTGTTGTTTGCAATGTTATAAGAGGGCTGCATAAAACTGAGATTTGATACAGGTCTGACATCGAACATGGGCATGTTGAATGATCTTGTTATTCTAACGTTGTCAGATCCACCAGATAATCTATTTGCAAGGCCGGATGGGAATTTGCTTTCATTTAAAGCTTCAAGCAATGGTAAAAATGATTTTGTAGATGCCTTATTTACGACATACTCTCCTGGCGTTAGCATTGCTGGCACGGTATCAGAACCTCTAGGTCTAAATCCACCATTAGCCATATATGGTATCAATCCACCCATTGGACGATATATTGGTTTTACTCTACCGCCACCCATCATAGTCCTAATCTTGCCACCATACATTCTTGCGTTTCTGCGTATAAAGGCTGGATCAAGAGTTCTATTTTGTGTTCCAGTTATAACAGTTCTTCCATCAACAACTCTTGTTCCAGTAACTACAAAAGGATTTATTGCACTGGCAGTACTAGCAGCTGAATTTGTTGTTCCAGTCACAATAGTTCTTCCATCAACAACTCTTGTTCCAGTAACTACGCTATTGCCTGTTATAGTACTGCTTCCAAGACCGCCTACATCGCCTGTTGCTCCAGTGTTACCAGTTGCACCAGTATTACCTGCTGCTCCAGTGTTGCCATAAGCATAATTAACCGTTATTGTTACCGTTTTATCTTTTATGTCTTGATAAATTTTTAGCGCAGCATCAAATGCTTTTTTAACTTTGTCGGCTTCTGTTGCAAATTCTGTGGTTGCTGTTGTAGCAGCCTCAAGATGAGTTAATTCATCTTCCCAGTGCTGTTTTTCCTGATCAATAAGATCAATTGCATTGTCATATTCTTTTTGAAGAATGTCTGCTTCAGCTTGCAGAGGACCCAAAATCTCATTTTGTATTGCTAGAATTTGTGCTTCAAGCTTTGCTATGCTATCAACATGATCTTGTTTCTTTGCCTGAAGTCCTTCAATTTCTCTTTCAATAGGCAAAACTGATTCTCTAATAAATGCTTCTCTTGCTCTTTCACCAGCATCAATTTCGTCTTTTATCTTACGAATCCTGTGCTGTCTAACTTCTGATTGTTCCTCTAAATTATATATTCGTTGACCGATCTCAAATTGACTCTGTTCAATTTGTTCTCTTGTCATGCCGCTTGCAGAGCGAACGCCACCTATTTCAGCCGCTCTTGCTACATCTAATGCTCTGCCAGCTCTTTCTTGTGCACGAGCAGCGGCCTGTGCTCTTGCTTCTTGAGCTGCACGAGCAGCAGCTGCTATATCACCAGAGGTAAGTGCGCTAGCAACATCTAATTGACTTCTTTGTTGATCTAATATTTCTTGATTAGCGCTTGCAACCTTTTCTAAAGCTTCTACTTGCTTGTCATATTTTTTGTTTATTCCATCAATGACTCTATCCATTAATGTTAGATCATTTGATAAATCAGAAGATTCCTCTTGTAACTCATCAATATTTCTTCTAAACTCAAACTCAATTTCTAACTCTAAATCATCGATTTCATCTTTTAATTGTTTTGCAATATCTTCATATGCTGCTGCAGGAAGTTCAAATCCTTTTTTCACACCCTCGGCCTGATACCTAAGAGCTTTCATTATGTCATCTATTGAACGCTCTTTTGCTTCAATCTGTATCTCGATAGGCTTAATTTGAGTATCTTGTATTACACTGATTTTCTTATTTACCGCATCTACATCTCCTTCTGCAGACTTAATTGCATTTCTAAGAGAAATCCCCTTAAATTTATCTTTAACTACTTGACTGAGAGACACAAAGCTGTCTACAGTTCTTTTCATTCCGGTATTAAATTTTGCCTGAGCTTGACGCTGTCTTAAATCAAGCACTTTAAATGAAGCATCTTTTAGTTTTTTAAAGGATTCCAAAGCAGCCTCTGCTGGATTAATCAGCGCTTTTGTCTGATCTCCTAGAGCCTTCATTGCATTTACAGACGACATGATACCTTGTGCAGTTGCAGATCCAACACCTTGGCTTAATATGTTATTGACCAAAGAAGGAGTTTTTGAAATATATTCTAACATTTCTGGATCTAGGATACCTGCACCTCTTGCAACCAGTAGTGCTTGATTTGTTTTTACTGCGCTGCCAATATCTTTTTTCAAACCTTCTGCTAGATTTAATACTTCTAGATTTAATTTTTCCATTTCATCTTTGGCAGTTTTAGCATCTTCTGCCATTTTAACAAGTTCTTCACTTGTTATGTTTTTAGCATTAATTGCTACCGCAAGATTTGCATCTGCTACTATTTCAAGAGCAGTAGCAGAATCAACACCTGCAGCCTTTAGTTTGGCAAGTGCTGCTCCCTGTGCCTTAGTGTTTTGAGTAGATTCAAGCTGTGCTACAGAAAACTCTCTAATTGCCTTTTCATTAAAGGCTTTCTTAAGATCTTTGCCAGCATCTTTAAATATTACTTTTCCATTTTTTCCTATTTTTATAAATTTTGCCCTAGTCTCTTTATCCATCTCTTCAAGTGCTGCAATAAATTCTCTGTTAAATCCACCCTTACCCCCCTTACCAATACCAGTAAGAAGTTGCTGTGTTATGCCTTTGAATCTGGTAATTCCTTTGCCCTTAGTAATTTTGTCTAATTCTGTAATTCCGCCCCATTCATCAATTCTTGCATCTGCAATAAATTTTAGTCTTTTTAGAGTTGGATCGAGCGTTGTGTCTCTTTTACCGCCAGTACCGCCACCACCAGTTAATCCAGTTCCAGTTTTTCCTGTTCCTGTTACACCCTTGGTTTGTAATAAATATGTAGCAGCATCACCAGCTGTAGTTGTTCCCCCACCAAGTTGTGGTTTACCAGCACCCTGAGTAGAGGTTGTATAAAAATCTTTAACATTTTGGTCATCGTAGACTGCAGCAAATCTTGTTACAACGGACTTATCAATTGATGCAGCGCCTCCAGATAAAGCATTCCAATTGGCAAGAATATCTTTAAGTATTTGATCATCTGGATTTTGTTCACTTAATTTAATAACGGTATCCTTAGTTAATGGATTTGGCATATTTAAAAGCATTTGTTGATACTTCATTACCTGTTCAAGTTTCTTTTGTCCATTAACATTCATATTAACGTTTACACCATATTCTGGTAAAATATTTGAAATTACTCCAAGAGCAGCCTGAACCTCTTTTGTTTTTTCTGGACTCTGATCAGCAATGCCCACAATAATTTCATATGTTTGTTCATTTGCTCCAGAGCGCTCTAATAGCCCAATTAAGACATTTGCTTCTGCCATTCCGCTTTGTGCAACTATTAAATTTATACTAGATTTAATATCTGGATTTTTTTCTACCATGTTAATGAGGGAAAGAATTTGATTTGGATCCATATCTCCAGATGCAAGTCCAAGTTGAAGCATCGTTTTAAAGTTGCTACTTTCAAGTTCTTTAAGGGCGCTTATTGTCTCGTCTTTAAACACTGCCATTGGTCCCTCTTTATACATTGTGTCTGCAGCAGCTTTAATTGCAGCATCAAATGCTCCAGGACTAAATTGATCTTTTTGCTTAATTAAAATATCTAACGTCTTGGCGTTTTCTTTATTTACTGCATCAATTGCAGATTTGCGTTGTCCTTCTAGTATGGCAATTTCTTCTGCAGTTTTAGCCTGTTTTATTTTACTATCATATTGTTTATTTAATGAATCTACTAATCCCTGGCCCTGTGCCACAGATTCAATACCTAACTGAACTGCTGCTGTATCAAGTTCTAAATTGTGTGCTTTTACTTTACTTCCCTGAACTGCTGCTGTAGTGAGCGCTGCAACGCTAGCGGCCAATGCTACTGGTGCAAGTAGGCCACCTGTGGCAGCAGTTGCTGCAACACCCCCAGCCACAACACCCCCAGCACCTAATACATTGCTCAGAGCATTACTTTTCCTGTTGGCTATCGCATTTTGAAACGCTTGAGCCTGTTGTTCCATAGATTGTTTTTTAATTTCAAGAGCAACTTGCAATGGCTGACTTTCTAGCTTCTCTCCATTTGGTCCTACAAGGCTAACTATAGTTCCACTAATTTGTGCTGGTATATCATAACTTCCAAGTTTTTCTCCAAGTGCTGCTGCTATGCTTTTTGCTTGTTCTGTTGTAACAACGCCCTGCATAATGGCATTTGAAAGGGAAATTCCAATATTTTTTCCAACCTGCTGATTAGATGCTCCAGATTTTTTTTGTGTTTCTATATCCTTAACAAGATTTTTTCCAAAGTCGCTTTCAAGTATGGTTTGTCCAGTTTTTCTTTGAATTCCAGATGCTCCAGTTAAGAGAGTTTCTCTTTTACGACGTGCTGTCTCTGAAGCACTCACTGTTCCAGTAACCTTTGATAACTCGATCAGTTTGTCTCTTGTCATTGACATTGCTTTGGCAAGAGAAATTCCCTCTTCTCTTGCTTTCTTTATATCAGAACTTAATTTCCACATGCCTAAACCAACTGCAGCAACGGCAGCAACTAAAAGTCCAATAGGATTCATTAACAAGGGGAGAAGTCCAGCAATAGCAGAAATACCAAATAGCATGTTGGTTATTTTTTGATCAGCCCCGCTCATTGCAGCAACCATAGCTGCTGTTCC